>ENA-UONV01000578-UONV01000578.1-human-gut-metagenome-genome-assembly--contig:-CS4-NODE-578-length-40464-cov-46.597045_pt1 | contig 40464 bp, 27 predicted proteins | sample MGYA00242461_ERZ724008 | MGnify/ENA metagenome assembly ERZ724008 | reverse complement strand
TTGAATTTGGTACGCCTGATGCGATTCGAACGCACGACACATAGCGTCGGAGGCTATTGCTCTATCCAACTGAGCTACAGGCGCAAATGTAAAGGGCTGACGGTTGTCAGCCCTTTTAGTATAACATACTTTATACGATTTTGCAAGTACAATTACTTGAGCAGGGATTCTGTAGCCGCAATCTTTACTGCAACGCAGAATACCTCCATAGCCTTTGCAAGCTCTGCTTCTGTAGGATATGTCGGAGCGATACGGATATTGTTGTCATGAGGGTCTTTGCCGTAAGGATAAGTAGCGCCTGCGCCTGTCAGAACAACTCCCGCCTGCTTGCAAAGCTCAACAGTACGCTTTGCAGTGCCGTCAAGACCGTTGAATGAGATGAAATAACCGCCGTTGGGCTTGTGCCATGAGCCGAAGCCTGTGGGAGCGATCTCCTTGTCGAGCATATCAAGAACGATCTTGAACTTAGGCTCAATTATAGCTCTGTGCTTCTTCATATGCTCCTTGATACCGTCAAAATCCTTGAAGAAACGAGCGTGTCTTAACTGGTTGAGCTTATCGTAGCCGATGGTCTGGAATGTCATCTGGCTCTTGATAAACTTGATGTTTTCCGCACTCGCACCGATGAATGCAAGACCGCCGCCGGGGAACGAGATCTTCGATGTGGATGCAAACATAAATACCATATCCTGCTTGCCTGTCTTTTTAGCTTCTTCAAGGAGGTTCAGCAGAGTGTCGGGAGTATCTGTGAGGTGATGAACGCAGTAAGCGTTATCCCAGAATATTCTGAAATCCTTTGCTTTAGGCGAAAGGTTAGCAAAACGCTTTACCGTTTTGTCTGAGCAGGTGATACCTTCGGGATTGCTGTACATAGGTACGCACCAGATACCCTTGATAAGCTCATCTTCGCTTACCAGCTTTTCTACAACGTCCATATCGGGACCGTCGGGGGTATAAGGAACTGTAATCATCTCAATGCCGAGGCTCTGGCAGATAGCAAAGTGCCTGTCGTAACCGGGGGCGGGGCAGAGGAACTTTACCTTCTCGTTCTTTCCCCAGGGCTTGTCGCCGCCGAGTACGCCGAGCAGCATCGCTCTTGCCATTGTATCGTACATAAGCTGAAGGCTTGAGTTACCGCCGATGATTATCTCGTCATGAGCAACACCGAGCATAGGCATACAAAGTCTTTTTGCTTCTTCTATACCGTCAAGTACACCGTAGTTACGGCAGTCAACACCGGTTTCTGACATATAATCACCGTCAAGGCAATGCGTCAGCATATCAAGCGATAAATCAAGCTGTGCAGGAGAGGGCTTGCCTCTTGACATATCCAGCTTCAGACCCTGCTTGCAAAGCTCGTCATACTGCTTTTTAGCTTCTTCATTCAGCTTTTTCAGTTCATTCTTTTCCATTATTGCAAACTCCTTATGATAAAGAATTTTAACGCAGTTCTTCACTGCACCCATGCTTTAATTATAATGCAAATGAAGCCGATTTGCAAGCGTTTTTTCGTTTTCTTGCAAAGAATTATGCAATTTTGTCAAAAAAACGTTGCACAGTAACATAATTATGGCGATTAGCAACTATAAAATATCCATTAAATGTTTAATCTGTGCAACTCGAAATTTTGATTTTTGCATCAAGCGGCAAATGCGGCTGTCACAATGCCGTTGTTGTTTGTGAATGTAATGTCGGTGCTCACCGTCTGCTCGTCAAGCCCCGATAGGTTCAGCGGAACGCTGCAGCGTACATTATACGTCCATTCAAAAGTCAGCGTCGTACTTGTCTTGCCGTCAAGAAAAGCAAGGCTCATATCAAAATCGGTGCTGTCGTTCAGAAGAGCCGTTGCGGATAATGCATCATCATATATTACCGGGAGGGTAACGTTCCGGCGGGTAAGCTCTGTGGGCATGATGTTGCGCATTGAAATGAGCTTAGAATTTCCGTCCGTGTAAACATTAAGCGTAAGGTCGGCACAGTAGAAGCCTACCTGCTTTTGACCGTCAAGCGGTACATCTTCTGCATATCCCTGTACGGAAAAATAACCTGTTCCGTAGTCGGATAATGCAATGCTGAATGTAGGGTTGAATACCGGAGTGCCCTTTGCCAGTATAGCGTCATATGCCGTCAGTGCACCCTCGACTCCGTCCTGAACATCAAGCAGAGCGGTTTCGACCTCTGTCTTGTCAAGTCCCGAATAATAGCTTGCGGATACGGCAAAGCTTGAGCCGTCGCTTATAATTTCACTGTTACTGCCGGCATATACGGGAGTTGTGCGTGTAAGCAGCATATACAGTAAAAGTCCTATTCCCGCAGTAACAAGTACAAGCAGGATAACAAGTACGATTTTTTTCATTTATGCTCCCTTTCAGATGCAGTAAAGATTCATATCCCACGCAGGGATATACGGATGCTGTCTTAAATACAGCTTGTACGCGGGGTTAAGCTCTTTGACCTTAAGCGGAAGAGCAAACATATCCTCGGTTCGATGATAAAGAGAAACAAGGAGTTTAGGCTTGTCCCGCTGTATTACTGTTTTACTGCCGTCAAGCGCCTCGCTTTCACTGCCCTCAACGTCATATTTTATATAAGTTATGTGCTCGTCCTTTACAAAGCTGTCAAGACTGCGCATATCTATTTCTTTGATCCTTGACGGATTTATCGGCTTGCCCTTTTCGTAAGGGATAAGCGATGAATTTCTTCCGCCCTTTGATATGAACTCGCATACTGTGTCACAGCTCCATGCGCCTGCATTTACCGTCCTGAAATCATAAGGGTTCAGCTTGTAGTGTATGCGTTTCATCTTTGCGTAATTCTTCCCGTCAGGCTCCATTGCAAAAATCCTGTTGAAGCGCCCGCCGGTGACTCTCAGAAACTCGGATATGGTATCGCCGTTGTACGCACCAAGGTCTGCATAGGTTTCGTTTTCACCGAGCGCAAGGATACCATAGCCGTCCGATTTGTCTGTCTGATTGCGGATAAGCGGTTGTATTCTGCCTGTTATACGGTATTCGAGCCAGCCGTCAAAAACCTGCTTCGATTTTTCGTCCGAAAGCATCGAGTAAACTCTTTCAAGCTCGGCTCTGTGTTCTTCGGCATATTCTTTTGTGAATAATCCGCCGCCTATCACGGGAACATCAGGGGCATATAATTCGTGTCTGTCCGAAATGGCTATGATCCGCTGTATCACCTCGTCAATATGCGTTCCGAACGCAACGAGTATGATACAGTCACCAAACTGCTGTTCAATATCTGACAGTTTTTTTACCTCAAAGCCCGCAAAGCTGTGACCTCTCACAAAGTCATCACTTGCCATAAAGCCCGATACTTTCACATTCTTTTCGGCGCAGACATCAAGTATTTTCTGTGCGCCGTCACCCATGCCGTATATTATTATCGGCTTTGAGGTCGCGGCTAAGTGCTCCCAAAGGCAAACCGCATTTGTTATATCGTACATCTGAACATTCCTTTTCCGTGATTATTCGACAGTTACCGATTTTGCGAGGTTTCTAGGGTGGTCAACGTCAAAGTTTTTGAGTGCCGCAGTATAGTATGCGATAAGCTGCAAAGGAACTACTGCCACAAGCGGCATCAGAAGATCTCTGGCAAGCGGAAGCATAACGGGATAATCAACATCGTTTTCGTCAAACCTCATATCTTCGCTGTAGACCATTATTACAGTTGCACCTCTTGTTTTTACTTCCTTTATGTTGCTCATAGTCTTTTCGTAAAGACTGTGCTGAGTTGCGACTGCAATCACAGGCATTCCATCTTCAATAAGCGATATAGTGCCGTGCTTCAGCTCGCCGGCGGCATAGCTTTCGGAGTGGATATATGAGATCTCCTTGAGCTTAAGGCTGCCCTCCATGCTGAGTGCATAGTCAAGACCTCTGCCTATATACAGCAGGCTGTCTGCACTCATAAGCTTTGAGGCTACCTTCTGATATTGCGTCTGGTCGTCAACGCATTTCCGCACTTTTGGCGGAATTTCGGCAAGCTCCGATATCAGCTGTCTGCACTCTGCTTCGTCTATGGCATTTCTTGCGTATGCTACGCGGAAAGCCAGCAGATACATAAATGCTGTCTGCACCATATACGCCTTTGTGGAGCATACCGATATCTCAGGACCGGCAAGCGTGTACATTACCATTTTTGCTTCTCTTGCTATAGATGAGCCTACTACATTGACAATGGCAAGCGTATCCGCTCCGATAGAATTTGCAAGCTTCAAAGCGGCAAGCGTATCTGCGGTTTCGCCCGACTGCGAGATTATTACCACAAGATCGTCAGGGGCAAGCAGAGGATCGCGATAGCGGAACTCCGATGCGATATCCACAACAACAGGAGTGCGCGCGAGCTTTTCTATGACGTATTTTCCGACCATACCGGCGTGCATAGCAGAACCGCATCCTACTATATAGATATGGTGATAGCTCCTCAGCTTTTCATCGGTAAGACCGCATTCCGAGAAGTCGGGCATACCGTTTTTGATCCGGGGATTTATAGTCTTTTTGAGCGCATCGGGCTGTTCGCATATTTCCTTCAGCATAAAATGTGCGTAACCGCCCTTTTCAGCTGCCGAAACGTCCCAGTCGGCAATCTGTATCTCCTTTTCTATGACATTCTTGTGCATATCATAAAATGTTACACCGTCTGCAGTGATATCCGCAACTTCTCCGGGTTCAAGCAGATAGTATTCTCTTGTGTATTCAATTATCGCTGTGACATCGGACGCAATAAACATTTCGCCTTTTCCCTTGCCGACTATCAGAGGACTTTCTTTTCTTGCCGCGAATATGCGGTTTTTGTGTTCTCTGAACATTATACCGAGCGAATAAGCGCCCTCTATATCAGCAATTGTCCTGATTATAGTATCAATAGGGTCGCCGTCGTAGTTGTAGTCAAGCAGCTTTGCGACAGCTTCCGTATCGGTCTGGCTTTCAAAGCCGTAGCCCTTTGATATGAGAAATTCTTTCAGCTTGCGGTAGTTCTCGATAATACCGTTATGAACAATGGATACTCTGCCGTTTCCTATAGGGTGAGAGTTGATATCGCTCGGCTCGCCGTGCGTTGCCCAGCGTGTATGACCTATGCCTGCGGTAGCAGTGAAGTGAGGTTCGTTCCCGAGCTTTTTGATAAGACCGTCCTTGAGTTTTCCTTTTGCTTTGACGGTTTTTATCCTGTCGCCCTCAAATACGGCTATGCCTGCGGAGTCATAGCCCCTGTATTCAAGCTTCGTGAGCGAATTTACAAGTATTGCGGTGCATTCTTTTGCACCGACATATCCTACTATTCCACACATAAATTTATTCCGCCTTTCGTAAACCGGAGTCTGTATATCCGAGATATACGCTATAAAATACTATTCTGATTTTTCTTTAATAAGTACAAAGCCGTCGGCTTATACAAAATACAGTATAACACATTTGACGCTAAAAGGCAAGTGTACCGATGCAATTGATGTTGACACGGTCAACGGTTCGTGATAAAATATAGTAACACAAACGATCCGATTTGTGAGAAATAATATTATGAAAAAAGCAAGAAATAATGTTCTTGAAGGAGGAATTACGATGGTTTCACAGGCAGAGTACATTTACGCATATCTGTCGGAAAATATGTTCGTTCCGACTGTTATGTTCTGGGTCGCTATAGCCATAGCCATTACATCTGTAGTATGTTTTATTCTTGCGCCGCTTTACAGTAAAGGAAAACACGGTGGTGTGAAAGTCTTGGCGCAGATCATTACAATACTCGACTTTATCGGCGGTATCGGTTGCATACTGGTTTTCGCCGGTGTATCAGTGCTTTCGCTTCTGTCAGCAGACGGTGCATTCGCTGACGCTTCGCTGCCGGTACAGGAAAAAATACTCGGGATACTGCTTGCTCCGACAAGGTTCGGTATGTCGCTTGACAGCTTTGTATCCGGAGATCTGTCGGCGGGCACTGTAATACTCTTCTACGGACTTTATTTCGGCGTTTCCGGTTTGCTTGGCATAATCACGTTTATTGTCAACAGTTCGGCAAGAGGTAAGTATAACGGCATAAACGGAAAGATAAGAGGTGCAGCTGCTCCTCAGGGAGCGCCCAGGTATAATCCTTATCAGCCATATGGTCAGAACGGACAGAATATTCCGCAGGGCTATCCCCAGCAGTATCAGCAGAATGTACCGCAGGGCTATCCTCAGCAGTATCAGCAGAATGTACAGCAGGGCTACCCTCAGCAGTATCAGCAGAATGTACCGCAGGGCTACCCTCAGCAGTATCAGCATAATGTATCACAGAGTTACCCTCAGCAGTATCAGCATAATGTATCACAGAGTTACCCTCAGCAATATCAGCATAATTCTCAATATCAGAGCAATTCCGGAGAACCGACAATACTTACTCCTGAGATGTCCGAACAGCCTGTTGCCGCTGTTCCTGTGATGAATGCACAGCCTGCTCCCGGTTATGCCGAGCCTGTACCTGAACCGACAGAACCGACAGCTCCGACAGTTCCTGAAACAATACAGCCCGAAGCGCCTACAGAGCCTGTTTCGGAGGTCACACAGCCTGAAGCGCCTACAGAGTCTGTTTCAGAGGTCACACAGCCCGAAGTACCTACAGAGTCTGTTTCGGAGGTCACACAGCCCGAAGCGCCTACAGAGCCTGTTTCGGAGGTCACACAGCCCGAAGTGGCTACAGAGCCTGTTTCAGAGGTCGTACAGCCCGAAGCATCTGCTCAATCCGCAGCCGCGAGCTTCTGTGAGAACTGCGGAAATGCGCTTGTACAAGACGCAATATTCTGCCCTAACTGCGGTCACAGAGTGAACACAGCTCCGACAGCAGTATGCACAGGCTGCGGTGCAAAGCTGCCTGATGGGGCGGCATTCTGCACAGCTTGCGGAAAGAGAAGCGGAACATAAATTGTTAGTGATGATAGTGAGCCGTTGCTATACGGCTCATTTTTGTACATCTTAAAGCACATAGGGTATAAAAAATTGTATCAATTAACGATAGAAAGTCGGAGAGGTATGTGCTAAAATTATTAACGGTGATAATATGAGGAATAAGAAGAATAAACTGAGAGTATGTGAAAATTCAATGGCGCTTGTGTACATATTGGCAATGTCGGGCGGCTTTATGGACGCATATTCCTATATGTGCCGCGGAGAAGTGTTTGCTAATGCACAGACAGGTAACATACTGCTTATGGCGGTAAATCTCGCCAAGGGTAACTTCGGCACGGCGTTGAGATATTTTGCGCCTGTTATGGCTTTTATTGCAGGGGTGGTACTTGCACAGACAGTGCATCATATTTTCAAGGGACGTACTCTTCACAGACGACAGATAGTTATTTTGTTTGAAACTGTTACGCTTTTTGCGGCGGCGTTTATACCGTATGAGCTGAACATTCTGTGCAACTGTATGATCTCGCTTGCCTGCGGTGCACAGGTCGAGGCATTCAGGAAGATAAGCATCAGAGGAGCATATCCTCAGAGTTATGCCTGTGCAACTACAATGTGCATCGGCAACATGAGGACTGCGGCATCGTCAATATGTGAGTATGTTGCACACAGAAATCGTGATGACCTAAGAAAAGGACTGCTTCTGTTCAGTATAAACGCAATGTTTGCTGTCGGTGCGGTAGCGGGCGATCTTTGCGTGACTGCCATAGGGCAGTGGGCGATTATGATATGTGCCGTGTTTATGACAACCGCGTTCATAATCATTACAATGGAAGAAAAAGAAGAGATGTTAAAATAGGGCTATGCCAAAACCCGGAAAAGATAAAGTGAGTCGAAGTGCAAAAATAGTGCGCACGGCTCACTTTTTGTATAGTGCATTTCTATATCGTTTTAGTAATTAACATTGATAGCAGGCTACCTTTTTCCTGACTCCTCATCTCTTCTGTCATAATGGGGTGTTGGCTATAAGACACACAAACGATTGTGTTTCAAATCCCGTCATAAGCGGGACGCTGGCGCTCTGTTCGAGCCGGGGCTGTACAGGTATCTTGGGATAGTGCGTCTTTGGGAGGTTTCGGTGACAGTGCAGTTGCGCCGATACACTCACGAAATTGTGAGCACCTTATCGGCACGGATACTGTTTTCAGCGTTGTTAGCTGTATGTTTATTGTTTTGACGTTTTACAATATACTGCATTGTAATTTTAATGAAATTTGATAAATTAAGAAGCTGTGATGAAATTTTTTGCATTTCATCACAGCTTCTTATTTATCTATACAAATTTTATTTATACATTATATCGTCTTTATTGAACTTCTGCGTGTATCCGAAATAATATCCAAGGTGCGTTGCAACAGGTATTCCCGCATAGCACAGCATATAGATGAACGGCACGAATACAGCCATAGAGTCAATAGTGCTTTCAGGAACTATCATCAGTGACAGCGGATATACAACGCCGTCTATGATCCGGTGTACGAAAGTCATATCAAAATACCACCCGCACAGCTTGTCAAGAAGCAGTAAAACAGACGGAACAAACATTATCAGCATAAGTATCACACCGATAAGCACCCATTTGTTTTCCTTGGGCGGTTCGACCTTGTGAAGTCTTACATATTTCTGCTCTCTGTCGCCGTCACGATAGCCTGCTGTGAACATCAGCGAATAGAATATGAACAGCGTGAGTATAAATACTATAACCTTGAAAAATTCAAAGCTCATAAACGGGGCTGTAGATATAGTCACGATCGTGCTCAACAGATTTCCGAATACCATAAACAGAAATCCGGATAAAAGCAGTTTTATAAAAGGCTGTCTGCCCGAATTAGTGTAATAATCCATTCCTATTCTCCTTGTTCCGAGGAATTATTTTCGGCGGCTTCATTCACTTTGTTGCCTGTCAGAATGTTTGTGAGAACTTCTTTTGCACGCTTTTGATATTCTGCCGAATTTTTGTAGCTTATCATTCCCTCTTTTTCGAGACGGACAGAAAAAGCCAGTGTATCGGGGCAGGAATTTTCCCACTTTGCGTCTTTGACAAATTCCGTATCATTCAGACAAATCCTGAGTTTTCCACTATATTCGCTCATATTGAGCGCTTCGCCAAGGTCTGCAAACATAGTTTCGTATGAAACATCGGTATCTATATAGTCCTGCGAGGGGTCGTATTCTTCCGGTGCTTTTTCGGTCGTGAAAATATCCTCATCGCAGATGTACAGCTCTGCAACGCCGCGCTGTATCTCTCCGTAGAATTTCGCCGTGTTTGATTGCACATACTGGCTGTCCGAGCCTTTTGTAAGATCTATAAAGTATACTGCAACGTGCACATAGCCGTTGTTGTCATAGTCGGGGCAGTACTGCTCGAGTGCAAGCTCAATGTCATTTACCTTCTGATACAGTCCCGGGGCTTTATCTGTATCGGATATTACGAGCATCACCGTTAAGTCAGGGTCTTCCCTGGTGAATATCTGATATGCGAAGAACGCTATAAGTGCGGCAAAGAACACTCCCACGATCACAAACCATTTGTTACGGTAAAAGAAGTTGTCTATCTTTTTTACCGCGGTCTGCTTTTCCGGCTCTTCGTGCACGTCCTGCTCTATTATATCGCTGTCTTCTATAAGTCCTTGCTTGAGCCTTAAAAGCTCTCTCTTTTCATCGCTCTCTTTTGACATTATCTTGCCTTTCCTTAATTGTTTTGCTGAAAGAATACGCCGTCATGCAGGTTTTTCAGAAATTCCATTGCGTGCTCCTGACTTTCATCGTTTGTGCGGCGCACGGCAATGTATATCGGGGTCGAGAACAGCTGCATCCTTTTCCCGTAGGCAGTATTCCTGATATCTGTCATATATCCGCTTTCGCCCGTTATTTCACCGAGATCGGCAAAAACCGGCTCACCGGATACGGTTGTGAAGCTCTCGTACACGCTTTTTATCTCATCTTCCGGACCGATGAATATCTGGCAGTTGCCGTTCTGAATTTCATTGAAAAGCTCGGTATCGCCTAAAAATTCGTCTGGCACTGCCTGTTCTATGGTAATGTTGCGTTCGCCGTTGCCGTCAAAGTCGGGGGCGTATTGTGCCATTGTGTTTTCAAAATTTGTACGAACGGACATAGCGTAGTTTCCGATGCTGTATATCGTGATATCCGGTTTTTTCTTCACAAAGAATGCCAGATATATTATAACGGTCAATATGATCAGAACTATGCCGCCTGCGATCATCGCTTTGTGATACCACAGAAAGTTCTTTGTCTTTTCAGAGGCGGTCTGTGCCATTCTGACATCATATCCGGTTTCCTGTATATCGCTGTCCTTTTCGTCTATAAGACCCTGCTTAAGCTTAAGCAGTTCACGCACGTCCTTGTTGTTGTCAGCCATTGTTCAGCCCTTTCCGTACCGTTTTGACAAATATTCTATAACTGAAATGTGAATGCAGTTTAAACGCTTTAACATTTTCGGCGTATTTATAAAGTATAGCATATCGGGGAGTTTTTTTCAAGAACGTTTTATTGCGTCCTTACGCCAAACAATGATAAAACCGGCAACAACACCTTTCGTGTTATCGCCGGCATTTGTTTTGCATCAACGCTGTTATGAGCTTTTGCCGCCGTACTTTTTGTATAACAGCTCCGTAAGCTTAATGATATCCGTCCGGGTATTGAACACCGATGGAGCAAGGCGCACCGTACCTGTTTCGAGAGTGCCCTGCTTCTTGTGCGCAAGAAAGTTGCAGTGCAGTCCGCCGCGCAGATAAAATCCGTTTTGCGACAGCATATCGGCTGTAACCGAGCTTGTTTCTTCGCCTGCGGTAAATGATACGACAGGAAGCGACTTTGCGTTCTCACAGCGGTAGAGCTTTATGCTTTTAATGCTTTCGCATCGTTTTACAAAAAGCTCACACAGCGACATTTCGTGAGCATAGATCCTGTCGATGCCTTTTGCGGCGACAAATTCAACACCTCTGCCTAGCGCTATTGCTCCCGGAGTGTTTATAGTGCCGCTTTCAAAGCTGTCCGGTAAAAAATCGGGCTGGTTTATATCGCCGCTGGCACTTCCCGTTCCGCCCTCTATAAGGGTGCTCAGCGGAAACTTACCGTCCGTTACGAGAACACCTGTTCCCATAGGACCGTATAAGCCCTTATGCCCGGGAGCGCATATGATATTTATGCCGTCCGACAGACTAAGCGGTATAACTCCGGCGGCCTGTGCGCAGTCCGCAATAAGGCAGATATTATGTCTGCGGCACAGCGCTGCTATATCGGAAAGCGGCGTTATTCTTCCGTTTACGTTACAGCCCGCGGTGATCACTATCACGGCGGTATCACGGCGGATAAGCCGCTCAAGCGAAGCCAGGAGCTCACTGTCGCTGTTTCCGCTGTCCGCAATGCTGTAGCTTATCCGCTTCTGCTTATAAAGCGCGTGGAGCGGACGGATAACGGAATTGTGCTCAAGGTCTGATGTTATGACGTGGCAATGTCCCACGCTCTGACATACGCCCTTAACAGCAAAATTTATCGCGTGTGTACAGTTAAGCGTAAATACAGTGTTTTCGGTTTCGCCGCCGAAAAATTCCGCGCACTTTTCCCTTGCTCCGAATACCTGCTTTGAGGTTTCAAGAGAAAGCCTGTGACCCGATCTGCCGGGATTTGCTCCGTAATCGTACAGTGCTTTTTCCGCTGTATGGAGCACCGAAACAGGCTTCGGATATGTGGTGGCGGCATTGTCAAGATATATCATCCCGCATCACCGCCGTTTCTGATCTCAAGGCAGTTAAGTCCGCCAAGGGACAGCAGTCGGCAGGTCTTGTCGGGGTCGTATTCCGTATAAATTCCGAAACGGCAGCCTTTGGTCGTCGTTATTTTTCCTGTAGAAGATGATATCTTGTAACCGCTGAGAATACGTCTTGCTTTCTCGGCGGCAGTAGCCGAACGCAGTACTATAAAATACATGACGTGCACCTCGTTTCCATATATTAACTGACGTATTATATGCCAAACAACGCAGGAAAGTTACGTTTTGCGGAAAGATTGTAATATACCGAGCTACCGATGCCGGCTTGTCACAGCTTTGGCGTAAAGCTTAAAAATCAGGGCTTATCAATTGACTGTTTAAAATGCAGTTACCTAAATTTGCTTAAATTGCAACTTAAATTTACTCTTTTTTGATTAAATATACACATATAATGTTCACTGCGTTTGTGCACATTAACCAAAACTGTTGATAATAAACTGTAGAAATAGTGACTTGAAATTGTAAACGGTTTCGGTTATAATATAAATATCTTGGTGTAAACGAATACATACAAGTACGATTAAAAGGAGGACTAAAATGAAACTCTCAAAGAGAATACTCGCTTGTGCGGTTACAGCGGCTATGGCAACATCTATGCTTTCAGCCTGCAACGGTTCAAGCACAACAAGCAGTTCGGCTGACAGCGGTAGTGCTTCAGGCAATACAAGCTCAACGGCAAACAGCAGTACTTCAGGTACGGACAATAATTCAACGGACAATTCTTCTGCAAGCAACAACGGCGGCAGTGTTGTAGAAGCACCTTCAAACGGTACTACACTAAAGTGGCTCGGCTACTATGATCTTAACACAGATGACAAGGAGATCGTAGATAAGTTTGCAGATGAGGGCTATACTGTAGAATATATTTCAACAAGCTCGAACGAATACTTTACAAAGCTCGCACAGCTTGTTGCATCTTCCGACTCTCCGGATATGGTGCGTTATGAATGGCAGTCATACCCCCACGGTGTTGCAAACAACCTTTACACATCACTTGACGATTATGTAGACTTTGACAGCGATACATGGTCGGGTATGAAGGATATGATCGAGAACTTCAACTACGGCGGCAAGCATTACTATCTTCCTTACCGTGTAAACGCAGGTGTTGTTCTTATCTACAACCAGACAGCTCTTGACGATGAGGGTATCAAGACAGACCCGCTGGAGCTTTATAAGGAAGGCAAGTGGACATGGACTGCATGGAAGGATATAATGACTGAATGGTGCAACATCGGTGATGAGTATTACGGTGTAATGCCCACAGGCTTCGTTGCAATGCCTTTCATAGTTTCGACAGGTACAACGCTTATCGATGTTGACGGTCCTAACAAGCAGATCATCAACAACATGAAGGACGCTAACGTTCAGAGATGTCAGGACTTCCTCGCAGACCTTGCTAAACAGGGCATGGTCAATGCGGAATATACAGATCCCAGCACCTGTCTTACCGATACAAAGACACTGTTTGCGGAATTTGGCCTTGACTGGGGCTGGACAACGGCTCAGGCTGCAGCTAAGGATCAGGATATCAGATTTGTTCCGATACCGAGAGATGATCAGGCTGATGCATACTACACAAACACAGATACATTCGGTTACCTCGTTCCTGCAGGTGCACAGAATATAAAGGCTGCTCTCAAGTATATGGAGATATGCCGTCTTAACGAAATCGACCCTGAACTGATTGCTAAGTCAAAGGCTGAAATGACGGCTGAGCATCTTTATTATCCAAAATGCCCCGAATGCGGCGTTTCAACTGCAGACAAGACTTTAGAAAAGTGCCCCAGCTGTGGTGCAGCACGCAGAGAGAATAAAAAGCACTCGGCAATGTCTGAGGATCTGTACCAGATCTATTCAGACCTTAAGGATACAACAAGTGACAAGTTCACATTCCTCTTTGATGATTGCTTCGGCTTCTCGACAGATCTTACAACAATGCTCCAGCAGGGTGACAGCGAAGGCGCAGGCTGCGTCCTCGGCGGACCTTTCAAGCTCGGTGAATCCTATACAAGTCTCCGTGATTCTTACTTCGGAACTGTAGAATCTTACCTCGAACCCTACAGAGCTTTAATGCAGCAGAACTGAGTTGAAAACGGTTTTATAACTGAATAACAGAACAAAGGCATCGATCGATCGGTGCCTTTGATTTATCTGTGGGTGTATTGTCGGTGCTATATGGAAAAAGCAGAGAAATAAGCTTGACAATAACTACCGGCGGTGATATACTGAAAGCAAGGTAAAGCATAAGGATACAGCTATTATCCGTGGGAGATATATTGATATCAGAGGCGGTATACATATCGATATCAAGGCACAGCTCACGGCGGACTGTGCCTTTTTGTATTTTAAAAGGAAAGAGGTATGTATTTATGAAAGTGAAAAAGTGGCTGTTGGGGTTTATGACCTTTGCGGCGATGGTCGTGCTGTGCGCGGTGTGCGCGGGAGCGGAGACTTATGGGGATTTTGAGTACGGCGTGCTTGATGACGGTACAGTGCAAATTACCGATTGCGAAACAGGTGCGGAAAAGGTAGTTATCCCTGATACAATTGACGGGAAAAGTGTGACGAGTATAGGCGAATTTGCTTTCTTTGATTGCACAAGCCTTACAAGCATAACGATACCGAACGGTGTGACGAGTATAGGTGATTATGCTTTCAGAGATTGCTCAAGCCTTACAAGCATAACGATACCGGACAGTGTGACGAGTATAGGCGAGAGTGCTTTCGGTTGGTGTACAAGCCTTACAAGTATAACGATACCGAACGGTGTGACGAGTATAGGTGATTATGCTTTCTGGAATTGCACAAGTCTTACAAGTATAACGATACCGAACAGTGTGACGTGGATAGGCGGTAGTGCTTTCTACGGTTGCTCAAGCCTTATAGCAATTGATATTGCAGCTGATAATGAATATTATACATCTGTGAATGGGGTTTTATTTAACAAGGATAAAACTGAGTTGATATGTTATCCTGCCGGAAAAACGGATAAGAGTTATAATATACCGAACAGTGTGACGAGTATAGGCGGTAGTGCTTTCCATTATTGTTCAAGCCTTACAGCTGTTGATGTTGCAACTGATAATGAATATTATACATCTGTGGACGGCGTTTTGTTTAACAAAGGCAAAACAGAGTTGATTTGCTATCCTACAGGGAAAACCGAGAAGGATTATACTATACCGGATGGTGTGACATACATAGTCAATGCATTTATAGGTTGTACTAACCTTAACAGTATAACGATACCTAAAAGCGTAACAAGTATAAATGGCGGTGCTTTTTGGTATTGTAAAAATCTGTATTCTATAACTGTTGCAGAAGATAATGAATATTTTACTTCGTCTGACGGAATTTTATTCAATAAAGATAAAACAGAGTTAATATGCTATCCTGCACAAAAAAGTTCCGATAAGTATGATATTCCTGATACAGTGGTCAAGATAGCGGATTGGGCATTTGCCGGATGTTCACAGCTTAAAAACATCAATATACCTATCAGTATGTCGAGCATAGGCAGTTGTGCTTTTGTTGATTGTGAAAAATTAACGAGCATTGTTATCCCAGCTTCGGTAGAAGAGATAGGATCAAATGTTTTTGGCTGGACCTGTACAGATGGGGCGTTTGGTTCTTCTTTTTCGATTAACGTGGGCGATTTCACAATATACTGCTACAGAGAAAGCTACGCAGAGCAGTATGCAAAGAATAACGACTTTGAGTATGTGCTTCTTGACAAGTTGCCCACGCTTGCAAAGATTACAGGTGCAAAGCTTACCGGCAGAGCGGCTGACGCACTGAGAATAAACTGGACTAAGAATACAAGCGCTGATGGATATATCGTTGAGATGTATCAGGGTAACAAGTGGGTAAGAGTTGCAAAGATTACAAGCAACAACACCACAACATTCAGAAAATCCGGACTTAAGGCAGGAACTGCTTATAAGTTCAGAGTAAGAGCGTATAAGATGAGCGGTAAGACTGCACTTTACGGCAATTATAGCGCGACTGTTGCCGCAAGAACAAATCCGTCTGTTATAAAGGGCGCAAAGCTCGGCGGCAGAGCGGCAGACGCTCTGAGGATAAACTGGACTAAGAATGCTTCAGCTGACGGCTACATTGTTGAAATGTATCAGGGTAACAAGTGGGTGCGTGTCGGCAAGATTACAAACAACAGCACGACTACTTTCAGAAAAGCGGGACTTAAGGCTTCAAGCGTTTACAAGTTCAGAGTGAGAGCTTATAAGATGAGCGGTAAGACTGCGCTTTACGGCAATTATAGCGCGACTGTTGCCGCAAGAACAAATCCGTCTGTTATAAAGGGCGCAAAGCTCGGCGGCAGAGCGGCAGACGCTCTGAGGATAAACTGGACTAAGAATGCTTCAGCTGACGGCTACATTGTTGAAATGTATCAGGGTAACAAGTGGGTGCGTGTCGGCAAGATTACAAACAACAGCACGACTACTTTCAGAAAAGCGGGACTTAAGGCTTCAAGCGTTTACAAGTTCAGAGTGAGAGCTTATAAGATGAGCGGTAAGACTGCGCTTTACGGTAATTACAGCGCGACTGTTATCGCAAGGACAAATCCGTCTGTAATGACAGGCGTTAAGATAGCAGGTAAAGCTAAGGACGCACTCAGAGTAAACTGGACTAAGAACGCTTCCGCTCAGGGTTACATAGTAGAGATGTACAAGGGCGGCAAGTGGGTTCGCGTTGCTAAGATAACAAATAATAGCACTACTACATTCAGAAAGGCAGGACTTGCAAAGAATACAACGTACAAGTTCAGGGTTCGCGCATATCATATGAGCGGTAAGACGGCGCTTTACGGTAATTACGGAAGTGTCAGCGGAAAGACCGCGGCGAAGTAATCACTGCTGAATAAAAATTAATAATAAGACCGGGCGGCGATGGGAAAATCGTTGCCCGGTTTTTTGTGCTCTGTTCAGCTTTGAAACATTTTGCGGAAAACCGAATATAAAAAAGGGGCTGTCACACAACCCCTTTTACTGTTATACTATACTGCTTTACTCAAGAAATCCCTCTATTATCTTCTCTTCCGCTTCTTCTCTTGTAAGCCCGAGAGAGCACAGCTTCAGGATCTGTTCGCCTGCGATCTTACCGATCGCCGCCTCATGGATAAGCTGTGCGTCAACATTGGCGGCATTGAGGGCGGGCTGTGCATCGACCTTGCCGTTGTCGGCAATGATCGCGTCACACGCCGAGTGACCCGTACAGCGGTTGTTGCCCTCCACTACCGAATAGAACGCCTGATGTGAATTTCCTCTTGCGACCGAGCGCGAAACAAGATCCGCACCGCTGTCCTCGCCGTTCAGCTCAACGTGGAACTTGGTTACCGCTTCTTCGCAGCCGTCAGTCATTATACGTTCGCGGACAACTATCTTTGCGCCCTTGCCGAGCACCGCAGAGGTGCTTCTTGTCGAGCTGTCAACACCGCGGAGCTGTATCGTATCCATTTCGAGATAGGAATCCTCACCGAGTACACAGTCGGTCACCGGGTCGATCTTTTTCAGACCCTTGCCCTTACCCGTGCCGATATGCTTTTCCTTGTAAAGCACCTTTGAGCCCTTTTCAAGGAAAAAGCGGTGTATGCCGTTGTGACGCGCCTGTTCCTCGCCGTCATTGTGTACGCCGCAGCCTGCTACGATAACAACATCTGCGCCCTCGCCAATATAGAAGTCGTTGTACACAAGGTCGTCAACATCACTGTGGGTAACGCAGGCGGGGATATAAACCGTTTCAGCGACCGTAAACGGCTTTACGCGGATATTTATACCGGGCTTGTCGTCCTTTGGCTCTATAGTTATATTCTCCGATGATTTTCTGCCGGCGCACTTGCTGTCCTCGCGGATATTGTATGCACCGTTGAAGCCTGTAACTTCATCATAATCGGAAATGATCTTCAGCATTTCGGCTGTTGTGCCGTTGAAATTTACGTCCATTATATTGCTCACTGACAACCGCCTCCGTTTCTCTGGGGACATCTGCAAGTATATTCGCCGCCGAGAAGCTTCGGAAGTATTTCTTCTCTCGGACCTGCCGTGCGGACTGTGCCGTCCGCTACTACAACTATTTCATCGGCTATCGAAAGTATACGCTCCTGATGCGATATTATAACAAGTGAGCCTGTCGTGCCGTTTCTTATCTCTTCAAACGTTTCGACCAGTCTTGCAAAGCTCCATAGGTCAATGCCCGCCTCGGGCTCGTCAAATACCGAAAGCTTTGCGTTTCGCGCAAGAACCGTCGCTATCTCTATACGCTTTGCTTCACCGCCCGATAAAGCACTGCTCATCTCTCTGTCGATGTATTCCTCCGCACAAAGTCCGACCTTGCCCAGAAGCGCGCACAGCTCATTATGACCGAGAGCGTTTCCTGCGGCAAGCTCCAGAAGATCTCTTACGGTAAGTCCCTTGAAGCGCACAGGCTGTTGAAACGCATAAGCTACGCCGAGCTTTGCCCTGCCTGTGATATCCATATCGGTGATATCCGTACCGTCAAGTATAATTCTGCCCGATGTCGGCTTTTCGACACCCGCGATCAGCTTTGCGAGCGAGGTTTTTCCGCCGCCGTTAGGTCCTGTTATCACAGTAAGCCTGCTGTCGAGCTTACAGCTGATACCTTTTATAATAGGCTCTCCGCTTTGGAGCTGCCACTTTACGTCCTGAAATTCCAGCAAAATTATTACCCCTTTCATCTTTTATCATATTATCGTACCATATTAGCGTTATTATGTCAAGAGCTGTTCGTTACTATTGAATTTTTCCCTGCTTTATGATAAAATATTATGATGATAAATCGGGAAAGGGTGACAGTATGAAAGTATCTATTATTGACAACAGTCTTTGCGATGCATCATTTGTTGATGATGTAAAGCCGGAGGCTGTTGTTGCATATAAAGACGCGCTTGCCGAATTTGGAGTAGCGTATACGGAAATGACGACCGACACTTTTCTTATGCTTCCTCCTGCGGGAGATATGTCAAAGGTGATACTGCGTATGACCTCTGAAAGGGATCTGCTTTATATAAATTCGTTCAACTTTGCATATGTAACAGTACCTGCCAATCTCACAGAGCTGATACCCGGGATAGAAAGACCCGTGATATCCGAATTATCGCTCCACGGGGGCGACTCCCTGCGTGCTATGGAGATGTTTGAAAAGAATTTCGAGCTTGATAATGTGTCGATGATACGCTTTGTGGACGACTTCAGGGAGTCGCCGCAGGAAATGGCAAAGCTTATACGGGAATATCGTGATAAGTATTTTCGTCCTGTCGATATCTGTCCGACGAATAAATATACAAATGCCGTAAATGAGGCAATAGCTGCTGTAATTGCTAAAAGCGACAGCATAACCATGCGCTTTGGCGATTATGAACGGTTCGCCGAGCTTCAGGACTACACCATATCGCTTGCAACTCTGTTCGGTGTCGCTCCGTCACCGCAGATGATCCTGGCGCTGTATAAGTGCGGTTGCCTGTACGCTATGATATACGGCAGAAGAGCAAGGAGCACTCTTGACGACCTGCGTTTCAGCCAGATATCACCGCATTATGTAAGAAATGCGGACAGATATGTACCGATGTCACCCAACGAGCGCACAACGCATACATCATTTGTACGTCCGCCGGACAATTCCGCACAGAACAGCGATCTTTTGTATAAGAAGCTCCGCAGTATGATGGTAGACGCGGTAACGGCACAGGAGCTTGAAGAAGTGATAGACGAGTTCTGCACACAGCTTTACAATAAATCGGAGACTAAGAAAAACTGAAGCTGCACGAAACATCAGTTATCGCCAACCGACTATATGTATAAAAAATGCAAGTGGCAACAAGTATATATAGTGTAATTTGACGAAAAATATTGAGAGATAAAAAAATCCTTTTATTTTCACTGCGGATATGATATAATAGTTCTATACTGTGTCGATGTGCTCAGTACGAGCAAGCGATATGGCATCTGATTTTGATATCAAGCCGTATTACGGCATTACTATAATTTGTTTACATATTTTTATTGAATTGAGGAAGTGTGACTTTTGGAAAAGTTTATTATAAAAGGAGGCACTCCGCTCAGAGGCGAAGTGCAGATAAGCGGCGCTAAAAATGCGGCGGTTGCGATAATTCCCGCGGCGATACTTGCGGCAGATAAGTGTGTTCTGGAAAACGTACCTTCGATAAGCGATGTAGAGGTAGCGCTGGAGATCCTTTCAAGTATGGGTGCGGTCATCAAAAGACTCAGCAAGTCAAAGATCGAGGTCGATACGTCAAGAATATGTGACGGCACAGTGCCGTACGAGCTTGCACGTTCGACAAGAGGAAGCAGTTACTTCCTGGGAGCACTGCTCGGCAGGTTCAAAAAGGCGAGCGTTCCGCTTCCCGGAGGGTGCGATCTCGGAAGCAGACCTATAGATCAGCATATCAAGTGCTTTGAAGCGCTTGGTGCAAAGGCTGATATCAAGCACGGAATAGTAGACCTGTCTGCGGACAAGCTGATAGGTACTCAGATATATTTTGACAAGGTAACGGTCGGCGGCACAATAAATGCACTTCTTGCCTGTGCCAAGGCGGAAGGGCTGACTATTATCGAGAACGCGGCAAAAGAGCCGCATATAGTTGATCTTGCTAACTTCCTTAATTCAATGGGCGCAGATATAATGGGCGCAGGTACTGATGTTATCAAGGTAAAGGGTGTTTCAAAGCTTCATGGCACGGAATATTCCGTAATTCCGGATCAGATAGAAGCGGGAACGTTTATGGTAGCGGCCGCGGCGACCTGCGGTGATATCACACTTAAAAATGTAATACCTAAGCACCTGGAGCCTATCACCGCGAAGCTCCGCAAGATAGGCGTATATGTTGAAGTTGAAGATGAAACCGATAATGTCAGAGTTGTCGGCAGACCCCATTATGAGGGTACTGATATAAAGACATCTCCTCACCCCGGCTTTCCGACCGATATGCAGCCGCAGATGACAACTCTTCTGGCTATGGCAAACGGTACAAGTATGGTGACAGAGAGCATATTCGATACTCGTTTCAAGTATGTCGATGAGTTGCGCAGAATGGGCGCGGATATCACAGTTGACAGCAGAGTAGCGGTAGTAAGAGGGGTTGACCACCTCACAGGCGCTCCTGTCAAGGCAAGCGACTTAAGAGCCGGTGCGGCGCTTATAATTGCGGGACTTGCGGCACAGGGAATTACCGAGATCGAGGATATACACCATATTGAGCGCGGATATGAAAATATGGAGATAAAGCTTAGAGAGCTCGGAGCTGATATAGTAAAGCGTTACTATCCCGATGACGAGAAGATGAGAAAGGCACTCTGATGGCAAAGGTTGTACCTGTATGCTCGTCCAGCAAGGGCAACAGTATATTTATAGGTGATACTTCATCGGGTGTTCTTGTAGATGCGGGCTGCAGCTTCAAGGCATTGAAGGACGGACTTGCGCTGTGCGGCATACCGTTTGAAGCGGTGAAGGCAGTGCTGATAACACATGAGCATATCGACCATACAAAGGCGCTCGGACAGATAACAAAGCGTACATCGCTTCCTGTATATGCGTCTGACGGTACGACAAGAAAGCTTTTTGAGGATAACCTTGTTGCACCGGGTGCGGTCATACATTCTTTATCCGAAATAGGGAGTGTGCCCGTTGATATGGATATTGATTTTTTTCACACGCCGCATGATGCCGCCGAGAGCGTGGGATATACGGTAAAGTTCAAGGAGCACAAGGTAGCGTGCTGTACCGATCTCGGATATGTAACAGACGAGGTAAAAAGAAATCTGATCGGCTGTGATACGGCATATATAGAAGCCAACTATGACCCTAAGCTCCTTTCGGTCAATCCGAAATATCCGCCGTATCTCAAAACAAGAATTTCGGGTGATCGCGGACACCTTTCAAATATGAGTTCCGCTGAGCTTTGCACCGAACTTGTAAAAAGCGGTACAAGACGGCTGATACTCGGTCACTTAAGCCAGGAAAACAATACTCCGAAAATAGCATATAACGCAGTTGAGCAAAAGCTCAACGGTTGTGGCGTAAAATGCGGAGTTGACTGTACACTTGATGTTGCGCCTGTCGTAACGCAGGGAAAATACATAATTATATAATCGCTTGATATGCACTGCATTTTCTGCTTGGTGGTAACTTTGCAGTTGTGCCGTGCTTTATTTTTTTATTGTGAAAGGATCTATTTATGGCAGTATATCTTATACTTATGGCGATAGTTCTGGTTTTGGCATATCCTCTTATTGAGCGCAAACCGAGCATCGGAAAAAAACTCTGCTATGTCATTGTGACATTTGCGGCTATGTATCTGATCAGTATTTTCAGGTACGGACTCGGTAACGACTACTATTCTTACATCTATATTTTCAGAAATATACAGGACGCATCAGGGCTTGCAATTTTCAACCTCGGATATGAGCCTGCGTTTACTGTAATAACAAAGCTTATTTCGCTGTTTACCTCAAATATAAATGTTCTGTATGCTATATACGCACTGCTTATACTTGTGCCGACGGCATATGCCATATTCCGATACAGCGAGAATATCTGGATGTCTACCATGATGTTTATTTCGCTGACATTCTTCTACTGCTCACTCAGCTTTATACGCCAGTCCATCGCGTTTGCGGTAATATTGTGTGCATACAAGTATGTAAAGGAACGCAACCATTTCAAGGTGTTGCTGTTTATATTCATAGCTTGTCTTTTCCATAGCACGGTAATTGTGATGATACCCATCTATCTTATCGCCGCGTTTGTAAAGCCTACGAAAATTACAGTTCCGATATACGGTGTAATTACAGCGCTTGTATATTTCCTTTCGTGGCCTATACTCAGGCTTGCCGTTCTTATACTTCCGCAGTATAAGGGATATCTTGACCTCAACTTCATTACTCAGGGATACAAACCTGTGTATCTGATAGTTCCGGCTATAATTGCCGCACTTGCTATTGCCGCACATTTTACAGGATACGGCAAGGCGTATCCGAAGCAATCATCGATTTTTACGAATTTTGCTATTTTCAATTTTATCATATGGTTCATTGCCACAAAGCACTTTGTCATAGAACGTTTCTCAATGTACATCTACATTTTTATGATAATGTTTATTCCGTCGATCGCAAGATATTATATGAATTGTGCTAAGGTTTATTTCGCGAAAAAGAAAGATTCCGAGGCGGTCGTAGCTTTTGATAAAACGGTAGACGAGGTCTTAGCCGAGAAAAAGTCGGCAAACGGTGTTGAGCCGGCGCAGGAGTCTATCAGTAAAACAACGGCTGAGGAAGCTGATGTGCCGCTCAGCGAGGAAGAGGCTGAAAAACAGCGTATTTTGGCTGAAATAATGGCTGAGGACGCAGAAGAAAACATTCCGGAAGATACGGATATCACCGAAGAGGAAGATCCGGAATTACTGACCGAAAAAATGACCGAAACAGATGAACCTGAAGAAAATGCGGTATATACAAAAAGAAAGCCCGGTTCGGCGCTGAATTGGGACGTTGCCGGTGATGAACGCTATCTGGCGGAAAACAGAGAGTTTAAAAACAGAAGTAATAAGTTCCTGCAATTTATTTCGCGTCCTGTTACGATATTTGCCGCATTTATGGTTGTGGTCGTGGCATCAAATCTGTGGTATAACTATTTCGGACTTACAGTTTCCAAAAAAGGCTTCCACGGAGTAATGCCATATAAGAGCACTATACCCGCGTACACTGAGCTGATGCTTTCAACAGAAGACGAGGATAATAAAAATGAATTGCTCAGAGATGAAGAAAACTTCCTTAATTATATGTACCGTCTGAAAGAAAATGATAACTATTCGGTTATCATTTCCGCAAGAGGAGATACAGTCGGAGGTCTGAATGACGGTGCGCGTTCCGCACTTAAGGAGCTTGGACTTGTAAAGCTTGCCAAAGCGGAATCGGCAGACAGATATGTAGCTGTTATCGAAGGCGGAAAGGTCACACGCGAGGAAATATCGGACAGTGTTGATATTGACACAGGCGAATTTCGTGTGCTCGGCTTTAAGACGCACGTTATCAGCACACAGCGTACTTCAACGATACAGATGGGTAAAAAGAACTTCTCGCTAAATGAGCGCGGCATGAATATAGTAGTGCTTGATAATACGACAAAAAAGATCGTTGACAAGGTTCGCTTCAAAACATACTATGTAATGCTTACAGCAACCAGATAAGGCGGTAGAGCTATGAGAATGAGAAGAAAAAAATATCTCGATGAGCGCCTTGATGCCTGCAGTGCCGTAAATCTAGGCTGGCTTGTCGACTATGCCGCCGAACAAAGAGGTGAAACACAGCAGAGAACGCTCAATGTCCGCGAGATATTCGGAAACGATAATCCGGTTCACCTTGAAGTCGGATGCGGAAAGGGCGGATTTGCGGTCGAAGCGGCAAAGCGTAACCCCGATATAAATTTCATAGCTGTTGAAATGGCACGAAATGTAATAGTCAGCGCTATGGAGCTTGCTGTTAAAGAAAATCTGCCTAATCTGAAATTCCTTATGGGCAAAGCCGAATACCTTGAAAAGTTTTTCCCCGAACGCTCAGTAGAACGTATCTATCTTAATTTCAGCTGTCCTTACCCTAAGGAAACATACAAAAAGCACCGTCTTACCCACCCTGTATTTCTGGAGATATACAAGCACATACTTATACCGGACGGTGAGATACATCAGAAGACCGACAATATGAAGTTATTTGAGTTTTCGATAGAAAATCTCTCGCAGTGCGGCTTCAAGCTCAAGAATGTAAGTCTTGATCTGCATAACAGCGGTTTTGAGGGAAATATAGTTACCGAATACGAAAAGAGATTTTCCCAGCAGGGACTTCCGATTTATCGGCTTGAAGCAGTTAATTCGTCAAAATAGGCTTTACTTTTCGCAGGAAAAGGTATATACTGAGTATAAGAAAACGGGTTTGCCCTGAAAGGATGTTTAGTATGAATAAAGCAATGATATTTTTCGGTATTGCGGCTGCTGTCGGTACGGGTTATATTTTAGCTAAAAAATATATTGATAATAATCCCGAGGCTGTAGCGGCAGTAAAAGAAAACTGCAGCGACAAATTTCACAAGGCTTCTGTTTATTGCACAGGTGCAGTAAAGACAGGAAGCGAAAAACTTACGAAGAGCGTCAACAACATTGTAAATGCGGGTAAGGAAAAGAGCACCGAGCTTATGAAGAAGGCGGCTACTACCGGAACTGCATTCAAAAATGAGATAAATAATCTCAAGGATATGGTGGTATCGATAAACAGCGGCGTTGATGTTGATATTTCAGATGCAGATACAGATGATGCCGATGGCGAAAACTTTACCTTTACTGAGGGCGGAGAAGAAAAAGAGATATTTGAAACGCCGGAAAAGGGCTCGGAGAGCTTATAATCACAACACGGCCGATAAGCACAATGAAGTGTCACAGGGTGGTTTTCCTGTGGCACTTTTTTTATGAATATGAATTTGCGGGAAGTGCAGACGATGAGTGAAATAACAATAAGGACAGCAACGCCAGATGATGCCGGAATGCTGCTCGGCATATACAAGTATTATATTGAAAACACAGCGATAACCTATGAGCTGGAAGTGCCGACTGTTGATGATTTCAGGGGCAGGATAGAAAAAACGCTGAAGAAATATCCATATATAGCGGCAGAACGTGACGGCAAAATAATAGGTTACGCTTACGCGGGGGTCTTTAAGGATAGGGCGGCTTACGACCACTCGGTCGAAACCTCGATCTATGTTGATTTGAACGAAAAGCGCCGCGGCATAGGTACGCTCCTTTATAATGAGCTTGAAAAGAGGCTTGCGGCTATCGGTATCAAGAATGCCTATGCTTGTATAGCGTGTCCCGAAAATGACGATGAATATCTAAACCGCGACAGCATAATGTTCCACGAAAAGCTCGGATATGAACTTGTGGGAACATTCCACAAATGCGCAAAGAAATTCGGACGGTATTATGATATGGTGTGGATGGAGAAGATGATAGGCAAGCACGATTGAGATTACTGTTTGTAAATTCGGCACTGAGTTTTACGGAGGGAATATAAATAAGCTGTAACAAAATGCAAAAATTTCATCACAGCTTCTTGATTTATCCAAATTCCATTATAATTACAATGAAATATATTGTAAAAAAGTCAGAGCAATAAATATACAGCCAATAACGCTGAAAACAGTTTCCGTGCCAATAAGGTGTTATAATTTCGTGAGTGAACCAGTGCAACTGCACTGTCACCGACTATCTAAAAAGAACGCTACTATCCTGAGATATCTGTACTAAAATGGGACTAAGTGAGCGTCAGCGACCCGCTTATACAAACTTTTATAACCCAGTCGTTTGTGTGTCTTATAGCCAACACCCTTGCGGGGTAAGGGTGTGAGTAAGGAAAGAGGGAGCACGAGGGAGAGAACCTAAGGGTATAGGGCTGAGTCTTGCTTTCGCAAGCACTCGGACGTTCCGCTTTGCTTCACTGGGCTGCAAGTCCAACGGAGCTTTAGCGGAGTGCACGAGCCTTGCGTAAGTAAGGCTCAGACTCTCACCTAGTCCCTTTGGTTCTTTCCCTCGTTCATAGTAGCAACGTTATCGCATAGAATAGCGAACCCGAGAAGTGCTATCCTACAAACAGAACTATCGGTAGCCTGCTATCAATGTTAATTGCTAAAACTGTATAACAGAAGTACGCTAAAAACAGAATTTCTCAACATATCAAAAAAAGTGAGCCGAGCGCACTATTTTTTGCACTTCGACTCACTTTTTCTTTTTTAGGTCGTGTCACAACCTTCATCTTTACTTATAAGGTTATATACCGCAACAGCTGTCGCAGTGGTCATCCTTGATCTCACCCACAAAAGGTGTGGGGTCGATACCCTGTCTTGTGTAGTAGTCTGCAATAGCGGCCTTGATCGCCTGTTCTGCAAGAACAGAGCAGTGGAGCTTTGCCGGCGGCAGACCGTCAAGCGCTTCTACAACAGCTTTATTGGTCAGTTTCAAAGCTTCTGATAAGGGCTTGCCTTTTATCATCTCGGTAGCAATCGAGCTTGTTGCAATAGCCGCACCGCAACCGAATGTCTTGAACTTTACATCCTTTATTGTGTTGTCCTCAATCTTAAGGTACATCTTCATTATATCGCCGCACTTAGCGTTACCTACTTCGCCTACACCGTTAGCATCTTCGATTTCACCGACGTTTCTGGGGTTAGCGTAATGGTCCATTACCTTTTCTGAATAAATCATCAGTAATACTTCCTTTCAAATATAGTGTATACTTACTTTATCTTGAATGTTTCACCCTTGATTATGTGATCCCACAGGGGTGACATACTTCTGAGCTTGTTTACTATAACAGGCAGAACCTCAATCAGCTTGTCTATCTCTTCCTCAGTCGTGTACTCTGACATTGAGATACGCAGTGAGCCGTGAGCCACCTCGTGTGGAAGTCCTATGCTCAGCAGAACGTGTGAGGGGTCGAGTGAACCCGATGTGCAGGCTGAACCGCTTGAAGCGGCAATACCCTGAAGATCGAGCTGGAGCAGTAAGCTTTCGCCCTCAACGCCCTCGAATGAGAAGTTGAGGTTACTCGGCATACGCTTTTCTCTGTTGCCGTTCAGGTGAACACGGTCAATCTTCATTATCTCGCTGTAGATCTTGTCGCTGAACTTCTTGAGCTTCTCATTCTTTGCGTCAACGCCGTTTACAGCGTCTGTTATAGCAACACCAAGACCTACAATCGCGGGAACGTTTTCTGTACCTGCACGTCTGCCTCTTTCCTGAGCGCCGCCGTCAATGAACGGTGGAAGGCGGTATTTCTTGTTTACATAAAGAACGCCGCAGCCTTTCTGGGCGTGTATTTTGTGACCGCTGAGGGAAAGCATATCTATGTTCTGCTCTTTTACGTTGATGTGGACGTTACCGATAGCCTGAACTGCGTCTGTATGGAAGATCACGCCTTTCTCCTTGCACAGTGCACCGATCTCGGGAATAGGCTGGATCGTACCGATCTCGTTATTGGCGTACATTATCGTAACAAGGGCTGTATCGGGGCGGATAGCATTTGCCACGTCCTCAACTTTAACTATACCGTTTGAGTAAACCGGGAGGTATGTTACCTCAAAGCCCTCTTTCTTGAGCGCGTCCAGTGTGTGCAGAACTGCGTGATGCTCAAATACAGAAGTGATTATGTGCTTCTTGCCTTTCTGAGCCATCATCTTTGCTGTGCTCTTTATAGCCCAGTTGTCGCTTTCACTGCCGCAGCTTGTGAAATAAACCTCGCTGTCTTCACAGCCGAGCGCCTGCGCGACCTGATGTCTTGCCTTGTTCACAGCTATTGCGGAATTTCTTCCCAGTGTGTAGATCGAGGAGGGGTTGCCGTATTCCTCTTTAAGATAGGGCAGCATAGCGTTAAGGACGTTATCGCTTACCTTAGTGGTAGCCGCATTGTCAAGGTATATCGTTGTTTTCAGCATTTATACTACCGATCCTTTCTTTTATTCTTTATGCTAAATGCCGCATTCCGCACTGTTAAGCGGTACGATAAACACGACCGATTTAGTCCGATTTATATTATACACCCTATTGTCTACAAAATCAATAGGTTTTATTAAAAATTTTCCGAAAAATATCGGCAGTGGGAAAATCCCCACTGCCGATAATTCGGTTATTCACATTCTTCTGCAATAAACCGTAAGGTTTATTCGATAGCAATTACATTATCCGTTTCAACCTGCGGAGCGGCTTTCGGAACAGATACCTTTAAAATACCGTCCTCAAACTTGGCGTTTACGTCCTTAGCCTGTACGCCCTCGCCTACATAGAAGCTCCTGCTGCACTGACCATCATAACGTTCACGTCTGATGTACTTGCCGTCCTTCTTCTCCTTTTCGTCCTTTTCAAGACCTTTGGAAGCAGTGATCGTAAGGTAGCCGCTGTCAAGCTTCAGCGATACATCTTCTTTCCTGAAGCCCGGCAGATCGATATCAAGCTCGTAGCTGTTGTCGGTTTCGCGGACATCTGTTTTCATAACGTTCTTTGCGTGTTTGCCGTAAAGCGGATCGTTCTTGCCGAATACCGACGGCATATAAAAGTCATCATCGAAGAAATTGTCAAATAAGTTTTCATTGAAAATTGCGGGTAACATAAGTCATTTCTCCTTCCATATATCGGACGGTCGGTTTATTATCCGACCGTGTAACTGCTATGTGTGTGCCTGCTGTCGTTTATTCGATAGCGATAACATTATCCGTTTCAACCTGCGGAGCGGCTTTCGGAACAGATACCTTTAAAATACCGTCCTCAAACTTGGCGTTTACGTCCTTAGCCTGTACGCCCTCGCCTACATAGAAGCTCCTGCTGCACTGACCATCATAACGTTCACGTCTGATGTACTTGCCGTCCTTCTTCTCCTTTTCGTCCTTTTCAAGACCTTTGGAAGCAGTGATCGTAAGGTAGCCGCTGTCAAGCTTCAGCGATACATCTTCTTTCCTGAAGCCCGGCAGATCGATATCAAGCTCGTAGCTGTTGTCGGTTTCGCGGACATCTGTTTTCATAACGTTCTTTGCGTGTTTGCCGTAAAGCGGATCGTTCTTGCCGAATACCGACGGCATATAAAAGTCATCATCGAAGAAATTGTCAAATAAGTTTTCATTGAAAATTGCGGGTAACATAAGTCATTTCTCCTTCCATATATCGGACGGTCGGTTTATTATCCGACCGTGTAACTGCTATGTGTGTGCCTGCTGTCGTTTATTCGATAGCGATAACATTATCCGTTTCAACCTGCGGAGCGGCTTTCGGAACAGATACCTTTAAAATACCGTCCTCAAACTTGGCGTTTACGTCCTTAGCCTGTACGCCCTCGCCTACATAGAAGCTCCTGCTGCACTGACCATCATAACGTTCACGTCTGATGTACTTGCCGTCCTTCTTCTCCTTTTCGTCCTTTTCAAGACCTTTGGAAGCAGTGATCGTAAGGTAGCCGCTGTCAAGCTTCAGCGATACATCTTCTTTCCTGAAGCCCGGCAGATCGATATCAAGCTCGTAGCTGTTGTCGGTTTCGCGGACATCTGTTTTCATAACGTTCTTTGCGTGTTTGCCGTAAAGCGGATCGTTCTTGCCGAATACCGACGGCATATAAAAGTCATCATTAAAGAAATTGTCAAATAAGTTTTCATTGAAAATTGCGGGTAACATAAGTCATTCCTCCATTCATTCCAAAGCGGTCTGTTCTTTAAACGCAGTGCCGAACATTTGTTGCCCTTGTACCTTCCGGAGACCCTCTCTCTTTCTTTGTACAACTACATTATAGCACACTTTTTAGCACTGTCAATAGGGGAGTGCTAATTTTCACAAAATCTTCTTAAAAGTGTGACAAATTTGACATTTAGGAACGAAAACACGAAATGTAATTGCGCGTTATCGGCGCTTTTGCGTGCGAAAATAACGTCCCGCTGTAAGAAAATGTTCCTACAGCGGGACGCTTAAATGTCAATATTATTGTATCATGCGTACAGGCTCATGATAGTCGGGGTCGTTTATCATAGCTGAATTTATCGTTGTGTTATTAAGAGCAGTCTTGCCGTTTGTAAAGCCTACATCTACCGAATAAGTGCCTGAGATAGAAGTGATCTGTATATCACTTCCTGCGGCGCACAGAGCTCCTTTTCCCTCAGAGCTGCCTATACCGGCAACCTGTTCGCCTTCGATATGAATTTTAAAGTCGGAGCTATTTATATTTATGTTGCATTCGGTCTTGCGACAGCCGACAGCCGCACCGCGCATTGCCTTCATAAGAAGATCGAATGAAGCATTACGGATATCTATACTTGATGGATTATCACCGTCAAGCGCAGAGAGCGCGCCCACGCAACCTGCACGTATGCCAAGCGCTCTCAGTATGAGCTTTGTGCCGTTTATTCTTATATCCACATATCCGCACAGTGAGCCGAGAGCTACCGCGTTGTCGCCGGAACAGTTTATATCTATAATGGCGTTGCCTGTTTCGATGCCGCAGCTTCCATCATATGAGCCCACGCCTATGCAGTCTTTTCCGGTCGATGACATATTTATGCTGCCGCCCAGCAGTTTTATCGGCATTTCGCTTGATGACACACCGCCGCCGATACAGATACCGTGATCTCCGTTTGCCTGCATCTCAATACTGCCGGTCATATCTATCGTTATTTCTCCGAAAGTATCGTTATAACTGCTTCCTATACAACAGCCGTCATTTCTGTATGAGTCAATATAAAGACTTCCGTCACCGGTTATTGTAAGCTTTGCTGTGTCGGGTACAAGTATACCGTCGTAGTTAAGTGTGTTCTGACCTTTGATCTCTATTGTAGCATCGGAATTTTCGCCTATCTGTATGCACTGACGCATACCGCTCTTGATATTCACATTATCAAGTGTGATCCTGCATTTTGAACCGTTTTCGGTCTTTATCACAAATGTGGCATTATCACAGCCGTTAGCCGTAAGATGAACCGAAGCGCTTTCGACTATAACTCCTGTGTAACGCTCGGATAGCATTTTTTCAATATCTAATTTTTCGTTTTTGCCGTCCTTTACGGTATAATATCGAGCTACCTTTATATTGGGACGGTGCATATTGAGCATTCTCATCTGCTCGGCAATAGTATCCGATATATCGGGAACGATTTCTTTCTGCGGTCTTGCCGTGTAGAAGCCCTGTATATAGTCTGCGCCTCTGCGTATAGTAACGCTCATCTCGTCATATGTTTCAACGCCCTCGGCAAGGACCTTAATGTTATTCAGCCTTGCAAAATCGATAATTCCTGTCAGGAAGTGCTGTTTTTTGACGTTTGTATTGATATCTGTAATAAGCGAGCGGTCGATCTTCAATACATCGGGCTGCAGACTGAGAACCGCCGCAGTGTTTGAATAACCGCTTCCGTAATCATCGATCGCGATCATACAGCCGTGTGATTTGAACAGCTGCCGCAGTTTTGCTATCTTTTCATCTGTAAGATCCGCCTGCTCTGTAAATTCAATTACCAGCTGAGGCATTATATCGCCGTACTTTTCGCACAGTCTGTTAAAATCATACTCTGTTATCATATGGTCCGGCACAGAATTTATGAATATCTTTTTTTCTCCGAAACGCGAACGGTTCTTGCTGACTATATCAAGGACATTCTCAAAAGTAAGCCGCTCTATGTCATACAGCTTTCCGTGCTCGCGTGCAATGCGGAGTATATCGAGCGGCGACGAACCCTTAGGACGCATAAGCGCCTCATAGGCATAAACAGAACCGTCAACGGTCGATACTATCGGCTGGAAGCAGTAACTGAAATTGTTGTCGTCAATAAGGCTCGTCAGAAGCTTTGAGTCGGAATAGCTGTTGCACTCCGTAACATATTCTTCTGCCGAAAACTCCCTGTTTATGCTTCCGAGCGCTTTGGCTCTGAAAAGTGCAAAGTCGGCATAGTTTATCATCATATCGATAGTAGCCGCCTGCGTAGGATACCAGCAGTAGCCTACAGTTATAGTGAATGCTTCACTGCGGGTTTCTATGGTATTTCCAAATTCATCGGTCAGTCTGCACCTGCTGACTGCATCGTACATTTTCTTTATAATATCGTTAATTTCTTTTTTTGCCATCTGGCGGAAGAAAACTAAAAAGTCTTTGTAGCTTTTCACACCTATGATGACATTTTCGGAATTAAAACGTTTAAGTGCGTTTGCCGCCGTGGCAATGCAAAGTGATGTCTTATCATAATTAAGCTCGCTGTCTACACGTTCTATACCGTTGATATGTACAGCCGCCATACAGCATTGAGCGGTGCCGCTTATCTGACTTATCATACTGCGTACACGGCGTATGAAGTAGTCGCGTGTGTACATACCAGTAAGCGTGTCATATTCTTTGATATCGTCCTTCGGGTTGCGCGCCTGCATTATCTGCGTTACGTCCTGTATAAAGCCGAGCAGATAGTCTGTATCATATACTATCTTTATCTTTATGTAGCTTGTTTCTCCGCCGGCAGTATACATATATATATTCTTGTGACCCTCTACCTGATTTTCGTTCAGACTGTCAAGCAGAGCGTAAAACTTTTCTTTATTCATGTTGTCGCCGCTGATATGAAGAATTGCGGCAACGTTTTTGTCATAGTATGCTTCGTTCAGGTCGTGCGGAAGTTTAAATACACCTATAGTGGGGAAGTTATCCAGAAATATATTCCAATCATGGCGGCTGTTGCCGTCTTTATCAAAAAAGCTCATATGATATCCTCCCAAACTGTAATGCTAACGCTATTATACAATTTTTTACTGTAAAAGTCAATGCTGTTTTAACAATATGCACAAAATAGACAAAATTATAAAACTGTTTTGTATGATTTTAACAGTTGCGAAACGATTTAAAAAGAGTGCTGATGCAACGTGTATTTTTTCTTACAATTCTGCAAGATTTGGAAAAGCCGCCTTTTTTTATTATAAAATAGAATAAGAAAACTATACTTCAGCAGACTGTCGAAAACCTCTTGTAAATATTAAAATGGGGTGTCGAGTGTTGCTTGGATCGGGAGCGGTATCTCTGCGGTCTGTCTTGTGGCTATCTCTCATACACCGCTTTTGTGAAAATTATACAGTTCAGCGACAGACTGTTATACTTTTCGATACTTCAAACACTCAGAGAAAGGACGGTAGTTTATATGGTATCTATGAAAAAGCACCGATATAAAACCATATTGTCGGTATTTTTTGCGTTGCTGCTGATATTGTCAACAGTTTCGTTGGCGGTTTACGCCGCAGAAGCTTCGGCACTTTCGGCAGAGCTTATCACCGACAAGGAGGAGTATGCGGAAAGCGAAGATATTTCCGTAACGCTCAGAATAAAAAACACAGGGGAAAACAAGCTGAGTGATATAGCTTACAGCCTGACGGCTCCCGATGGCTACCGGCTTAAAAGCGGAAGCCTTAAAGGCACTGAAGACGAACTCAGAGCAGGCGGTACATTAAGCTATGATAATGTATTTTCGGCTGTCGTTGCCGTTCCCGAAGAGCCGGGAAATTCGGATAAGCCGGCAAGCCCCGACACAGGCGTGACCGTAAATCCCGTGATACCGCTTATAACTGCGGTCGTATGTGCGGTAGCGCTTCTTATTCTGAATAAGAAGAAGGCTAAAAATCTTATGGCGCTTGTGCTTTGCGCATCGCTACTTTCGTCGGCTTTGCCGCTTGACGTTGCCGCAGATGAGATAAAAGCGGATATTTCGCGCAGTGCGGATATAACGGTAACAAAGGACGTTACCGCAGGCGGAGTGAAAAAGACGTTCACGGCGAGAGTGACCGCAGGCGAGTATGGCGGAAACGTAACCGTTACATATGACGCACAGGGCGGCAAGGAGATCGACAGTCTTACACTGCCTGTCGGTGAAACTGTCGGCAGACTGCCCGATACAGTAAAAGAAGGCGCTGTACATAACGGCTGGTATCTTGACAAGGAGTGCACCGAGCAGTTCTACGAAGACGAGCCTGTTATGCAGGATATGACGCTTTATGCGGGATATGACGAGGACGGTATAAAGCCGGAAACACCTGATTATAACGAGATAACGATCTCTGACGCTCCCGAGGACTTTTCGTTCTCACTGATCTCACAGTCGGGTATAACAAGCGAAAACCTACAGGATATAATCAGTATAGAATGCGAATACGGCGATATGCCGCAGTTTGACGTTGAAAACACCGCAAGCGGCACATATACTGTAAAGCCGTCCGAAGGCTGGACAGCGGGCGGTGCATATGTACTGAGCCTTATAGATAACAATGTACGTTTCAGCGGTATAAATTCGGATATACTGCCCGATGAACAGATAAAGACAATAACGCTGTTCATCTACAGGGAAGAAACAAACAACGTAAAGCTCAAGGACGGTATAGTTACGATCCCGTCAGGTCGTATCACGGAAGATGAAGACGGCGAATATATCCGTATATCCAAAGACGAGTTTGAAACGCTCGGAATTGAAAACGGCACTGTAATATTCTCAGACAATGCGCAGGACAGTGAAAAGTCGCGCTATATGAACGTTATATCATATGAGCTTGTCGGAGATGAGTACAAGATACTCGTTGAAAGCAGTGACGTTGACGATATATACGATGAGCTTGACATTTATTTCAGCGAGAAGTACGTTGACAACGAGGTACTTGCAGAGTCGGTCGATACCGAGGAGCTTGTTGCAAAGCTGTATGACGGCGAGGGTACACAGCAGCTTACATATATGCTTGCCGCAGCCCTTTACGACAGCAAGACAGTAAGAGAACTCGGCGACGGCAATGCACCGTTCGAGCTGATGTCAAACACCTATATGGACGGTGTTGACTGGAACGACAAGCAGATAAAGCTGAATATCAAGGAGCTGCTGGAGGGACTTACCATCAGTGCTAAGGTCGGTACGGCAAAGAACAGTAATTTCAGTTTTATCAACGGCTTCCCTAACGAACAGGACTGGACGGCGCTGAATATCACGTTCAGCTATGAGGTGACGCTCAAAAATAAGGTCAAGCTCGATGCAGAGGTTGCGATCAGCGAGTATTTCATTATCGGAGTAGGCGGCTCGGTAAACTCTAAGCGCGATTTCAACGCAAAGTTCCTGCCGCTGTCACAGACAGACGTATCCTTCAAGATACTTGTAAGCTCAGCCGATGAAGAAGAGGACGGCAACAATAATAACAGCGAAGAAAACAAGAGGGATGTTTCTGTTGAGATAGAAGCGATCTTAAACGGCGAGGATAAAGACAGCAGTAATATCATAAAGGACGTACAGGAGATGCTTGACAGCAAGGGCGGAGCGATCAGACTGTGCGAGGTAAATCTGTTCAGTGCAACGTTTATGCCGATATTCCCACTGTCAGTAAAGATGGAGCTGAATTTTGTCGTAAATGTGTCGTTTGCGGCAGGTATAAGTATGGAAGCGTCCGTACTTCAGGCAAAGGGCATAGGAATACGCGGTAATATCAAAAATCCGTCATCTATAAATGTCTACAGATTTATAATGGCGGGTGACGACCGTTACATATTTGATATGTATGCCTACGGTTATCTCGGAGTAGAAGCGGGAATAGAGGGTAAGGTATCTGTTTCACTCCTGGGACTGAATGACCTCGGCAGTGTAGGCGCGGCTCTCGAAATAGGCGCTTATGCGGATCTTTACGGATATCTGCATTACCATTCGCAGGATATGCGTATGAATAAATATTACGCTTCTCCAAAGGAGAATTACTCCGACCTGCAAGGCGGAATTTACTTTGAGATGGGTATATATATAAAGATATCCGTATTCGCCGAAAGCAAGCTGTTTAACAAAAAGGCAGAGCTTGCAAAGCAGTTCAAATTCCCGTTGTTCGGTGTCGGCGACAAATATATCTATGCGGATAAGCCGACGCTTGACGGCAACACGGATATAATACTGCGTGAAACGGATACGAACGTATACGAGATAGACGGACTTATCCCCGCGCAGGGAACATATCTTGATATAACTACAGGCGATGTCGTTACACGGCAGATGAACAGCAATGAGTTCAAGGCGGCTTGCTACAGTAAGTATTTTAAGGTAACTAAGAACGACAGCGGCAGGATAACTCTTACCGTATCTCCCGATGCCCCGAGCAAATACACAAGCGGTCTTCTCAGCTGTATATTGCGCGTATACTATACGGGCGGTCAGAATTTATTGTTCACGTCCGACACAGAAAAGCTGTACTATGACGCGGATAAGGGTACTTATGTAAGCAGAAAGTACATCGGTGACGTAAATGTATATTATTATCGCAATGGCGTAGACTTCCCGCTTGAGGATAAGGACAAGACCGCAACACTTAAGTTTGCGGTATCGGCTGACGGCAAGACGGAAATTGTCGACACCGTGACCGTACAGAAGGGCGGATATGTAAGCGGCTTCTCGCTTGCAGTTGCAAACTACTGTAATTCAAACGGCTATATCTATGACACGTCGCTGTTTGACACCGAGATAAAGCCTTATTACTGGCTTAGTGAGGATACGGTCATAACGCTTAATACCCACACCGCGCAGAAGCTGTACTCGGTGGAATACTTTGACTCAGGAATTGACAAATGGGTAAGCGAGCTGTGGGCAACAGACTATCTCGATGACATAAAGATGTTTGACAGATATAAAGCGCCTGTGAACAGTATCACCCACTTTGCAAACTTCGGTATCGACAGAGCAGACGGTATGAGATATCAGATGTATATGAAGGATTCTCTGACCTACCGTTACTATGACAGCAGTTATTCCGGCAGCGTGTACGGGCTGGATACTACAAAACCGCTTGCCGTAAATTACGGCAGCGAAGAAGAGCTGCTCTCTTTCAGAGCGGAATACGAAAAGCAGTATCCGACTGCCTACAGCATTATGCTGAAAGCTAACTATCTGTCGAGAAAATGCATAATCGATATTTACAATGAAAGCGGCTATGCAGGTGCAAGATATGTTGCTTACGGCGATGAGTTCACTGTACCGGACACATTCATCGATGACCTGAACAGCAGTAAGGATAAAGAGCTTGTCGGCTGGGATATTGACGGTGACGGCAATGCTGATATCGCCCCTGACGGAAAAATAACCGTAAAGGGTGATATGAGGCTGAAGCCTGTTATGAAGAAAAAGCTGTACACGGTAACGGTAAGACTTGCGGATTATACCGAAAGAAAGTTTGACGTTATTTACGGCAAGCCTTTACCGCAGGAGCTTGACCGGCTTATAAACAGCATCCCCGAAAATCCGAAGCCGGACAGCGAGGATTCGTTCTACGAGCCGTCATATCTGCTTATAAAGAGCGATGTTGCGGTAGGCGGTTATACGGCAGGCGAAACTGTAAGGTACAACGGCGATATAAGCATTATGCCCGAGGGTAATATGTACTTCGAGATAGTTCCTGCGAAGCTGTATCACTACATAACGCTTATCGCAAACGATGGGGGCGGCTTCAGCTATACGGATGAAAACGGCGCTGAAATAGAATCCGACAGGATAAGGACTGTTGTACAGGACGGTTACCGTTTTGCAACGGCATTTTACGGATATTCCGCATTCGCACCTGAGGACACATACACTACCGAATATCTGCTGTCGTATTTTGTGGACGCAGACGGAAACAGGATCGGTACTAACGATATTGTGAAACACCCCGGCACTTATTATATGAAGTGGAACACCAACGACAGACGCTGCCTGATAAACTATGACGTTTATATTTACAACGAGAACGGTGCGGAGGTTTCACATGAGATAAAGGCTGAGTTTGAGGGCTACAGACCCGATTATGATGAGCTTTGTAAAAAGTATGATGCCGAAGTTGCGGCGCTTACAAGCTACGAGGACGAGTACTACACATACACGCTGAAAGAAGAGCCGATAAACGAAGAAAACACAACGATTGATGGCAAGACCTACAAGACTATAATTGTAAGGTGGAACAGAACGCCGAAGGAGTTCGATGTAACGTTTGACTATGACAACGGCACGGAGAACGAAACGGTAAAGGTAAAGTACGGCTATCTGTATCGTGCAACGGCAGGTGCTTTAAAGGATGATAAGTTCAACGATTATGAGCTTGTCGGATTTGACCTTGACGGTAACGGCACAGCGGACGTGATGCCGGGTGAATCGTTCAGGGTAACGGGCGATATGACGCTGAAGGCAGTATGGAAAGCTACCGACAAAATCTACAGCGTGGTGTTCTATGCTATGAGCGGTGAGTTCGATGACGGTACGGTACGTTATGAAATAACAGGCAAATACGGCGATACTGTTTCGCAGTCCGACATTCCCGTACCGACAGCTCCTGAGGGCTATGAGTTTGCTGACTGGGATAAAGCTGTACCGACAACGTTCGGTAATGACGACGGTATTATAAAGACCGAGATCAAAGCAACATACAAGCTGAAAAAGATGACGATAACCTACCGTCTTGTAAATCTTGATACCAACAAGGTTTACGAAAGCTATAAAACAGCCGAATTTGACTACGGAACGGTGTTCACGGCTGATATGCTTGAGGCATCTCCTGATACAGACGGCTGTCTGTTCGGCGGATGGCTTGGCGAAAACGGATATTCAGTCATCGGAAAAGAAATCAAGTCCGATATGACGCTGACGGGTACTATCACTCCCGTTTATGTAATCTACTCGCTTGACGGTGTTGAGAGCACAAGAGAAAAGGCAAAGATCGGTTCAGAGGTCACCGTAAAGGAAAAATCAGACGGCTATCTTGATTGGACAACAGAAGATGTCACAGTTGCAAGCGGCAAATTCACAATGCCGTCAAAGAATGTAGCATTCACAGCCGAAAAGGATCTCAGCGGATATCTGACCGTTTCTGACGGCAGTGCAAGCTCCGTTATAGATACCGAAAGCAAGACGTTCATCAGCAACAAGGCAAGCGGCTTTGAGTACGATACCGCTACAGGCATACTGACAGTGACCGGAAACGGTCTTAAGCTGTCGGGTGTCGGAAAGAATATAATGCTGTATATTAAGCAAAGCGTTTCGGATATTACGTTTGAAAATCTTACGCTTACGGCAGGAGATATGAACGGCGCAAAGCCCGACGATTTTGGCAACAGCGGAAGTATAGGTGACGAACAGGGTTCAGCTGACACATATCTGATGTTTGTCAGCTCGAACAGCCTTAAGGTGAACATAAACGGAAATGTTACGCTTTCTAAACGTAACACGGCGACTACAAAAAACCTGTTAGCAATATATCAGTCACACCTCGACTACACCGATGCAACACCGATGAGCATGGAATTTGTCGGCGGCGACAGTTCGAATTTCACAGTAACCGGAAACACCTACGCTATACAGAGTGTGAGCAGTGTTAAGTTCAGCAATATGACATTTACTGCGGCAGCCGAATATTACGGCGTACACGCTGAAACAATCCGCTTTGACAGATGCAGTATAATAACAACAGGTCTTGCGGGAACGAACATAGAATCGTCAACCGGCATATACAGCAATGACCTTTCGATCGTTGACTGCAGCTTAGACATAAGAACCGGAATATTCGGTGAAACGATTGATATTTCGGGTGCTACAGACGGAAAAGTTACCTCCGGATATGGTGGGGCAGTTATGGTAAAGTGCAAGACAAAGGGCTGGTCGGAAACGGCAAGCGGACTGCTGACAATAGCACTTGACAAGGGACACTCCGTACTGTTTACGGTATCGGCAGGAAATTCGGCAATTCAGGCGTTTGACTTTGAGGGAGGGGAAAACAAGGTAGTTTCCTATCCGCAAACTACGGTGCCTGATAAGGAATTTGAGCTGACGAAGGATTTCTACTGGCTTCTCAAAGAGAAAAACGGTTCGGCGCTGATAAATGAGATAACATTCTCAGGCAAATAACAAGTACCCCCGACAGGCTAACCTGTCGGGGGTATTTTGCACATAAAAAGAGCTGTGACACATTTCCTCAGCTTATCAAGTTCCATTAAAATTAGAATGCAACATATTGCAAAAAAAGTCTGAGCAATAAATCTACAGCCAACACCGCTAAAAACAGTTTCCGTACACCCAAGTTGTTAATAATTTCGTGAGTATATCGGTGCAACTGCACTGTCACCGACTATCAAAAAAGAACGCTACTATCCTGAG
>ENA-UONV01000574-UONV01000574.1-human-gut-metagenome-genome-assembly--contig:-CS4-NODE-574-length-40820-cov-8.060763_pt1 | contig 40820 bp, 37 predicted proteins | sample MGYA00242461_ERZ724008 | MGnify/ENA metagenome assembly ERZ724008 | reverse complement strand
CGATTTTTCAAACATGAAAAGCACCCTGCAAGGCCAAAAGCTTTACAAGGTGCTTTCTCTATGGAGCAAGCTATTTACTTACTTTGGAAGTCCGTTTTGATACAAGCTGTAAAAGTGGTTCGTCGGCCCCGCGCCGTGCCCGAGCTCGAGCGCGTGCTCGATGGCGCACGTCATATAGTCTTTCGCACGCTTCACCGCTTCAGCGGGTGCATATCCAAGCGCCAAATTCGAGGCAATAGCGGAAGACAGCGTGCACCCTGTGCCGTGCGTGTTCTTCGTTTGAATGCGTCTTGATGTAAAGCTTATATGCTGTTCACCATCGAACAGAATATCGATCGGATCGCCTGTAAAGTGTCCTCCCTTTACAAGTACAGCTTTACAGCCCATTGTGTAAATCAACTTTGCTGCAGCACACATATCGTATTCCGTCTCAATGTGCATCCCGGTGATTTCCTCCGCCTCGGGAATATTCGGTGTCAGCACGTCGGCGAGCGGCAAAATTTCCGCTTTGAATGTCTCAATCGACTGCGGAGCCATCAGTGCCGTTCCGTCTTTCGCATACATCACAGGGTCAACAACGACGTTCTTCGGACAGTATTTGCGCAGCTTTTCCGCCACAGCAGACATCACCTCCGGCGTCGGCAGCATGCCAATCTTCACGGCGTCCGTACCGATATCTTCATAGATTGCGTCCACCTGTGCGCGGACAATCTCCGGCGCAATATCCTGCTTTTTCAGCACATGCACGGTGTTTTCCGCCACGACGGACACGATCACGCTCATCGCGTACACGCCGTGTGCGGATATTGTCTTGATATCCGCCTGAATACCCGCGCCGCCGGAGCAATCCGACCCGGCGATGGTCAGTACGCGCTTCATTGCACGCATCACAGCGAAAGCTCGGAAACTGTGAGGTTCTGCACCTCAACGGGATCCTCGGCGTGGATCGTGAACGTCGGCTTCGTCTCATCCAGCACATGCGCGATGACCGTGTTTGCAACGCCGTTCAAATAAATCTCTACGCTGTTTGTATCGGTAATGATGTCCACCTTCATCGGCTCGTTTTTCAGGCGCGGCAATATGGATTCTCCGCAGGTCAGACCGTTTTTGTCGAGCTTCATCTCAAGGCCGTACAAATTGCATGTAAGGTCGCCTTCCTTTACAGTAAAGGAGATGCGGCAGGTCTTGCTGCCGAGCTCGTGCGTGCAGTGTGTCAATGTAAAGTCGTCAAGCTTGTCAGATTTTACAACCAGATTTTCTGTGCTCTTGATCGGCAGCGCAGAGAGATAGTAGCGGTCGCCATGCTTTTTCAGCGTCATTTCGGTCGGCGTACACATGGAGCCGTTGAACGGTGCGCCGGGAATATCGCTGCGGTTCCACGCAAAGCGGATGACCGGCTTGCCCGGCTCGTAGTAATACGTCTGCGCCGCATACGACTGCGAGTTATACGAAAGCTGCCCGACCGACTGAATCGGCTGGTAAAGGCCGTTTTCATCAAAATCACCGACAAAATACATGTCGTGCGCACCGGAATAGACCCACAGCGTTCTGCCGTCATCTGCTGTAAGCGGATAGAGATCCGGGCACTCGTCATCACCGGGCAGGTCAAATTTCTGCAGAAGATCCCAATGCAGTAAGTCCTGCGACGTGAAGATTGCGTAGGTGCGCTCCACAAAATACAGTGCCATCAGCCAGCGCGCGCGCTTTGCGTCGTAAATAACCTTCGGGTCGCGGTTGCCGGGTGCAATCTCGTCGATCAGCGGATTTTTGTCATACTTTTTCAGCGTTTTACCGCCGTCTGTGCTGTACGCAAGGCACTGTGTGCTCTTTTTTTCGCCCGCACAGGTGTAAAAGAACAAGATTGGCGTTTCATCGCCTTCCTTGAGGCCGGAAACATTGTTGTGATCGACTACCGCACAGCCGGAAAACATTGCACCGTCCATGTCAAGGAACATCGCTTCTTCCTTATATTCCCAGTGGAGAAGATCCGGGCTCACGGCGTGACCCCAATGCATGTTGCCCCACAGTCTGCCGTAGGGATTGTGCTGGTAGAAAAGGTGATACTGTCCGCCGTAAAAGCACAGACCGTTCGGATCGTTGATCCAGCCGCGCTCCGCTGTAAAGTGCAGCTGTGGGCGCAAGACGGTCTCTTCCGCCGTAAGCGGCGTCATGGCATCCTCAAACACCGGTGTAAATGCGCACTCCGGCTCTACCGTGACAGTCATCGTCTTACCAAAGTAATCGCGCAGATCGGCATAATAAACCGCATCTGCGTTTTCTTCCGTATAAACGGCATCGAACTTATAAACCGGTGTGCCGTTTTCAGAAAAAGTAAATTTGTGCGAAGTGCCGTCAAATTTCACCGGCACGCGTAGAAAACGTTTGCTGACTGTAATTTCCATAAACTCAAACTCCTTTAGCCGTTATTGGCGCATTAAAATGCATGCACCACATTTATTCGAGAATATTGTAGCACACCGCGCGAAAAATGTCATGCATATTTTGCTTAAATTTGCGAATTTTTCCGCCGCGCAAAGCCAAACTATGTGCGCTGCAGATCTGTAAAGGAAAGGCGGTGCAAAGGTGGCAAAACGCATTTGGAAATTTGTAAAAAGCAAAAAGATATTTATCGTATTACTAATACTGTATACAGTTGTCTTTATTTTGGCGGTTCGATTTATTTTTCATATTCTCCCGATTTTGCTTGGCGGGTTGCTTGGGTGGGTCACGGCGCCGCTATGCCGCCTGCTGGAAAAACGGCTGCATCTCTCCCATAAGCGCGCCGCACTTTGTACTGCTGTCGCCGTTTATAGTGTTTCACTCGTCCTTCTTGCATTGCTTTTCATGCGGCTCATCCGGGAAAGCGCCGCGTTTTTTGCTTCCGGGCGATACTTTCGCTACGAAGCAATCGCCCCCACCGTGCGGTCGTTTTTGGAGCGCACATGGCAGGAATTGCCGCAGTGGATCTCCGCTGCGCAGAAGAATTTTTCGGGTAACATGGGTGTCGCCATGCCCGCGCTGCAAGGCACCGTAAAAGCGATTTTGCTGCTGCCTGCCGTGTTTTTAACGCTCACGCTCATCCCGGTTTTTGCGTATCTCACCCTGCTGTACCGTGAAAATTTGCTGTCACTTTTAAAGAAGCTCATCGGTGAAAAGTGCGTAGAAAACCTGCAAAAATCCGCAAAAAGCGAATCTTCCGTCGGGTTTGTTTCCGCCTATGCACTCATTTACACCATCACGTTTGCGGAAAGCTTTGTGATGCTCCACCTGCTGCGCATGGAATACCCGCTGATGACTGCCGCCGTTGTGACGGTCTCCGATATTTTCCCGGTCTTTGGGCCGGGAACTGTTTTGCTGCCACTCGCCGTTTACCGATTGTTATGCGGCAGCACGGCGCAAGCACTCGGGCTTTTCATCGGATGGATCATTCTAAGCGTCATTCGGCAGATCATTGAGCCAAAGCTGCTCGCCAAAATGACGCGCACCCCGCCCGCCGTGATGCTTTTCGCTGTATATTGCAGCCTTATCAGCCGCAATTTTTGGCTCATCCCCTACACCGGCACTTTCTTCATGCTGATCGGCATGTTGAAAAAAGCCGGAATACTAACAGTAAAATCCAAATCAATATAAATTTAAAACCGCAAATTTGCAAAAGCAAAACTTCAAAATACCATTTTAAAATTATTGTATTTTGATAAAATACATTCAAAAATCGAAAGTGCCGTCAAACATCTGCTTCCGTTTTCATAAAGCCTTCTAAAATGCGCAAACCCTCCTGCGTGTTTTGACCCAAGATTTCCTGTATCTTCTTGAAATCACGCGCTTTGTGCATGACGTTTTGCAGCTTGAAAAACTCTTCCTTGCCGTGCTTATGAATGAACAGCGCCTGCGCCTTGGCGGCGGCTGCGCCGTCGTTGTCCTTTGTGTAAAATCCCTTTTCGCACGTCAGAATTTCCGCGCAGTCATAGCAACCGTCAAGCCCGTTTTCCTTACAGCAGGCAGCATTGGGGCATACGCCTTTCTCGTACAGCGTGCCGTAGGAGCAACAGTTAAAATCCGACCGACAGCCGCCGCACCACTGCCCTAAAAAGCAATGGTCGCACGAAAGCCCGCAATACGCCGTCGGGTCGGTGCCTGTACGCGCTGCGCGGACAATCTCCGATTTATACCGGGCTCCGTTTTTTAGACGGCGTTCCGTTTCCGGCCCGCCGTCTAAAAGCGCCTTGCGGTAAATGCGGGTCTCGCCGCCGGAAATGTCTTGTGCGGTCTCTAAAAATGTATAGCCGTATTTTTCATACAGCCCGATGTGATTGGTAGAAATGTATGTGTACTTCCGTTCCATGATGGCCGCGATGCTTTCTGCGCAGTCCAAAAGCTGACCGGCACAGTGCTGCCCGCGGTACTCCGAGAATGTATACACAAACCCGACCCACGGCGTGTATGATGTCGGCTGCACGTCATCAAGCGGCGCAAGCGTACAGAACGAGACGAGCTTGTCGCCGTCTGCCAGCATCAAAACCAGTGTTGTTGCGCCGACGAGTGCTTTCAGCTTATTTTCTTTCAGCAAGCTGTAAAGGTACTGCCCCGCTCCCCAATCGCTCTTTTGAATCTCACGGAGCCAGTGCTCTCTATTTTCGCAGGTGAAATATTCGAGAATTTTTCTGTTGTTTTTCTTTTCCATATCGTTCTCCTCTGAATTAAAACTATTCTCCTGTATTTCCCAGTATAGCAAAACCTATGTTCGGCGTCAAGGCGATTTTGAAAAGATGTCCGTTTTTATGCAAAAAAGCAAGAGAAGGACGGTCTATCCCTCTCTTGCTCTGTATTTTGTATGAAAATTTTATGCGTTCAGCAGCTTTTCTGCAGCGGCAAGCTTGATGGAGCAACAGAAAACTTCCATGGCCTGTTCAAGCTCTTCAAGCGGCGGGAACGACGGCGCAAGACGAATGTTACTGTCGTGCGGGTCTTTGCCGTACGGGAACGTCGCACCGGCATCGGTCAGGATGACGCCTGCTTCTTTGCACAGTTGCACGACGCGCTTTGCGCAGCCGTCAAATACATCAACACTGATGAAATAGCCGCCGTTCGGCTTATTCCACTCGGCGATGCCGAGGTCGCCGATATTTTCCTCCAGCATCAGCTCACACAGGCGGAACTTCGGTTCCAAAATGGCGCGGTGGCCCTTCATGAGGGCGCGTACACCGTTGATGTCGTGCAGGAACAACACATGACGCAGCTGATTCAGCTTATCCGGGCCGATGGTAGACGTGAGCGTGTGCTCCTTGAAATCGCGGATATTGTTGTCGCTCGTGGCGAGGCCGGCCACACCGGCGCCCGGGAACGAGATCTTGGACGTAGAGGCAAAAATGAAGATCTGATCTTCCGTGCCGTTTTCAACGCAGAGATCGTAGATATTGAGCAGCGTATCCGGCGTATCGGTGAGGTCATGCACACAATAGGCGTTATCCCACATGATTTTGAAGTCCTTTGCAGCCGGTTTTAATGCGGCGAAACGGCGGACGGTCTCATCGGAATACGTGACACCCGTGGGGTTCGAATACTTCGGCACACACCAAATGCCCTTGATGGAGTCATCATCCTTGACGAGCTTTTCGATGAGATCCATATCCGGGCCGGTAGCATACATCGGGATGTTAATGAGCTCGAAGCCGTAATACTCCGTTACGGCAAAATGGCGGTCGTAGCCCGGCACCGGACAGAGAAATTTTTTCTTATCCAACTTGCACCACGGCGTGCAGCCGTTGTAACCGTGCGAGAAGCCGCGGGAAATAACCTCAAACATCATCATCAAGCTTGAGTTGTTGCCGAGAATAACCTGCGAAGCCGGTACGCCGACCATATCGGCGAAAATGCGTTTCATCTCCGGCAGACCGTCCCAAAGACCGTAGTTACGGCAATCATCACCGTTGGAATTCGCAAATTCGCTTCTCGCTTTCAGCGCTTCCAAAACGCCGAGGGCGAGCTCCAGTTGTTTTGCGCTGGGCTTGCCGCGCGCCATGTTCAGCGCAAGATTTTTGGCCTGATAGCCCTTATATTCTGCGGAAAGCTCATCGAAAACCTTCTGTAATTCTGCTTTGCTCAAGTTTGCGTACGCCACGAAAACATCTCCATAAATAAGATTTTGAATTGAAAAATAAGTATTCAATTCATTTTTACGCTCCAATAGCGCCTGAAACAATTCTTATTGTAATACAAATAAGCTAAAAATGCAAGCCTTATTTATAAATCTTGCATTTTTCCCGTTTTGCACGATTGTACGACGTGTTTTCCTGCTTTTCCGTTCATTCTGACAAGTGTATAACAAAGCAAAAGCCGGCACAGCGAACTGCACCGGCAAAATTGCTTTTATGAAATTTAGAACTCCGCAGAGCCCGTTGTGCGCGGGAACGGCAGTACGTCGCGGATATTGGAGATGCCCGTAAGGTACATGACCATGCGCTCGAAGCCGAGACCGAAGCCCGCATGCTTGTTGCCGCCGAAACGGCGAAGGTCGAGGTACCACCAGTAATCCTCCTCGTTAAGGCCGAGCTCGCGAATGCGGTTCAGAAGCACGTCATAGCGCTCTTCTCTCTGGCTTGCGCCGCACAGCTCGCCGATGCCCGGCACGAGCAGATCGGTCGCCGCAACAGTCTTGTCATCGTCATTGAGGCGCATGTAGAACGCCTTGATCTCCTTCGGGTAATCGGTGACGAACACCGGCTTGCCGAACTCTTTTTCGGTGAGGTAGCGCTCGTGCTCGGTCTGGAGGTCGCAGCCCCAGGAAACCTTATATTCAAAGTTGTCGTTGTTCTTTTCAAGGAGCTTTACGGCATCCGTATAGGAAATGCGGACGAAATCGGAGTTTGCCACATGCTCCAGACGCTCTTTGAGGCCCTTATCGACAAACTGGTTGAAGAAGTCGATGTCCTGCGGGCAGCGTACCATGACATCTTTGATGATGTACTTGATCATGGCCTCCATGAGATCCATGTCGTCGTTAAGATCGGCAAACGCGATCTCCGGCTCGACCATCCAGAACTCTGCCGCGTGACGCTGCGTGTAGGAGCGCTCTGCGCGGAACGTGGGGCCGAACGTATAGACCTTACCGAACGCCATGGCCATACACTCCGCCTCAAGCTGGCCGGAAACGGTGAGGGACGTCTGCTTGCCGAAGAAATCCTTGCTGTAATCGACCGTGCCGTCCTCGTTTTTCGGGACATTGTCGAGGTCGAGCGTTGTCAGCTGGAACATCTCGCCCGCGCCCTCGCAGTCACTGCCCGTGACAATCGGCGTATGCACGTAGGTGAAGCCGTTCTCGTTGAAGAACTTATGGATGGCGAATGCCGCAGCGGAACGCACGCGGAACGCCGCGTTGAAGAGGTTCGTTCTCGGGCGCAGGTGCGCAACCGTACGCAGGTATTCCACCGTGTGGCGCTTCTTCTGAAGCGGGTATTCCGGCGAGGACGCACCCTCAACGGTAATCTCCTCCGCCTGAATTTCAAAAGGCTGCTTCGCTTCCGGCGTGAGCAGCAACGTACCGGTGACACGCAGCGCAGCGCCGACATTCTGGGAAGCGATCTCCTTGTAATTTTCGAGTTTTTCCGCCGTAAAGACGATCTGTACGCCCTTAAAGCAGCTGCCGTCATTCAGATCGATAAATCCGAGCGCTTTGGAGTCGCGGATCGATCTCGCCCAGCCACAGACCGTGACCTGCGTATCGCCAAAGGTCTCCGGCGATCCGTAGAGGGCCGCGATTTCTGTTCTTTTCATGATGACCACATTCCTTTCCGTGCGGCACTTAAACTGCACACGCAAAACCTACGCTTTGGCATGCGGCATTTCTCCGCAAATAATCACTTTTATTATCATACTACAAACGCTATCGGTTTAGCAAGGAAAATTTTGAATTTTCTCCCCGAAAACGCGATTTATGCGCGATCTTTCTTCAAAATCGCATAATTTGCGATGTCGCACAGCCCCCCATTGTTCTTTGCACCCTCGCGCATGATGCCCTCAAACTGCATGCCGCACTTTTTCATCACGCCGCCAGAGTGCGAGTTGTTCACATCGTGGCGCGCCGCAATGCGGTTGAGGCCGACCTCGTCAAACAGGAAATTAATCACGGCACCGAGTGCTTCGCTCGTATAGCCCTTGTGCCACCAGTTTTGGCCGATGCAGTAGCCGATCTCTGCAGCTTTGATCTCATCATCCGTTTTTACCGCAGCGATGGTGCCGATAAGCGCGTTTTCATCCTTTACAACAATGCCCCACTGATAATAGTTGAGCTCCTCATAATGCGATACCCACAGCGCGAGGATCTGCTTTGTTACCTCTACGCTGCTGTGCGTGGGCCATGTGAGGAACTTTGTGACCCCAGGGTCGGACGCCCAGTTGCGGTACATTGGCTCTGCGTCCGCAAGCGTTAAGCGGCGCAAAATGAGTCTTGGCGTTTCGAGTGTGACAGTCCCCTTGTGTTCCATTGTGTTTCCTCCTGATTTCTCCTGAAAATAAAACAGTGCAGACCGTTCATTCAGCCTGCACTGTTCATTGCGATTTATGCGGTTAGGTTCTTTCTAACTCTCAAAAAGCGTATGACAATGTAGGCCCGCAGCAAGTACCGTTACCCATGGCATTTGCGGACTGCATATTCATCATAACGCGGACAAAGCGGAACATTGTCATACCCCTTTCTTTCAAATTTGTTTTGACTATCCTACCACAGTTCTTTCGGTTTTGCAAGAGGAAAATTCTATTTTCCTGAAATTCTCCGGAAAATCAGCCCAAAGGCGCGTGTTTGAGCAATTTGCGGTCCTTTTCGCCGTAAAAGCGCACCGCGTTGATACGGCTGTTAATCTCATTGCGCAGCTCAGCGTTTTCGTAGGCGTATTCGCCCGTTACGGTGCTGATATCTGCACTCAGCAGCGCAAACATATTGCTTCTTGCGAGCGCGCCGCAGGTGATTTCCGTTTCTTTATCGCGCAGGCCGTTGTCGCTCTGCACAGCATCGCTGTAAAAGAGTTCGAGGTATTTAAAGACTTCCTCGGCGCACTTCGTATTCGGATTCACCGCCGCATAGGCCGTGACGAACGCCGTCACACCGCCCGCATCGTTTGGGACGGTCAGCGCGCAGGTGTCGTTTTTGTTCTGTGCGTAATAGGTAAAGCCATCTTCGTACCATGCGCCGCCGGTAAGTGAAATTTCGGCGTCTGCAACTTTATTTTCGGCAGTGGGTACGGAAAATTCCGATGCGGTTTCCATATCCGCAAACTGTGCGCCGTACCAGCTCGCCTGATGTGCCTGCAAAACACTCAAAACAGTATCGTCCTTGCAGGTTTTCAGCGCGTCAAAAGACATATACTGCGCGTTCGGGTCCTGCATCTGCGCTTTATCGAGCAGATAGGTGTTCACGCGGTACAAAAGCGGCAGCACGACCTGCTCACCGTTTACCTTGCCGGCATTAAACACCGGCTGCACCTGTGCGCTCGGGTCAAGATAAAGGCTGCTTTTGATGTAGGTATCAAGCGGCAGAAATGCGCCGTCTGCCATACTCTGCTCCACATCCTGGAAAAGCGCGGACGTACAAGTCGAGTTCGGGGCGTGCGCCGCCAAAATAAACGCGTCGGGCCCGCCGCCGGCTTCGATCTCGGCACGAATTTCTTCTATCTTTGCTTCGCGCTCGGCTCCATTGCTCGGTAGCGCGACAAACTCCACCGGGCACTCGCCGTAGAGGTATTCGTAAATCTCCGTGATTGGATTATTCTTGAAGAAATTTTTGCTTTCCACTAAGATCGTCGGCTTTTTCTCCCCTGCTGTTTGTGCTTTCGGCGCGCTTTGAACGCCGCACAGCACCTGCATCAGCACCAAGATTGCCAAAACGACCACACATTTGCGTTTCATATCGTCCGCCCCCTTTTAAATCAGTACAGTAACTCAATAAAGCGCGCGAATACGCAAAAAGAGAACGACCGCAACCGTTCTCCCGATGTTAAAAGTATATGCGCGTTTACGGGAAACCGCTTTTGTTACAAAAAGAATAACATAAAAACGCGAATTTTGTCAATATCGTTTTAGACAAAACGGGGAGGCATTTTTATATGCAATAAACAAAAAGGACAGAAAGCTTGCACTCTCTGTCCCCTTCTATTCAAGATTGCGACTAAACCTATAAGCCGAGTTCTGTCTTGGACAACCATCTTTCTCGTCTGCACGTTGCCGTGCAGCTCAAGCCATCTCCTCGAAACCGCCGGGCCGACGTATATGTTTCTCCACGATGTTGCTCCGAATAGGGTTTACATGGCCGCGCAGTCTCCTGCGCGCCGGTGCGCTCTTACCGCACCTTTCCACCCTTACCTGCAATGCAGGCGGTATATCTCTGTTGCACTTTCCCTGGGGTCGCCCCCGGCGGCCGTTAGCCGTTATTCTCGCCCTGTGGAGCTCGGACTTTCCTCAGATGCGGCCTTTCGGCGTACACCCGCAGCTGTCCGGCTTACTCGCAAAATTTGTGAAATGATTGGATTTTAATACTGGTTTTCGGAAAGCAAACGATTCTTCTCGTCCCACAGCTTCTGGGAAAGGTCCACATAGTAGCTGTGCGGGTTTTCAAATCGCGTTACTTCTTCCCACAACGTATCGACCTGCGCGAGGCAATGCGCGCGGATGGCGCTTAAGGCACGCGGCTGATACAGGCACTCGCCGTTTTTAAACAGCTGGGTGCGCAGACGCACGGCGCGGAAATTCTCCACAGTCTTGCGCTTCCACGTGTGATTCGGGTCGAAGATCGTATACGGCTTCTCGTCGTCGATGACCTCGTCGTTCAGCGTGATGACATCCGCAATGGCCTTGTCTGTCTCACGGTCGAAAATACGCCAAACCTCCTTGAAGCACGGTGTGGTGATTTTTGCTACGTTTTCGCTGATCTTGATCTTCGGAACGATGGTGCCGTCCGGTTTTTCAACAGCCGCCAGCTTATAAACGCCGCCGAACACCGGCTCGCTGGAGGATGTGATGAGACGCTCGCCTACGCCGAAGGAATCAACCTTTGCGCCCTGCATGAGCATATCGCGGATGATGTATTCATCAAGGGAATTGGATGCGCAGATCTTGCAGTCTTCAAAGCCGGCGTCGTCGAGCATCTTTCTCGCTTTTCTGGAAAGATACGTGATGTCGCCGCTGTCGATGCGGATGCCGGCCGGGCGGAAGCCCTGCGGCACGAGTACTTCGTTAAAGACGCGGATGGCGTTCGGCACACCGGATTTCAATACGTTGTATGTATCGACGAGCAGCGTGCAGTTGTGCGGATATTCTTCGGCATACGCCTTAAATGCTTCGTATTCGCTGTCAAAAAGCTGTACCCAGCTGTGTGCCATGGTGCCGAGCGCCGGAACGCCGAAACGGCGGTCGCTGATGGTGCAGGCAGTGCCGACGCAGCCGCCGATATATGCGGCACGTGCGCCATAAATGGCGCCGTCAAAGCCCTGTGCACGGCGGGAGCCGAACTCCATAACCGCTCTGCCGTCCGCAGCGCGCACGATGCGGTTTGTCTTCGTTGCGATGAGACTCTGGTGGTTGATGGACAGCAAAACCATGGTCTCCACAAACTGTGCCTGAATGACCGGGCCGCGCACGGTGACGATCGGCTCACCCGGGAAGATCGGCGTGCCCTCCGGCACAGCCCAAACATCGCAGGTAAACTTGAAGTTCTTCAGATAATCGAGGAACTCTTCGCGAAAAATGTGCTTGGAGCGCAGGTAATCGATATCCTCCTGCGTGAAAGAAAGCTCACTCAAGTAATTGACGAGCTGCTCCACGCCTGCCATAATGGCAAATCCGCCGCCGTCCGGCACTTTGCGGAAAAACATATCAAAGTAGCCGATGGTATCCTTAAAACCATTGGTAAAATAGCCGTTTGCCATAGTGATCTCATAGAAATCCGTCAGCATGGTCAGGTTAACATGATCGTTAGAGAGATTCTGTGCCATAATTCAGCCACCGCTTTCTGAACCGAAAGCATTCCTTTCTCCGGGAGTGAGGTGCGTCCTCATACGCCTTATTTTTTACCACACACGGCCAAAAGCAGCGCTTTAAGCCGATTTGTATTATTATACCGCAATTTTTTAAAAAGTACAATGAAAACTCACGGCAAACCGAAAAAATCTGCATCTGCACGGAAAACGGCACGCCTTTGCAGAATGTTTTGTTAAAAGTTCAGCACCGCGCGCGGTTTACGCTTTTACGATGACCTTGATGACCTCGGCGCTCATCTGCATGGCAATGGCTTCCGGCAGCTCATCGAGCGTGAACGTGTGCGTGATGATCGGCGCGATCTGAATGCGGCCGGAGTTGATGAGCTCTACGGCGCGCAGGTGCGTATCCGGGTTGACGAACGTGCCCTTGATGGTGAGCTCTTTCTGGTAGACGTCGAAAAGCGGCACTTCGTAGGTCGCTTCCACCTTCGGCACGCTGAAGAGCAGGATCGTCGCGCCGCGTCTTGCAAACTTGAAGGCGCTTTCCACAGCGGCGTGGTTGCCCGCGCACTCAATGATGACGTCTGCGCCGTCGCCGCCGACGAACGCGAGGAATTTTTCGTAATAGCCGTCTTCGAGCGGGTTAATGCACAGATCCGCGCCGAGCTCCTTTGCAACCTTGCGGCGCGCTTCGTTCGGCTCGCTCAAAACGACCTTAGCCGCACCGGCAAGACGCGCAAGCTGCACGAGCAGCAGGCCGATGGCACCGCCGCCGACCACGCATACGATGTCGCCCACCTTGATCTCCGCGCGGTCGATGCCGTGCAGGCAGCAAGCAAGCGGCTCGCTCATCGCGCCGTATTCTAACGGTACATTCGGATCCAGCAGCAAAGCCTGTGCGGCGGGCACGATGCTGTATTCTTCAAAGCCGCCGTTCATCGTGACGCCGACAGCCTCCATGTGGCGGCACATCTGCTTTTTGCCGTTGCGGCAGTATTCGCACTCGCCGCAGTAGATGTTCGGGTCGATGGTGACGTGGTCGCCAATCTTGAGGCCCTTGACACCCTCGCCCACTTCTGTGACGACGCCGGAATACTCATGGCCGAGCACGACCGGCGGGTTGACCGCTGCGCTGCCCTTTTCGCCGTGGTAAATGTGCACATCCGTGCCGCACACGCCGCAGGCGTAGTTCTTGACAACGACTGTGCCGGGCTTTGCCTTCGGGATGGGGCACTCGCGCACCTCAAACGTCTCGTGGCCCATAAAATACGTTGCTTTCATGGTAAAACTCCTCTCGTTTTTTCAAAATAGAACAAAATCCGGCCTGCAAGCACAGCAGACCGGATCTCATTTCGGTTAATTATTCGGCTTCCGGTCCGACATCGGTCACGGAGATGGCGTCGAGGATTGTCTTCTCCATCGCCTGCTTGCCGTACTTATCGACATCTGCCTTGTTCTTTTCGCCGTGGGTCAGACAGCCTGCGCCGCCGATGCAGCCGCCGGTGCACGCCATGCCCTCAATGAAGTTGTTCGGCAGAACATTTTTGGAGGCACGCAGCAAAGCCGCCTTGCAGGCTTCGATGCCGTCGCATGCGATGGCGTTGAGCTTGAAGTCTTCGTTGTTCTGCTCCTTGAGCGCTTCCACAACCGCGTCGGACAGACCGCCGCTGCGCGCAAAGATGCGGCCGTAGTAGGAGGCGTTGTCAAGCACGCCTTCTTCGAGCGTGGTGAGGTCGATGTTGCGGCTGTCAAACAGTGCCTGCAGCTCCTCAAACGTCAGCGTGCAGTCAATGTACCGGCTTGCCGGCTCGCCTTCCTTGAACTCCATTTTCTTCGCGGTGCACGGCCCGATGAAAACGACCTTTGCGCCCGGAGTAGTCTCCTTGATGTAGCGGCCGATCTCAGCTGCCGGAGACAGGTTGTGCGAGATTTTATCAACCATGGTCGGGAAGTTCTTCTTGATGTAGGAAACGAATGCCGGGCAGCAGGAGCTTGTGAGGAAGCCCTTTTCCGCAAGCTCTGCCGCTTCCTTATACGCAACCATGTCTGCGCCGAGCGCCGCTTCGATGACATGATAGAAGCCGAGGCGCTGGATGCCGGTAATGACCTGGCCGAGCTTTGCATAGCTGAACTGGCTGGAGATAGACGGTGCTACGACCGCGTAAACCTTGTAGTCCTGATTCTCGTGGCTGCGCTTGATGAGGTTGACAGCATCGAGAATGAAGGACTTATCGACGATTGCGCCGAACGGGCACTGGTAGACACAGGCGCCGCAGGAGATGCACTTTTCGTTATCGATATGCGCTGCGCGATGCTCTTCGCTGCTCATGCTGATGGCCTTAATCTTGCAGGCCTTTTCGCACGGACGCTTCTGGTTGATGATGGCGCTGTACGGGCATACCTTTGCGCACTGGCCGCACTCTACGCATTTCGACTTATCGATGTGCGCCTTCTGCTGCTCATCAAACGTGATGGCACCACGGCGGCATACGTCCTCGCAGCGGTGTGCAAGACAACCGCGGCAGGACTCTGTGACGACATGGCCGCTGACCGGGCATTCGTCGCAGGCAATCTCGATGACTTCGATGACGTTCGGGTTTTTCTTGTCGCCGCCCATAGCGAGCTTGATGCGCTCCTCAACGATGGCGCGCTCTTTGTAGATGCAGCAGCGCATCGTCGGTTTTTCTTTGACGATCAGCTTCGGAATCTCATAGTATGCGGCGTCGAGGTTATCCTCAAAACCGTAACGTGCGACCTCGCGCAGGACCTTATACTTCAAATACTGGATTTTCGTATCAAACTTTCTCATTCTTCACATCAAACCTTTCTTGCTTTGGACAGAGATTTCCTTTTCTATATTTTTCAAATCTTCCTTAGAGTGCCGAGACACTCTATACACAGAAGCTATTCTGCGTTTAGAAGTAGGATACCTTAACTTTTTTGCCCATCTTCTCGAGCGAGGTGCAGAGATTTTCGACCAACTGCATCTTGATGTTGAAGTTAATGGGCAGATTCGGGTTCTGGTGCGCCGGGTTTACCGCACGACCGACAAAGAAGTTGATATCGGTCGCTTCTTCAAACAGCATGCGGGCGATCATGGACGCGCCGTCGCGCTTATAGCCCCACTGGCTGTACTTGCGGTTTTCCTCAAGGTAATCCTTCGCGTACTCGACGACCTTGCTCATGGTGATGACGCCTTCGGTGACGAGGTCGAGTCCTTCGACCTTCGCCGTGGGCGGAATATCGGAATCGAGGTAATCGAGCTGTGCGATGATGGGCTTTTTGAGGTATTCCGCCGCAAGCGTAGACGTGGTACCGCCGCAGACAATCCGCTTGCCGGGTGCCGAGAAGAACGCCTCGTGCATTTTCGCGAGATCTTCGGGTTTAGACGGCGGTCCGATCATCAGGTTCACGCAGCAGCGCTCGCGCACTTTGACGCAGACCGCGGTGGTATCGTCGCCCGGCTGGCCGCCGTAGAGCTTGTTGCACTCATCGAGCAGCAGCGCATTGAGCGTTTTTGCCGTGAAGCTTTCGTCGTACATCATCTCCATATAGTCGATGATGTCCTTGCGCTCCCAGCCGAAATTCAGCGACATGCCGATGCCGGCATGAATGGCGCCGTCGCTGAACGCGATGAACGTGTCATCCTTCTGAATCGGGATGCGGGTCTTATAGATCGTTTTGCCGCCGATCTCGACGGCTTCGCGCGGGTATTCCCAGTTTTTGCCGTTGCGCAGCAGAACCACGAACGGGTTATCATACTGAATGATCTCCGCTTCTTCATTTTCTATGATTCGGATGATGGTGAACGTGGAATACGCCACGCCGCGCACCGCGCAGATGGGCAGTGTAGACGCAATGGTCTCCACGCAGTCTTCGACATGCAGCCCCTCCGCCATCATGGTAGAGATGATCTTTGCGGTCAGCGTGGAAAGAATATTTGCCTTAACACCGCTGCCCATGCCGTCTGCCAGCACAACCACCGTGGAATTTTCTCCCTGCGGAACGATGTCAACGTGATCGCCGCAAAGCTGTTCACCTTTTTTGTTGAGGCTCATCCAGCCAATATCTGTACAGAGATTATTCATCTTGCAGCGATTCCTTTAACTTGGTGAGCGCGATTTTCGTTTCTGCCGTGGTCTCGCCGAGCAATGATGCGATCTCCTGTACGACGCGCATCTGCTTTTCGATCACACGGTTGGTGACTTCAATCGTCTGCTGCCCCATTTTTTCTTTTTTCAGGTGTTCGTTCATTTCATCCGTCACATCACGCATGATGCACATGATAATGTGATAGTTGCGGTCATAGAGCACGGTCTGGTCGACATACTTGCCGTATTCCGCAAGGTACACACGCTCGTCGCGCACGCCGCGGCCGGACTGCATGACGTCGATGAAGACGCGCGGGTCCAGAATGCGGATGACCTGTTTGCCGAGCACCTCGGATGTATGCTTCACGTTCACGATCTTACGCGCGGCAGCGTTGATCTGCTGGATTTCCAGCGATTCGTTCAGCACCAAAATGCCGTTCGGCGTGTTGTTGATGATGGTATCGGAGAACGACTGCGCTTTGCCGAGCAGATACGGCAGGCACATGGAAATCTCCGCCTTGCCCTGATAAACAGCGATGGCCTTTTCGCGGCAGGTATTATAGCCGCAGGCACCGCAGTTCAATTCCTGCTCCGGACGGGTCTTGCCCATCTTTTTGAGGATAGCCTCAATCTCGATGTTGCCCGGCATGAGGTGATACAGGCTGATATAATCAAAATCGTGCTTGAGCTCTTCGGAAGCCGGTTGCGGCACCACAAAGTCCTTTTTGCCGGCATACTTATTGACCGCGATAAAATCCTGCACAGGCTGACGCTGACCCTGATCCATAGCCGGGCCGTTGATGCAGCTGCCGAAGCAGGCGCTCATCTCGACAAAGCAGTTCTCCATTTTGCCGCTCTTGATGTCTTCAAGCGCGTTGATGCAGTTTTCCACGCCGTCGATCGCCATGTATGTATACTCGGGGTCATCGCACGCCATGGTGCGCAGAATGCCTCCGGTCGTCGGGAACAGGCGCGCACGGCTTTCTTCCGTGTGATCTTCGCCTGCTTCCACGGTGATGCCCTCTTTTTCAAACCAAGCGGAAAGCTCCTCGAACGTGAGCACACAGTCCACATACGGGCTTTCGTCGGCCTCTGCCTTTTTAGAGATGCACGGCCCGATGAAAACGGTCTTCAGTTCCGGGTCTTCCTCCTTCAGCATCTTACAGTGCGCCTGCATCGGCGACAAAACATGTGCAAGGTACGGCAGAGCCTCCGGGTAATACTTCTGCACAAGCGTATTGACAGAGTGGCAGCATGTGGAAATGATGACGCTCTGCCGACGCTCTTTAATGATTTTTTCGTATTCGGTCTTGACGACGGACGCACCTACGGCGGTCTCCTCTACCCGGTCAAAGCCAAGCTTTTTGAGCGCCGCACGCATCGTTTCGATGGTAGCGCCCGGGTAATTTGCTACAAAGGATGGCGCAAGGCTGACTGCCACGGGACATTCACCCTTGACGAACATCTCCGCAATCGGTACGTCATTTCGGATTTCTTTTGCGTTCTGCGGACATACGACAAAGCACTGACCGCAGAGAATGCACTCGTCTTTTACGATATGCGCCTGACTGGATTGAAAACGAATGGACTTGACAGGGCAATGACGGATGCACTTATAACAGTTCTGACAGTTAGACTTTTTGAGCTTCAGGTAGTCTGGCATACCCTATTATCCTCTCTTTAACTTATCCTCTTTTAGCGTTCGCTTTCGCTACGAACTTTTCATCCTTGACGATGAATCTTTCATGGGTACCGCTGCCGATGGGGCCGACCTCATCAAACGCTTTAACCGTGAACATCAAACGGCGGTTGTCCACTTCGGTAAGTTCGCACTCTGCCGTAACATGCATGCTAAGCGGCGTTGCGGACGTGTGCTGCACATTCATCAGCGTGCCCACAGTGCCCATGCCCGGCTCTAATTCCGGCGCAACGCACTTCCAAGCCGCCTCTTCCATCAGCGCGACCATAGCGGGCGTTGCAAAAACGTCCAGCGTGCCGCTTCCCATGGCTTTGGCTGTGTTCTTCTCTGTAACAACGGTCTCGGCTTTGCCTTTCATTCCGGCTGTCAACAACTTAATCACCCTTACTTCCTATTTTCTGCTGCGTTTTGCCGCACACAGCAGCTTACGCACGGAGAGCCGATGCAAAAAAGCTCTTGCACCGGCTAAATTTTTGTTTCTTATGCTTACTGAACCTTTGCGAGAATCTCTTTCTGGAAGAATTCCTCGGTGGTGTCGGGAGATACGGAATGCTTCTCGCCGTCTACGGTGACGTTGACGCCGTTTACGCAGTCACCCATGCAGAAAGTGCCACCGAGTTCTACCTTATCTTCGAGGTGGTTTTCCTTTACGAGCGCCTGAAGCTTTTCCACGACCTGGCGGGAACCTTTCAGATGACATGAGCTGCCGATGCAGATGATAACTTTCATTCTAATCAAACTCCGTTTCTTAGTTTTTGGTTTTTACTTATTTGTTTATATAATGGCATAGAAAAGGGATCTTCCTTTTCTGCCAAGCTAACTTAGGTATTGGCGTCAAATTTCTCCTTGAGCTGCTTAGATAAGATTGCAAGCGACGCGGCGAGGTTTTCGTTATGTACCAATATGCCCTCCGGCACATCGAGATGCACGGGCGCGAAATTCCAGATAGCCAAAATTCCGCTTTCAATGAGCAAGTTGCAGATGGCCTGCGCATTTTCTGCCGGGACCGCGATGATGCCGATGCGCACGCGCATGCGCTCACACAGATCCATCAGCTTATCCATTGTCAGAATGCGTTTGCCGCTGTAATCTTCCTCACATACCTCTTCATCGATATCGAACGCGGCCACAATGTTCATGCCGCAGTCTTTAAAGCCGCCATACGTCAAAAGCGCCTTGCCAAGCTTGCCCGCGCCGACGATGATAGCGTCATCAACATCATTGTAGCCTAAGAATTCCTCAAGCTCTGCGATGAGCGCCTCTGTGTTGTAACCAACCTTCGGCTTGCCGGCCGAACTGACCGCTGCAAGGTCTTTGCGCACAACGACATGGTTGAGGCGCAGCGCCTCCGCGATGGTCGTGGCGGAAATGTGTTCCGGCGTGTTTTCGCCGAGCTGCTTCATATAATTCAGGTAAAGCGGTAACCTGAGCAGCGTTTGTTTTGAAATGCTGCGATTCACCATGACGCAGCCAACCCCCATCCAAACAGAAAATCAAAATAAACCAAACATCTAATACTTTAACACAAGAAACGACCAAATGGAATACCCATTTTCAAATATCGATATAATTTCATCGATATAAAAGCAAAAAAGCCCCAACGACACGTTAAAAAACAGACAAACTAAATCAAATACAAACTTCGGCGGATTTCTACTCCGCATGCGGCGTGCCGAACTTTGCGCTCAATAAATCGCGCTCCTCATACAACTTTTCGATGAACTGTTTATCGACCGCCGTATATTTATATTCCTTCTTGGACGTCAAAATATCTCTGTACACGCGGTGTTTGTTGCCGCGGCACGGTTTTAACACAAGCTCATAGCGTTCAAGCTGTTCCACATCCGTCGGCGAGACCCACATATATGTGTGCGGCACCGTCGCCAAAAGGTCGAGCTGACTGCCGCGGCTGTAAACATACACGCGTTTGGTGACGTTTTCGTCCATCTCTGCCTTTTTGATGTCGGACATCGGCAGCGACGGCACGAACGGATCGCCGTGGCAAATTTCGATATAGCCGGAAAGGTCTTCGATATCCACAACATTCTTTTGCGAGAGCGGGTCGTTTTTGGAGATGAGAAGCTGATACTCGAATTCCCAGATGTTCTCCGACTTCATGCCCTTATCGCGCAGCATGTTCGTAAAAAAGCTCTCAAAGATCGTCTGATACCGCACGATGGCAAGGCCGTAGTTTTCCTGTACCACGTTGCGAATGGCACGCATGGCGTTCGTTTCTTTGAAACTAAACTCGATTTCCTTTGACATATCCGCCTCACGGACAAACTTGGAAAACGCATCCGCAATATAGCTGGCGCGCGGCACCGAGATGCTGAACTTCAGCTTATTATTCTTTTCGGGCTTATAAAGCGATTCCATTTCTTCGATCTGTGCCAGAATACTCTTGGCGTAGCCGAGAAACTCCTCTCCCTGCGGTGTGGGCACAATGCCCTTTGAGGTGCGCTTAAAGATCTTGACGCCGAGCGTCTCCTCAAGCTCCTTAATCCCGCGGCTGAGGTTCGGCTGCCCCATAAAAAGGTTTTCGGCAGCCTTAGTGATGGATGCGGTCTTCTCTACTTCCACCGCATATTTCAGATGTGCGATGTTCATTGCGTTCTCCTACGGACATATTTGAAAGGGCATAACACTATTTCGATTATATTATAGCATATCCCGCTCTCTTGTCAAATACTTGTGCATAAAAACAGCGTAAAATCCGAAAAAATCAGCGGCTAAACCGCATTTTCGTCCGAAAGCAGGGGTGCAATACGCTTTTCGGCTTCGAGTACTGCGCGGGTAATCTGCTCCGTCATCTCGGCGCGTATGGTACACACCGCTGCAAGGGTATCGGCATCCGGAGTGTTTTGCCGTGCGGTGACAGCTTCTAAAAGCTCGTCTAAGAACGCATCCACCTCGGCGGCATCGTAGGTGTTGCCGCGCTTTACTGTAAAGCGAACAGCCTTTATATATTCAGGTGTCAGCTCCATTTTCGGCCTCCTCCCCCGGCTTTCTGCCGTACTTTGGCTGATATAGTTTTTTCGGCAGAACGCGCGAGAATGTATAGAAAAGCGCCGCACCCCCTGCAAATATAGGCAGCAGAACGGGCCAATCCTCCGCGACAAAACCCATATGCGGCAGGCAGAATGCGCTCACTTTGCCCTCTAAATATTCATACGGCACCTCGGCATAGACTTTAAAGTCCCCCGCCGTATGCCAAATGCGGGCTTCAGGGTCGTTTTCGGTCAGCGTCAGCAGCAATAGACCGCGTTCGGTTTGAACCGCCGCGCAGTCACCCGGGAAATAATTTTCGGCCGGCATATATGCGTAATATGCAAGCGAATTTACGGGATAGCCTGTACAGTCGGTTTGCTTTACAGCAAATACGCACTGTCCGAACAGAATCGGCGAAAACAAAAGCAGAATGCAAATTGTCGCAAGTGTACTGACAAGTGATGTAGCTTTACATATTTTGGTTGTGAGGCTATTTATCTTTACAGGATTAACACTCATGATTCATGCGGCTGACTGAGCATCTCCTCGGCCATTTTGAGTTTTAACGGCGTGATGTCATCGCCGCCGATAATGCGGGCAATCTCGCGGACGCGCGCGTCTTTCGTCAGCGTGTGCACCGCCGTATACGTTTTGTTGTTCTCCTGCTTTTTGACGATAAACAGGTGGTTATCCGCCATGGCGGCAATCTGCGCCAGGTGCGTGACACAGATGACCTGCGCGTTTTTGGAGACGCAACGCAGCTTGATGCCGACCTTATTCGCCGCTTCGCCGCTGATGCCGGTGTCGATCTCATCGAAGATCTGCGTTTCGGCCGCGCCGGAATCCTCAGACAGCACGGTGTTGATGGCGAGCATAATACGCGAAAGCTCGCCGCCGGACGCGATCTTCGACATAGGCTTCGGATCCTCACCTGCGTTTGCGGAGACGAGGAACTGGATGCGGTCGCAGCCGAAGGCTGTCAACGGTGTGCGCTCCTGCTCCACGGTGAAGACGACGCCGGGCATGTTGAGCTCTGAAAGCTCCTGCCGCACACGGCGGGAAAAGCTCTCACACGCGGCGCGGCGCTTCGCGGATAGCTGCTTTGCAAGCGTCACCGCTTCTTTTTTCTTCTGCTCATACTGCTGCAAAAGCAGTTCTTTTTTTTCATCGGAAAACTCGATGTCCGAAAGCTCCGCACGGGCACGGTCGAGGAACGAAAGCATTTCTTCCTCCGTTTCGCCGTATTTGAGGCTCAAGCGGTAGATAACTTCCAGACGGCTTTCAATCTCATCAAGTTCGTTTGCGTCGAACATGGCGTTATCGAGGTAATCGGAGATTTCCGCCGCGGCATCTGTCAGTGCGTATTCGGCGTCGCGGACATGCTCGGCGACGTTTGAAAGCGACGGTGCATAGCGCGCCGCCTGCTCGAGCGACTCTGCCGCAACGGATACGGCCGTGATGGCGCCGCCATTGTCCTCATCGCCCTGCAAAAGCGTGACAGCTTCGCCCACACCGCGCACGATACGCTCACTGTTGCGGATCTCATCGCGGCGCTCGGTCAGCTCTGCCTGTTCGCCGACGCGCAGCTGTGCAGCTTCTAATTCTTCGATCTGATAGCGCAAAATATCCATGCGGCGGGACTTCTGCCCCTCGTCGGATTCGAGCGCATCGAGCTCGCCTTTGATGCGGCGCAGCGCCGTATACGCTGCGCGGTACTCCGCAAGCAGACCATATGCGCCCGCAAAGCTGTCGATATACGTGCCGTGCACTTCCGGTGAAAGCAACTTGTAGCTTTCATGCTGGCCGAGAATATCGATGAGCGTGCCGCCGACGGCACGCAGCATGGAAACGGTCGCCGGGATGTTGTTGAGCTTGCAGGAGGAGCGACCGTGCGGGCGAATCTCACGGCGAATGAGCAAACTGCCATCGTCTTCAAGCGGAATATCCAGCTCACGCAAAACCTGCTGCGTCTGCGGAGAAACATCCGTAAAAAGTGCCGAAACACTCGCCTGCTCCGCACCTGTGCGCACAAGCTCCTTTGAGGTGCGCTCACCGAGCACGGCGTAGATCGCGTCGATGATGATGGATTTGCCCGCGCCGGTCTCACCGGTCAAAACGGTGAAGCCCGGTTCAAAATCGATAGACGCCTGCTCGATAACGGCGATATTCTGAATGTAAAGCTGCGTCAGCATATCAGACCCCGCCAATCAGCTTTCTGAGCTCGTTCTGCTTTTCCTCCGCGATCTCATCCGTTTTACAGATGATGAGAATGGTGTCTTCACCGGCCAACGTGCCGATGAAATCCGGGAAATGCAGCGTATCCATAGAGGCGCAAACCGCCTGCGCCATGCCGGTCATGCACTTGACAACAATCATGTTGCCGGCCGCCTCCACGCTCATAACCGAATCGCCGAACAGCGAATAGAACTTGGAGGAAATGTCGCGGGCATTGTCGCGCCCGGTGGAATATTTATACTTTCCGTTCGGGGAAAGACTCTTTACGAGCCGAAGCTCTTTGATATCGCGGGAAACGGTTGCCTGGGTCACGTCGAAGCCACAAGCGCGCAGATTGCGCAGGAGCTCCTCCTGCGTGTCGATATCCTGTGCTTTGATGAGCTCCAGAATTTTGGCGTGGCGTCTTGTTTTCATGCTTTCTGCCTTCCTTCCTGCCTTTTAATTTCTGCTTTGCATAAATTTGCTGTCTACAATATCGTAAAAATTACGTTCGTCGGTCTGAATAAGCTCGGTGTAATAGGTCGAGCGGCTGACGGAAACCGTGTCCGTCTTATGAATGCGTATAGGTGCGCCACCGTCTATGGTGAGATACACCTCGCCGGAATAATCGCTGTCCGTGCTGACCGTGATGGTCTTATCTGCGCAGAACAGCGTGCTGCGGTTAAAGAGCGCATGCGGGCAGATGGGCGTGAAGATTACGCATTCCGATTCCGGGTCAACCACCGGGCCGCCCGCCGAGAGCGAGTATGCCGTGGAACCCGCCGGTGTAGCCAAAATGAGGCCGTCCGCGCGGAATTTGTAAAGCTTGGAACCGTCGACGGAAAAGCCGAAATCGTAAATTCTGGACTGTGCACCGGAGACGACCGCGTCGTTTAAAGCGCGGTAGGTTGTGTCCCCCTTCACGCTGTGCACGGTAACGGAAAGCATCATCAGGCGGCGCACACGGTAATCGCCCGTAAAGAGCGCCTTTAATTTGTGCAGCTCGTCCTTCTCCACACCCGCCAAAAATCCCAGCCGCCCAAGGTTCACTCCAAGGATGGGCTTACCTGCAACGGACGCGTGCTTTGCCGTGTGGATGATGGTGCCGTCGCCGCCGACCGCAACGATAAGGTCGCAGCTTTCCGCCAGTGCGGCGTGATTTTTGCAGAACGTGACGTGTTCATACTGCCCGCGGTGCTTTTCGTGCATGAGTGTTTCCGCACCGTTTTCCTGCAAAACCGCCAGAATTTCCCGGGTGTATGTGTCCGCATCGCGTTTATCCAGATTTGGAATCACCGCAATTTTCATAAGCCTCAATCCTTTTTGTCCAGCGCCGCGTGAGATGCTTCCACGATCTCGTGCGGCGTGTTTTCTGCCGTACTCACCGGCGCGTCGCTTTTTTGGAGGAACACAAGATACTCGATGTTGCCCTCCGGTCCTTTGACCGGCGAGAACGTAAGTCCCTGTACGGAATATCCGTTTTCCACTGCAAAATCGCAGATCATCTGCACCACTTCCTCGTGCACAGCTTTGTCGCGCACAACGCCCTTTTTGCCCACTTTTTCCCTGCCGGCTTCAAACTGCGGCTTAATAAGGCACACGGCTTTGCCGCCGTCCTTTAAAAGCGGACGCACGGCGGGCAAAATAATTTTGAGCGAGATGAACGACACGTCTACGGAGAAGAAGTCAATCTCCTCCGGAATTTGCTCGCGTGTGAGATAGCGGGCGTTCGTACGCTCCAGATTCACCACGCGCGGGTCGGTGCGCAGCTGCCAGGCGAGCTGCCCGTAGCCGACGTCTACGCTGTATACTTTGGAGGCGCCGTTTTGCAGCATGCAGTCCGTAAAGCCGCCCGTAGATGCGCCGATGTCCATACATACGGTGTTTTCGAGCTTGATCGGAAACAGCTGCATAGCTTTTTCAAGCTTTAAGCCGCCGCGGCTGACGTAGCGCAGCGTGTTGCCGCGCACCTCTAAGACTGCGTCTTCGCGCACGGTGTCACCGGGCTTATCGAATTTCTGGTTATCCGCGTAAACACAGCCCGCCATGATGAGCGTGCGCGCTTTTTCGCGGCTGGGCGCAAGCCCTTTTTCATAAAGCAGGACGTCTATCCTTTTTTTCATATAGAAACTGCCTTTCCATCTTTCTTTTCTGCGGTTTGCAGCGCCGTGTGTACGGCGTTCACCATGCCCTCTACGTCAAGACCGAGCTTATGCAGCGTGCGGAACATAGGCGCGTGCTTGATGAATCCGTTTTCAATAGCGTGCACTTCGTAGTGTCCTCTGAAATTGCGATCCAACAGCATGGCGCCGAATTCCTCCGCGATGCCGCCTTGGCGGACGCCCTCTTCAAAGAACAGCACCGTGGGACACCTTAAGACCGCTTCCACCGCTTTCGGATCGATCGGCACGATGCGATTGAGCTTCACGATGCGGCACTTTATACCCTCTTTTTCGAGCGTTTCCGCCGCTTCGCACGCAAACGAGAACATACGGCCGTAGGTCACAAGCGTGACAGAAGCATCTTCCGTGCCGAACACATAAAACGGCTTGCCGGAAAGCGTGTAGTTTTCCGGGCGATACAGCTCTTTGCCGCGCGGGTAGCGAATAGCATAAAGGTGGTTTTCTCCCTTAATACAGTCATCAAGATTGTCTGAAAGCTCATCGTAATACGTCGGCGCGTACACGTGAATGTCCGGCACTGTGCGCAGGAACGCGGCATCGAACACGCCTTGATGCGTCTGGCCGTCTTCGCCGACCACGCCGGCTCTGTCCACGGCCAGAATAATTTTGAGATGCTGCAAGGCGCCGTCGTGGATGAGCTGGTCGTACGCGCGCTGTAAAAACGTGGAATACACCGCAAAAACCGGAATCATGCCGCCGCGCGCCAGACCGGCGCAGAACGTGACGGCGTGTTCCTCCGCAATGCCGACATCAAAGAAACGGCTGCGGTATTTTTCGCGGAAATCCGTCAGACCGGTGCCGGATTCCATCGCCGCCGTAACGGCGCACAGCTTCTCATTCACACCGGCTATCGTGCACATCGTCTCGCCGAACGCATGCGAAAAACCCTTAGCAATGGCTTCGCCCGCGCCCTTTTCGCGGTCAAACGCCGCAAGACCGTGGTAAACGCTCGGCGCGTTCTCCGCGTATTTATATCCGCGTCCTTTATAGGTGCGGATGTGGATGAGCACCGGCTTATCCATATCGCGCGCCATCGTCAAAACCGACGTCAAGGTGCGCAGGTCGTGTCCGTCGAACGGGCCGTAATAATTAAAGCCAAGATCCTGAAAGATCGTGGTGTTGAAAATATTCTTTTTGATTTGGTTTTTCACGCGGCGCACTTCAGCAGCCATGTGCTCGCCCACCTTCGGCACGCGGCACAGTGCGGCTTCGACGCTGTCTTTTGCGTTCAAATACCCCGGCTTTGCGCGCACATAGGAAAGATAACGCGCAATGGAGCCCACGTTGCGGGAAATGGACATGGCGTTGTCATTCAAAATGACGATCATATTGCGGTTGATGCGGCCCGCATTGTTGAGGCCCTCATACGCAAGGCCGCCGGTCAACGCGCCGTCGCCGATGACGGCAATGACATGGCCGGGGTCACCCGCAAGTGCCTTTGCAACGGAAAGGCCGAGCGCCGAAGAAATGGACGCGCTGCTGTGTCCCGTTGTAAACGGGTCGCAGTCGCTTTCTTCTCTCGACGGAAAGCCCGAAAGCCCGTCCTCGCGGCGCAGCGTGGAAAACGCTTCTTCTCTGCCGGTTAAAAGCTTGTGCGCGTAGGACTGGTGCCCCACATCCCACACGATGCAATCCTCCGGCAAGGTGAACACACGGTGCAGCGCCACAGTGAGCTCCACCACGCCCAAATTGGAGGAGAGGTGTCCGCCGTTGTCCGCCACCGTGCTGATGATCTCTTCCCTGATCTCATCGCAAAGCTCCGGCAGCTCGTTTGCCGCAAGCTTTTTCACATCGTTCGGGGCCTTAATTTTACTGAGCAATCTGCTCATACTTACACCAGCCCGTTCTGTATTTTTGCTGCCGTTACGGCGTTTTTCATCAGCATTGTGATGGTCATGGGACCTACGCCGCCGGGCACCGGCGTAAGGTAGCCGGCGACCGCCTCGGCGCTTTCGTAATCAACATCGCCGCACAGCTTGCCGTTTTCATCGCGATTCATGCCGACATCAATCACCACGGCACCGGGCTTTACCATATCGCCGGTGACAAATTTCGCCTTGCCGACCGCGACAACGAGAATATCCGCCGTTTTGCAGATCTCTTTCAAATTTTTCGTGTGACTGTGGCAGATCGTCACCGTGCCGTTTTCATGCAGAAGCAGCATAGCCATCGGCTTGCCGACGATGTTGCTGCGGCCGATGACGACGCAGTTTTTGCCGTCGATTGTGACGCCGGTAGAGCGGATGAGCTCGATGATGCCCGCGGGCGTACACGGCAAAAACGCGAAATCGCCGATCATGATGCGGCCGACATTTTCGGCGTGGAACGCGTCCACGTCCTTTTTCGGGTCGATATGCTCCACGATGAGCGCTTCGTTCAAGTGCTTCGGCAGCGGAGACTGCACCAAAATGCCGTTGATCTTCGGGTCTGCGTTCAGCTTTTCGATAAGCGCCAAAAGCTCCTCCTGCGTGGTGTTTTCCGGCAGGACGTGTTCCTCGGAGTAAATGCCGGTCTCGGCGCAGGCCTTGCCTTTGTTACGCACGTAGATTTTAGACGCGGGGTCTTCGCCGACAAGCACGACCGCCATGCCGGTCTGAACGCCCTGCTTTTTTAAAGCGGCAACTTCTTCGGCAATTTCGCCGCGTACCTTTGCCGCAACGGCCTTGCCGTCAATTCTCACGGCCATCGTTCTTCTCCTCGCTTTCCCCTTCTGCCGTTTCATTCGCTTCTTCGGCTTCATCAGACGGCTCTTCGGAAGTGTTTGCATCCGCATTTCCTTCCGTTTTTTCATTTTCCGCCTCGGCAGCTTTCTTTACGCCGGTGCCGACTGTCATGTGCTCCTGTGCTTCTTCGGCGCTCATGCCGGAGAAAATGGTGCTTTCGGCAGTGTCGTCAATCTCGACCTTCTCCGCCTTGTCTTCAACTGTCAGGCCGGCCGCTTCCATCGCCTTGCGGCTGCCGCAGCCCGTAAGCTTATGGCAGTTGCGGAACACGATGAGCAAAACAACAGCGACGAGTGCCGAAGCCGCAGCAAGCACCTGCGAAACGCGCAGATCGATACCCGGCAACAGCAGACTGTCTGTGCGCAGACCTTCAATGAAGAAGCGCGTCACGCCGTACCAGATGATGTATAATAAGAACGTCTGGCCGTCATACCGGCGCAGGTGGCGCGTGAATAAATGCAGTAAAACAAAGCCTAAAAGGCACAAAATCGATTCGTAAAGGAAGCACGGGTGCACATTGCCTACCACTTCTGCGGCGGTGCGGTCACTGTACATGCCCCACGGCAGGTCGGTCGCGCAGCCGAAAGCTTCTTGATTCACAAAGTTACCCCAGCGGCCGACACCCTGACCGATGAGATAGCCAAGAGACGCGACATCCAGCACGGCGAACAGGTTCATCTTGCGGATCTTCGCGACGATGCCGCCGCACAGCAGGCCGCCGATGATGCCGCCGTAAATGCCGAGGCCGCCCTCTTTGATGTTGAAGATTTCCATCGGGTTCGTGATGTACTTGTCGCCCGGGTAGAAGATGACGTAGTAAAGACGCGCGCCGATGATGCCGCCGAGCAAGCCGGCGATGATGGCATCGAGCAAGTGGTCTTTATTGATATTCATTTTTTTGCAGGAGGAAAAACCGTACAGCACCGCCAGCAGGAAACCGATGCCGATGATGATGCCATACCAGTAAATGGTGAAATTACCGACCTGAAACGCGATGGGATTGACCTCCACCGAAATTCCGAGATTCGGGAACTGAACTTGATGCGTCATGACTGTATATCCTTTCGATTAAGCTTCGTCCAACGGACGAATGATGGAAGCTGCCGTTTTGTCCATATCAAACAGCGTCTGAATGCGCGCGTTCACGTCTTCCGCGGTGATCTCGGAGAAGCACTCGATGTAGCGGAACAGCTCGCGGTCGTTAAAGTGCATGGTCATCACGGCGTTCGCGATGACATCCGGGCTATTGAGGCCGGAAACATTTGCGCCGTAAAGGGACTTCGCGCTGCGGCGCACGTCTTCCTCCTTGACACCTTCGCGCTTTAAACGTGCCATTTCCTCGCGGATGGCATCACACACGGCCTCCGGGTTGCCGGATTCGCCGCCGAACAGCAGCGCACCGTAGCCCGTGCCCTCAAAATACTCGTAGCTGAAGGAAGCTTCGTTCACAAGGCCCGCATCTAAGAGCTTGCGGAACATCGGCGAACTGTCGGACGCCATAATGTCGAGCAGCACCTCGGTGACGGCAAGGTCTTTTTCCGTGCGGTGCGCACCGGTTACGGCCTCTTTCGCGCCGAACTGGAACATAGGGCACGCCACAGGCAGCTTTTCTTCAACGAGCGGCTGCACGATGGTATCGGGCTCCTCTTCAAAAACGCGTTCCACCTCAACAGGCTCGCTCTTTTTCAGCATTTTGTCACACAGCGCGAGGACTTCCTCCTCCGTACAGTTGCCGCAGACGCACAGTGCCATGTTGTTGAGGTTATAGAACGTGTTGTAGCAGTGGTAAAGGTACTCCGGGGTGATTTCCGCAATGCTCTCCACCGTGCCCGCAATGTCGTCCTTGATCGGATGCGTGTGGTACATGGCGCGCAGCAGGCTGAACATCATGCGCCACTGCGGGTCATCGTCATACATTTTGATCTCCTGGCCGATGATGCCGAGCTCTTTTTCAACGGTCTGCTTTGTAAAATACGGGGACTGCACGAAGTCGAGCAAAATCTCCAGCGCCTGCTCTGCGTTTTCCGTGCAGGAGAACAGGTAGCGCGTCGTCTCAAACGACGTATACGCGTTTGCGGAAGCGCCGATCTCGGCATAGCGGCCGAATGCGTCGCCGTCTTCGCTTTCAAAAAGCTTGTGCTCCAAAAAATGCGCGATGCCCGCGGGTGTCGTCTCTGCCTTCGCTTCGTCGCTGCGTTTAAAGACCTTATCGATGGAGCCGTAGCGCGTGCCAAACACCGCATACGTACTGCGCATTTCCGCTTTCGGGTATATAAACACGGTCAGGCCGCTTGCGTGTTTGACGCAGCGGTAGCCGTCCCGAAGAAGTTTGCTTTCCACAAGGGTATTCTTCATTTCTGCGCTCATTTTGCCGCTCCTTTCAGCTTATAGACCGTATCGAGCGTGACACGCTCGGCGGCGCTGACGATCTCGTCCTTCGTGATGTTCATGATACACTCCGCATATTCCTCCGGCGTGTGGAGCTTGCCCTGCAGCATACCGCTGAGGTACCATGTCTCCATGGATGCCGCGGAATCTGCCACGGCGTTGTAGCTGTTGCACATGGCGAGCTTTGCAAAGAGAATCTCATCGTCCGTGATATTGCCCTTTTTCATATCGTTGAGCTCTTTTAAAATCGCTTCTTCCGTGCGGTCGAGGTCTTTGGTCTCCACGCCGCTCTGCACGAACATGACGTTCTTCGGCGTATCGTGGCGCGCGGCGCAGTAGTAGCAAAGGCTCTGCTTTTCGCGCACGTTCATAAAGAGCTTGCTGCTCGGTGTGCCACCGAGCACAACGGACATCAGCTTTGCCGCAAGGCGCTCTTCCGGCGTGGTGCCGATGGCAAAGCCCATGACGAGCTTAGACTGCACAACGGGCATTTCTTCCGTCACACGCTTTACGTCTCCCGATGCTGTGTGGCGCTTTGTTTCAATGGACACCGCGTCGCGCATGCCGAGGCGCTTTATAAGCTGCTGCGCAAAGCGGTCGTCCGCACCGTCGCCGATCGTGAACTGGCAGATCTGCGCGTGCTTTACGGCATACTCCCACGCCGCTTTCACGCCCTCGCGGGTCGCATTCAAGATTGCCTCGCGCGTACCGATGCGCGGCACACCTGCGGGTTCGCCCGCAAACATGGTCTGCACACAGCGCTGCATGGCATACGTCGCCTTATCGTTATATTCCGCGTCAAGCGTCTCCAAAATCTGGCGCTGCTCCTGCAAAAAACCGTCCTCCGGGAACAGACCATTTTCATCGCACAGCGGCGTGAACAGAATGCTCTCCAGCATTTTGGAAAGCGCCTGCTGCACATCTTCGCCTCCGAACGCATACGGGTTCGCAATGCCGGCTGCGGCAAGCGTTAAAATCTGGTTATCGCCCACACGTGTTACGCCCGGCTGCACCGAAGCGCCGTACAGCTCCGCAAGGCGCTTGCCGAACTGCGTGTAATCGGGGTATTCGCGCGTCGCACGGGAGATCATATTCGGGACGAGTGCATATAAAGCCGCATTTTCCGGCGTGGTAAGCGGCAACACAAGGTGTGCGGAAACGCGTGCCGTTTTAAACTGCGGCGTGCTGCTCCAGAACGCCTGCAAGCCGCAGTCCTTCTGTTCAAAAAAATGATTATTCATCTCTGAAATTTTCCTTCCTGAAATAGTTTAAAACCGAATTTTCAAAAGGTATAGTTGCATAAATATGCTTTCGTATTCGTATTATAGCACAGCTTTTTTCAATTTTAAAGCCAAAGACGGCTTTTTCACAAAAAAATCGGTTTACGCGCGCACAAAAAACCGGGCGCAACACTTTTCGATGCACCCGGCTGAAATAACCGTCTCATTCGACCGTATTCAAATCGATCTCGATGTCCGTGAATTCTTCCCCCGAAGTATATTCCGCCCGCTTTGTAATGACGAGATGTTTCTCATCTTTCCATGTGAGCTGCATGTCATAAAACTCACCCCAATGTCCGTTATACACTTGCTTTGGCATGGCACTCACTTTATAGATCAGTAAATTCAAACTGCCCGTATTACGAACACGCACGATCGTTGCACCGCCGGCCGCGCCGCCGTCGCGGTCGAACACCTCTGCTTGGTACGTTCCTTTCGGTGACGTGACGACTTGCCTTGCCGTATTCTCCGGGAAGAAAAAGATCAAACCGCAGAACAAAAGGAATGCTGTCAGCAATATGGATAGCGCGGAGATCAAGATCTCCGCCCACTTTGGCTTCCCGTACACCACGGTCAGCGTTATACTGCAAATGATATAGACCGTCAGCGCGATCACACCGGATATTTCATTGCAGGCGGTCAGCAAAAAGGTATGCACGTATTCATATACAGCCAGTGTTAGCATAGAAAGCGGTGCCGATAAAAGGCAGAGCTTACTGCTGGTTTCCTCTTTTCCGAAAATATGCAGCACCAGAACGTCTGCCGAGAAAGCCGCCAAAATCCACGCATACACCGTGTAGCTGAACGGCTCAAAGAAGTATCCAAAAGCCCGGCATATGAAAAATCCAAACGGCAAAACCGCTTCCAATACGACCAATATAACCGTCAAAACCCGTATTGCCCGTTTCATTTTCCTTCTCCTTTTGAAATTCACCTCAACCGAGGTACATTTTTTCAAACGCCTCTATGCTGTCAAACACATTCGGTTTGAGCCCTGCTTTTTCGTATTCTTTTGCATATAAGCTGAGTGCGCCGTCAAACTGCGCCGCAGCCGCCGACAGGTCTTTTGCATCGAACTTTTCGAGCCATTCCCATTTCACGCCGTAAAAATCCATGCCGATGCCGTCGAGTATAAAGGTTACGCAGGCTTTATAGCCGTCCTCATTCCGCATTAAAACAAACAGGTCGAGGTCGGACATTTCCGAGTATCGCCCCGTGCAACAGGCGCAAAATGCGGGACGGACATATTCTGCACCGCTTTTCATACATCAGCCGCAGCTTCAGTATATCAAAAGTGATGGCAAGACGCAATATTTTCTCTTAATTTGTGGAATATTTTATATAATTTGTCAATTCTATTGTGCTTCTTTAAACCTTTCCAGCTCCGGCACGGCGTTCGCCATTTCGGCTTTGGCGTTTTCGCCTGTCAGGTGGTCTACGGCGTACAGCACCACGCCGTCTGCACCCGCTTCCTTTGCGCGGCCGATCTGCTTTGCGAGCGTGTCGGTCGTGTTGAGCCATGTGCCGTTGTCCGCATCCGTGCCCGCCTTATACACCGCAAGCCCGATATACAGTTTGATGCTCGGCAGGCGCTTTAATGCGCACCAATTTTGGAGCGCCGTTTCAAACGGCAGCGCTTCATTTTCAAAGCTGTAATAAAGCTGCGGGCAAATGTAATCGATATACCCCGCCTGCGCACACCACGTGTACACGTCAGCATTGATCATCTCGTTGTTTTCTAAATTGCCCTGCGGCGAAATGCCGAACTGCACATTTTCATTCGCTTCCTTCACACGGCTGTACACGGCGGCGATGAGCGCGTTTACATTCGCGGTGCGCCACTCGTGCAGCGTGAGCGGCTCTTCAGTTTCATTTACATACGCCGCGTACTGCTCGGCGTCAATGCTTTCGTCGTCCGTGGGGTAAAAATAGTCGTCAAAATGAATGCCGTCCACGTCGTATTTTTCGGCGATCTCCGCTGCGCCGTCCGCAATGCGGTTGCGGATATACGCGCTTGCGGGGTTATAATAAATGCCGCTATTGTACGCCATAAAATATTCCGGGTGATTTACATAATTTTGCATATAAAACCCATTTTCGTCAAGTTCCGGCGGGATTGTCGTGCTCGCAATGCGCAGCGGGTTGATCCACGCGTGAAACTGCATATTTTGCTCGTGCGCGGCGCTTACCATGTATTCCATCGGGTCATAGCCGGGGTCTTTCCCCTGCATGCCCGTCAAAAGGTGCGACCACGACTCGTACTCCGAGGGATACAGGCTGTCCGCAAACGGCCGCACATGCACAAACACCGCATTTGCGCCGACACTTTTCGCAGCCGCAAGCTTGGCATCAAAATTCTCCTTGAACGCTTCTTCGGTCTTCTCCGTCACATCGAGCGCCATGTACGGAATCCACACGCCGACAAGCGGTTCTTCTGCTTTTGCGGTCGTTTCTGCGGCGTTGCTATCCTCCTGCTCCGGCGCAGTGCTTGAGAATACAACTTCAACGGAGTTTTCCGCCGCACTCGGCTCTGCGTTTTTCTCCCGTCCCGCCGCGCTTTTCATCGCCAGAAATACGGCCGCAACCAAAATTAAAACCGCGATGACATAATGATACTTTTTAATTACGATCATACGCTTTTTCCTTTCTCTCTGCGTTCCCTTGACCGCCAAACGGATTTGCGGTAAGATAATCATAAGTATGAGACAAGCGAGGAAAATATGATGGATTTTAAACCGGAACCCGTGCAGTTCACACTGCTGATCTATTATTGTATCATCAATATCACAGCCGCAGTCCTGACCGTTACCGATAAGCGCCGCGCACAGAAAAAACAATGGCGTGTCCCGGAGCGCACGCTCCTTTTGCTCGGTGCGGCAGGCGGCGCACTCGGCGAATTTATCGCCATGCTGTGTATCCGCCACAAAACAAAACACCTGAAATTTGTGATCTCCATGCCCGTTTTCATCGTGCTGCACATCGTCCTTTTCTATCGGATTTTTTTGCTTTGAGGGAGACTTTTATGAACACAAAATATAAAAATCTGCTGTTTGATGCCGATCAGACGCTCATCGATTTTGAAAAGGACATGCCGCTCGCATTTCAATATATGTACGAGCAATCGGGGCTTGCAAAGCAAAAGCCATACAATGCAGAGATTCTGCGCCTTTATAACGACTGCAACGAAAGCTGGTGGCGGCGTTTTGAGCAAAAGCTCTGCACCAAAGCGGAGCTGTACCGCAACCGTTTCGTCGATTTCTTCGAGGTCGCGGGGCTCACACCGGTCAGCATCGATTCTTTGCAAGACCTGTATGTCTCCGGCATAGCGAAAACCGGCACGCCGCTGCCGGGCGCTTTAGATATGCTACGTGCGCTTTCAGAGCGTTACGATCTCTACATCACCACAAACGGAAACCCGATCTCGCAGCCCGGTCGCCTCAAGAATTCCGGCGTCACGGCCTTTCTGAAGGGCTGCTTTATTTCCGATGAGATTGGCGCGGCAAAGCCGGATAAAAAATATTTTGATTATGTCCTTGCGCACATACCGGGCGCGAGCACCGAAAACTGTCTCGTCATCGGCGATTCGCTTTCGGCGGACATCAAAGGCGCGCAGAACGCCGGTTTAGACAGCTTATGGTATAACCCTAATTGCAAAGCAAACACCCTTCCCATACCGCCCAACTTTGAAGCCGCAAGCTACGAAGATATCGTAAGAATTTTGCTGTAAGGAGCTTTTATGGAGAACCCCGACATCGACCGCCCGGCCGTGCACATCGGCTTCCCCTTTTTCGCGGCGCTGTTTGTCGCCTCTTTCTTCGGCGCACCGTTTGCCGCCGTTTCGGCAGTTTTGCTGTTCGCCGCCGTTTTTCTGCTTTTGCTGTTTAAGCAGCATCGACAACGGCCGAATTTCGTGCTTTCCCTCATCGCTACCGCAGCCGCATTCGCGGTGTTTGCAGTTGCAATGAATCTATTCGTGCTGCCCACAGAGCGCTATGACGGCGGCACATATACCGTCACCGGAAACGTAGAGTCGTTCCTCACGAAAAGCAACGAGCGGTTCTATTACAAGCTGCATGTGACGCACATCGACGAGCCTGTACAGGATGTCGATTTTTCGGTACGCCTCTCCCACAGCGAGGCTTTCCCGGCAGAGATTGGCGACACGGTCACGTGCGAAGCGAAATTCTTCGCGTTTGAAGACAGCCTCGGGCTTTCCCCGCGCACCTCGTGGCTTGCGGATAACATGGTCTTATCCGCCTATGTCACGGATTACGAATCCGTGCAGGTCACGCCTGCCGAAAAGCGCCCGTTTTCATATTATGTAAACCAAATCCGCACGCATTTTCACAATTTGATTTTGGAAAACTACCCCAAAACCGAAGGCTCTGTGCTTTCCGCCATGCTGCTCGGCCTGCGGGACGATATGGAAACCGAGCTTGTCTCCGCCTACAAAAAGGCCGGTGCTTCGCACATTTTGGCCATATCCGGCATGCACATGGCGATCTTAACGCAGTTCACCCTCGGTTTTCTGGGTCTGCTCGGGCTGAAACGCCGCCCGGCCGCGCTCGTTTCCGCGGTGTTTACGTTGCTTTTTATGTTCGTCTCGGGGCTTTCGGCCTCTGTGGTGCGCAGCGGCATTATGCAGCTCATTTTGCTTTTCGGCATTCTTCTCGGTCGCCAGGCGGAACCGCTCAACTCCCTTGCGGTCGCCGTTTTGACCATGAGCTTATTAAACCCGTTCTGCGCGGGCGATGTCTCCCTGTTGTTCTCGTTTTCGGCGACGCTCGGCATCATCCTGCTTGCGCCCCGCATCACAAAAGCCGTCACGAAAAATATTCGCAAGCCGCAGCGGAAAGCGCACCTTGCAAAGCTTGTTTCCGCATTTTCCGTCTCACTTTCGGCGGTGCTTTTCACTGCGCCGCTGCAGCTTTATTTATACGGCACGGTGCAATTCGTTTCGGTGCTCACATCGCTTTTGGTGTTGGAGATTTCCGCGTGGCTGCTGCGGTTCGGGCTCATCGCCGCCTTGCTGCTCGCCGTCCCCGTCCTCTCCCCGTGCGCCGCGTCGTTCGTGTTTTTAAGCGGCATTTGCGTGAAAGCGCAGGATTTCATCATCACGCTTATCGCAGAGCACATTCCCGGTACGCTGCGTATCTCCGGCAAATATCTGCCCGTAACCGTCGTGATCTGCGTCCTTTTCCTCACGCTTTCCGTGCTTCTCTACCGCCGCAAAAATAAAGCGCTGCCATGCGTTTTAGCGGTGTGCATCCTGCTTTGCGGCATGGGTGCACACGCGCTTTTGAATCAAAGCGCCGCACGCCTTGTCGTTTTCCGCACCGATTACGCCGCCTGCACGGCGATTATCACAAACACCTCCGCCGAGGTGCTCGGGTGCAGCGGAAATGCCGCTTCCGTTGAAACCGCCCTGCGCGCGAACGGTGCGGAGCAGATCACCCTTTTACACGTGCAGCCTGATGAAAAAAGCATCCGCTGCACCGAAAAGCTTGCACAACTTTTCGAGGTCAAGCAGATTCTCGTACCGGACACCATATATTACCCTGCAGAAAACGCTGCTTTTTACGATTTCAGTTATGTCGGCGTGCTTCCCTCCGGCAGCTTCACGGTCACGGACGGCGGCGAGACCGTCACGGTCACCGTAAACGGCACGGAAATTCACCTTGAAACGAAACGCAGCACGTCGCTTTCCCACGACACAGATATTCTGGTGACAGAAAAACCGCAAAGTGCGGTCTCTGCCCCGTTTACGATTTTAAAAACAAATGGTATAATAGAGGATACCGAAGCGTCGCTTTCGCCCGGCGCATACCTCTTTATGACGGAGCACGAAAGCATCCGGCTCGATTTTGATGAGCGCGGCACGTACACGGTATACGGCGGCTAAGCCGCAACGAAAGGAAAACACTATGCCCGAGATCACGGAAACCAAACTCAAGGAGCAGATTGCAAAAGAGCAAATCGGCAGCCTTTACTTTTTGTACGGCGACGAAAAGCTGCTCGTGCGCCGCAATTTAAATCGCCTGTTAAAAAAACTGGACGGCAACTTCCCGGAATTCAACTTTCAGGAATTCCCGCACGACGCGCCCGTAGACAGCATTGCGGACGCCGTTGTCGCCATGCCGTTTATGGCAGAGCGCAAGTGCGTCACGGTCTCCGACCTCAACGTGGAAGCCATGAACACCGCGGAGCTCGATAAGCTCTACGAATTACTCGATACGATTCCTGAAACGACCGTGCTTATTCTTTATCTGCCCACGCTCGAGATCGACCCGAAAAAGAGCGCCAAGTGGCGCACGTTTTTAAAGAAGCTCGACACGCGCGGCTTTTCCCTGCCCTCGCTGCGCCTGAAAGACAACGAGCTTGAAAAATACGTCTGCCGCGAGGCCGAAAAGGCAAACTGCCTGCTCTCCCGCAAGCTTGCCGAGCGCATCGTGCAGTACGTCGGCAATGACTTAAACGCCCTCACAAACGAAGTGACAAAGCTCTGCGCCTTTGCGGGCGGCGGCGAGATCACCGCCGAGCAGGTGGAAAAAACGGTCACAAAAAACATGGAAACAACCGTGTTTCTCTTGAGCAATGCCCTCGTGCGCGGCGATTACAGCAAAGCGTATGCGCTGCTTGATCTACTGATGGCCCAGTGCGAAGAACCGTACACGATTCTGGCCGTTTTAAGCAGTGCTTATATCGACATGTACCGCGTGCGCGCCGCGATCGAATCCGGTAAAACGTCCATGGCGCCGACGGAATACGGCGATTACCGCGGCCGCGATTTTAGATTAAAATATGCCGAGCGCGACGTGCGCGACCTTTCCATCGAAATGCTGCGTGAATGCCTTTCACTTTTACTCAACTGCGATCTTTCCATCAAGCTTTCGGGCGGTGAAAACATGGACAGAATCGCACTCGAAAAGCTTTTCGCCCAGCTTTTGTACGTTGCGCACCGCGGCAGCGTGGCCTAAAGGAGCTCTTATGATCCACATGAACGAAGCCCTCATCGTCGAGGGCCGGTATGACAAAAGCAAGCTTTCCGCGCTGACCGACGCTATCATCGTCACAACGAACGGCTTTGGCATCTACAAGGATGCTGAAAAGCGCGATTTCATCCGCAAGCTCGCCAAAGAGCGCGGCATCGTCATTTTGACGGACAGTGACAACGCCGGTCGGCAGATCCGCGCGTATATCACGTCTTTCGTGCCGTCAAATCAAATTCGCCACGCGTATATCCCGGATATTTACGGCAAAGAAAAGCGCAAAGCGGCGCCTTCCAAAGAGGGCAAGCTCGGCGTGGAGGGCATTTCCTCGGAAATTTTACTGGAAATTTTAAAAGAAGCCGGCGCTTCCGTTGAGGGCAGCACAACCGATTTTCAACCCCTGACCCCGGCAGACCTCATGTCGCTCGGTCTCACCGGCGGCGTAAACAGCGCCACACTGCGCCAAGGCGTTTTGAAAGCACTTGATCTCCCCGAAAACCTCACGACCAAAATGCTCCTGCGCTGGGTGACGAGCGAAGAAAAAAAGGCGCAGCTTTTAGCCGCCGTAGAAAAAATCAAAAACGGTGCTTGACAAACCGAAAAGCGCCGACTATAATAAGCACAATGGCTGTGAAAGAAAGAAGTACGCGTTTTCATCGGCACAGAGAGCCTGCGGGTGGTGTAAGCAGGTGCGAAAAAACGCCGAAATACATTCCGGAGCTGTCTTTTTGAACGGGTTCCCAGTAAAAAAGTCCGTGTGCGCACGTTACAGCGCAAGGGTATGTTTGTACCCGTTGAGGTTTCAGGTGTGAGCCTGAAATAAACTGAGGTGGTACCGCGAACCACAAAACGAAATGTGTTCGCCCTCATAGATCAAGTGAGGGTGTTTTTTTATATTCAAAATTCCCCTCCTTGAAGATCAAGGGGGCTTTTTTATTGCCCCAAAAGCCCAAAACCTGAAAATCGAAAGGAACGAAACAACATGGGTATTTACGAAGAATTGCAGGCCCGCGGCCTCATTGCACAGGTCACGGACGAAGAGCGCATCCGCAACCTTATCAACAACGGCGAAGCCACGTTCTACATCGGCTTTGACTGCACCGCAGACAGCCTTACGGCCGGTCACTTCATGGCGCTGACCTTAATGAAGCGCCTGCAGATGGCGGGCAACAAGCCGATTGCCCTCATCGGCGGCGGCACCACGATGATCGGCGACCCGAGCGGCCGCACCGACATGCGCAAAATGCTCACGATGGAAGACATCGAGCACAACGCCGCCTGCTTCAAGCGCCAGATGGAAAACTTCATCGATTTCTCCGACGGCAAGGCCCTCATGGTCAACAATGCCGATTGGCTCTTAAAGCTCAATTACGTCGAGCTCCTGCGTGAAGTGGGCGCATGCTTCTCTGTCAACAACATGCTGCGCGCCGAGTGCTATAAGCAGCGTATGGAAAAGGGTCTCTCTTTCCTTGAGTTCAACTACATGATTATGCAAAGCTATGACTTCTACGCCTTGTTCCAGAAGTACGGCTGCAATTTACAGTTCGGCGGCGACGACCAGTGGAGCAACATGCTCGGCGGCATGGAGCTCATCCGCAGAAAGCTCGGCAAGGACGCCGCAGCCATGACCATCACCCTGCTCACCGATTCTCAGGGCAAGAAGATGGGCAAAACCGCCGGCAACGCCGTGTGGCTTGACCCGAACAAAACTTCCCCGTTCGATTTCTACCAGTACTGGAGAAACGTAGACGACAGCGACGTTTTGAAGTGCATCAAGATGCTGACGTTCCTGCCGCTTGACGAGATTGAAAAGATGGAAAGCTGGGAAGGCAGCCAGTTGAACCGCGCAAAGGAAATCCTCGCGTTCGAGCTCACCCAGATGGTACATGGCGCCGAGGAAGCCCGGAAGGCACAGGAAGCCGCACGCGCACTGTTCGGCAGCGGCGCAAACTCCGAGAACATGCCGACCACCGAGATCACCGCAGCCGACCTCACCGACGGCGCAATCAACATTCTCGACCTCATGCAGAAAGCCGGCCTCATCGCATCTAAGGGCGAGGGTCGCCGCCTCGTGCAGCAGGGCGGCGTTTCCGTCGACGACGTAAAGGTCACCGATATCGCTAAGACCTGCACCGCAGCCGACTTTGAAAAAGGCCATGTCATCATCAAAAAAGGCAAAAAGGTCTTCCATAAGGTCGTTTTGAAGTAAGTAAAAAAGTATAGCAAAAGGCATACGCTCCGTTTTCAGGAACGTATGCCTTTTTTGTTTACACCGTCACATACGGCAGCAGTTTCTCAAGCA
>ENA-UONV01000566-UONV01000566.1-human-gut-metagenome-genome-assembly--contig:-CS4-NODE-566-length-41135-cov-9.196397_pt1 | contig 41135 bp, 40 predicted proteins | sample MGYA00242461_ERZ724008 | MGnify/ENA metagenome assembly ERZ724008 | reverse complement strand
TGCAGCCCCGCGCAATACGCGCTTTCCGGCGCGGTGACGCTGAGCGCAAGTTCTCCGTCCGTTTCGTCCGTCAAAACGGGCATGGATGTATTCTGCGCCTGTACGCGCGGCACGGCAACCCACAGGTAAAACGTCAGTGCGGCGCAGAACAGCACTGCCATTATCATTTGAAATACCCTCATGCGATTCTCTCCTTTCCGGCTTCGCCGCTCAGAATTCCGCGTGGGTTTTCATGCAGCATCCGCTCGGCATACGCAGCACCGAAGTGCTCCGTGAGCCACGCGTTCACGTCCTCCAAAATCGGTCTGCGGTACGCGGCCCCGTGCCCGTCGCTCGCCACGCAAAAAGCCAGATCGCGCTCCAGCAGCACCCGCGCGGTCTCTGCCGCCCTGCGCCCGAAAGCGCCGAAAATACCGCTGCGCGTCACCTGCAGCGCGGCCCCCCGCTCTGTCCACAGCTCCGCGCGCCAAGGTTCGTTTTGCAAAATGACGTACCGCTCCGGGTGTGCGATGAGCGGCACATACCCGTATTTTCGTATATGCTCAGTCGCCGCCGCGCACCATTCCGACGAGTCGAGCGGGTCAAACTCCACCAAAAGGAACCGGCTTTCTCCGAGCGGCTGCACGTCGCCGCTTTGCAGGCGGTCAAACAGCGTGCCGTCCGCCATCATTTCCATGCCGAAAAAGAGCTTTACGGGCAGACTTTCCCGCGCAGCCGCCGCTTTTAGACGCTCAAATTTTCCCAAATACTGCGTCTTCGTCACCCCCGCCCCGTGCGGCGTGACGGCTAAAGCTTTCGTGCCATGCTCTGATGCCATACGCAGCATCATGAGAGACGCTTCAAGCGTTTCCGCGCCGTCATCCACGCCGGGCAGCACATGCGCGTGCAGGTCGATATAGCTCATACCGTCTCCTCCCGTGTGCGGTGCGCGCCGTAATGGCCGTAGCCGTAATGGCCGTAGCGACCGTATTTTCCGTGTCCGTAGCCATAACCGTACTTGCCGTAACCGTAGCCGGAAAGCCCTGCCTGTACGCCGTTCAGCACGCAGCCCGCAACGGTCACATCGCAGCTTAGGAGCTTTTCGATACCCGCTTTGATTTTCGTCCGCGATGCGCGATCCTGCTCGATGACGTACACCGCCGCATCGCAGCTTTCCGCCGCGGGCAGAATTTCCGCAAAGCGCGCGCTTTCCGGGGCAATGAGCAAAACGCAGTCCGCGTCTTCGCGCAGAGAAGCGATCGCGCCGCGCAGATTTTCGCCAACAGCAAGCACCTCGTGCGGCGAAAGCCCGCGGCTGCACGCGGCGTAGCGATACGGCTCTGCACCACGCCGATGCAGCGCCTCCTGTACCGGGCAGTGCCCAAAAAGACACGCTTCAAAGCCCGGCGAGAGTTTATCCATGCCGCGCTTTAAATCTAAATCGATCAGTACCACGCTTTTGCCCATTTCGCCCAGCGTATGCGCGGCAGTCATCGCCGTGGTGCGCACGCCTTCCCCGGGCAACGTACCGCAAAACAGCAGCACCTTGTCACCCGATGCCGCCATGCGACGTTCAAGGCGCATGGCAAGCCCGCGCGCAGCCTCGCGGTAATGCTCCGGCACATGCGGGTTCGTAAGGGTGAGCGTTTCGCGCCTACTCTTGCTTCGCTTTTTAAAAACGACCTTCGGCAGCGTGCCGAGACACAAAAGATGCAGCTTAGATGCAATCTCCTCCTCGCGCCGCACGGTGCGCCGTGTGCAGCCGTACAGCAGGACCAGTCCTGCGCCAAAAAGCAGGCCGTACGCCGCGCCCGTCAATGCCGCACGTTTGCCGTCGAATATATTATACGGCGTGGTCGGCAGGCTTGGGGCGCTCAGCATATGGAGCTTAATGTCGCCCAGCACGTAGCGTGCGGCCTCCGGGTAACAATCAATAGCGGCGTTCAGGACATTCAACGTGCTTTCGGCATTCGCACCCGTCGCAGTCAGCGTGAACAGGTTGGAATCCTCCACTGCGCTCGCCGAAAGCGAAGCTGTAATAGAATCCGTGCCGAGCGCCTGCTTGATGCTGTCCGTTAAGAGCTCGCTTTCGAGTATGTACGGGAACGTGCGCGCGAGCTGCGAAGCCGTGGCGGTGTTGTAATAAAACCCGTAGCTGAACCCGCCGCTTTCCCCGCTGCCGGTGGCGACCGTGAACGAAGCCGCCGCGCGGTACAGCGGACGATACGCGCGCTTTGCCGTGTACCACGAGCCCGCGGCGCACAGTACCGTGAGCAAAAGGCACACCCACCACAGCTTTTTCACACCGCGCAGCACATCGTGCAAAAGCGTGATGATGTCGATGGGCTCCGGCACCGCTTGCTTTTCCTTTCGCGTCTCCTCCATATAGACCTCCGAAATGATTTATTTTTCATATACCGTAACGCTTTAAATACCTGTCTGCGAATTTCACGGGCATTATAGCATTTTGCACCCGATTTCTCAAGCATTTTCGGGATATTGTATATATACAAATATCGCAAATTCCGTTAAAAAATGAAAAAAAGCGACGCCTCAAGCGAGGCGTCGCCAATAATCGACAAATTAAATTTCTATTTTAGTTTCAATCAGCCTTCCGGCTCCAGCACGCCGTACTTGCCGTCGCGGCGCTTATACACCACGTCAATCTCGCCGGTGTCGCCGTCACGGTACATGAAGAACGTGTGGCCCAGCATTTCCATCTGCAAAATGGCTTCTTCCACCGTCATGACCTTCACATAGAACGTCTTGCGCTTTGCGATTTCCGGCTCGTCTTCCTCGTCCGGCATATCGTAGTACGTATCCGGCAGCTCCACGGGCTGCATCTTCTGTGCGCGCTCAAGGCGCTTTTTATTTCTACGGATCTGGTTGCCCAGTGCCGCCACAACATCATCCAACGCTTCGTTCATTTCCGGCGCAGTGGCTTCTGCACGGTACAGCATGCCGCGCTGCTTAATCATAATCTCCACGGTCTGGCGATTCTTTTCCAGCGTTACGGTTACGGTAGCATCCGCGTCTTCATCAAAGATGCGGTCAAACTTAGAGAGCTTGCGCTGCACCAGTTCCTTAAAATTCTCTCTCAGGTTCACTTTTCTGCCAACGATCTTGATGTTCATACGTCTACCGGTTTTTCCCGCAAAAAGCACAAAGGGATGTGCTTTTTTCATCTACGGAAAAAACACATCCTTTCTGAAAGACTCGGCTTTCATTATTCAGCTTACGGCTTCTGCCGTTCTCTGTACCTACAGTATAAATCATTTGAACAAAAATTGCAATAGAAAAATAAAATTTTCAAGATTTATAAACAATTTGTTTGCGATTTAAATTTCTCATAAAACAAAAAGCGCCGTTCCGAAGAACAGCGCCGTTTCTGCTTTACTTTAGTTGTTGCGCGGGCCCTTGCGGGAATAACCGCCGCCGCGCTTATTTTCCGCACGCTTGAGGTCCGAGATCTTCTCATCGCTCATCTGCTTAAAGCGGGACATCATATCTTCAAAAGAGCCGGAGTTTTCGCGCGCGCGCCACTCATAATCGCCCGGTCTTGCGGGGCTCTGCACCGGGGCAGAAGCTTCGCGGCGGTGATAGTTGTTCTGTCGCGGGGGTCTGCCGTTCTCATCGCGGCGGCGCGGGGGGCGCTGCTGCTGCGCGTTTTCGTCTGCCTTTTTCATGGAAAGGCTGATCTTGCCGTCTTCATTGATGCCGATGATCTTGACCTTCACGGTCTGGCCTTCCGTGACGAAATCGCGAATCTCCTTTACGAAGACCGGGGCAACCTCTGAAATGTGCACCATACCGGTCTTGCCGTTACCGAGATCGACGAATGCGCCGAACTTTGTGATGCCCGTTACCTTGCCCTCAAAAATTGCTCCGACCTCAAGCTTTGTTTCCTGCATACCCTCTAATTTTCCTCCGGGATTTCAAATTTGTTAGTTGTTGCCGCCTACATTGTAGAACACACGCTCGCCGGGCTTTACATAGTCCAGTTCGCGGCGTGCCACCTTCTCCGCATAGTCTGTGTTGTCTGCGTTCTCTTCATTCAGGTCATAGCGCAGCTCGTCGTTGACGACCTGCTGTTCCTTAAGCTCGTTTTTCAACTGCTGCAGTTCGTCCTTTTTCTGGCTGATGGAGATCTGCTGCCCGACGAGCATAGTGACCATGAAGCACGCAAAACAGAACACGGCGACCTTTAAAAGGAGGCTGCCCTTATAGCGTTTAATCTTGACTTCTTCCATGGGATTCCTCCCCTTTCCTTATGCTGAGCGTTCGGCTGCTTTTCTTGTTCCATTATATAATGATGCGCCGTCATTATTCAAGTCCTTTTTTTGCTTTTTTTCGATTTGTTCAGAAATGATTTGTGTTTTTTCCCGCTTTTTAGCAATGCTTCCACCTTTTTCCGCCGTCCTTGTGCGTATTTTGAAAAAATTCGGTTTCTAAAGCCGTGCAAGCGGCGCTCTGCATACGGCAAAAAGCGGCAAATGCCGTGCGTCACCGTGACCTGCACGCATAAAAAGCCGATGACTTCGCAGGCGATCTGAAAAAAGCGCGCGTGCCCGACGCTGACCGCAAGGGACAGCAAAAACGTGACAACGGCGGCAAAAAGACAAAACAGCACATCCGTAACCGCTGCCGCGATTTTACCGAGAGAGAACAGCAGGCGCAAAAACTCCAGCACGGCAAACACAAACCCCAGAAGAACGCCGCACACAAGGCACAGCAACAGCGTTTCTGCCGGAATGCCGCTCATTTTAAAAGCCTTTTCAAAACGCCCGTCGGGCGCACGCCGTCTGTGTACGAAAGCGCCAGCACGCGACCCTTTACGAGCAGCTCGCCTGTTTCGGCGCTCATGTTTTCAATGTACAGCCCTTCGCCCTTAATGTGCAACCTTCCATCTGCCGTCTGCACCGTGATGAGCGTCTCGCTGAAAAAATCCACGCGCGTAACGCCGCTTGCCGTAAGACGCGAGCGGTTTTCAATGTGCAAAGAATGTGCTTTTGCGCTTGCCGTCTGTGCCACTGTATCACCGATCCTCTTTTATGCTGTATCGCCTATTTATATGCAGCGATTTTCGGAAAAAGACCGAACAAACAGCGAATATTTATGCACAAAAGCAGTTCAACATGTTAAAAGCACAGTCAAAAAAACTTACTTTTCTTCGATGATCTCGTACATCATAGCCGCTTCGTCTTTTTTTGCATATTCATTCACGGAAACGACGCGGGCCTTCACGGTGCGCGCGCCGAGCGTGAGCTCGATGACATCGTTCACCTTCACATCGTAGGAAGCGCGGGCAATCTTGCCGTTGACGACGACTCGGCCGGCGTCGCAGGCTTCGTTTGCCACGGTGCGGCGCTTGATAATGCGGGAAACCTTCAAGTATTTATCCAGTCTCATGTTCAAACTCCTTTTCTTTAATATATGGAGGCAGCTGCCTATAACAGAAGAACGGACCCACTTCGGGATCCGTTCCATCACAAATTATTTGCCAAAATTACTTATTGACAGATTCCTTCAGGGCCTTGCCGGCCTTGAATGCCGGAGCCTTGGAAGCCGGGATCACGATCTCAGCGCTCGTTCTCGGGTCACGGCCAACGCGCTCGCCTCTCTCGCGAACTTCAAAGGTGCCGAAACCTGCGATCTGAACCTTCTCGCCGCCTGCGAGGGACTCTGTGATGGAAGCGATAACAGCGGAAACAGCGTTTTCCGCGTCTTTCTTGGAAATGGTAGCCTTTTCTGCAACAGCAGCAATGAGTTCTGTTTTATTCATTATGAATAACCTCCAAATTTTTAGATTTATCTTCATCACCCACGGCGCGAACCATCGCCGGAGCGTGAATTGCTTTATTCTTCTGCGCCGAACTGCTCAATATACGCGCGGCAGGCTTCAAACAGCGCCTGCTCTGCATCTACGCCGAGACGGCGTGCGAGCTCCGTTAAGTTGAAAAGCGCTTTGCCAATCGATTCCGCGCCGTTTTCTTCGGTTGCACCGCTTACAGCTTTGCAAACGCTTTCGCGCAGGTCATCGGTCGTGCCGTTATCCGCGCCCATTTTCGCCGCCTTTTTCAGTACCTTCTGGGTACGCATCAAAGCGGGCATGGCGGGCGTTACGCTTTCAAGCACCTCGCGGTCGGACTTCTGTTTTTTCGTCTCGCGCTTAATCTGATCCCAGTTTGTCAGCACCTGCTCGGTCGTGTCCGCCGTCACATCGGCAAACACATGCGGGTGACGCTGCACCATTTTGACAGCAACGTCGCTGATAACATCGTCCAGGTCGAACCGACCGGCTTCACGCTCGAGCTCACTGTGGAACGCCACCTGAAAAAGCACATCCCCAAGCTCCTCGCGCAGCAGCACGGGGTCTTCCGTATCGATGGCTTCTATCGCTTCGTAGCACTCCTCAAGAAAATCGCGGCGGATGCTCTTGTGATCCTGCTCGCGGTCCCACGGGCAGCCGTCCGGCGCACGCAGAATCGTGATGATTTCCTTGAGATCTTCCAGTGTATAACGGGATTTTCCTACATATTTCAACGCAGCTTTCATATTTTACCCTATCCCCCTGTTTTTTGCAAGTATTTTTCAAGTCTTTTTGTAATTTTTTCTCCGTTTGGCAGTGCTTTGATGTCTTCTTCACAGATCCCGCGTGCAATCAGCAGGAAAACAACATAGATAAGCGCCCCCAAAAACACCGCAGGCAGCGCGGAAAAACGCGATTCCGGCAGCACCGCACACCACGCTTTGTGTGTTAAGAGAGCCGCCACGCCACAGCAAACGGATGCCAGAAACGGCTTTTTAAAAGTGGAAAAGAAATCTATTTTCACGCCTGCAATACGCCGTATCGCAATGCACGCCAACACACTTGCGAGCGCATAGCACACGAGCGTGCCGACAGCGCCGCCAAGCACGTTCACACGCGGCACAGCGGCAAGCGTGTAATCGAGCACGGCTTTTACGAATAGCCCAATGAGCGTCAACACCACGGGCAGCTCCACATGGCCCATCGCCTGCAAGATGCTGTTCAGCGGCCCGCACAGCGCCGCAAAAACGGACGCCGCGCCCAAAGTCGTCAGCACGCGCCCCACGATGACCGTGCCCGGCCGTGCACCGTAGATCAGTAGTGCGGCAGGCTGCGCCAAAACGGAAAGTCCCACCCCCATCGGCAGTGCCGTCAAAAACGTGATACGCAGTACCGCTTCCACGGTGCGCTTCAGTTTCTGCGAATCCCCCGTCTGGAATGCCCGTGTCACGCTCGGCAGCGCGCTGACCCCGAACGACTGCGTTACGCTTGGCACGAGCAAAAAGAGGGTCAGCGCCATATTGTAGCAGCCGAAAAGGTAGTTCGGCACGGTTTCCGGCGCGTCGAGATTCCCTTTGGGGATCGCGCCGGCGTACATGGAAAGCAACGCTGCGGGGTCTGTCTGCACGGCATAGGCGACACGCGTCTGCAAAAATGACGCATCAATGAGTCCGGAAAAGCTCATGGCGACTGCCCCAAGCGAAATGGGCAGTGCAGTGCGCAGCAATTTTCCGGCCCAAATACGCTTGCTTTTCGGCTTCGGCGCGCGTTGCAGCATCGCTTTTGTGACGCCGTCCCTGCGACTTTGGAAGACAAGCGTCAAAAGCCCCAGCACCGCGCCGAGCGTCACGCCGAGGATTGCGGCAGCAGCACCTAAAGCGCAGACAAGCTGACAGCCATCTGCTTCACTTTTCACGGTACAGCCGAATACCGTGCCGCTCGCTTGCAGCTCCCGTATGCCCATATGCATCACAAAAATCGCGCCGGAAAGCCCGAAAATAAGCTTGCCGAGCGATTCCGCAACCTGCGAACGCGCCGTAGGCAGCATATTGCGCAGGCCCTCAAAATAACCGCGGTACACGGAGGAAATACTACACAGTGCGGCACACGGCGCAAGCGCCAACATGGAGAAAAGTGCGCCGGGGCTTTGCACCAAGCGCGTATAAAGCGGTGCAAAACTTGCCATCAGCAGAGCACAGAGAACGCCGATGACCGAAAACACCGGCAGCGCCGCCGCTTTGATTTGCCGCACGTCACGAAAATGTCCTAAGGCGTCCTCCGCCGCAGTCAGCCGCGCCACTGCCACGGGAAAACCGACGGTGGAAAGGCTGAACAGCACGTTAAAAAAACTGTACGCCGTGCTGAAATATCCCATACCGTCTTCCGTGATAATACTCGATAACGGGATTTTAAACAACGCCCCAATGGCCTTCACCAGAAGAACGCCGAACATTAAAATGAACGCGCCGTGCAGAAATCCCTGCTGCACGCGCGCCGCGGGCCGTTTTTGCTCCATAAAACCCTTCCGTTTCAAAAAAGTTTCTCGGCGAAAGAAAAGGAAAGAGGGGGCACCTCTTTCCTTCTGGTTTTACGTCCTTGCAGGCCGGACCCGCGTTTTCAATTATTCCTCGGTCTTGACTTCCTCGGTCGGCTCAGCTGTCTTCTCTGTCTCGATTGTGACTTCCGTCGTCTCCGGCTCTGCGGGGACTTCGGCCTTCTCGACTGCTTCGGCAGCTTCTTCCGGTTCTGCCGGTGCGTTCTCCAGCTTTGCGCCGCAGTGGCTGCAGAACATGGAATCCGTCGGCATCTTCTTGCCACATGCCGGGCAAGTCACTTTATCCTGCATGGAAGCGTACTGTGCGGAAACCGCGGAAAGCTGTGCATACAGATCATCGATACCGGCAATCTGGTCTGCAAGCTCGGCTTCGTCTGCGGAACCGGCCTTCTTGGCCTCATAAATGAAGCGGCCAAGCTCCTGATAGCGCTTCGTAATCTCGCCGTTCAGCTCGGACATATTGATGCGCAGCTTGGACATATCCACAAACTGGCCTGCCATTTTGCCTACGGTCTGTGCAGCGGATTTTGCGTTGACAACAACATCATCAAAAATTCCCATAACAAATTCTCCTTTTGTGGTTTGGAAACGGAACCTTAAGAAGCACACCGTTTCATGTACCTTTCTTCAGTCCCATTATAGCGCAATTTGTGTCAAAAAGCAAATGACAAACCGGCAATTTTGTAAACAAAGGTTAAATTTTTCCTGACAATAACCTTAATTCGTACCGTTTTCTACTTTCGGACCCAAAAATTCACGCAGCATGGAGTTTGCAGGCACCAGCTCGGCATCAATGGGCTCAAAGCGCATCAGACGGGCATCTAAATCGCGCGCCTTACGGTAACACGGGTTATCCTCCGGGATTTCGCGCAGAAGCGGAATGACAAGCCTGCGCAGCACACACGGTTCATAGATATGAATGGAGTTCACCGTGTAGTCCGCGGAAAGGCGGTACGGGCGGATGTATTTATCTTCGCCCGCCACCACATTATCCCACATGGCGATGGTGCGCTCCGGCATGGTATCGCGGGAACGGATATCCCGCGAGATGCGGCGCACAAGGCGAATATCCATCGGCGAAATGACCTCGCCGTTGATATCCTTGATCTGCTGCTTTACGCTGACATACAGCTTTATGGTGCTGCCCTCCGGCAGATCACGCGTAAAAATGGGGTTCAGCGCGTGCAGACCCTCCATGATAACGAACCCGCGGTCGCTGACATCGAGCTTTCTTGCCGCCAATGTTCGGGTCTTCGTTGTAAAATCGTACTCCGGCAAAAGGCAGGAGCCGCTGTGAATGACAGAATTCAAACAATCCTGAATAAGAGCAATGTCGAGCGCGTCCACGGTCTCATAGTCCTTTTCGCCGTTCGGCAGCACGGGCGTTTCGTCCGGGCCAAGGTAAAAATCGTCAAGCGAGACAATCTCGGCGTGCACACCGAGCTTGCCGAGCTCGCGCTGCAATAAATGCGCCGTGGTCGTCTTGCCGCTGGAGGACGGCCCCGCCAGCATGCACACCTTCGCGGTTTTGTAATGCGTCACAATGTTGCGCGCAATGTTTTCGATGTGCTCGTGATAGGAATCCTCCACCTCATCGATCATGACCTGCGGGTTCAAAAGCGCCGCGTCGTTAATCTGCTCTAAGTGATTGATATATTTAATGTAACCGCTTGCGAAATTGCTCATATTGCTTCGCGATGCCCTCCTTTCGTTCGAGAATCTCCGGGTAACGGCTGATATATTCATACGAATATTTGAAGTTAAAAATGCGTGAAAGATCTTCGGAATACGGGTTCTTAAGCTTCGTCACGCCGCCTGCGCCGCACGCCAGCACCGTTTCGGTCTCATCCATCGTAAAAATATTATATGCACACTCGGTGCCCGGCTTTGCCCAGCCCGTATTCTCCAAATTGCCCGCCATGCGGCTTTGGCGATAGAGATAATACGGCTCAAGCCCCCGCTCTGTCAGCCGTTTTTCGGCATAAGCCATCATGCGGTCGGCAAGCGCGGCATCGGCGTGGGCCTTGTTGATCTCGCCGCTCTGCGTGATGAACGAGGAGCGCTTCAAGGCGAGCGCGTGCACCGTCACGTTCTCAGGGTCAAGCGCAATGACCTTTTCGATTGTGTCACAGAACGTCTCATACGTGTCACCCGGCAAGCCGACAATGAGGTCCATATTGATATTCGTAAAGCCCGCTTCCCGCGCGAGGTGAAACGCATCCACAGTCTGCTGTGCCGTGTGGCGGCGGCCGATGTTTTCGAGCACGTTGTCCTGTAAGGTTTGCGGGTTGATGCTGATACGCGAAACGCCGCTTTTAAGCAGCGCATCCAGCTTTGCACGGTCAATGGTATCCGGGCGGCCGGCCTCCACCGTAAGTTCCTCGCACTGCGACATGTCGAACGACTCTTTCACAACGCGGATCATCTCGGAAAGCTGCTCTGCGGAGAACGTCGTGGGTGTGCCGCCCCCGACATACACAGCGCGCAGGTTTAAGCCCAAAGCATCGGCGACTTTCGCCGTCTCTTTCAGCTCTTCCAAAAGCAGGCGGTGATATTCCGGGATCTGTTTCTTGGCCTTTTCCACGCTCTGCGAAACGAATGAGCAGTACGCGCAGCGCGTGGGGCAGAACGGCACGGAAATGTACAAAGAGTAGTCGTTTTCACGCACTTTATCCGTAATGGGCTTTTGTGCGCGCAGGGTGCGCACCGCAAGTGCCGTTTTTTCGTTTGAGACGAAATATTTTTCGCGGAACAGCCTTGCCGCTTCCGCTTCGCCGTGCTGTTCGGTCAGCTGGCGCAGGAGCTTAATGGGGTGAATGCCCGTCAGCATGCCCCAGCGCGGCATTTTGCCCGTGTGGGCGCAAAATGCATCAAATAATAAAGACACCATGCCGTATTCGGTCTCTGCGCCTACTTTTGCTTTGCGCTCCGTTTTGCCGTCTGCGTCTTCAATGCGCACGATATATTCGCCGTTTTCTTCGGCGGTGTACACCGTGCGGTTTTCATCGCTCGGCATAAATTCGTGCTGTACCGTGACTTTGTCAAACGGGTAAAACACGCGGCAGAGGTTTTCCGCCTCATAATGATAAGGGTGATCGATAATATATAAAACCATACATTTTCCTTTATAAATACGGATTTCGGCGCTTTTCGTCTTCCAGCGTCGTTACGGGGCCGTGGCCGCCGCAGATATCGGGATTTCCGGGCAGCGCCACAAGCTTTTTCAGAGACTCACGCAGCTCGGCACTGTTGCCGGTTGGCAGGTCGCACCGCCCGACGGAGTAGCCCATCAGCGTATCGCCCGTAAACACGGCGTCCGGCGTAATGTAGCTCACGCCGCCCGCGGTGTGGCCGGGCGTGTGCAGCACCGTGACCGGCACTTCGCCGATCCGAAATGTTTCACCGTCTTTGAAAGCCTCGTGCACCTTGCAGGTGATGGACTTGTACATCATGAGAAGCGAGCCGTTTTGCTTATCGTCCGCTGCAAACGCCGCTTCCGTCTCATAGGCGCACACCGGCACACCGAGCATCTCGTGCAGGCGGTCAGCCTCCCAAATGTGGTCAAAATGGCCGTGTGTCAGCAAAATTCTCTGCACCGTATATTTTTTAATTTCATTTAACAGTACGTCGTTCAAAAAGCCGGGGTCAACGACCGCCGCCTGATTCGTTTTTTCGTCGATGAGCAGGTAGCAATTTTCCGAAATAGGCCCGCCCGTTATACATTTATATTTCATATCTTTGTTTACCTTTAGCTGCGGTCAATAGAGATTACGCCCTTAATCTTCTGCAAGCGGTCAATAACGGTCTGCAGGTGCGAAAGGCCGTTGATGGTAATCGTTGCCGAAATGACGGCGTTCTCCGAGTTTTTGACCTCGCGGGAGTTGAGCGAGTGAATGAAAATGTGCATGTTGAAAAGCTGCTGGGTCACGTCTGCGAGCAGGCCGGAACGGTCGGTTGCCACAATATGCAGCGTAGACTTGAACTCTTCCTTGACTTCACCCGCCCAGTACGCACGCACCCAGCGCTCCGGCTCCGGCGCCTGCGAGAAATCCTTCGGCACGTTCGAGCAGCTGCGTTTGTGGATGGAAACGCCGAAGCCGCGCGTAATGAAGCCGACGATCTCATCGCCCGGCAGCGGGTTGCAGCAGCGGGAGAACTTGATGAGACAGTTGTCCATACCCTCTACGAGCACGCCGCCTGCCGCTTTCTTGTTGAGGTTCGGTGGCGGGGTCTGCTGCGCAATCTCCTGCTGCGGTTCGGGTGCAGGCTTGTGGGTCTTCTGGTATTCCTCTTTTACGCGCGGCAGGAGCTTCCAAAGCTGAATGCCGCCGTAGCCGACGGCCGCGTAAAAATCATCGGGCGTGACGCAGCTGTGGCGGCGGCCGGCGCTTTCCAGCATGAACTGCATCAGCTCGTCGCTCATCACGATGCCGTTGCGCTTAAATTCGCGCTCCAGCTCTGCCTTGCCCTCTACGATGTTCTCATCACGCTTTTCTTTCTTGAACCATGCGCGGATCTTATTGCGTGCTTCGCTTGTACGCACGATGGAAAGCCAGTCGCGGTTCGGGCCGCGACCGACCTCCTTCGTCGTCAAAATCTCAATGATCTCGCCCGTTTTTACCTTGTAATCGAGCGGCACGATCTTCTGGTCAACCTTTGCACCAATCATGCGGTTGCCGACGGCGGAATGAATGGCATACGCAAAATCGATAACCGTAGAGCCCATCGGCAAGTTGATAACGTCACCTTTCGGGGTGAAGACGAACACCTCTTCCGGCGCAAGATCGGTCTTGATGGAGCGCACAAGGTCAGTGATATCTTCACTTTCGGACTGGTTATCGAGCATGTTGCGGATCCACTGCAAGCGGCCCTCCAGCGAGTCGGGCTTTTCGTTGCCGCTCGTCATGCCGAGCTTATACTTCCAGTGCGCCGCGATGCCGTATTCTGCCGTGTGGTGCATTTCCCACGTGCGAATCTGCACCTCGAACGGGATGCCCTCTTTGCTGATGACCGTCGTGTGCAAGGACTGGTACATGTTCTGCTTCGGCGTGGAAATGTAGTCCTTAAAGCGGTTCGGCAGCGGGGTGAACATATCGTGAATGATACCGAGCACATTATAGCAATCGTTGATGGTATCGACGATTACGCGCAGGGCGAACACGTCGTAAATTTCGTCAAAGCTCTTACCCTGAATGAACATCTTGCGATAAATGCCGTTGACGCTTTTTACGCGCCCTTCAATATATACGCCCGGGATAAGCGGCTCCACACGACTGCGGATCATTTCTTTTGTTGTCTCAATAAACTGCTTGCGCTTTGTGCTGCGCGCCTCAAGGTTATCTTCAATCTCCTTATACGCCACAGGGTCAAGGTACTTTAAAGAAACGTCCTCCATGTATTCCTTAACCTTGCGCATACCGAGACGGTGCGCAATGGGTGCGTACACCTCAAGACATTCCAGCGCCTTGTCGCGCTGCTTCTGCGGCGCCACGTATTCGAGCGTCGCTAAATTGTGCATGCGGTCCGCAAATTTAATAATGATTACGCGGATGTCCTCGCTCATCGCAATGAGCATTTTGCGCAGGTTTTCCGCCTGCTGCTCTTCACGGGAGGAGAACGGGATCTTGCCGAGTTTTGTCACGCCGTCCGTCAGGTTTGCAATCTCCTTACCGAACGCTTTCACAATGTCGTCATACGTGACCGGCGTGTCCTCAATGACGTCATGCAGCAGACCTGCCACGACGGACGGGGTATCCATGCCGAATTCCACAAGCTTATACGCCACCGCAATGGGGTGGATGATGTACGGCTCGCCGGAGCGCCGCACCTGTCCCTGATGCGCTGCCTCCGCGAACTTATACGCTTTTTCGATCAACGCGAGGTCATATTCTTTTTCGCTTTTTTCGATCAGTGACACAAGGTCCGCATACGTTTTTGCTGCTTCTGCCATCGTTTTTCACTCCTTCCGTTCCCTTATTGCAGTGCCAAAAGCACCGGGGAACGTGTAATATCTGTTTTGCCGCTCGTTTCGATGAGCGTTGCCGTAAATGTATCGTCTGCAATTTCGCTGTGTACCAAGCCACGCTCCTCAAATACAAGAAGCGCCGTTTTAAAGAGTCCCAGTGTCATATCTTTTCCAAACTGCGAAACAAACCGAACCTGGTCCGTCTCTTTACCGTTCACCGTGCGCAGTGCGCGGTAAATGGCCGCTAAGCACGCGCGGTCGGGGTATAATCTGTTTTTATCCTCCGCGGAAAGCACCTCGCCGCGCTGCCACTTTTCAAAGCTCGCAAGCGACGCTATATTCTTTTCCGTATTGAACGCTGCAAACTTCATATCACGCACGATGACAGTCAGCGACGGCTGGCCGCGAAATTCGCGCGCCTCCAGCTGCACCGCAAGGTCGATCTTATCGCCGATGTGGTACGGCAGCTCCTCGGGCTTTGTATTAAAACGCATCGCCGTGATGACCGCGCCGTTCTTTTCTAAGGTCAGGCGCAGATGCCCCCCGCCGCCGACTGGTGTGACATTGGAAAGATCCATGTTGAATAAACCGAACACCGGCTGCGGGTTGCCGTTTCCAAACGGCTCCAACTGCGTCAGGCTTTGCGCCATGGAAACTGAAAGCGCCGCCGGGTTCAGCTTGCAGTCCAGTGTGACCGTCTGCGTGGGCATCTGCGGGAAATGCTCCGCCGCATACTGATTGATGCGCTTGCGGAACGCTTCGATGTTTTCGGGCTTCAACGTGATACCCGCCGCCATGGGATGTCCGCCGAATTTGATGAGCAAGTCGCCGCACGCGCAGATGGCTTCAAACAGCGAGAAACCCTCAATGCTTCTGCCGCTGCCCTTCGCCTCTGTTTCGCCGCGCGAAATGATCATGCACGGCTTGCCGCAGCGCTCCGTCACACGGGACGCCACAATGCCGATAACACCATGGTGCCAGTTTTCACCGTCCACCACGACCACGCGGTCTTTCATGTATCCTTTTGCTTCAATATCCGCAAACGCCGCTTCGGCAATCTCTGCTTCCACACGGCGGCGTTCCTCGTTATCGGCGCAGATTTCCTCACTCAGTACCTCGGCTTCCTCTTCATAGCCGCTGATGAGCAAGCGCACGGCGCGTTCCGGCGCGCCCATACGGCCCGTCGCGTTGATGCGCGGCACAAGCGTAAACGCCACATTCGTGCTCGTCAGCGCCTTGCCTGCAATGCCTGCGTTTTCCAAAAGTGCCTGCACGCCCGGGCGGTCGCTCTGTGAAAGACGCTCAAGACCCGCGCGGATCAGCGTGCGGTTTTCGCCCGTCAACGGCACAATATCGCCGATGGTGCCGATGGCCGCGAGATCGCTGTATGCTTCTAACAGATCTTCCACGTCGCCCGCGCCGTCCTCCAGCGCCATAAGCAATTTAAACGCGATGCCTACACCGGAAAAATGCTTATAGGGGCTTGTGTCATCCGGTCGGTATGCGTCCACGACCGCCACGGCATCGGGCAATATCTCCTGCGGGCGGTGATGATCGGTGACGACCACATCAATGCCAAGCTCGTTCGCGCGCGCTACCTCCTGCACGGAGGAAATACCGTTGTCGACCGTGACAATGAGCGACACGCCTTGCTCTTTTAAGTATTCCACGGCGCCGATGTTCATGCCGTAGCCTTCGCCCTCGCGCTGCGGTATGTAGAAGATCACGTCCGCACCACGCGTTTCAAGGTACGAATACAGCATGGCGGTCGAAGTCACGCCGTCGGCATCGTAATCCCCGTAAACCGCGATTTTTTCCATGTTGTCCACCGCGCGGGTAATACGCGCCGCAGCTTTGTCCATATCTTTTAAAAGAAACGGGTCGGAGAGCGGCTCGCCCTCGCCAAGAAATTCCCGCAGATGCGCGGCATCGTCAAGGCCGCGAATATTCATCAGCATCGCGAGGAAGAACGGCACGCCATACGTCTGTGCAAACGCCGCCGCGCGTTCCTTATCGAGAGGACGCACCTCCCATTTTCGCAAGATCATTTTGCTTCACCCTTTAAATCAAAAGCCCGATTTTCCGCGCAACCCCAACTACTGCGCGGCAACCGTGTCCTATGTAAATTCGTTTCATTTCTAAAAGAATATTTTAGCATTTTTTTGCCGGTTATTCAACAGAATTTCACAATTATCTGCGAAACTGTTTGTAGAAAAAGAAAAACACATTCCCCATCTGTCGGCAAAGTGACGAACAAAGTCTTTGATTAAACTTTCTTCAAGAAAGTTTACGGATTCTCAAGACAGTGCCTTGAGTCGTCGTCCGCAGACGACGAAACACTTTTGCGTTCGTAATCGTCAGGACAGGTAGACTTGAACTTCCGGCGGACGTTCAAGTCGTAGGAAGCCCGGCTGTATGGGTTTTCTGAACAAGACATTAAAGTGTCTTGTTTTATACGCGCTCAGCGCAGAATTATTTCCCGAATTTTTGTTGATTTTCCCGAAGAAAAAAGTCGATAAATTATAGAAAACAGGAAAGGCATGTGGTAAAATGGAAATGAAAGATTCTGTATCTTTGCAGAAAAGAGGTGCCGTTATGGAAGAAAAAACACGGAAACCCGAAACCGCCAAGCAGACCGCTAAAGAACACCATGTGCCGGAGCACGAAGACGAGCACCAACACGGCAACCCGCAATTTGCGCTTAAGGTACTGCTTATTCTCATCGCCATCATTTTGGTGATCGTTATTTTAAAAGCCACCGGCGTACCGTTCGCCGTAAAAGACTGGCTTTCGCACTTCACCGGCGACATGATCGCGCTACGCTGAATGTACTCTCCCCATAAAACACAAACCCGCCGAAACTTTTCAGCTCGGCGGGTTTTCATTTTGCTTATTTAGTTCGAAGCATCACTGGTGGAAGATTCGGTTTTCGGCGAAAGCGTCACATGCGCCGTGTAGCTGCCGGTCGCCCAGCAGGAATCCGCATTGTTAATCGTCACCGTCACCGGCGCTTCCATGCTGCCGCTCGGGTCTGTCACCGTGGAAAGATCCACCGTACAGAAAACGGAATCTCCCGTCAGCTTCGAGATCTGCGCCGCCGTGCCGATGATCTTCAGCGTGAGCGTCTTTGTAGAAAGCTCTGCTTCCATACCCTCCGGCACGTTGGTGACGCTGATGTTGCTCGTCAGCACAGACGTTTCCTTGTAACCGTTCAGGTTGAATGTAACGGTCGCGTTTTCCACTCGCGTCACATTTGTCACACCGCTCGGCACCGGGATAGCCACCGTGAACGTGTTGTTTTCCGGCGTAACATCCAGGAAGTTGATCGGCGTGGAGAGCGTCAGGGTCGTGTACTTTGAGACCGTTTCACCGTCGCCGGCAATTTCAATTTCTGCCGGGTCGATCGTGATGCGGTTCGAGGCAAAGCTGTCCGGAATATTGCGCACATCCGCTTCCAGCTTGACCGTCTGTCGGCTCGTCACCGGAATGGAAACCTCCACCGTGTCGTCGCTCAGCTTCAAATAGAGCTCCGTTGGGTCAAGTACATTGCCGTTCGCGTCGTACAACGTCACTTTGCAGGAAAGCGACTTCGACTGCGTGAGCTCTTCGCCGAACTTATATTCCAACACGGCACGCGCCACCTTGTTCACGCTGCTTTCCGGGCCGGAGACCGTGATAAGCTCCGTAGAAAGTGTGGGCGTAGAAGGCGCATAGTAATTTTCCGCCGTAGTGTACTGAAAATTTGTTTCCAAAGTGAGTTGCGTTTCTTTATATTTATCATACACCACTGTGATCTCGGACGGCGAAACGCTTTCCACCTCGTATTCGGCGAGGGTGTTGCCCTTTTTTGCTGCGCGCAGAGAAAGCGTCGTCTGTTGCAAGCTGCTGCCCGTCAGCATGCTGACGGAAGGATCCAGCGTCCCCGTAACGCCGATGTCCTCACTCGTCACCTTACTTGTGATGAGTGAGTTGCCCGTAATACTCACATCCGTCGCGCTGCTGCTCATACTGAACACGCGCACACCGGCTTCCTGCGCCGTATCGGAAATTTCAACGTTAATCGGCACATTGCGGATTACGGTCGCACGGCTTTCGGAGTTGCTCGCCATCATGGCAAACCAGACGGCCGCCGCGGCAAGAAATGAAAAGATAAGCAAAATTGTGTTGTTTTCAAACACGCGTAAGCGTTGTTTTACTTCGTTTCTGGGTTCCTTAGACATTTTTGCCATCACTTCTTCACCGTCCTTTTGCTTTTCAGCACGCCGAACTTACGGCGCACGGTGGATGCTTCTTCCTGCGGAATGAGGTACCCCTCCAAAACATCACGCAACGTATCGCGCGTAAAGCGGCGCGCCAAAACGCCGTTTACAGCCACGGAGATCTGCCCCGTTTCTTCCGAAACCACCACGACCACGGCATCCGACTCCTCACTGACACCGAGCGCCGCGCGGTGACGCGTGCCGAGCTCTGCAGAGACCGAAGTGTTTTTCGTCAGCGGCAGAATACAGCCCGCCGCATGAATCATGCCGTCGCGAATGATCATGGCGCCGTCATGCAAAGGCGCCTTATTGAAGAAAATATTGCCCACAATCTGGCCGGAAGGCTCGCAGTTAATCTGCGTGCCGGTCTCAATGATGTCGCCAAGCTTCGTTTTGCGCTCGAATACGATAAGCGCGCCCATTTTGAGCTGCTGTAAAATGCCAACGCCGTCTACCACGGCGTTGATTGCCTTGCGGATCTGCGCGCGGTCATAGCTACGGTCACGGCCTGTTACCACAGCCGCAATAGATTGTCCGACGTTGTTGCGGCCCACTTGCTCGAGCGCCTTGCGGATTTCCGGCTGAAACACGATGAGGATCGCGACGAAAGCGAACTGGAAAAAATACGCCAGCACGCGGCTGACCATCACCAGATTAAAATACGAAGAAATAATAAACAGAATGACAAGCAGAAAAAGTCCCTTTACAAGCTGCCCCGCGCGTGTTTCGCGCACAAGCTTGACCACACCGTAGATCAAAAATGCAACGATGATAATATCAACGGCATCTTTAAATTGAAAATTCATGGCAATGCTCACCATCCACTCCCACCAGGAAGCAATGGCTTCAAAAACCTTATTCAAAGCATTCACCTCTTTGCACAGGATTCGGCGGTACGTGCACACGGTGCACATCCGCTCCATACGATTTACTTTTTACAAAACCTAAATGCGTACTGTATATAGTTTAACACAAAGAGGTGGGGATGAAAAGGGGGAATTGTATGTTTTTTCCTGTTCTTTTCTATATTTTTTGATTTTTATTTACACTTTGTTCATTTTTATTCGACTTTTCGCGCCGCACTTTCAGCCCGGAGCGAATAGACCGTGCGAATCAGTTCCGTAATGTCCCTGTCGGTCGTGAACGCACCCGGCGAAACGCGCACCGCGCCGCCGGGCGTTTCACCGTCCGTTCCCATTTTGCGGTGTACGAGCGGTGCACAGTGGAATCCACAGCGCACGGCAATGTTCCGCTTTGCAAGTACCTCGCCCACTTCTTCACTCTGCATGCCGCGCACGTTAAAGCCGAGCACCGGCACAAAGTACATCGTGTCCGGCATTGCGGTGTATAAAACAACATGCGGCATGTTTTTGAATGCCTCGTATACGCGGCGAATGTGGCGCATTTCCCTCTCCCGCAGCATGTATTCACCGTTCGTACGCACAAAATCCATGCCCGCGCCGAGTGCGAGGATGCCCGGCACATTCTGCGTGCCGCTTTCAAGGTACTCCGGCATTTCCCGCGGCTGGTCTGGCTCCAACGCGCGCGTACCCGTGCCGCCCTGTATCAGGCTTTCCAGCTTTTCGCCGTTTTTCGTAATGAGCATACCCGTGCCCATCGGACCGTATAACCCCTTGTGTCCCGCGCAGCAAAGGTAATCGATGCCGTCGTGCTCCGCATGAATGGGAATCACCCCGCCGGACTGCGCCGCGTCCACGCAGATCTCCGCGCCGTATATATGCGCAAGCGCCGCCAGCCGCTCCACAGGCACGCGAATGCCGAATACATTCGAGGCCTGCGTACAGACAAACAACCTTGTGTTCTCGCGCATCGCATGACGGAACGCGTCGAGCGTCGCGTCGTTGTCGCCGGGCGTCACGGGCACAACGGTAAACGAAACACCGTGCGCCTCCATGGTTTTCAGCGGCCGCAAAACCGCATTGTGCTCCAAATCGGTCACAAGCACATGGTCGCCACGCTTTAACGAGTGGATAACGATATTCAGCGACTGCGTGCAGCTCGGCTGAAACGAGATGCACTCCGGGCCCGCCGCACCGAAAAAGCTCGCCGCCTTCTGCCGCACATCGTAGACCGCCTGCGCCGTCTGCAAGCTCATTTTAAACCCGCCGCGGCCGGGGTTCGCGCCGAACTGCTCCAGCGCCTGCGCCATTTTGCGGCGCACCGAAAGCGGCTTTGGGTACGTCGTCGCGCTGTTATCGAGATAGATCATTTCTTTTCGCCCCGTTCCGCACGGTAGAACACTTTCACGCCTGCATCCCGCAAAATGCGCTCCGCTTCGTCCGTGCGCTGCGGAACATATACGCCATAGCCGCAGCCGCTTTCTCGGGTGCGCGGCAGCCGCTCAATGTAGGCTTTTATCCCTCTTTGAAAAAGTAGATCACGGCTTTTCAGCGCATAGGTCACGCTGCTGACAACAATAAGCCGCTTCCCGCCCGTGTCTCTTTTGTTTTCCATTGCAAGCACCTCCAAGCCTTCAAAACAGTCTCATCAAAACAGAATATGAGACAAGCCGGGAATTGGTGCAAAAAAGAGCCCCGCCGAAGCGAAGCTCTCAAAAATACTGCAAATTTATTTCAGCAGGCACACCGCATGCGCTGCAATACCCTCGCCGCGGCCGGTAAAGCCGAGGCCCTCCTCCGTCGTCGCCTTGATGCTCACGCAATCGAGGTCGAGGTTGCAGGCGGATGCAATGTTGCGGCGCATCTCATCGATGTACGGGCGCAGCTTCGGACGCTGTGCCAAAACCGTCGCATCGATATTTTCAATCCCCAAGCCCTTGCGGCGTACCGCCGCCACCGCCACTGCGAGCAGCTTTAAGCTGTCCGCACCGGCGTACTGCGGGTCATCGTCCGGGAAAAGCACGCCGATGTCCCCGAGCGTCGCCGCGCCGAGCAAAGCATCCGCTATGGCATGCGCGAGCACGTCCGCATCGGAATGCCCCAAAAGACCCTTTTCATACGGGATATGCACGCCGCCCAAAATGAGCTTTCTGTTTTCTACAAGCTTGTGTACGTCATAACCGTGACCGATCCGCATAGTAACACTCCTTTACTTTTCCGCCGCAAAAGCCTCTGCCACAAGCAGATCCTCCGGCGTTGTGATCTTGATGTTTTTGTAGTCGCCCGGGGTCAAATATACCTTGCCGCCCGCCGCTTCAATGAGCTGGCAATCGTCCGTATATTGCTTTCCGGCGTTTTTTGCAAGGCACAGCGCTTCTTTATACAAAGAAAGGCGGAATACCTGCGGCGTCTGAATGGCACGCAAAGTGCTTCTCTCCGGCGTAGCGCACACCGTGCCGTCCGCCGCAGCAACCTTGATGGTGTCTTTCACCGGCACCGCCAGCGTCGCCGCGCCGTATTTTTCCGCGTCCGCGCACACGGTTTCGATTTCCTCCGGCGTGATAAACGGTCGCGCCGCATCGTGCACGGCGATATACTCTGCGTCACCGCAAAGCGCCACACCGTTTGAAACGGAATCCTGCCGCTCCTTGCCGCCCTCGGTAATCGTGAGCGGCTTTGTGACGAACGCCGACGCTTTTTGGATTGCATCGAAATCGCACGCACGCGCCACAATAACGATCTTTGAGATGCACGCGGCATTCTCAAATGCGTGCAGTGTACGGCTCAAAACCGGCTCGCCGCCGATCTCCATCATCGTTTTCGAAGCGCCGCCGCTTTTCATACGTGCAGAGCTGCCCGCCGCCACCAAAATTGCCGCCGTTTTCATCACGTTTCCCACCTTATTTTTCAAGTATTCAAATGCGTTTGCCTAAAACGCGCCTAAAATATAAATACAGTATACCGCGATGCTCGCCGCGGGTCAAGGCAAGATAATTTTCTCTTTCGACGTTTTTTATCAAAAAAGCATTGAATTCCCGCCGTCACCTATGTTAGAATAAGCTTGTATGTAAAGATTAAGTAAGAAAAAAGAAAAAAATTTGAAAAGCGAGCGTTTTGCGCACACAAAGGAGCTGCAACCACAAATGGACATTTTCTCCGTTATTACACTCTTTGGCGGACTTGCGTTCTTCCTCTACGGCATGCATTTGCTTTCCTCCAGCCTTGAAAAAATGGTCGGCGGCAAGCTCGAACGTATTTTGCGTTCCATGACCTCGAACCGCTTCAAGGCCCTTTTGCTCGGCATGGGCATCACCATTGCGATCCAGTCCTCCTCTGCTATGACGGTCATGCTGGTCGGTCTCGTCAACTCCGGCATCATGGAGCTTGGGCAAACCATCGGCGTCATCATGGGCTCAAACATCGGTACCACCGTCACTGCGTGGATCTTAAGCCTTTCCGGCATCACGAGCGACAACGTTTTCGTACAGCTTTTAAAGCCGGAGAGCTTTTCGCCCATCGTGGCGCTCATCGGCATCATTCTCATCATGTTCACCAAGAGCAGCAAGAAAAAGGACATCGGCTCCGTATGTGTCGGCTTCGCCATTTTGATGACCGGCATGACCATGATGAGCGGCGCGGTAAAACCGCTTGCGGATTTGCCGCAGTTTAAAGAGGTCTTAACGATTCTCGATAACCCCATCATCGCCATTTTAGTCGGCGCAGGCATCACGGCACTCATCCAGAGCTCCGCTGCTTCGCTCGGCATTCTGCAGTCTCTCGCCATGACGGGCAGCATTTCGTTCAGCATGGCGCTGCCGGTCATTATGGGCCAGAACATCGGCACATGTATCACGGCGCTGCTTTCCTCCATCGGCACCACAAAAAGCGCAAAGCGCGTGACCGCCGTGCATATCTACTTTAACGTGCTCGGCACCGTCATCTGTCTTTCCGGCTTTTATATTGCAAACAGCATTTTCCATTTCACATTCACCGACCAGCCGATCTCCTCGTTTATGATCGCGGTCGTGCATTCCGCATTCAACCTCATCACCACGTTCATTCTGCTGCCCTTCTGCAATCAGCTTGAAAAGCTCGCCGTTATCACCGTGCGTGATAAGCGCCTGAAGCCCGGCAAGCAGGACCCGCACGCGGTTTTGCTCGATGAGCGTCTGCTGCTCTCTCCGTCTTTCGCGATTGCGGAGTGCCGCAATGCCACCACAAAAATGGCAGACCTTGTGCGCGACACCATTTTGGATGCCATCGGTCTGCTCTCGCATTTTGATTCCGCCACAGCAGAAAAAATCGAGAAAAACGAAGAAACCATCGACCAGTACGAAGATAAGCTCGGTTCTTACCTCGTCAAAATTTCCAGTAAAAACCTCTCCACGGCCGACAGCAACGATGTTTCGCAGCTGTTGCATACCATCGGCGATTTCGAGCGTATCGGCGACCACGCGGTGAATCTCCTGCGCGTTGCACGCGAGATTCATGATAAAGATCTGAAATTCTCCGAAAAGGCCCAGCAGGAGCTTGAGGTCTTCACAGGCGCCATCATCGAGATTTTGAACATCACGACAGACGCGTTTGTCGAGAACAACTTACAGCTTTCCTACGAAGTAGAGCCGCTCGAACAGGTCATCGATTCATTGAAAGTTGAACTGAAAAACCGCCACATCCGCCGCTTACAGGAAGGCAAGTGCACCATTGAGCTCGGCTTCGTGCTCTCAGACATCCTCAACAATTTCGAGCGCGTTTCCGATCACTGCTCTAACATTGCGGTATGCCTGATCCAGATCAAGGATTCCACCATGGACACACACGGTTACTTAAACGAGATCAAAACCTCCGGCGACCCGCGCTTCACCGGCTATTACAACCGCTTCACAAGCAAGTATACACTACCGGAAAGCCGCCACAAAAAGGCCCCGCAGGAAGTACCTGTAAAAAGCTAACCGAGCTATTTAAAGCCGCATAGAATTTTAGCCCTCCGTATTTGTTTGCGGAGGGCTTTTCTCATTTCTTCTGTGCCTCGTATTTGCGCTTTGTCGCCATACCGCCGCGGATATGCCGCTGGGCTTTATTCACCGCCAGTACGCTGCTCACCTCTTTGTAAAGCCCCATATCCACGCTGCGCAGCCGCTCGGCAACGTCCTTATGTACGGTGGATTTACTCACGCCGAACTGCTTTGCGGCACGGCGCACAGTAGCTTTGTTCTCTACGATATACTCCCCCAGCATGGCGGCTCTGTCCTCAACATTCTGCTTCATCGTAACACACCCTTGTCTGTGATACTTGTGCTGCATTATATGTTGAGCTTTTCTCTAATTATACCTCTTTTTGTTTTGAAAAAGAATTTAAACGCTCATCAACACATGGAATCAATTGTTACTGCTCTGCCATGCATCCCGATATTCATTCATCATGAGCCGCTTTTTCCTTGCAATCCCCCATATAACTTGAACCACTTGCCCAGCAAGCAGGTCTCTTTATAAAAGAAAGACAGCGACTAAAAGACGCTGTCTTTCTTTCCTAGTTATCGGGACTCCTGCATATCAATTAGAATGGATTTCTTTTTGCGTGTGCCGTACCATTAAACAAAATATCATCAGAGAGTTCCACCACCATATGCAAGTCGCTGGGAGATTCGACTTGTTTGCCTAAAACCACTACATTGTCAAAATAGATATTTCGGGGGCGACTCATTTCCGTATGCATCTCAAAACCGCGAATAATAGAAACAGGGAAATTACCATTCAGAATTTCCACGTTACGGAAATATATATTTTCGACACTTCCGCGTTTTCGATCCAATGAGTACTTGGAATCCAATACCTTGATGTCGACAAACTTTTCCTGAGCATCTTCAACGCGGATATCTTCATACACAATGTCATGAATGTGAGCGCGATCTGCATTGTGGATGGTCAGCACGCCGCCAGACTGATTACCCTCATACTCGCAATGAACGATGTCCAGATCTCGGAATGTGATATTGCTAATCTCATCGCAGCGCACTTCATATCCGATTTCCACGGCGTTACCGGGTTCTGCATTCCACAAAACGCAGTGTTCTACCAGAATATTCTTCACATTCCTATTGGCAGCAGGGTCGGGATAACTTGCAGCTTTGATGCACACGCAGTCATCCGAAGCGCGAATAAAGGAATTACGCATGATTACGTCTTCGCAGCCTACAATATCGATGCCATCACCCGTGCAAACTCGAGACATGATGTTTACATCCTCAATCTCCACATTCCGGCAAGCGCCAGGAACTAGGTGCCACGAACCACCGTCCACCATGGTGATGCCTTGAATCTTCACATCATCGCAAAACACCATCCGAATCATTGGTCTGCCACCACCATTTTCTTCTTTCGGATGCCATACACAACCATTCAGAATGCCGTTTCCTAAAATTCTCATGCCGTGGGCGAAAAAAGCATTCACGCAACCACAGACAACGCTGCCCTCTTCCAAGAAAACCGTTTCGTCCGCTTTGACCTCTAACGTGCCAACATTGTAGATTTTCCCACTCTCAAAAAGATGATCCACTTTTTCGGGCTTCGGGACACGCTTTGTGCACAAGATAAAGAGCGGTGTCTTCAAATTGCCATCTAACTCCAAGGTGACCTTACTGGGCTTTTCCAGCTGGAAGCTCAACTCTCGGCCGGAAATCTGAGCCTGAACATTGGTCTTGGCCGGACGGAAAACCGCCTTTTGGAAATCTTTGGACACTTTTACCTGAAAACTCAGCGGAGAATCGTCGTCCACAACCGGAATTACGTAATCAAAACTATCCGTGTGGTAAACCGCCAACTCCTTTCCGCCGCAAAGCACAGTGTACAAAGGAGATTTTTCCAGTTCCTCAACTTTATACAACGGCTCCGTAATTCTTGCAGGATTGGGATTGTAACGCACAGCCACTTTTACTCCTCCTTAAAATAATAGCTTTTCCTTTATGGAAGTGATTATAGAATATCATGTCTGAAGAATATTGAAAACAAACAATTTTTTCTTTTATTCCTACAAAATTAAGTTTTTACTAAATTTTATTAGTGAAAACATAAAGAATCAGCCCGTATTTATGCCGGAATTACATCATTCACGATGAGAAAATGTAAAAGCATCATGTGGCAGTCGGTATACAGGAGCTTCAGCATAAGTTTAGGCTACAATATCTTGCGCCGCAAACTCGAAGCCAACTGTACAGCTTTACCGATATAAAGAGCCGCTTACAATAAGGAGGTAATCGAGAAAATCCACTGCCCCCGCACCGCAGATATTTCATTCATATTATATCAATTTTTCAAACACTTGTCGAGTATAATTTATACTATTTTCCAATTTTACTTCCATGCCATACTCTATTAAAGCTTTTATAGTATAGCAAGACCCCCGATCTGCATTGCTGCAAATCGGGGGTCTCTTTATTTCAGCGGTTTACGCCGCTTTTGTACGGTTCAGTACAGGCGGAAAATTCCTTGCGGAATTATTCCTCCTCAGAAGCCATGTGTGCGAACTTCTCGTACTTCTCTTCTGCGTACTTCTCAGCCTTCTCGAAGAGCTGCTCGGCTCTCTGCGGGAATGCACGGGTAAGGCTGTTGTAACGAACCTCGCCCATGATGAAGTCACGGTAAGAAGCAGACGGCTTCTTGCTGTCGAGCTGGAACGGGTTCTCACCGTTGTCAGCACGGCGCGGGTCGAAGCGGAAGGTATGCCAGTAGCCTGCTGCAACTGCCTTCTTCTCTTCGTTCATGGAAACGCCCATGCCGCCCTTGATACCGTGGTTGATGCACGGTGCGTAAGCGATAACGATGGACGGGCCATGATAGCTCTCAGCCTCATGCATAGCCTTCAGGCACTGGTTCATGTCGGCGCCCATAGCGACCTGCGCAACATAAACATAGCCATAGCTCATCATGATGGAAGCCAGATCCTTCTTCTTCACAGACTTACCTGCAGCCGCGAACTGTGCAACAGAACCGACCGGAGTAGACTTGGAAGCCTGTCCGCCTGTGTTGGAGTAAACCTCGGTATCGAAGACCAGAATGTTGATATCTTCACCGGAAGCCAGAGCATGGTCAACGCCACCGAAGCCGATGTCGTATGCCCAGCCGTCGCCGCCGAAGATCCACATGGACTTCTTAGCGAGATAATCCTTATCCTTCAGAATCTCGGCTGCCTTCTCGGAGGAGGAAGCCTCAAGAGCCGTGATGTAAGCCTCAGCTGCCGGACCGTTTTCAGCGCGGTCAGCCATGGTCTCAACCCACTTCTCAGCTGCTGCCTTCAGCTCTTCGCTTGCGCCTTCTTCTGCAACGAGCTCATTCGTGAGCTGCTCCAGACGGCCGCGAATTGCGTTCTGTGCAAGCGTCATGCCAAGGCCGAACTCAGCGTTGTCTTCAAACAGGGAGTTCTGCCATGCCGGGCCGTGACCCTGCTTGTTGACGGTGTACGGCGTTGCCGGTGCGGAACCGCCCCAGATGGAGGAGCAGCCGGTAGCATTTGCAATGTACATCTTGTCGCCGAACAGCTGGGTAACGAGCTTAGCGTACGGAGTTTCACCGCAGCCGCCGCATGCGCCGGAGAACTCGAGGAGCGGCTGCTTGAACTGGCTGCCCTTGACCGTGGTGTCCTTGAACTTAGCAAGAACCTCCGGCTTCGGATCCAGCTTAACGCCGTAATCGAATACTTCCTGACCCGGGCGCTCGTTGTCGATCGGGGACATTGCGAGAGCCTTGTTGCCCTTCATGCCCGGGCAAACCTGTACGCAAGAGCCGCAGCCCGTGCAGTCCAGGGTGGAAATCGTCATGACAAAGTTCATGCCCGGCATACCGGTCATGGCCTTGCTCTTCACAGCAGCCGGAGCCGCTGCGAGCTCTGCATCTGTCATCGGCACCGGACGGATAACCGCGTGCGGGCAGACCATAGAGCAGAAGTTGCACTGGATGCAGTTTTCCGGGATCCAGGTCGGAACGTCAACTGCAACGCCGCGCTTCTCGTAAGCAGCGGTGCCCTGCGGGGAGGTGCCGTCTGCATACTTTTCAAAGGTGGAAACCGGCAGATCCTTACCGTGGAAGGTGTTAACCGGGATAACCACGTTGTTTACATAGTCCACGAGCTCCGGACGGTCGCCGGTTGCAACGTGCTTCATGGAATCGTCCACAGCGTCCTTCCAGGAAGCCGGAACATCAATCTTCACGTAGCCGTTAGCGCCGCGTTCAATAGCGTCATGGTTCATCTTAACGATGGCGTCACCCTTCTTGGAGTAGGACTTCGTAGCCGCATCCTTCATGTAGCGGATTGCGTCTTCCTCCGGGATGATCTTCGCAATGGAGAAGAATGCGGACTGGAGAACCGTATTGATTCTGGTGCCAAGGCCGATCTCCTTGCCGATCTTGAAGCCGTCGATCGTGTAGAAGTTGATATCGTTATCAGCAATGTATTTCTTAACCTTGCCCGGGAGCTTCTCGTCAAGCTCTTCCGGCGTCCACTGGCAGTTCAGCAGGAAGCTGCCGCCCTTCTTCAGGTCTTCGACCATGTCATAGGTGCCGAGGTAAGCCGGGTTGTGACATGCAACAAAGTCAGCCTGGGAGATGTAATAGGTGGACTTGATCGGCGTATGACCGAAACGCAGGTGGGACATCGTCAGACCGCCGGACTTCTTGGAGTCGTAGTCAAAGTAACCCTGTGCGTACATATCGGTGTGGTCGCCGATGATCTTGATGGAGTTCTTGTTTGCGCCGACGGTACCGTCAGAACCGAGGCCCCAGAACTTGCAGGACTTTGTGCCTGCCGGTGCGGTATCCGGGTGCTCGTTTGCTTCGAGGGACAGGTGCGTAACATCGTCCACGATGCCGATGGTGAACTTCTTCTTCGCATCGTCGCCCTTTTCCATGTTGCGGTAAACAGCGATGATGTCAGCCGGCTTCGTATCCTTGGAGCCGAGGCCGTAACGACCGGTGAGAACCTTAGCACAGCCGAACTGCGTGCCGTTGATAGCAGCCAGAACGTCAAGGTACAGCGGCTCGCCGATGGAGCCCGGCTCCTTCGTTCTGTCGAGCACGGAGATCGTCTTAACGGTTTCCGGAAGCACGTCAAGCAGGTACTTTGCAACGAACGGTCTGTAAAGGTGAACCTTAACAAGGCCAACCTTCTCGCCGGCTGCTACGAGGTAATCGATCACTTCTTCGATGGTCTCACAGACAGAGCCCATAGCGATGATGACCTTCTCCGCATCCGGAGCGCCATAGTAGTTGAAGGGCTTGTAATCGGTGCCGATCTTCTCGTTGACCTTGTTCATGTAATCGACAACGGTCTCCGGAATCGCATCGTAGTACTTGTTGCAAGCCTCACGAGCCTGGAAGAAGATATCGCCGTTCTGTGCCTGGCCGCGGAGAACCGGGTGCTCAGGATTCAGAGCGTGTCTTCTGAACTCGTTTACGGCATCCCAATCGAGCATCTCGCCGAGATCCTTGTAGTCCCATACTTCGATCTTCTGAATCTCATGAGAGGTACGGAAGCCGTCGAAGAAGTGCAGGAACGGAACCTTGCCGTGGATAGCGGAAAGGTGAGCCACAGCGCCGAGGTCCATAACTTCCTGCGGGCTGTTGGAGCACAGCATTGCATAACCAGTCTGGCGGCATGCATAGACGTCGGAATGGTCACCGAAGATGTTCAGAGCGTGGGTAGCAACGCAGCGAGCGGAAACGTGGATAACGCTCGGCAGCAGTTCGCCGGCCATCTTGTACATGTTCGGGATCATCAGGAGCAGGCCCTGAGAAGCGGTGTAGGTGGTGGTAAGAGCACCAGCCGCCAGAGAACCGTGAACTGCACCAGCAGCGCCGGCCTCAGACTGCATCTCCGTTACGCGTACTTCACGGCCGAAAAGATTCTTTCTGCCGGCAGCAGCATACTTATCGGTCTCATCAGCCATAACGGAAGACGGCGTGATCGGATAGATCGCAGCAACGTCGGTAAACGCATAAGAAACATGCGCGGCGGCGTTGTTGCCATCCATGGTCTTCATTTTTCTTGCCATTTAACTAATTCCTCCTTTAAGGATTATCAATGGATTTACCTGACGGCGCAGTACCCCGTTCACCGCCCTGCCGTTTGCAGAACTCTCCCGTAAGCACCTGTCGTCGTTCAAAACAAATTTTATCATTTTTTCGCCTATATGTAAAGGAAAAAACGAGGATTTTTTGAAATTTCTTCTGAATTAACAGAGATTTTCGGCATTTTTTATTTTTCTCCGCTTCGCCTTTCGCCCTTTTCGTCGTTCTCCCTCCGCTTTGTCCGGGATTCGGCGTGCCTCCGGCATAAAATATTGACAACAGCGTTTTTTTGCGGTAAAATTTTAATAATTATATATCGGTGAGCAGTTAGTTTTAGCTAAACATCACGTGACGCTTTTGAAAAGAAAACTCGCTTTTTCATATTGCGTTTTTCTTTGACTTTTGCGGAAAGCGACTTAGGGCGCTTCCCTAAGAACTCGCGAACTTTATTCTCCCGCCTTCACGAAAGCACATTCAAAACCATTTCACTGCTCCCAAACTTTCAGAAAGGATGCTTTTTTCACTATGAACGACGACCCTTACGGCAATTTACTGCCGTCCTCGTCCGTCTTACCCCTCCCCCTCGCCCTGTTGCTGTTTCTGCTCTTTTTCGTGCTTGGCGCGCTTTTCGCCATGTGCGAATCCGCCGCGGAAACGGCTAACGAATCCCGCATCAAAAAAGATGCGGAGTCCGGCGAACCGCGCGCCAAAAAGCTGCTCGAGTATCTCGAACGCAGCGCAGGCATCATTTCGCCCCTGCAATCGGGCATGATGCTTATGGGCTTCTTTGCTCTTGCGGTTGCGGTCACCGGCTTTGCGCCGCGCCTTTACAACGTATTCATCCGCGCCGCGCTCCCTACGGCTGCCGCTGCCGCGCTTTCGGCACTGCTTTGCACATTGCTGTGCGCAGGTCTTTATCTAACGGCAGCAGACCTCGCTCCGAAAAAATTCGTAGCGCACAAGGCTGCACACGGCATGCAGCATACATACAAACTCTGCCCCATGCTGTGCGCTCTCAGCGCCGTCATGCATCCGTTTGTCCTCTTGTGCAACTTCATTTCGGACGGTCTCATGCGTCTTTTGGGCAACGACCCCAAAGCGCTTGATGAAACCGTCACCGAAGAAGAAATCCTCCACATGGTCGGCGAAGGCGAGGAAAAAGGTGTTATCGAAGAAAATGAGCGCGACATGATCACGAACATTTTCGATTTCAACGACACCACCGTCACCGAGATCATGACACACCGTACGGACATCTGCGCCATCGATGAGGAGAGCACCATTGCACAAGCCGCCGTACTTGCGGTGGAAAACGGCTTCTCCCGCCTCCCTGTCTACCGCGAAGACATCGATACCATCGTCGGCATCTGCTATGTTAAGGATTTTCTGCCCTACGTCAACCAGCCCGTACCGGATTTCATCCATTTAAAAGACATGGTTCGCCCGGCGTATTTCATTCCGGAAACGAAAAAGTGCAGCCAGCTCTTTAAAGAGCTCAAGGAGCGCCGCCTGCAGATCGCCATCATCGTCGATGAATACGGCGGCACGGCGGGTCTCGTCACACTCGAAGACCTCATGGAGTCCATTTTCGGCAACATTCAGGACGAATACGACAACGAGCAGGAAGAGATCTTCCGTGTCAGCGAAAACGAGTTCACCGTGGACGGCACCACCTCCATCGACGAGATTTCCGACCTTACCGACACTGAGCTGCCGGAGGGCGATTACGATACCATTGCCGGCCTTGTCACCGACCTTTTAGGCCGCATTCCAAAAGAAAACGAGCACCCCAGCGTACAGGTCTGCGGGCTCACCATCACCGTACTTGAAATTGAAGACCAGCGTCTTTCCCGCCTGCTGATCGTGAAAAATGACCCCCGGAGAACCCCAGAAGAAGAAACACACGAAGACTGATGTTTTTTGAAAGGAGTGTCCCTATGACATTTTCCGAAGCATTCTACGGCACGTACAAAATCGACAAAAAAGACGGCAAGCCGCACTTAAAGGAGCGTATTTTTGCCCCCGTGGACGGCTTTTGGAGCGGCGTCATGATCTTTGGCGGTGTGGTCGGCACGATCATTCTGCTCTTGACCTTTGCCGCACACGTGCAGGTCGCCCTCGGCACCTTCGCGCACCCGGCTGAAAACGGCGCGCTCACGCCCGATGCACAGTATACGCTGTGGGGCGTGCTCGTCGCGTTCATCTTTGCGTTTTTCGTGCTCGCCATTCCGCGCTGGTTCCTCTGCCGCGGCACCATGCAGTTCAGCTTCATCGGCGCATTTCTCATCCTGCTCGCGGCGCAGCTCATCTCCGCGTTCAGCCTGAATAACACGACACCCGATGTCGGCAATGTGCTGTGGGTCATCGTAACGGGCCTTCTGCTCGTGTTCCTCATCACATGCGCCGTGTGCACCGTTTCGGCGGGCCTAACCGCGCTCGTGAACTACTTCATCGCGAAGTACCGTATGGCGCACGCAAAGTCTGTCACCACATAAACGCATGATGACCATAACCTGACTTTTTCACAGATCGGCAGATACAGAAAGCCGTGCTGTCGCCCTAATAGGGGGGGTAACAGCACGGCTTATTTTTTCAGTTCTCAAACCTTTTCTTCATATCCCAACAGACGCCAAGAAAATCTCATAGGCATCGTTAAAAGAGTCATACGGCGTAGGGTTGCCGCCGTTTGTGCTCTTGCACTGGTTGTCGGAGTATTCCTCGCCCACAGCCAAAAGCTCGCCGGGGTAAAGCTCCACGCCCGCTTCCCGCGCCAGCGCGCAAAATGAGAGAATCGGCTCCTTGTTTTCGCGCGTTTTAAGCAGAGCTTTGCGCAAAGTCTCGTCCTTTTTTGCAAGCTCCGTCAACCTTTCGAGCTTTTCAAATGTGTTCATAAGCGCCCCTCGCTTCACCAAATGGATAAATTCAGTTTAGCAAAGTTCGGGGTCGTTGTCAAACGCTGTTTTCAGGCAAGCGGAAAGCCGCTCCGTCTCCGCCCGCACAGCGTCTTTCGTGCACAAGTTTTCCGCGACCATCGCGTCTCCCACAGCACAGAAATAGCGGTATAAGCTCTCGGTCATCGAAGCCTCGCGGCTCATTGCGTGTCGGCGCATAATGGCCTTATCCGCCTGCACAAAATACCAAAAGGACTCCAGCACGCCGCTTTCCCTCTCACAGCAGACAGGTCGCCACACTTCCGCCGTGTCTTTTCTGCCCGTCAGTGCGTTTAAAAACGACGCTTCCGCCTCTGTGATCGTCTTGCGCGCCGAAACACGCGCCGCAAACGAAGCCGTGTCCTTTAAAAGCTGTTTTCGCAGGTCACACCCCGGCTTTTCGTCGCCGTCGAGCAGCCTTTCTTCAATGAGATCACAGCAGTTATAAAGCTGCTTTAATATCTCCTTTGCGTTCAAAATCATAATTACTCTCCCCGCCTATCAAGCGCTTTACCTTGCATTTTTACATTATAGTCTATTTAACGACCATAGTCAAGAACAGAACGATTGCATAAGATAAAGGTACATAGATATTTTATGCAGGGAAAGCGAGGGGAAGCTATGGTCGTGTACACGCCCTTTTGGAACACGCTGCGCAGCTCGGGAGAATTCACCTATACGCTCATCAAAAATCATCACATCTCCAGCTCCACCATCGATAAGCTGCGTCATAATAAGCCGCTCAACACCACCACAATCAACGACCTCTGCCGCATCTTAAGCTGCAAAGTGGAAGACATCCTCCTCTACATCCCCAGCGATGACGACCAGATCTTATAAAGCAAACCCCGGGTATACCAAGCCATAAGAACAGTCAATATATCCCGGGATCCTATTTTACGCAAAAGTGCTCCCGGTCACGCGACCGGGAGCACTTTTTATGCTTTAATATGCGATTTTCAGAAGCAGCTCTTACTTGGAAGCCTCTTCAACAGCAACAGCGCAAGCAACGGTTGCACCGACCATCGGGTTGTTGCCCATGCCGATGAGACCCATCATCTCAACGTGTGCCGGAACAGAGGAGGAACCTGCGAACTGTGCATCGGAGTGCATACGGCCCATGGTATCGGTCATGCCGTAAGAGGAAGGACCGGCAGCCATGTTATCCGGATGCAGCGTACGGCCTGTGCCGCCGCCGGAAGCAACGGAGAAGTACTTCACGCCGTTCTCATTGCACCACTTCTTGTAGGTACCTGCAACCGGGTGCTGGAATCTGGTCGGGTTCGTGGAGTTACCGGTGATGGAAACGCCGACGTTCTCGAGCTTCATGATTGCAACGCCTTCCGGAACGTTATCTGCGCCGTAGCACTTAACGTCCGCACGCGGGCCGTTGGAATAAGCCTTTTCGCTGACAACCTTAACTTCTTCTGTGTACGGATCGAACTCGGTCTCAACATACGTAAAGCCGTTGATTCTGGAGATGATGAACGCAGCGTCCTTGCCGAGACCGTTGAGGATAACGCGCAGCGGCTTCGTTCTGACCTTGTTTGCGTTCAGAGCGATCTTGATAGCACCCTCAGCAGCCGCGAAGGACTCGTGGCCAGCGAGGAATGCGAAGCACTCGGTCTCCTCGGAAAGGAGCATCTTGCCCAGATTGCCGTGGCCGAGGCCGACCTTACGGTTTTCAGCAACAGAGCCCGGGATGCAGAATGCCTGCAGGCCGATGCCGATAGCGGCAGCAGCGTCAGCAGCCTTCGTGCAGCCCATCTTGATAGCAATCGCGCAGCCTACGGTGTAAGCCCACTTTGCGTTCTCAAAGCAGATCGGCTGTGTTTCCTGTACGATGGTGTACGGGTCGATGCCCTTCTCTTCGCAGATGGTCTTGCACTCATCAATGGAATTGATGCCGTATTCTTTCAGGACGGAGAGGATTTTCGCCTCACGTCTCTCATAACCTTCAAATGTAGCCATTTCTCGTGCCCTCCTTATTCCTTGCGCGGGTCGATGTACTTAACGGCCTCATTGAATCTGCCGTATGTACCCATAGACTTCTTGTACGCCTCGTTCGGCTCCATGCCGGCCTTGATGAAGTCGGTCATCTTGCCGAGGGAAACGAACTCGTAGCCGATAACCTGGTCGTCAGCGTCGAGTGCCATTCTGGTGCAGTAGCCTTCGGTCATCTCAAGATAACGAACGCCCTTTGCCTTTGTGCCGTACATGGTACCGACCATGGAGCGTGCGCCCTTACCAAGGTCTTCCATGCCTGCGCCGATAACAAGACCGTCCTCGGAGAAAGCAGACTGGGAACGACCATAAACGATCTGGAGGAACAGCTCGCGCATAGCGGTGTTAATTGCATCACATACAAGGTCCGTGTTCAGAGCTTCCATAACGGTCTTGCCCGGGAGGATCTCTGCTGCCATTGCAGCGGAGTGCGTCATGCCGGAGCAGCCGACGGTCTCAACGAGAGCTTCCTCAATGATGCCGTCCTTAACGTTCAGGGAGAGCTTGCAAGCGCCCTGCTGCGGTGCACACCAGCCTACACCGTGGGTGTAACCGGAAATGTCCTTAACTTCCTTTGCCTGTACCCACTTGCCCTCTTCCGGGATGGGAGCCGGACCGTGCTTCGGGCCCTTGGCTACAATACACATCTCTTCCACTTCTTTGGAATAATTCATAAGTGGTACTCCTTTCGGTTCCAGTTTTATTTGGCAGACTTCGCGCAGAAGAGAGCCGCAGCGAAAAAGCGCCGCCCGCATCCCGCAAAAAGCCATTTTACTGATTTTCTTCATTATAGCTTTTTTTCATGCGTTTCGCAAGGGGCAAAACACACATTTCGCGAAAAAAGCGCACAATATACGCAAAAAGGAGCGCCGCAGCGCCCCTTTTGTATCTTATTTCGGTTTGAAATTACTTCCAAAGCGGGTCGGGATATGTGCCGTTTTGCATCATCTCGGCAAGCGCCGCCATCACGACGGGCTTATCGGCCTTATACGTCACGCCGAACCACTTGTCCGCCGATTTTAAAACCGTCACGTCTGCCTTGCCGTCGCGAATCTGGTCGTTGACGACAAACGGCAGGAAGTATTCCGCTTTCAGCGGGTTCTTCGGCACATCGTTCTCGAGGAACGAGACGAAATCCTTCTTCAATGCGTCTACAAAGTCCGGCGTAAAGCCCCACAGGTTCATGGAAACGGTCGTGTCCTCATCGAGCGCGTGCCACGTTGCGCCGTCATCCTCGGTGTAAGCCGGGCCGTCCTCGCGCTTTTCAATGTGCGTGCGCTCCACGATGGTATCCAACACGCCGTCTTTCTCCACGCATACGCCGCGTGCCACATGGCCGTTTTCGGTCAGCGTGTTTTTCAGATGATAGCCCACCATCGCCCAATGTGCCTTTTCACCGTCTTCCTTCACGTTCCGGAGGAACGCGCCGATTTTCTTAAACGCCTCGCCGCCATAGAAATCGTCTGCGTTGATGACGACAAACGGCGCATCAATGTGGTCGCGTGCCGCCAAAACGGCGTGGCCCGTGCCCCACGGCTTCTCGCGGCCTTCCGGCACCGTAAAGCCCTCCGGCAGGTCATCCAACTTCTGGAAAACATACTCGACCTGCACGTACTTCGATACGCGGTCGCCGATGACCTCTTTAAAGTCCTCAAAAAGCTGCTCCTTGATGATGAAGATTACCTTGGAAAAGCCCGCCTGCACGGCATCAAAAACAGAAAAATCCATGATAATCTCGCCGTTTTTGCCAACGGGATCGATCTGCTTCAGGCCGCCGTAACGGCTGCCCATACCGGCCGCCATAACGACTAAAATCGGTTTTTTCATAGCTAAATTGTCCTTTCTCGTCTGCGGCATCACACCGCCATATGTACAGGTTCGGCCACGCGACCGTCAGGGGTCAGTTTTCATCCTCGTAAATAAATTCGTGGATATGTTGTGCCGCAACATCGGTGTCATACGTCCACATCCATCCGCCGCCCTCACAGTAATCGGAGGCATAGCCCTCCACATCACTCGGGATGGAAAGGCGCTCAATGTCAAAGCCCGTCAGCGCAATCTGTGCCAGACCGATCATCTTATCAAACGTCAAAGAAGTCTCGCAAAGCGGCGCAAGCTGTTGAATGATGCTCGGGTATTCAAGCTTGGAAATAGAACTTGCCTTGCTCAAAAGCGCAGAAAGCACCTCCTGCTGGCGTTCCACACGGCCGTTATCGTTGCCGATGGCACGAATACGCCCGTAAGCCACAGCTTCGTCGCCGTTCAAGAGCACGCCCTCGCCCGCCGAAAGCGGCGCGTATGTAGAAACATCGCCTGCCATTGATTCAGGGGATTCCGCCGCCAGCGCATACATATTTTTGTTGATCTCACTGATTTCATCTTCCGTCAAATCAATATTCACACCGCCGAACGCATCCACAATCTTCGCCATGGCGGAGAAATTCACGGTCACGTAGTCCTGAATATCGAGGCCGAAGTTCTGGTTGATCGTGCGGATGGCCTGCTCCGGGCCACCGTACATATAGGCATGGTTCAGCTTATCATAGCCGGAGTCATACGGGCTGCCGTCGCCCATATACACGCGCACATCACGCATGATGGACGTCAGCTTAACCTTATGGTGCACGTTATCGATCGACATCACCATAATGGCGTCGCTGCGCCCGGCAAAGGTACCGCCGTCATAATCGCGGGCATCCACACCGAACAGCGCAATATTCGTAATGCCCGCTTCCGATTTTGTTTCTTCGGAAATACCGAGCTCCGTCTTGTCTTTCGTGATGGTCGTCGTCTTCAGGTCGCCCAAAAGCACCGTGGAAGCGTAGATCATCACGCCGCCCACCAGCACCAAAATAACGCAGATGAAGCTCAAAAAGACCTTAAGGCCCGTCCGTTTTTTCTTTTTTTGATTTTTCTTATACGCCTGCTTTGAGGAGTAACTGGAAATATCCTGAAACTCATCGCGGCGTTGTTTTCTTTTCGCCATAAAAGCCTCCGTCTCGGCCAAAGGCCGGATGTCTTTATCTTATCAATTATATTCCCATAACCTCGTTTCGTCAATTTACTTTTTCTTACGAAAAACGACCAGTTTGCTTAAAATATAATTTGCAAGGATCACAAAAATGTTCGCGACGAGCTTCACAATCTTATCATTCACATGCAGCAGATCCACACCGATGAACATCATGCCCATTTCCATAAAGCCGGACGCAATACGGCTCGCAAAAAATTTCGCCGCCTCCGTCAAAATCGGCACAAAGCCGTGCGCACGGCTCTCAAACACCCACTTGCGGTTCGTCACATACGCAAAGGTAACTGAAAGTACCCACGAAAGCGCTGTTGATACCATGTACGGGATGTGCAGAAAATCCGTAAAGATCCAGTAAGAAACATAGCTCACGACCGTCGTAAGCACGCCGAACACCACGTACAAAACCAGCTCTTTGTATTTTATAAGCAGTTCTTTGATTTTTCCCATATTTCCTATCCTTTATGTTTCGGGCAAAGCGCCCTCTTCTTTCTTATGATAAATATTCTTCCACGCCGTGCGCCGCCACCGCGCCGTCCGCAGCCGCCGTCACGATTTGCCGCAGCGTCTTTTTACGACAGTCGCCCGCAGCAAACACACCCGGAACGTTCGTCTTCGTGCTCTCGCCCGCCATAAAATACCCGCTTTCGTCAAGGTCAAGAATATCGCGTACAAAGTCCGTCGCCGGCACATTGCCCACCGCCACAAACACGCCGTTCACCTCAATCTCGCACACCTCGTCCGTCTTTACATTGCGCAGACGCAGCCCGCCGACTTTTCCGTCTTTTTCGAGGATCTCATCCGTCACCGTATCGAAAACGATCTCGATATTTGGCTTATCGAGCTTCTTCTCATAGCTCTTTGAAGCGCGCAGGCGGTCTCTTCTGTGGATGAGATATACCTTTTTGCACATCGCGGAGAGAAAAGCCGCATCGCCCGCCGCCGTGTCACCACCGCCAATGACCGCAACCGTCTTATCTTTATAAAACGCACCGTCGCATGTCGCGCAGTAGGAAACGCCCTTGCCGCGCAAAGCGTCTTCGTTCGGCAAGCCGAGCGTCCTCGGTGCCGCACCGGGTGCCAAAACGACGCTTTTCGCGCGGTAAACCGTGCCGTCTTCCGTCTCCAGAATTTTCGCATCACCGTCTAACCGCAGTGCCGTCACGTTGCCGTAAGTCTGCTTCGCGCCAAAGCGCTCCGCCTGCTTTTTCATGTTCATCGTCAGCGTAAACCCGTCCACCGCCTCCGGGAAGCCGGGGTAATTTTCAATTTCATTCGAGGTCACCATTTGACCGCCGGGGATATATTTTTCCAGCACCAGCGTCTCGTAGCCCGCGCGGGCGCAGTACAGTGCCGCCGTAAGCCCCGCAGGGCCGGAACCCACCACGATTACGTCATAGACCTTTTCCATGTTTTCGCTCATAAGTCACCGCTCCTTTTCCTGGTGAAGTGCAGCTTTTCTGCACACCGTCTTGCGAACATCGTTAGTATAGCACATTCTCCCGAAAAATACAATTCCGTGCGGCGCGAAAGAGTTTTCTACCGCAAAGCGACACGCAGTCGAAAACTTTATCAGAAGCAAATACGTGCTCCCGTTCTCCTACTTAAACCAAAAAACACGCAAACCGCGCTCCTTGCACGACATCCCCCCTATCGCACAAAACAAAAGAGGCTCTTTCAGCATCCCGAAAAAGCCTCTCGTTCTTTACTTTTTATTGCACATCTTGTGCGGTGTACGCTCAGCGCACACATCTCAAGTTAATTTAAACTGATACTAATACATCGGACTTTCCTCTGCTTGAAACCATCGGTTTCTTTTTATACCTGCACTCTGCATTACTTTCAGAATGTCGTCGGTCTTTCAGAGTTTATCATTTGTGCATTGGACACAACTCCATGTATATTCTCAAAAACTGTATTTGATTTTTTCTTTGGCGTTTTCCGCCTGTCCTTACACACGTCCGTACACTTTGTACAGCCCATGTATAATTCTATATGTCAATTTCGACCTACTTATCTTTGCTGTACCACGAAAACCTTTTGGGACTCGCTTTTGCGATCCCGCGCTTTCATAAAGCTTGAAACACTCGTGTGCAAATATTCAGTCTACTTCAGGGATCCGAGGCGCAACGCACCACGGATCTTCTGCTGCTGAGGTTCAGTAGCCATTGGCCTCACCCGCTTTCTTTCAATAGATTTGCCTTTGCGGCTCATGCAGCTTTGCCTCTTTTCACGTTTTGCCTGTTTCCACATGTTCAAAACGTACGGCTGCTTCTTTATTTATGTTCCCGTTTCTCCGCTTCGGCTTTTTGTCCCTTTGTACCGGCACATTCTTAAAAGCCTACTTATCTCTTTCATCACATTTCCCGGAAGCCGAAGAACATTTGAAGCTCCGCCTTTGCAAATACTGCCTCAAGAGTTTCCTCCGCGCCTTTCTCTCCCCTTCGGAATACTTTCCGCGCGCTGAACCGCTTCGATCTTTTACCGAGACTTTTTTGAGCCTCCACCAAGAAAACCTCTTACGGTTTTCCCGATCTACTTTGCGTTCTGGAGTTCTTTCTCTTTTCACCTATATATTAGCACCGTCCGTCTACTTTGTCAACAGTTTTTTTGAAGATTTTATTTTTTATTTGTATATTCTGTTTTCGCAAAATGAAGCTTGACATTCTTCCGCATTCACGATACAATT
>ENA-UONV01000555-UONV01000555.1-human-gut-metagenome-genome-assembly--contig:-CS4-NODE-555-length-41817-cov-11.761937_pt1 | contig 41817 bp, 38 predicted proteins | sample MGYA00242461_ERZ724008 | MGnify/ENA metagenome assembly ERZ724008 | reverse complement strand
AAAGTCCATTCGCATGGATACCCTCGGTGACGGTTATACTCCCGCAGATCTCCGTGCGATGATTGCAGATGAAAAGACGCATACGCCGCGAAAGCGCCGAACAGAAATCGCCGTTCCAGAAAAGAAAAGCGGGAATCTGCTGGTAGACATTCAGGCAAAATTACGCGCGGGCAAGGGTGCCGGTTATGCGCGTTGGGCGACGTTATTTAACCTGAAACAGATGGCACAGACGGTGGCCTATTCACCCTTACCTATTACTTGAAAAAGCCTGCCGCTTTTACGACAGGCTTTTTCTTGGTGCTCCAGCGGAGATTCGAACTCCGGCTTTTTTCCGCCCCTTGGGCGGTTAAGCCTTTTCGATTTGATTTTGCCCGTCGGCTCGCCATTTGCATGGCAACCGCCGACGACGGCAAGTGTCCGGAGTTCTACGCCTATTTACTATTCACCCTTACCTATTACTTGAAAAAGCCTGCCGCTTTTGCGACAGGCTTTTTCTTGGTGCTCCAGCGGAGATTCGAACTCCGGACACCCTGCTTAAAAGGCAGGTGCTCTGCCTACTGAGCTACTGGGGCATGTCTTTAATTTTTGGCTGGGATGGCGGGACTCGAACCCACTATATCAGAGTCAAAGTCTGAGGTGTTACCATTACACTACATCCCACCATCTTTTATGATCAGAGGCCGGCGCTTGACCGGCCTCTGTTTATGGGGTGGGTAAAGGGACTCGAACCCTCGACACCCGGAACCACAATCCGGTGCTCTAACCAACTGAGCTACACCCACCATATTTTAAATTTGGCACGCCAAGAGGGATTCGAACCCCCGACCTACTGCTTAGAAGGCAGTTGCTCTATCCTGCTGAGCTATTGGCGCATATTTTACCGTCCGTCCTTATGTTGGAGCGGGCGATGGGAATCGAACCCACGTATCCAGCTTGGAAGGCTGGTGTTCTACCATTGAACTACGCCCGCAGGGCCGTTCCTATGTTCAGCTTAAAGATAATACCAAGATTTTTGCCTCTTGTCAATATTTTTGCGCAAAAAATATTAAATTTACAGTTAAGTTTCGCATTTTTGTTGTTGCCAAGCGGGGGTGATTTATGTATAATAGCTTCGATTGAAAAACCTATTACAGGAGGCACTCAAAATGATCGAGTTAACCATGCAGGTAAGTGATTTTGATTATACAGAGACGCTTGACAACTTTCTCCCCGACCTGATCCGCATTCTGTCCGAGGGCGAAGATGTCAATCCCCTGATCCGCAAGGCCGTCGGCGCATCGCCGGAGCTGTCGAAGAAGATCGTCAAGGGCGTTCTCGCGGCAATGAGCCAGAAGCAGAAGGAAGCACTGACCGTGAAGTTCTTAAACACCAACGCCGAGAAGCTTGTTTCGCAGGTGAACGAGGTCGCCGCCAAAAACGGCATCGTCATCACCCTCGACAACGCCAAGGCCGTCATCAAGTAAACCCGAGCATACGCACCGACGCAGATAAACTGCGTCGGTTTTTTATTGACGCTGGTAGGAAATCAAATACAGTCTGAAACCGTGCTGATATTCAAGTCGGCACGGTTTTTGTTCGCAAAATTTACAAGCCCTCTTATGACAGCATATGGCCGAATAACTTTCGCTTGACTGCACGCAGCGTGCAGTTTTACGGTGGAATGGAGGGTGTTGTATGATTATTTCAGTTGTTGACGACGAAAATAAAGACCTAACTCTGCGGGAGCTTTGCCAGACCTTGAACATCTCTCGACGAACTGTTCAAGGCTACGAGGCTCAGGGGCTTGTAGCCCCGAGCGGGCGAACAAACATGGGCTACCTGCTGTACGACAGCAGTGCCCAGCAGCGTGTGCGCCGCATCCGCAAGTACCAGACCTACGGGTTTCAAATCAAGCAGATTGCACTGCTGCTCGGCGCCTCCGATGAGGTGCTGCAGCTTGAGCTTGAAAAGCGGCTCAGCGAGCTGCGCAGCCAAAGCCGCTGCATGGAAAAAACCATATCGGAAATTGAAACGGAAATTGACCAATATAAAAAGAAAAAGGAGAATTAAAATGAATTTCACTTACACAAAGCACCCAAGCAAAAGATGGTATTTAGTCACAGGTATCATTGCACTTATACTTGTCATCGTGCTGTGCGCTGCCTGCGGTTCAAATGCGCAGACCAGCGGCGAAGCAACGCCGCCTCCCGCCTCAACGGAAAGCGTTGAGAGTACGACGAGTGCCTCGGACGGCGAGCTGCGCAGCGATTTCAAAGAAGCGATGGACAGCTACGAAGATTTCATGAATGACTATGCCGATTTCATGAAAAAGTACAAAGCCAATCCAAGCGATGTCAGCCTGCTTGCCGATTATGCCGACTACATGACAAAATATGCCGACATGGTCGAAAAATTTGACAAATGGGAAAGTGAAGATCTGAGCGATGCCGAGCTGGCATACTACATTGATGTTCAGGCAAGGGTAAGCAAGCTGCTGATTGACAACGCAAGCTAAGCCCAACATAAAGCAAGCGGTCATTCCGAACGGAATGACCGCTTGTTCTTGCTTCGTTGTCAGTAAAATCAGTACGCTACGCCCCAGTAGATCATGTGCTTGGCCTTTTTGCCGCAGATGGGGCAGGTGTCGCCGAGGTTCTCCTGCGCAAAGGGGATGCAGCGGGAGGTCATGCCCGCCTGCTCCTTCATCTTCATCTCGCACTCGAGCTCGCCGCACCACATGGTCTTGATGAAGCCGCCCTTTTCCTCCTGAAGCTGCTTTGCCTCCTCAAGAGAATGTGCCTCGAAGATGTGCTCGTCGAGATTCTTCTTTGCCTTGTCGAACAGACCCTGCTGAACAGTCTTGAGCAGCTCGTGTATCTTCTCGCCTATCTCGTCGAGCGAGACGGGGATCTTCTCGCCGTTGTCACGGCGCACGGCCATGCACATGCCGTTTTCGATATCACGGGGGCCGATCTCGATGCGCAGGGGCACGCCCTTCATCTCGTACTGAGCGCACTTCCAGCCGAGGCTGTTGTCGCTGACATCGATCTTGACACGCACACCGGAGGCCTTTATTGTCTCGTACAGCTCGGTGGCCTTCTCGGCGACGCCGGGCTTATGCTGCGCAACGGGAACGACGATGACCTGAATGGGTGCTATCTCGGGCGGCAGGACGAGGCCGTTGTTGTCGCCGTGGGTCATGATGATGCCGCCGATGACACGGGTCGACATGCCCCAAGAGGTCTGATGGGGGTGCTTGAGCTTGTTGTCCTTATCGGTGAAGGTGATGCCAAACTGCTCGGCAAAGCCGGTGCCGAAGTAGTGGCTTGTGCCGGACTGGAGCGCCTTGTGGTCGTGCATCATGCACTCGATGGTGTAGGTGTTGACGGCGCCGGCAAACTTCTCCTTCTCGGTCTTGTTGCCCCTTATGACGGGCATTGCGAGGTAATTTTCGCACACATCGGCGTAGACCTCAAGCTGCTGGAGCGTCTCCTTGCGTGCCTCCTCCTCGGTGGCGTGCAGGGTGTGACCCTCCTGCCACAAGAACTCTCTGCCTCTGAGGAACGGGCGGGTGGTCTTTTCCCAACGCAGAACGGAGCACCACTGGTTGTACAGCATCGGCAGGTCACGCCATGAATGGACGGTGTGGCTCCAATGGTCGCAGAATAGGGTCTCGGAGGTCGGGCGGATGCACAGGCGCTCGGTGAGCTCCTCTGAGCCGCCTACGGTGACCCATGCGCACTCGGGGGCAAAGCCCTCGACATGATCCTTCTCCTTTTGCAGAAGGCTCTCGGGAATGAGCATGGGCATAGAAACATTCTCATGGCCGTGCTCCTTGAATTTCTTATCGAGAACAGACTGAATGTTCTCCCAAATGGCATAGCCGTAGGGGCGCATGATGAACAGACCCTTTACGCCCGAGTAATCGACAAGCTCGGCCTTGGTGCAGACATCGGTGAACCACTGAGCAAAGTCCTGCTCCATATCGGTTATCTGCTCAACTTTTTTCTCTTTTGCCATCTATTTTTTCTCCTTTATCTGTCGGGAGTCCCTCTCCCCACATATTTTAACCTATATATTCTATATAAGAGTTCGTTCGTTGTCAAGAGCCGGCTATCGTCGGCTCAAAAGCAAAAATTCTTGACCATCGTTGCTTTTTTGTCTATAATATATCTGTTAAACTATATGGTAAGATTGTCGGAAGTGAGGTGATCCTTATCAACAGGCAGCAATTTATGAGCGAGCTTTCCAAGCTGCTCACCTTCATGTTCAAGGAGGACAGAAGCGAGATAATCCAGCAGTACAACGAGATGCTGGACAACGCCGAGGACGAGCAGGCAATGCTTGAATCCTTCGGCTCGCCTACAAGGCTGGCCGTTGCCATCTCCCGCAGCTATCAGCGTGACGAGCGCAAGCTCTCCGTACACGCAGATTCAAAGGAAGGTGGAAGCGGCGAAGCTGTTAAGGTCAAGCCCGTTATCCCCACGCAGGGGAAGAAGTCGTCTGCACCCATCGTTAAACCCAACGAGCCGGCGGCGGACGCATATGTTGATATCATTGAGGAGATCCGCCGTGAAAAGGCGGCCGAGGAGGGCATAGAGTATAAGCCCATCTTCTTCAAGGAAGAGCCCAAGCCCGAGCCGGTGGCAGAGCCTGAGGTCGAGGAACCGGCCGAGGAAGCAGCCGAGGAGACGGAGCAGCCCGCCGACGAGGCGGACGAAGCTCCCGCCGCGGAAGCCGTTGCGGCTGACGAGGAAAATGCCGAAAACGACAGTGAGGCAAGCGACTCTGAGGCGCAAGCCGAAGATGCCGATGCAGACACTGCGGAGGTCGCCGGCGACGAGGCCGAGGCTGCGCCGAAGGCGCAGGAGGCGCAGGCCGACGACGGCGGTGAGGCGGAAGCGGCAGCGGAAGTCGAGGCAGCGGAGCCCGCCGACGAGACGGCGCATGTGTTGGCGACAGTGTTCAACGAAACGCCCGAGGCTGCGCCGGAAAAGGCCAAGAAAACGAATGTTTTTGCGCTGATACTTTATATCATCGTGTCTATCCCGGTGGGGCTTGTTCTGCTGCTCGTGATGCTCGGCCTTGAGCTGGGTGTGCTCGGCTGCGGACTGCTGGGTCTGCGTGTCGGCTTCAGCCTTTTAAGCTTCACATTCTCGGGCATGTCGGTGTTTGCCGATGTGCTGCTGTGCTTCGGCGTGAATCTCGCCGTACTGGCGCTGGGCGTGCTGGTCACATGGCTTGCCGTGTGGCTCATCATCGTTTCCGTGCCGTGGCTCATCCGGGGCATCAAAAACCTCGGCAGAAAGCTTTGCGTCAAGGAGGTGGAGATAGATGGCTAAGGCTTGGAAGATAATCTCCGCCGTTTGCATTATCGCAGTTTTGCTCGGTGCGCTGTGCGTGCTGGTCGGTCTGATCACCGGCGGCGACACTCAGCGAGTGCTCGACATTTTCAATGCGACCCACAATATCGACGGCATAAAGCAGGCATACGAGCAGGCGATCCAAAACGCCCTGAATATTCAAACACTGGGTTAAATAGCGAATTTTATTATAGCTAAGGAGGCTTCGGCAATGGTAGTTGTAGTTCTTTCGATAATTTTCGCATTTTTGATCCCCATACTTTCCGCTATGGCGATCGACAACATGATAAACAAGAAGCCCTACACGGCTCATGTGATAGCCATCTCGGTCTTTTTCGCCGTCATCGTTGCCACACTCTTGCTAGTAAAATGAGCCCCATAACGCAAAAATCTCCCGTCACATGACGGGAGATTTTTTGCTATATTATCATCTTTTTTTGTACAGCTCACGGAGCTTTTTTATAATTCTCTGTCCTCGCTTTTTTGCTGCATCCTTAGATATATTCAGTCGCTTGTCGATATCCTTGTATTCCATTCCCAGCACATAGCGTAAATCAATGAAATATCGCTCATCGGAGTCAAGCTGACCGACCAGCCTTTTAACCTTGTCCACATCCATACTATGGATGTACTCGTCTGCTATATCGCCAACATCTTCGTCTGAAATATTATCTACGCAGTCAATGCTTGTACTTTGCCGTGATTGACGCACTGCATCAAACGATGCGTTTTTTACTACAGCAGTACAAAATGCGGTCAGCTTGGGGCGTGGCAGGTCGCAGACCTTTTCGATGTTGTCCATAACCCTCACATAAGCCGTGGACACCACATCCTCCGCTAGTTCCCTTGACTTTACAATACTAAGTGAAATGCGTTGGAAGTAAGAATGCCGCTCACGGAACAACTGCTCCACTAACGCACGCTGTTCATCATTTAAACCATTAGTCAAACGATTCTTCATGCTGCTACCTATGGTGAAATCGTGCAATTGATTTTAAGCAAGCTTATCTTTGCCTCGTTACTTGTCCCATGCAGCGCCCTGCTGCCTCACATTTCTGTTTATACCATAATAATACTCTGCACAAAATGGATAATCGCCTAAAAATGCACAAATTTTGCACAATTTTATGTCCCCTTTTCCGTTTTCGTGCGTTATATAGATAGAAGGACAAAATAGGAGGCAACAGCAATGACATCTTTTTATGTTCCGCACATACATTTACAAAAGTCTGCTCGCTTCTTCCATCAATTATGGAGGCAGCGACTCAAATTTGACAGGACGAGCGCACAGTCCGTAATGTAAGGATTTGACTGTGCGCCGCTTAACGGTTTTATGCACTGAAATTTTCGATTTTAATGAGACTTGCAAATGAAATGAGTTCTTTTAGATGAAGAAAGTATTATCCATCATTTTATCCCTTGCTATGGTCTTTACACTCTCCTGTACAGCTTTTGCTGAGGAAAGCGCCAAACCGGAAGCAACTACAACCACTTCTGAGTATTCGATGGTACAGAAGCTAAAGACAGAGAGCACCGAGGCGCTTCTTGCGGAAGGATACAGCATTTCCGATATTAAAAGTGCTAAATCCGGTGAACTCGAACAAACCATCATTGACGAACTCATGGAGCGAGCCAAACTGAGTGATGAAATCCTTAAGCAAAAAGGCTACACCACTGACGAAATCAAACAGCTTCGTTCACTCACCGGAGATGAAAGCCTCGCCAGTGTACAGGGACTTTTGGCATCCGTATCAGTTAGAAACAGCAAGAGTTCGTATTTCTATAGAAAATCGGATGATCGTACTTATTTTATCATCAATGTGGGTTGGAACTGGGACAAGGAGCCCACTACGCACTGGACAGATATTGTAGGAGCCGGTTGGGCAGGAAACTACCAGTTAACTAATAAAATTGCATCTACTAACAACACTCTTAAACTCACTTGCGTTGGAAATGGTCCAACTGTTGCCAGCAAATCAATTCATGTTACGATGAAATCTGATGATATCAATGCAGGTGAAGCAATTTTTAAAATGAATCAGGGTGCGTATTATAATCAGTCTTTCTACTGGGTCAAATCCGGCCGTGGAACAATTGAGCTCTCCATGTCCGGCCACCACGATAACGCTGAATTTATTTTTAAGTATGGTCACTCTACTGTTTCCGTTACTCCCTCAGTAAGCATGGACGGATTATCTCTCTCCTTTAGTTTTGGTGTTAACACCTCTAAGCCCAGCAGCGGTGCTGTTTACGGAGGTAAAGCAGCAGTTAAGTAATTTGTGCATAATTATTTAGAGGAAAGGAGGCTGCGGCAATGGCAGTTGTGGTTCTTTCGATAATTTTCGCATTTTTGATTCCCATACTTTCCGCTATGGCGATCGACAACATGATAAACAAGAAGCCCTACACGGCTCATGTGATAGCCGTCTCGGTCTTTTTCGCCGTCATCGTTGCCACACTCTTGCTTGTAAAGTAAACCGATAACGCAAAAAATCTCCCGTCACGAGACGGGAGATATTTTTATATTCATATTCGGGTTTTGGCTCAGAACTTGATCTCCTTGCCGGCCTTGCGCCACTGCTTGAACTCCGCAACGGCGGTGAACAGTGCGTCGGAGGAGGAGTTGATGGCGGTCTCGACGGAGTCCTGGATGACGCCGATGATGAAGCCGACACCGACGACCTGCATTGCGATGTCGTTGTTGATGCCGAACAGCGAGCAGGCCATGGGGATAAGCAGCAGCGAGCCGCCGGCAACGCCGGATGCGCCGCATGCGCCGAGGGCCGCCATGACCGACAGAACGATGGCCACGGGCAGGCTCACGGGGATGCTCAGTGTGTGGACGGCTGCAAGGGCCATGACGGTGATGGTGACTGCTGCACCGGCCATGTTTATGGTCGCACCGAGGGGGATGGAGACCGAGTAGAACTCACGGTCGAGCTTGAGGCTCTCGCACAGGGTCATGTTGACGGGGATGTTAGCGGCCGAGGAGCGGGTGAAGAATGCGGTGACGCCGCTTTCCTTGAGGCACTTGAACACCAGCGGATACGGATTCTTGCGGATGACGATGAACACCATGATGGGGTTGACGACAAGGGCGGCAAAGAGCATGCAGCCGACGAGGATGAGCAGCAGCTTGCCGTACTCGTTGAAGATGGCAAGACCGCTGGTGGAAACTGCGGTGAACACGAGACCGAGGATGCCGAAGGGTGCGAGATTGATAACGAAGCGGACTGCCTTGGTGACTGCCTCGGAGGCATCGGACAGGAACTTTTTCGTCGTGTCGGATGCACCCTTGAACATGAAGCCGAGGACGACTGCCCAGAACAGAACGCCGAGGTAGTTGGCGTTGACGATCGAGCCGATGGGGTTGGCAACGATGTTGTTAAGAAGGCCGGTGAAGATGGCCGCAAAACTGTCGGGAGCGGCATCGGAGGCGGCCTCCGTGAGGGTGATGGTCACGGGGAAAATGAAGCTTGCGCAGACGGCGACGACTGCCGCAAGGAAGGTGGAGATGAGGTACAGGACGATAACTGTGCCGAACTGCTTGCCCATCTTCTCCTTGGACTGTGCAAGTGCGCTGATGATGAGTATGAACACCAGCAGCGGGGCGATGGCCTTCAGAGCGCCGACGAACAGGCTGCCTAAGATGCCGATGCCGGGTGCGGTCTCGGCGGCGTTGGGGATGAGCAGGGCAAGAGCCACGCCGATGACCATGCCGATAACGATGCGCAGCACGAGGCTTACGCTGTTATACGCTTTTACGATTTTCATTTTTTCTTTCTCTTTCCTTTTAAGATTTGTACGAACAATCGCTCATGAACGACAAACAGCCGTCCAGAGTGAACACTTTCAGTATTTTAACAAATTATTAACACCGTGTCAATTAACAAAGAAAACCGAGGAGCCGCATAAGCTCCCCGGATTTTTCATGGTGTGTTGCTAAATTTTCATAGTCCCTTATTTTGCAAGGATATGCACCACATTGCTGTAGGCCGAAGTGGCGTAGCTGCTGCGGCTGCAATTGGCGACGACCTTGTAGTAGTAGGTCTTGCCCGCAACGGCGGTGGTGTTGGTGTAGCTTGTGTACTTGGTGGTGTACATCTTGGAATAAGTGCCGTTTGCGGTGGTGGCACGGTAGATGGTATAGCTGTCTGCGTTATACACCTTGGCCCAAGTCAGCCTCGGGTCGCCGTTATTTAGGCTTATTTTCACGACGGGTCTTGCGCAATCGCAGGTACGCTCTTTAATTGAGCTGAACTCGGAGTTTGCGGCGGTGTTCGTGCCGCAGACAGCCTTGACCTTGTAGTAGTAGGTGTAGCCTGCGTAGGAGGTGGAGTTGGTGTAGCTCGTGCTCGTGGTGGTGTACATCCTGGTGTAGGTGCCGTTTTTGGTGCCTGCTCTCCAGATCTCGTACTTCGTTGCACCCTCTACAGCCTTCCACTTGAGTGTGATCTTGCCGGAGGAGGCGTTGTTGCCGCTGGTGACGGTGGGTGCTGCGCACTTGCATACGCATGGGCCAACGAGAGCTGCCGCAGAGTCGGCGTAGCTTGTTCTTGAGGACAGGGCATAGACCTTGTAGTAGTAGGTAACGCCGCCCTTTGAGGTGGAGTTGGTGTAGCTCGTGGAGGTCGTTGTGTACATCTTCGAGTAGGTGCCGTCAATGCTCGTGGAGCGGTAGATGGCGTAGCTCTTTGCGCCGGTCACGGCCGTCCATTTGAGGGTGACCTTGCCGGAGGTTGCGTTATTGCCTGCGGTGACGACGGGTCTTGCGCAGTCGCAGGTGCGCTCTTTAATTGCGCTATAAGAGCCTGCCCTGCCGTCATAGCCGATGGCACGCACCTTATAGTAATAGGTGCTGCCTGCGGAGGCGGTGGTGTTGGTGTAGCTCGTGCCGGCAGTGGTGCAGTACAGCGAGTATTTGCCGTTTTTAGTGCCGGAGCGGTACACCTCGTACTTGGCTGCGCCGTCAACGGGGTTCCAAGTGAGGCGGGGCTTGCCGGTGTCGGGATCGTTGCCGCCGGTGACGCTGGGTGCGCCGACCTTGTCAACGCTGATCTTGCCGTAGTTTATCGTGACCTCGGCGGTGGCGCCGGCCTTATCGGTCACGACGACGACAAACGAGCCTGCCGAAGCGGAGCTTGTGGGCGTGCCGGAGATTGCGCCGGTGGCCTTATTGACGGTGAGTCCTGCGGGCAGTGCCGAGCCGGACTTTATCGAGTAGCTGTAGCCGCCTGCGCCGCCGTAGGTCGCACAGGACAGGTATATCTCTCGATCAAGCTTGATGCCGACCATTGCTGCGGGCAGGTCGAACAGCGCAGAATCCATGATCGTAAGCGGGAGGTTCGCCTTGGAGGCGATGACCGCAGATTCGAGCGGCTTGCCGGCGGAATCGGTCAGATAATAGCCGCTGCCGGTGGTCGCAGTCGAGGTGCGGTAGCCGAAGTAGTATGCATTGCTGTTTTGCAGGGTCTTATTCGATGCGATGGAGAATTTCGAGTACGGGGTCGTATTTACCTTGGTGTAGCCGTTGAGGGCGACGCTGCCTGAGGTGCTTGCAACGGTCAGGGCATTGTACACCGTGGTCGCCGTGCCGGTGGCGTTGAGCGTGACGCTACCGCTGCCGGAGGTGTTGAGCAGATATGCCGCCGCAGCGCCGTCTTTGGTGCCGTTGACGGTTATTCTGATATCGCCGGAGGTGTTGGCGATAAGCCTTGACGCTGCGCCACGGTATGCGGCCGTGATATTAAGTCTTGCGTCGTTGTTGACATACGCCCAATTGGTGATGCCGCTCGTGCCGGTGGCACCAGCCGCACCGACAAGGTTCACGGTGCCGCCGTTGACCTCAAGCGATTGCGCCTGACCTGCGCTGCCGGTGACGATAAGGTCGGCCGAGGTCGTGGTGGTCGTCTGTTTTACGGTCAGCGTATCGCCGAGGGTGCTGTTGGTCTTTGTTATCGTCAGTTTGCCGTTGACGCTGATGCCTTCACGGGCAGGGCCGGGCAGAGTGACGGTGTTAGTGCCGCTCAGAACAATATTGAGGTCTGTGTCACACTTGATGGGGCCTGCGTTGTAGCCCTTGAGGGTGAGGGTCTTGTTCGAGGCGGTGTAGCTCCAGCCGAGCCCCTCTTTATCGGTCTTGACATTGAACTTTATGTAGCTTGAATTATCCGAATAATCGACATACAAAAACTCCTCGGACGCCTTGACGGCGGAGTAGTTTATCGTTACCTGTGCGGTCGAGCCCTTGCTGTCCTTGGCAGAGACGACAAAGGCGCCTGCTTCACTTGCAGCCGACGGTGTGCCGGAGATGCGGCCGGTTTTTGAGTCCATCGTAAGCCCCGCAGGCAGCTTGCCGGAGGCAACGGAGAACACATAACCGCCCGAGCCGCCTCTGGTGGCGTTGATAACGGCAATGGTCGATTCATACTTTGTGCCGACCTTGAGACCGGAAAGGTCGAGCAGCTTCGAGTCCATTATCGCAAGCGGCTGACCGTCAACGGTCTGATAGGTCGCCGAGGAAAGCGGCTGACCGCTTGAGTCGCAAAGATAATACCCGGGGTTGCCGTTCGGGTCAGTTGTATAGCTGCCCTCGTAGTAATTATCTACGCCCTTCACCTTTTTGTTGTAGTCAACGGAGTAGTTGTCCACGGGATCGTTTGCGACCTTGGTATAACCGTTTAGGACGACATTGCCTGCGGTGCTTGCAATTTTCAGGCTCTCGCACACGGTGACCGCCGGTGTGGGGGCGTTCAGCGTCACGGTGCCGGTGCCGGAGGCATCGAGTGAGCAGACGGCGGCGGCAAAGGAGTTGCTGCCGTTTGTCGTAACGGTGACTGTGCCGGAGGTGTTGGTCTTGAGGGTCGAGCCTACGCCACGGTAGGGGGCCATGATATTCAGCCGTGCGTCATTATTTACGACGGTCATGTTCGCAATGCCCGTGCCGGTACCGCCGACCACCTCGTTTTTGAGGGTGACGGTGCCGCCGTTTATGACGCATGCGTGTGCCTCGTCGTCCTTGCCGGTCTGGATGAGGTTCGACGGGGATGCGGCCACGGTCTGCTTAATGGTCAGCGTGTCGCTTGCCGATGAGCTTGTCTTGTTTATCGTCAGCTTGCCGCCGACGGATATGCCGGACTTTGCATCCTTTGCAAGACTTATGGTGTTGGCGCCCTTTAAAACGACGGTCAGGTCACCGCCGTATTTTATGGCGCTGCCGTCATAGCCGCTCAGGGTCAGCGTCTTTTTCGCTGCGTCCCATGACCAGCCCGTGCCGGAAGCGCTGGCGGTGTATTCCTTGCCGGAGACGGTGAGCGTATTCGTGCCTGCCGCCAAAGCGGAGACGGGCAGGAGCGTGCACACCATGATAAGGGCTAAGAACAGTGCCAATAACCTTTTCATGTATTTTTCCTCCTTGAGGTTTCAATCTGCAGTAACACTATTATAATGTAACACAAAAGCATTGCTTTTGCAATATGAAGAAAAACCCCGTCAGAGACGAGGCTCTGACGGGGTTCTGCTAACACTCTTAGTTTTCTTCTTTTTTCTTACTTGCGACTACTGCGCTCACGCCAAGGCCGGACATTACGAGCACGCCGAGCCAAATTGCGATGTTGCTGTTGTCACCGGTCTGCGGGATGACCAGTGCGGGTATCGAAACGGTCTCGGTCTGGCCGCACTCGGTGCAGGTAAGCACCTTTTCGCCGTTTTCGAGCGTGGTGGGCTCCTTGGTCACCTTGCCCTCGTCCCAGCTGTGGTCGTGTGGTGCGATGACGGTGACATCCTTGACTGCGTCGCAGTCTGCGCAGTGGACAGACTTGCTTCCGCTCTCGGTGCAGGTCGGTTCCTTGTCAACGGTGAAGTCGCTTTCCCATGCGTGACCCTTGGCCTCGATGACGGTCTTGTCCTTGACTGCATTGCAGTCTGCGCAGTGGACGGACTTGCTGCCGGCTTCGGTGCAGGTCGGCTCCTTGTCGACAGTGAAGTCGCTTTCCCATGCGTGGCCGGCTGCGGCTATCTCCTCGGTGACGGTGTCGCCGCAGACGGAGCAGACCTTCTGCTTGCTGCCGGCATCCGTGCAGGTCGGCTCGACGGTGGTCTCCCAGTCGCCGTAGCTGTGCTCGCCGGTTGCGACATGCTTGTAAAGATCAAGGGTGAGCTGATGTGCTTGCTTTGCCAGAGCTGCACTCTCGGCGGTGGCGTATATCTTAGCCGATGCCGTGTCCATACCGCTGACGGCGGCCTTCATCTGGCCGATCTTGTCGTAGCACTTTGCCTGCATCTCGGCAAGCTTTGCGTGGATGAGTGCGTTGTCCTCATCAGAGCACTCATCGGACAGAGCGAAGTTGCTCAGGCCGTCAACGGACCAGTAGTAGCCGGTCTCCCAGCCCTCGGGCAGGATCTTGTAGCCGCTGCCCTTCCAGCTGACAGAGGGGAATGCGCCGTAGAAGCTGTCGGGCTTTTCTGTCGTGAAGCTTGCGCTTCCGAGGCCGCCGACCTTGTAGCCCTCGTACATGTCGGTGGTCAAAACGGGCAGGTAAGGAATTGCAACGGTGTACTGGCCGTGCTCCATTGCAAGCCACTCAACGGTGGCTGTCTCCATGGGGCCGGTGGACTGGATCTGGAAGATGTGCCACTCGAGATTGCCGGTGTTGCCGATACCGCTGACCTTGTAGAAGTCGACCATATCCTTTGCACCGAGATTCTTGGCCGCTTCGATAGCGGTAGTCATGGTGAAGATCTTGCCGTCCTTGACATTGGTGATGGTAAAGTCGGAGCTTACGGTGTTTGCGGAGGTGAACTTCTCGCTGCCTGCGAGGTAGTTAAGGCCGTTTACCATGCGGGAATTGATGCTGGTGTTGGAGTAGGAGGCACGGAAGTCGATGGTGTTCTCGGCCTCATCGCCGACATAGGTTCCGGCCTGCTTTGCGATCTCGATGACCTTATCCGATGCGATGACATTCTCGGTGTCGTCAAGGTCGACAAGGCCGATAGCGCCCATGTTCGGGCTGATGGCGATCATGTCGGAGGAGAGCTTGACCGCAATGTACTGGTGGCCGGTGTAGTTTTCGACATACCAGACTTCCTTCTGGTCGCCGATGAGAACGCCCGAGCGCTCCTCGGCACCGACAGTGTCGTAAATGTTCATCAGCAGCTCAACGCCCTCTTTAGCGGAGCTTGCTTCGCCGAGGAGAACAGTGGCCATGTCACTTTCGCACATGCCGCCGCCGACCATCGGGTCAAGCGCCTTGAAGTAGCTGTTGCCCTTCCAGCCGAGCGTGACCATTGCGGAAACGGAAACGCCCATCTCGTTCGTGCCGCACTCCTCCATCGGGGTGTGTGCGTGCGTTCCGTCGCAGTCGGGGCACACGCCGCCGAGATTATCGTCGGAAACGGCGGTGTAGGAGTAGCTGTCGTGGCTGAAGGTGTGGGTAAAGCCGTAGCAGCCTTCGTATACGCTGCCTGCGGCATGCTTGCCGTGCTCGCTTACATAAGCGACCTTGTTGTAGCTGTTGGAGTAGTCCTCGCTTCTCGCCATGAAGGTGGAGCCGTCGGTCGTGAGATCAGAGCCGACATATATCATCGTGCAGGCCGAAGCACTGCCGATACCGATCGCAGTGACCGCTGCAACGGTCATTGCGCAAACCATAAGCTTCTTTTTGAGGTTCATGTCGATTTTTCCTTTCGGTGAGTATTTATTCATTGACAGTGCATAATATACGCCTTCCGAATGGATATGTCAAGTGTTTTGCTGAATATTTTTTCATAAGATTTTAACATACTCGCAACAATATGCATTATTACAACAATCATATGCAAGCGAATGTGCGTTTTTATTCATTCTAACGAACAAGTGCCCTCACCTGCCGCAAACATGCGTTCTTGCTTTTATATGTCGCATTAAGTGAGAAAAGCCTCACGATTCAAACGAATCGTGAGGCTTTTTGTTTATTCCTCGGAGACATGGATCTCTTTTATGGTGAAATCCTGTCCGGTGAGGATTGATTTTTCAAAGCTTCCGCAGTTCGGGCAGTAGCCCTCGTGCTCGATGACATTGAAAATTTCGTCGCAGTCGTCGCACTCGGCCATGCCGGGTATGACATTCATGATGAGCTTCGTGCCCTCAAGTATCGTTCCCTCGGTCGCAACGGGATAAATTTCCTCGACATACTTCGGGATGATGAGCGACAGCTCGCCGATATCCAAAACGACCTCGTCTATCTTCTTGACATTGTTTTCGGCGGCGAAGCTTTCGACCGTGCGCACGACCTGCTTTACAACACCTATCTCGTGCATATCACTTCTTGAGGATCTTCTTTGCCACGAAGCGGCTTGCGGCTGCCGGAGCGTTGCCGACGGCGGTCATGAGCGTGTTCATGTAGCTGTAAGAGGTGTGATCCATAACCTTCTCAAGGTGGATGGCGTCAAACTTGCACTTGGTGGTGCAGATGCCGCAGCCGATGCACATATCCTCGTCGACGACGACGCAGCCGCAGCCGAGGCAGCGGGCGGCTTCCTTCTTGATCTGCTCCTCGGTGAGGGTACCGCGCAGATCCTTGAAGCTCTTCTTTGCCTCCTTGGCGGACGCACCGGCGGCCTTCTGGCGGGGTGCATTGTCAAAGCCGACTGCGTTGATGCCAAGCGTTGCGACATCCAGCGGCTTATAATCACGGTGGTCACGGCCGAGATCCTGGGTCTGGCCGGGATGTACATAGCGGTGGATGGAGATGGATGCTTCCTTGCCTGCCGCAATTGCGTCGATGGCAAACTTCGGGCCGGTGACAAGGTCGCCGCCTGCGAAAACATCCTCAACATTGGTTCTGCCGTACTCATCAACGAGAACGGTGCCCTTTGCGCCGGTGTTGATACCCTCGATGCCCTCAAGGTCGATCTTCTGACCGATTGCGGAGATCACGGCGGAGACCTTCATGGTCTCAAACTCGCCGGTGCCGACGGGCTTGCCGTCCTTGAGCTCCATGATCTCGACCTTGAGCTCGGCTGCCTTGCCCTCGCCGGTTATCTCGGCGGGAGCTGCGAGGAACTTGAACTTCACGCCCTCTTCGATGGCTTCTTCTATCTCGTCGTCCGCTGCGGGCATTGCGTCACGGTCACGGCGGTAGACTATCGTGGTCTTTGCGCCGAGGCGGACTGCCGCTCTTGCGACATCGATGGCAACATTGCCGCCGCCGATGACTGCGACTGCCTTGCCGATAGCGGGCTTATTGCCGAGGTTTACCTCACGCAGGAAGTCGATGCCGGTGAAAACGCCGTCGAGGTCGTCGCCCGGGCAGCCGACCTTTGCGCCCTTGGAGGCGCCGACTGCAAGGTAGATGGCCTTGAAGCCGTCCTTGCGCAGCTTGTCGAGGGTGATGTCCTTGCCGACCTCAACGCCGGTCTTGAACTTCACGCCCAGATCCTTGAGCACCTTTATCTCGGCCTTGATGACATCCTTCTCAAGACGGAACGAGGGGATGCCGAGGGTCAGCATACCGCCGAGCTCCTTTTCCTTCTCGTAAACGGTGACGGGGTAGCCCTTGACGGCGAGGTAGTATGCGCAGCTCAGACCGGCAGGGCCTGCGCCGATGACCGCTATCTTCTCCTCGTACTTTCTGCCGATCTGATTGAGAAGCTTCGGAACGAAGCGGGTCTTTGCGTCGAGATCCTTCTCGGCGATGAACTTCTTGACATCGTCGATTGCGACGGCGTCATCGATGCTCGCACGGGAGCAGGCGGCTTCGCAGGGCTTATTGCAGATGCGGCCGCAGACTGCGGGGAAGGGGTTTTCCTTCTTGATAAGCTCGAGTGCCTCGGTGTAGCGACCCTCGCCCGCTAACTTCAGGTAGCCCTGAACGGGGATATGGGCCGGGCAAGCCGCCTTACAGGGTGCGGTGCCGCTGGGCATTACATCGGTGCGGTTGGTGCGGTAGTTGACATTGTAGCTCTTGGGGTCCCAAGGAATTTCTTTATCGGAATGGTAAGCGTCGGAGATCTTCGGGTCGACGGTGCTGCACTTCTGACCGAGCTTGAGAGCATTGGTCTGGCAGTTTTCGACGCACTGACCGCAGGCGACGCACTTGTTCTTGTCGACCTTGGCAAGGAAGTTGGACTGTATCGACTTTGCCGAGCGGAAGTAGTTTGCGATACGCAGAGCGTAGCACGAGCAGCCGCAGCAGTTGCAGATAGCGGTGGTGTCCTCAAAGCCGGGGGTCTGGTTTATCTCGTGGACAAGGCCGTTGTCCTCGGCACGCTTTAATATCTCATATGCCTCCTCCTTGGTGATAAGGCGGTGAGTGCCGAGGCGGGAGTAATTTATGGCGTTGTCATTGAGGTACATGCACATATCCTCTTCGAGGTGGCCGCAGCCTTCGCCGATCAGGCGGCGGGAACGACGGCAGGAGCACGGGCCGACGGAGATGGCCGATGCCTTCTCGACAAGGGTGCGCACCTCGTCATAGGATGCGGTCTTGGAGTTGTTTTCAATGGCGCTCATGACGGGCATAACACGCATGAACATCATGCCCTGCTTGCCGTTCTGCAGAACGGGAGCAACCATTGCGATGCGGCGGCGGGTGTACTCCTCAAAGCATGCGCCGAGGTCGGGGTAGCGCTCGCACTGCTCGTTGTTCGAGAGGATGCCCTCCATGATGCCGGGCACCCAAATGGGGTAGTACCAACCGGCCTTTGCGCCGTTGAGACCCTCCATGGTGCGGCACACGCCGGCCACATTGAGCTTATCAAGCTGCTCACGGGTCCATTCGACGCTTGCCTTGCAGCGCTTTGCAAGCTCCTCGGTGGTGCGGGGTGTGTCAAGCTTCATGTGGAGCATGACCTTGCACATATCGTCGTCGACGATAGGCTCGAGAATGCGGTACTCAGGGTCATTGTAGGTGATGCCGGTGTAGGTCAGACTTTCGAGGCTGATCTTTGTCGCCAGCTTCAGAATATTCGGTCTGTGTGCCATAATTGATCTCCTTATTATGTATTTATTTTTCTTATAAACCAATCAACTAAACTAACAGTATAATTATATCACAATTATTCCGCTATGTCAAACTTTTGACTGTTTCGGGAAAGCGTAAAAACACAACTGCATCAATAGATTGACGGGTGGCTGGCATTTATTAACTTTTCTTTGCTCTGCCAAAGAAAAGGAGACAAATAGCAAAAAACACTCCGCATAAAAACACGGAGTGTTTGCTGTTTGAATTATCAGGGAATGATGCTGTCTTTAACGCCGCCGAGGAAGTCGCCGAGACCCTTGGAGAAGTCATCGACGGTATTGGTGATACCCTCGATATCACCCTTGTCATAGGCCTTGCCGATATCCTTGAGCGAGCCGACGAAATCGTCCGCTGCGCCCTCGACGCCCTTTTCAACATTGTCGCCATAGTTCATGATGTAATCAACCTTGTCACGGCCGTTATCCTTGCTGCCGCCGTCATTTTTGGTCGAGCTGCTTGAGCTGCCGCTGCTCTTGGTCGGCTGCTTTGCGGCGGTGCTATTGCTGCCGCTCACGGCTGCGTCATTGCTGCCGGTGACAGTCGCTGCATCGGCCGAAGTCGGCTCGGTGGTCGCCTCGGGCTGCACCGTTTCGGTCGGGGTGGGCTCCTTGGTGTCGTTATCATCATTGGAGCACGCCGAGAGCGTTGCCGCCAGAATAACGATGAGCGCTGCAAGCACTACGAGTGCCGCAACAAAAAATATGCTTTTCTTTTTGGTCTGCGCCATGTTTCCCTCCGTTATCGGTCGACCCCCATCGACCTGAATCTAAATTTTTCCGGCAATTTTGTCTATTTTAGCATACTATTTTTTGAATTGCAAGAGTTTAAAATGTATTTTATCCATTAGTTTCCATGCATTGGTTTTGAGCGAGAGCGTGACGGCGACCTCGCCGAATACTATACCGCCGATGATATCGACGAAAAAATGCTGCTTAACAAACACCGTGGATGCGCACACAAGCGCCGCAAACAGCCCCGAGCCGATGACAACGGGCTTATCGAGCCTGGCTATCATGAAGCCTCGGAACACCATGTATGCGAACATACAGTGCATGGACGGGAACAGGTTCACCGGCTGATCGGCGGAGTAAAGCTGCGCAAGAAGCCGGTCGTAATAAACGCCGCCCGTTACCTCGGGGCGGTCGATGACCGTGGGAACGGCGATAAAAAAAACGGCACATATAAGCTCGGCGATGTAAATGCCGGTGAACATTCTGAAGCACAGCTCCCGCTCCTGACGCATACAAACGGCAAGGCCGAGCATCCAGAAGATGAAGGTCGCCGTGTAGACCGTGACCCACTCGGGTGCAAGCGGTATCACTTCGTCAAGCGGCACGGGAATGCTGTGATGCACGGCAGCTGCGGTAAGCGGCTTTGTGCCCCAGAATATCGCCATATGCATAAGCACGGTTATCACGAGCGGAACGTAAGCGTAGCTCGGAAAGAGCTTGGTTTTCTGTAAAGTCTTATCCATGGGCATCCTTATCTTACAAATGAAGTATCAACATTGACGACGGCAAAGCGTCCGGGCATCTGCGCCTCAACGGCGGCGCACACCTCGGCTCGCACCTCGTCTGCGGTCTTTGCGATACCGCAGGGGACGACAACATCAAAAATGAGGTTGGTGTGGCTCGGCCCTGCGACCATGCGGAAATCATGCACGCCGATGACATCGTCAATTCCGGCGATGACCTCCAGAAGCTTTTTGTGTTCGGCATCGACCGCCTCGTCGTCGCACACGACAGGATCCATATGTATCGTCGCCTCGCAGCCGAGATCATGGGCGAGCGTGCGCTCGACGGTATCGACGGCGTCGTGCAGCTCAAAGATATCTCCCCTGCCGTCGACCTCGGCATGCAGGCTTATCATGAGCCTGCCCGGGCCGTAATCGTGCACGACAAGATCGTGCATCCCGATTATCTCCTCACGGCTCATAACGATATCCTCTATCTTCTGCACGAGCTCGGGATCGGGTGCCTGACCGAGAAGCGGCGAGAGCGTGTCTCTCGCAACGCCGACGCCTGCCCAGAGGATGAACAGCGCAACGAGCACACCGGCATAGCCGTCAATGTTCACATCAAAGAAATAGCTCACGCCCATGCTCAGCAAAACGACCGTAGTCGCAATGGAATCCGACAGGCTGTCGGCCGCCGTTGCCTGCATCGCCGACGACGAAATCTTTTTGCCGACCGAGCGGTTATACGCCGACATATAGACCTTCACGGCGATGGATACTATCAATATCGCCGCCGGAAGCAGACCTGTTTCGACAGGCTCGGGTGTTATTATCTTTTGTACCGAGCTTATGAGCAGCTCCACGCCCATGACAAGGATGAGCGCCGCAACGCACAGGCCGGAGATATACTCAAGCCTCCCGTGGCCGAACGGGTGGTCAAGGTCCGGCTTTTTGCTGGATAAATGAAAGCCCACAAGCGATATCGCCGACGAGCCTGCGTCTGATAAGTTGTTGAACGCATCGGCGGTGATGGCGATAGAGCCGGAAACGGCTCCCGCAATGTATTTGCCTGCAAACAGCAGGACATTCAAAACGATGCCCAATGCGCTGCACAGGCTGCCGTAGGCCTTCCTGACAGCTGGATCGGTCACATCGTCACGGTTTTTTATGAAAATTCTGGACAGCAGTGATACCACGGCGTATCCCTCCGATATAAAACAGGTTTAAGTATTATATAACGATATTACCGATACTTCAAGCAATGCGGAAAAATAATTGTTAATTTTATATTAAAGTCATTTCTGCATCTTGAATAAATCGGCATTTTATTATATTATGTAAAGGTATATCTATTGGTAGTGTAATATTTTTGAACTTGGGGCTTTAGTATGCGCAAATTAGCGACCTTTATCGTCGACAGGCGAAAGTTGATAATGATAATTTTTGCCGTGGCGACGGCGCTTTCAATATTCACCTCGGGGCTGGTCAAGGTCAACTCCGACCTCTACACCTTCCTGCCGGAAAATTCCGAGACCCGTCAGGCGCTCGGCGTTATGGGCAAGGAGTTTACGACCTACAGCACCGCAAGGATCATGGTCGAGGACATAAGCTATTCCGATGCGTTGGAGCTATACCACGACATTGCCGCCGTTGACGGTGTGAGGTCCGTGAGCTTTGACGATTCGAGCCTGCATTACACCAAAAACCGTGCGATGTTCTCCGTCACCTTCGCAGGCGGCGACAATGACGAGGCCAGCTTAAGCGCCCTTGAGGATATAGAGGACATCCTGTCCGACTACACGGTGTATTACGACACGCAGGTCGGCTATAACCCCTCGGTGCAGATAGTAAGCGAGATGCTGGTCGTCGGCATAATCACCGTAGTGATAGTCATTGCCCTGCTGCTTCTGACCTCCCGCAGCTATGCGGAGGTGCCGGTGCTGCTTGTGACCTTCGGTGCAGCGGCCCTGCTTCAGTTCGGCACAAACTTCCTGTTCAAGCAGATTTCCTATGTCTCCAATGCGGTGACGCTCATTCTCCAGCTTGCGCTTGCCATAGACTATGCGGTCATTTTGTGCAATCGCTTTGCCGAGGAAAAGCAGCATTCCGAGCCGAGACAGGCGATGATAGACGCCCTTACAAAGGGCATTCCCGAGATATCCTCCAGCAGCCTCACGACCATCGGCGGACTTATCGCCATGGCGTTCATGCAGTTCGGTCTCGGCAGCGACCTCGGACGGGTACTCATAAAATCCATCCTGCTTTCGATGCTGTCGGTGTTCCTTCTCATGCCGGGGCTTCTTCTGACCTTCAACAAGGCCATCGACAAGACCCGCCACCGCAGTGTCATCCCGCATATCGACTTTGCGGGCCGATTTGCTTGGAAAACGAGAAAGATAGTCCCGCCGGTATTCATCGTTGTGCTCATCGTCTGCGGTTACTGTGCGCTGCACTGCCCGTTTTCGTATAACTATTCCGACGCAATGCCCCTTAACCTCAACGACCGGCAGCTTGCCCGTGCCGAGGTAAACGATACCTTCGGCTACAGCAACATGATGGCCGTCATTGTCCCGACGGGCGACTATCAGGCCGAGGCGGACATGCTCGAGGAGATATCGAAGCTTGACCATGTGACCTCCGTTCAGGGCATCGCCATAACCGAGGTGACGGACGGCTATAAGCTCACCGACAAGCTCACGATCAGCGAATTTTGCGATATCGCAGGGCTTGACGAAATGACGGCATCGGCGCTGTTTGCCTACTACGGCGCATCGCATGACGATTACAAGCAGGTCGGCGAGGATCTGCACAATTACAAGGTGCGGATGATAGACCTGTTTTCCTTCCTGTACGAGGTCGTGGAAAAGGGCGATGTTGATGTCACGGCCGAGCAGAAGAGCATGATAGAGGATCTTAACTCTCAGCTTTCCGATGCCAAAGCGCAGCTCCAAGGTCCCGACTACAGCCGCATGCTGGTGTACTGCGACACCGATGTGCAGTCGCAGCAGTCGTATGATCTCATCGGCCAAATTCACGACATCGCCGAAAAGTATTACGACGGCGCGATATATGTCGCAGGTGACGCCACCTGCTCCCGTGACCTTGAGCAAACCTACACGAGGGATAATGCCATGGTCAGCATCCTCTCGGTCGTGTTCGTCGTCATCGTGATTTTGTTCACCTTCCGCTCGGCCGGACTTCCCGTTCTGCTCATTGCGGTCATCCAGGGCAGCATCTGGATTAACTTCACCTGGCCGTATGTGACGAACGAGCCGATATTCTTCGTCGGCTACCTCATCGTCACGGCTATACAAATGGGCGCAAATATCGACTACGCCATCGTCGTTTCAAACCGCTACATCACCCTGCGGCAAAACAACTCCAAGCGTGTGTCGATAACCGCCGCACTCAACGGCGCTCTGCCCACACTCATCACCTCCGGCAGCATCCTTGCCATTGCGGGTCTGCTCATCGGATTTTTGTCCACCGAGGCAATTACCTCCGATATCGGTATCGCACTCGGCCGAGGCACATTCATCTCGCTGCTGCTCGTCATGTTCGTCCTGCCGCAGCTGCTTTTGTGGGGCGATAAGTTTATAAAGAAAACAACCTTTGCAAAGAAAATTCATTTCCGTGTACCGCCCATCTTTGAGGATGACTTCGAGGAGGTCGCACGCAAGCATACGGCGGGCAAGTAAATCGGGGGATCGCTTGTTCGTTTACGAGAAAGGAAGAAAATAAATGAAAAGAATCGCACTGGCCGTCATCAGCATCTGCCTTGTGATCGCTTCGGTGTTCGGCTTTTTCGCCGCTGCCGCCGGTCTCGAGGATATAACCGGCATCCTGCGCAGATCCAATCTGCAAAATGACGATATCCGCGACTCGATAGCCCTCATCTCCGAGCGCTATGACGAGATAAAGGACAATGGCGGCGACAAGACCGCCAAGAACTACGCCACAGCCGTTGTCACCGATAAGTACGGCAGCAGCAAGATAAGCGCCGGTCAGAAGCAGTATGACGAGGGCAAGGCGCAGCTTGACAAGGGTCAGAAGGAGTATGACGCCGCCAAGGCGCAGCTTGATAAGGGCAAGGCAGATTACGCCGCCGCCGAGAAGCTCATTGCCGAAAAGGAAGAGGAAATTGCCGACGGCGAAAAGCAGATAGCCGACGGCGAAAAGCAGATAGCCGACGGCGAAAAACAGCTTGCCAAGGCGAAAAAGCAGCGTGACGAGGGTCAGGCGAAGCTCGACGAGGTCACGCCTATCTACAACAAGGCAAAGCCTTATTACGATAAGCTCCACGGCACGACCGGCGGCAATTACACCGAGGCGGGGCTTAATATCATACTGCGCTCGATGGGCTATAACAAAACCGTGACGGAGCTTTTTAACGAGTACGACGCCGCAAAGCAGCAGCTTGCCGATGCCGACAGGCAGATAGCCGACGCAGAGCTTCAGCTCGAGGAGGGCAAGCAGCAGCTTGCTGACGGCAAGCAGCAGCTTGCCGCCGGTAAAGAGCAGCTCGCCGCAGGCAAGGAGCAGCTCGCCGCTGCAAAAAAGCAGCTTGACGACGGCGATGCGCAGCTTGCAGCAGGCAAGGCCAAGCTCGATGACGGTAAGGCTCAGCTTGCCGACGCTGCCGAGCAGCTTGCAGCAGGCAAGCGCAAGATGGCAAGCAACAGCGCCTCCATGGCAAACGACCTGCAGAACCTCGAGGAGATGGAGGATGCGCAGGAGATAGTCGATGCAGGCATCAAAATTCTGCTCGCAAACGACGGCATCGCCGAAAAGGTCACCGACAGAGAGGATTATGATGAGGTGCTCGCCGCCGCCAGCGCCTATGTCGAGGAAGAGGCCGACAGCGTCCAGCAGGAGCTGGCTCTGCGCCAGCAGCTTTATTCGCTGCTCAGGATACTCGCCGTCATCGGCCTTGTCGCCGGTGCGATCGGCATCCTCGTTGCGTTCCGCCCCAAGCTCCAGACGCTCGTGGCCGCACTCGTTCTCGCCTGCGCTGCCGCAGCAAGCGCCGCAGCGCTGAACATCTACGGCTATGTCAACGACTACCGCTACTTTGTGTACGCCCTCGAGGACGGCAGCGGCAACGGTTCGCTGCAATTTGCCGCAATGATGGCGATCTTGGTCGCAGCGCTGCTGGCGGTCATCGTCTGCATCGTCTGCACCAAGGCGTATAAGCGAGGCGTTGTGCCCGCAGGTGCCGCTCCTGCAGCGGTGAAGGCCGCAAAGCCCGAGAAGAAGGAAAAGCCCCGCCGTGTCAAAAAGACCGACGAGGACGACGACGATAACGGCTGGGGCAGCGCAGATGCAGCGCCCGCACCCGCAGCTCCCGCTGCGGAGGAAAAGGTCATACGGCCCGAGCCCACCGCCGCTCCCGACGAGCCGACCGTGGTCGACGGCAGCACCATCCCCTCCGACCTTGTCGCACGCATGCAGGCGCAGACCAAGCGCCTGAACGAGGAAACCGAGCGTATGGAGGCCGAAGCTCGCCGCAAGGAAGAGGAGACCCGCCAGCAGGACTTTGAGGCCGCCCGCCGTGAGTACGAGGAAGCCCTCCGCAAATTCGAAGAAGCCCGCAAAAACTCCAAATAAAATTCAAGCACCCCGAACCTCGGGGTGCTTTTTTCATTGAAACGCCCCCGTGTCTCCACGGGGGCGTTGGTTTATTTTGTTGCTTTGATGCTGACTGCGCTGCTCTGTGCGGAATTTGCGTTAGAGTTTGATGCGCAGACGGCCTTGACCTTGTAATAATACTTGGTATTTTTCTTTGCACCGCTGTTTACATAGCTCGTCTTAGTCGTGCTGTCCCAGTAGCTGAAAGTCTTACCGTCGGTACTGCGATAGACATAGTATTTGTCCGCACCCGTGACCGCTTTCCAAGTCAGCTTCGGCTTGCCGTTCGAGGTAGTAATGCTCACCGAGGGCTTTGCAAGTGTCGTCATCAGGCTCTTTGTACTGCTGTTGGCGGATATAACATTCTTGCCGTTCACGACTGCAACAGCCTTGACACGGTAGTAATACTTCGTGCCGGATGCCGCGCCGGAGTTGGTGTAGCTGGTCTTGGTCGTGCTGTCGTAATATTTAAAATTCTTGCCGTCAGTCGAACGGTACACCCAGTACTTCTTTGCACCGGAAACTGCCTTCCAGCTCAGCTTCGGCTTGCCGTTAGAGCGGTTTATGCTCACGCTCGGTGCTGCCGGCTTGCACAGGATGCTCCTGGAGACGCTAAAGTCTGAGGTCGCACCGTCTATGCCAACCGCTTTCACTTTGTAGTAGTAGGTAGTACCAACGCTCGTAGACTTATTGGTGTAGCTTGTCGATGTTGTGCTGTCGTAGTACTTGAAGTTCACCCCATCTGTTGAGCGGTATATCCAGTACTTGACCGCCCCGTTTACTGCGTTCCAAGAGAGCTTCGGCTTGCCCGCCGAGGTGGATATCTTGAGTTCGGGAGCAGCGGGTCCCATCTTAATATTGTAATGAACCGTAGCGTCTTCTATATATTCATATTCATAAGGACCTATTTCCTCCTTTACTTCTTCCCACTGCTCTTCTGTGCCGGAATAGTATATGTCTTTTAGAGCACTGCAGCCCTCAAACACATTGGTGCCAAAGCTAGTAACAGTGGCAGGGATAGTTATGCTTTTCATTCGGCTGCAATTTTTAAACGCCACACTTTCAAACGATATGACACCATACGGTATACTGATGCTTTTGAGGTTTCCGCAGCCTTCAAATGTCCCGTAATCAATACTTGTGATCCCGCTTGGAAGTTCAATGTACTTAAGCGCACTGCATAAGCGGAAAGTATACCCATCTATATGGGTGACTGTGTCAGGGATCGTTATTGTTTCGAGCCTTGTGCATTCATCAAACGCCATGCTATCGATCGTCGTTAATCCGTCTGGAATAGAAACTGATTTGAGATTAGAGCAATTTATGAATGCCCAGTCTCCAATGCTTGTAACGCCCGGCTCGATTACAACCGTAATTATCCTACCAGTATATGATGTCCAAGGCGCTTTATTCCAAGATGCATAATGATCCATCTCTCCTTTGCCCGAGATGGTCAGCACGCTGCCGTTGAGCCTCCATGTCAAGTTATCGCCGCAGGTGCCGCTGGTGGGCGAATCGGCGAAGGCTGCCGGAAGCAGGGTCAGCACGAAGCACAGCACAAGGAATACGCTCAGTACCCGTTTTTTCATGTTCTTTCTCCTTAAAAAATGTTTTGACTGACTTATGGTGCACATGGTGTATGGCCACCTGTTTGTACAAGTCGTTCTTTAGAAACATTTTACAACCACCCGTCGCCGTCTGTCAATCAAAACCATATGTGAGGTGCAACAAAAATTACCTGCCGTTTTTATACATAACGACGAAAAACGCCCCTGCGCAAAATGCGCAGGGGCGTTGGTGGCTGCGGGTCAAGTCACAGCATTTTAATGCCCTTGACGGCGAGCATGAGACCCATGGTGATGATGAGGACGGTGCTCACTTTGAGGATGTATTTGTTATATTTTCTGGTCAGCGCATCGCCGAGCAGGCCGAACACGAGCATCAGCGCCGCACCCAAACCTACCGAAGCTGCGGTCTTGTCATCCATACGGGTGCTCAAGAACTTTGCTTCCTTTTTAAGATCAAAGCCCATGGTTTCGTCCTCCGTAATTTTATATTTACCGATTGGTAAATATAAAATACCGCATTGTGGTCGATTTGTCAATACTCAATCGTCTGCGGCGTGACATTCGCATCGTGCGAGCAGAAAATGCCCACGCATTTGGGGTCTGCCTGCATCGTTTTGAGCCACTGAATCGACTTGCGCTGCCGCTTGCGGGCAAAGCCGTAGCCCGGGATGACAAGGTCATCGATGTTGCGCTGCGAGAAGGCGACATCGGAGGCGAGGATCGCAAATTCGTTGCCGTAAATTCCGTCGGCGGCGTTTACAAAGCGGCCTGACGGCGCTTTGTTTATCATGACCGCCATCTGCCCGTCGGTGTGGCCGGGACAGGCGATGCACAAAACGCTGTCATCGCCGAAAAGGTCGAAGCCTCGGCCTATAGGTCCCTGCGCCGTGCCGAAGTAAAACGGGCGCTCGATGATGTCCTTGTACGGCATGTAGGTCTCCCACACCTGCCGGACACGGTACACCGTGCGGCACGACCAGAAATACTCGTGCTCGGCCATGACGATGCGCTTTGCCTTGCCCGCAAAATCCTTGAGGGCGCAGGTGTGGTCAACATCGTTGTGGGTTATGAGCACAAGGTCGATGTCCTCGGGGCGGATGCCCATCGCCGCAAGCTGCTCTTTGGCGGTCTGACCTTTTTCGACCTGCGGACGGTAAAAGTCCCGCAGGTACTTGGGTATGACCTCATTGCAGTCAGCAGACAGCCCTGTCTCGACCAGAATTTTGCCGTGCACGGGGTGCTCGACGAGATACACGCTCACAGGGAGCGTCACCCGCTTGAGTGCGCTGTCTTTTACATACGCCATGTTCGCCGGTATCGTTATCGTTCCGCAGTGCAGAATGTGAATTTTGATTGCGTTTTTATCCATGACCACACGACCTTTCAGCGCAAATGCTACCACAAATTTACCAAGCGGTCAACAAAGGGGCATTAAAAAAGCACCCGTGGGTGCTTTTAGGAGACTTTGAACATGTCCTCTGTGGGGGCTTCGTGGAAGAGGGCAAACTTTTCGGCCTTGGGCAGGTCGTGGCCGAGGTCTGTCAGCTCCAGGCGGACGGACTTGCCGCCGGGGGCGGTGAAGGTGAGCGCCATCTCGCCGGTGAGATCAAAGCTCAGTTTGCCGTTTTGCTCGGTGCAGCCGAAAATGACCCTCACGGCATCGACCGGACACTTGTCGGTCTCGGCAACGCAGCTAACGCCCGACCCGGGGCTCGGCTCAACGCCCAAAAGCTCGGCGGCATACAGCGATGCACGGTAGCCGATGGCAAGGCCGGGGCACTCGTGGCCGTGATGCTCGGCGCACTTTTTCCAAAGCTCGTTATTTATCATTGCATTTCCTCCTTAGTACGGAACGATGACTCTTATACCCTTGTGCTCGATGATATCGACACGCAGGTCGTAGACGGTCTGAATAGTCTCGGGCGTGACTGTCTCGACCCCGCCGAAGGAGAACACCTTGGCATCCTTTACGAACAAAAAGCGGTCGCAGTGGCGCATGGCCAAATTGAGGTCGTGGATGACTATCGCAGCGCCGATATTTTTCTCCTGCGCAATGTCACGGATAACATGGAGCATCTCGTGCTGATTGTTCGGGTCAAGGCTGCTTGTCGGCTCGTCGAGCAGCAGATACTTCGGCTGCTGCACGAGCGCACGGGCGAGCATGGTCTTCTGAAGCTCGCCGCCGGACAGCTCGTCGAGATACCTCGACTCAAGGTGCCGCAAATTGAGCATATCGAGCACCTCGGCGACGATGCGCTCATCCTCGGCGGTGACGCCCCATTTGATATAGGGCTTGCGTCCTAAAAGCACTGCGTCAAACACCAGAGTATGCGCCGGCTGGGTGCTCTGCGGCACATATGCGACCGACTGCGCAAGCGTTCTGCGCTGCATATGCTCGATGCTCTGTCCGTCAACGAGAACGCTGCCGGAGGTGGCGGGATTTATCCTGTCGATGCACTTGATGAGAGTGCTCTTGCCTGCGCCGTTATTGCCGAGCACCGCCATGAACTGACCCTGCTCGAGGTGAAACGACACATCATCGAGTATCTTTCTGCCGTTTTTTGAATAGGCAAAGGAGAGGTCTTTAACTTCAAGCACGCTTGCTGCCCCCCTTGAAAAGAAGATACAGGAACATGGGCGCACCGAGGAACGAGGTTATGGCGCCGATGGGCAGGATAACGGGTGAGATTACCGTGCGGGCGACCAGGTCGCCGCCAAGCATGAGCACCGCTCCCATGAACGCCGAGCCCGGAATGAGCCATGTGTAGTTTGAACCCACGAGCCTGCGCACGATGTGCGGTGCGCACAGGCCGATGAAGCTTATAAGCCCGATATACGACACGACGGTCGCCGCAACGAACGAGCAGGCGAGGATATTTATGACCCTCGTTCTGCCGACATTCACGCCGAGCGAAACGGCGGTGTGCTCACCGGCAGCAAGAGCGTTGTAGCTCCAGCGGTTGAGTATGAAATACACCATGAAAACCGCAACAACAACGGTGATGACAAGAATATCGCTGCGAGTCGTGCTGCCGAGATCACCGAAGGTCCAGAACACGAACGATGCAAGCTCCGTTTCGCTCGCAAAATACTGCAAAAGCGTGGTCGCACCGGAAAAAAGCGCACTGAGCGCAACACCGGCAAGCACCATTGCCTCGGGGCCGATGGCACGAAGCTTTGAAAGCCCCAGAATGATGACGGAAACCAGCATACTGCTTACAAATGCGCAGACCGACACCAGAACGGAGTCGGCAAGCCCCGCCGTGCCCGCTCCGAGCACCATTATTGCAAACGCCGCACCGAAGCTTGCGCCCTGCGAGATGCCCAGTGTGGATGCCGAGGCAAGGGGGTTATTGAGTATCGCCTGCAAGATGCAGCCGGTCACGCCGAGGCCTGCGCCGCACACGATGGCGGTGTATATCCTCGGCAGGCGCACACCCTGCACGACGGCGTTTATGCGCTCGTCAGCCGTGCCGAAAACGCCCCGTACAAGCTCTGCGACCGAGGTCGAATACGACCCGCACTTGAGCGAGATCAGCGCAAACACCAAAAGCAGCACGGCAAGTGCCGCAAGCACGAGGATATTCTTATATTTATTTTTGGCGTATGCGCTGTCTGTCTGCATTTTTATCTCCGTTTACTTTGTGATATCAACCGGTCCGAAGCTGTAGCCGGCTTCGTTGAGGGTCGAATAGAAATCGTCTGTGCCGAGGAACATCTTGAAGATCTCGTTTGCCTTCTTAACGGGGTCAACATCGGCAAAGGCCTCAGGATAGATGACCGTTGCCATGTAATACATATCCGCAAGCGCAAGCTCGACATTCGTTGCGCAGAAGCGGAAGCTTATCTGCGAGAACACACGGTTTTCCTTGACGGCGGTCAGGCTGTTGTAGAACGCCGGATTTTCCGCATACTGTTGTTTTACCAGATCGAGGTTGCTTGTGTCAACAAAAATATAATCGGGGTCTACCTTGAGCACCTGCTCGATGTCCATGTCGAAGGCGCCGGACTTGCCGGTTGCGTCGGCGATGTTATTCCCCTTGAGTGCGACCAGCGGTGCGTAGCCGGCCTCGGTGCCCTCAAAGCCGTGAGCGCCCTTGAAGGAAACGCCGGAGACATACACGGAGGGAATCTTGTCCTTGTCGACCTTTGCGACACGGTCGGCGATATCCTGCTTCATCGCCGTGAGGTAATCGGTGAGCTCCTTGGCTCTGTCCTGCTTACCGTATACCTCGCCGAGGAGGTTTATCATATCAAACACCGCATCGTCCAGAATACCCTCGACCATGGGGATGGTCACGACGGGGATGCCGGTTTTCTTCTGATAAGCGTCGGCGGTGTCCTTGTCCATATTGGCAATGATGACATCGGGATTTGCGGAGATTATCTGCTCATCGTAGGTCTCGCCGTTGTTGCCGGTCTTGGGAAGCTTCTCCCACACATCCTGGTGCAGGTACGCAAACGGCTTCTGAGCGCCCACGCCCAGCTCGTTTTCCTCAACGCCGACGAGAAGGTCGAGCGCATCCATGTATGTGGTAAAGCGCAGCGAGCCCACGCCCACGCAGATGACGGACTTGACGGTTTCGGGGATGGTGACCTGTCTGCCGCAGGCATCGGTGACTACCTTCGTCCCGGTATCGTCGTTTGTTTTGTTGTCGTCGTTTGTGCCGCCGCAGGCGCACAGGCTGAACAGCATTGCAAAGGCAAGCAATGCGGCTATGAGTTTTTTCATGCAGAATTTCCTTTCAAAATGAATTTGTTAAGATTTTAATACACAAAAAGCCCCGCCGCAAGCCCCCCGGGGGGATACAATTTCATAGAAATTGCTTCCTCCGTTTGGAGGAAGCAATGATTTTTATTTACGCCGTGCACGGATCTGCTCGATGGCGCTGTGTGCGTTTTTGAGGTGCTCGGAAAGCGGGATATCCGACTTGAACGGCAGCAGGAAGTTCGTTTTCTTGGCAAAGCGCTCGTGGTTTTTGCGGATGTGCGCCTTGAGGTTTTCGTACTTGATGATAATGTCGTTTTCCTTTGCGAAGGTACGCAGCTTGGTCACGATGCCCGCAGAGTAGACGATGTCGATGGTGAACACGCCGAAGAAAAAGCCCACGACGAACAGGAACTCAAGATTGTTGCCCAGCCACACCAAAAGCTCGGTCACCAGAGGGTGCAGCAGGAAATAATACGCTGCGCCGATCGCCGCCCAGATGGCCGAAAACAGCGGGCAGATGATGCCGTTTAAGTTGCCCCAGTTGTTGCTGTAATCCCACAGACGCAGGTTATACACCTTCAGGCTCACGATACCGGCAATGTACTCCACCGCCGTCATTGCGGCGGCCATCATGACAAGCACCGCTATCGTGCCGCCGGTCGTGGCGACAAGTCCGCTTTTTTCGCCGAAGTCGGCAAGCAGGTACAAAAAGCACAGGCCGAAGCCGTAAAGCGGAACATACGGCCCCACGCAGAAGCCCGGGTTTATCCACTTGTGCTCGGGGTTGGAGTCGGAGAAGAATTTGCGGAACAAGACCTCCATCACCCAGCCGGCGAGCGAGCCGAGGAAAAACAGATAAGCAAGGTACAAAAATATCATTCATTCACCGCCACAGAAAGTTTTATTACGCTATTTATATCAAAAAATACGGCGCAGGTAAACCCCTATATCGTCACATTCTGTCAAATTTTTTGTCATTTTGCCTCACTTGGCAAGGGAACTTATTTGTTGTAATTTTTTAAATTTTATGTTATTCTACAATCGGAGGGATAAATATGGCCACTTTTACGAAAAAAGCTATCCGCAACGCTTTTCTGACCTTGCTCGACGAGCACCCCTTAAACAAGATCACCGTTAAGGACATCACCGATGTCTGCGGCATGACCCGCAACACCTTTTACTATCATTACGACGACATTCCCGCCCTCATCGAGGAGATTTTCATAAGCGAGATAGACCGCATCATAAACACCTATCCATCGCTTGACTCCATTGAGGAATGTCTGCGTGTCGCCATGGGCTTTGCCATGGAGCACAAGAAGGCTCTTTTGCATATATACAAGTCCTCGAACCGTGACATTTACGAAAATTATCTCTGGGAGATCTGCCGCTACACCGTCACGACCTATATTGAGACCGCCTTCCCCGATGCGCCGATATCGGCCGAGGATAAGGAGGCCATCATCCACTATCTCAAGTGCGGCTGCTTCGGCATGGTGATCGACTGGATGAACTGCGGCATGAACGATGCCACCCGCCGGAAGCTTCTGCGCATTTGCGAGCTCAAGCGGGGCATGGCAGGCGAATTAGTTAGCCGAAGCATAAAAAAATCCACCTGACGGTGGATTTTTTACGCCTGTCTGAGCGCCTATCTGACCAACAGGAGTTGAATTGAAATGAACGAAAAAAACGGCGGGATAAGCTCCGCCAGAATGGGGCAGATGCCGGAGGGCAAGCTGCTCCTTACGCTTGCGGTGCCGATGATGCTGTCGATGCTCGTGCAGGCGCTGTACAATATCGTTGACAGCATCTATGTCGCTCAGGTGTCCGAGGACTGCCTGACGGCGCTGTCGCTGGTGTTTCCGGCGCAGAATATCATGATAGGCCTCGCCACCGGCACGGGCGTCGGCGTGTCAAGCCTCATTTCCCGTGCGCTTGGTGCTAACGACCGTGACAGAGCCGGCAGAGTTGCGGGCAACGCACTGTTTTTGTGCCTGTGCTGCTGGGCGGCGATGTTTGCCTTCGGCGTGTTCGGTGCGCAGTGGTTCGTAAACACGCAGATAGACGATGCCGCCGTGCGTGACTACGCAGGCTCTTATCTTAAGATAGTCTCCATGGGCTCGATATTCCTGTATTTTGAGATAACCTTCGAGCGCTTTTTGCAGTCATCGAGTCTGACGAAGCTTTCCATGTGGACGCAGATGGCGGGCGCAGTGACGAATATAGTGCTCGACCCGTTTTTCATCTACGGCTGGTGCGGCCTGCCCGCAATGGGCACGGCGGGCGCAGCGGTGGCAACGGTGATCGGTCAGGCCGTCGGCGCCGGGCTGGGTCTTTTCTTCCACCTCAAGCGCAACCGTGAGGTCCCGCTCGGGCTTAAGTTCTTCCGCCCCAACGGACGCATCATCGGCGAGATCTATGAAATTGGCTTCCCGTCCATCATCATGATGTGCATAGGCTCGCTGACAAACTACATCATGAACCTGCTGCTCGTGTCGTTTACCAAGACCGCCGTCGCCGTGTACGGTGCGTACTTTAAGCTGCAAAGCTTTTTCTTCATGCCCGTGTTCGGCATAAACAACGGCCTTATCCCCATCATCGGCTACAACTACGGTGCAGGCAAGGTCGATCGCATCCACCGCACGATAAAATACGGCGTGCTGTTTGCGGCGGTGTTCATGCTGACGGGGCTTGCCCTGTTTGAGCTTGCTCCGGGGCTGCTGCTGTCGGCGTTCAACCCCTCGGCGGAGATGCTCGATATCGGCACCCATGCGCTCAGGCGCATCGCCTTCCACTTCCCCATTGCGGCATTCTGCATCGTGGCCGGCTCTGCGTGTCAGGCGCTCAACAAGAGCATGTTCTCGCTCATCACAAGCTGCATGCGTCAGATATTCGCCCTCATTCCGGCGGCATATCTTCTGAGCCTCACCGGCGATGTGAACAACATCTGGTGGTGCTTCCTCATAGCCGAGATCGTGTCGTTTGTCTTCAGCTTCTTCTTCCTGCGCAAGGCCATGCGTGACGCAGATAGACGATTACGCGCATAAATGTCTAAAACTCCCCAAAAGGGGGGTTTTTTTATGATAAAATATTAGCAGTCTCTGCAAGTTTGTATATTGAAAACGCTGATTTTTTGTGATATAGTGGGCTAAGTTTAGGAATTAACAATTTTATTCTTTGGGGGGGCCCGCACAAAGCGGTTTCGGTCAGCCGTCACGGCGGATATGCCCACAAGGCAAATTTGAAAGGATTGATGTAATGAGCAAGTACTCCGGATACATGGATAAAGTTGCGAAATTCGACCTTACGACCGGTAAGCTCGAAGACTATCCGTGGAGCGACAAGGAAAAGGAACTGTACCTCGGCGGCAAGTCGATGGCCGCCAAAATTCTCTACGACCACCTGACCGGCAAGGAGGAGGCACTGTCCGAGGAGAATGTTATCGTTATCTCTACCGGACCTCTCACCGGCACGGGTGCTCCCAGCTCCGGCCGCTTTAACATTTCCGCAATTTCCGCAAAGACCGGCACCGTCGCCTCCGCAAACTGCGGCGGTACCTTCGGCTACTACCTCAAGAGAGCGGGCTACGACGCCCTCGTTCTCACCGGTAAATGCCCCGAGCATTCCTGGCTCGAAATTTATAACGACACCTTCACTCTCCGCAATGCCGACAACGAGGATGTATGGGGCAAGCGCCCGGCGGACGCCGAGCAGCAGATCCGTGACCTTCTCGACAGAGACTACGGCTGCCGTGTAAAGTGCGGCATCGTCGGCATCGGCACCGCAGGCGAGGAGCTCGGCGAGAACGCCGGCGTTTTCAGCCGTGACCGTGCCGAGGGCAGCTCCGGCATCGGCGCAGTGTTCGGCTGGAAGAACCTCAAGGCCGTCGCCGTTTCCGGCAACAAGCATGTCGTTGTCAGCAACGAGAAAAAGACCACCGCTTGGAACAAGAAGTGGGTAAGCTACCTCAGAGAGCATCCCATCACCGGCGAGCAGCTGCCGAAGCTCGGCGCACTTAGCATCGTCGGCACTCCCGCACTCACAGACGGCGGCAGCACCGCACCCGCAGCGGAGACCGCAAAGGGCTGCCTTTCCTGCCCGATCAAGTGCGTGCACGCAGTTGAGATAAACGACGACGAGAGCAATGTCCCCGAGAAAGAGCCGCTTGCACTGCTGTGCGGCGACGAGCTCAGCGGCTTCCCCGCATTTCTGGACAATCTCGGCATGCGCATCGACGGCGGCAGCCCCAAGGCAAAGGCCGACCTGAGCATGCTCATGGAGGATCTGTTCGAAGCCATCGAGGCCACCGGCCAGTGCCCGTTCACCGGCTATGCCATCTTCCCCGCCGTGCTGTTTACCGATCCCAAGAGTCCGATCACCGTTTCGTTCAACAAGAAGGTCGCAAAGTTAGGCCCCGTGCTGAGCATTCTCAACAAGCACCCCCAGCTTCTGTTCTTCCCGCTGTCGGTGTTCCATCACGACCGTGAGATGAAGTATGCCGTCGGCATGAAGATGAATCTCGGCAAGTACCTCCGCTGCGGTGAGCGCGGCTACGCCCTTGAAAGATACATGACCACCCTGTTTGCAGGCGCAGGCAAGACCGACGGCGAGACCACCGAGGTCGAGGCCAAGGACGGCGCCGACAAGCTCAAGAAGGCGTATTTCGCCGTTCGCGGCTGGTCCAAGGACGGCGTTCCCTCCGAGGATGCGCTCAAGAAGTTAGGCATCAGGAAGGGCAATCAGTAAGCTGCAAAATGCGGCAGAATGGAGTAAATTATGGCTTATAAAATTACCGATAAATGCAACGGCTGCGACGATTGCGCCCAGCTGTGCCCCGTAAGGGCCATCTCCGGCGAAATGAAGGAGCAGCACGAGATCGACCCCAACCGCTGCATCGACTGCGGCGCTTGCAGCCATATCTGCGAGTACGAGAGCATTCTCGATAACGAGGGTAAGGCCTGCAAGTTCATCCCCAAGGAGCAGTGGAAAAAGCCCGTTGTCGACACCACCGTGTGCGACGGCTGCGGCATCTGCGAGGAGGACTGCCCCGCATACTGCATCGACATTATCCCCAACGAGAAAAACCCCATCCACAATGTTTCGTTCCTCGCCAGACCCGAGGATTGTCACGGCTGCGGCGTCTGCGAGAGGCACTGCCCCATCGATGCAATAACGATGAAATAATTTTCTACATAGGAAGCGCCCGCTCCAATTGGAACGGGCGCTTTCTTTTTCTTATTCTTCGGGTACCGGCTCGTCGGGGATAAATGCGACAATGCAGTGTGATTCAACTCCATACCACACCGTTGCTGCGTACTTGCCTTCGGGGAGATAGCCGTTGCTGGTTTTGCTGCCGATGCTAATCGGCTGACGAAGCCAAATGTGCTTCTCGTCATCCGTAGTTATACCTGTGACATACTCCATATCTCTTCCAACCCTAGTAAATTTACGCTCATATTCACCGTGAACCACTGCATAACTTTGATTTTGCAAATCGTATATCATGTTCTTAGTTCTGTCAATTGAAATGATAACAGAGAGCACCAACGCTGCCGCCATGACGAGCATGAAGCCCAAGCTGCGGTCGCTTGCGATGCCGTTGCGGTGCTTGCTGATAAAGTACCAAACAACGCCCACAAGCGTGGCGGCGATGAGCGCTGCGGGGACTATCCATCTCACGATTATTCCCTCCCGCATTATCGCATCAAATGCGGCATAATCCATCTCCGCCCTCACCTCCGTCCGGCTGCGTAATTTCATAAAAATTCTACCATTTCCCCGCTCCGCCGTCAACAAAAATGAGCAGACGGCGTTGTGCCTATCTGCTCAATGGATGTTTTTTGTGGTCTGGCCTGTTGATTTCATCCTTGAATGTGAACTCGTGTATCTCGTTTATCCGGTCAACAAGCTTATAGCTGTATTTGACGACGATTATGTCGTTTTTATCGCCTGTGAGCCGTATGCTTTTATCTTTTTCCTCGGCAGTTAATTCATGGCCGGAAAACAGCAGATAATTCGCAGGTGAATGACCAGCGCCAAAGTGCTTAAATTCAACACAGACGATGTCTTTAACTTTGTCCCAAGTCAGTCCCTTGACATATCTGCCGAAAAGCGTGCACTCTATGCCATCTTTATCTATCCTTGACTTCACCGGATATGCACGAAACTCCGCAAGCACCTCTTTCGCCGCTATAATTAAAAAGGAAAGTGCCAAAACCGAAAAAAAGAGCTTTGCCCACACATCCTCAAACTCCGCAAAAGCGTATAAAAGTAAAGCCTCCATGCCTAAATAAACAGGCGTCAGAAAGAATACAAGATACATTCTGTACCTATCCGCATAGCAGACCACATATTCGGTTTTGCTCTCTTTTTCTTTCATGCTCGTATCTTCTTCACAAACAGCAGGTAGGCCAAGGCAAGACAAATGATGATATCGTAAAAATGCGGGCCGCCGTAGAACACGCTCGAAATGAGCGTGACTAAGATTATGCCGGCGGAAATCAGCCTGCCAAACACGCCGCCGGACTTTACAAACCATGTGAGATAGGCAAGCACCGGCGTGAACAGCGTGAACGCCGCCCAGCCGTAGACAAAGCTCCAGCCCCAAATGCCGTTGGTATATTCTGCGACAAGGTAATATGTAATGAGCATGCCTGCGCAGAACAGAAAAATATCAAGGCAGGCACGGCGGCGGCTGTCGCAGCCGAGGACGATGACAACACCGACAAGTATCCACACGGAAAGCTCGGAAAACACCGAGCACAGTATCTGCGTGTAGATATCGGCGAGGCGGGTCAGCGCTCCGGCGGCAAGCCCCAAAAGCAGCATTACGAGGGGATTATAAATTATCTTCTTCACTGTCGGCGGGTTTACTCTCGGCAAGCTTCTCCTCGGCGTTCTGCGCACGCAGCCTCAGCTCGGTGCCGTGCTTGAGCAGCGGCGAGAGAGCGAGGAACATAAGGCCCATGCCGAGCGAAATTTCAAAGTTGAACTCACTGTCAAGCCCGCTGCCCGCTGCCATAATGTCGAATACTATGGTTGCAGCAAGGCTTGCACCGGCGGGAACTGCGATGGTGATTATTCCGAGACGGAGCATCTCCTTTGCGCCCTCAAAGGTGAAGGGCGTGCCGGCCTTGAGCTCGTGCTTGAAGTACACATTTATAAACTTCGCAACGACGGCTTCCGCAGCGATTATGATGGTCATGCAGACAAGCACCGCCGTCACATATTCCTGCGTTGCGCCGTACTGCTGAAGCATCTCGTTGAGAGCGAGAGCACCGCTGCTAAGCAGCGCATCCATCTTGCCTGCGCCGACGAAAATGCCGCAGGCGAGCATCAGCACCGCACCGACAACAAGCAGCACGAACGCTATCTCGGCAAGAACCATGCAGACCTTGCAGACGGTCTGGACCGTTTTCAGTGATTTACTCATTAAATTACTCCTCCGTTATCCTCGGGTATTATGATCCATGCAATAAAGTACGCAAGCCGCCGCATACGCCGCCTAATTTCTTGTCTCTTGTGCTTCTGAAAAGTCTCTTTTTCATTTGTGTGTCTCCCTGTGCTGCTGAGCCGCGGTCAAAATGTTTTTCATGAGCATCGCCCTCGTCATCGGCCCTACGCCGCCGGGTACGGGCGTGATGAACGCCGCCTTCTTGGCGACCTCGTCAAACACGACATCGCCGAAGAATTTGCCCGTCTCGGGGTCACGGTTCATGGCGACATCGATGACGACAACGCCGTCCTTTACCATATCGCCGGTTATGAGCCTCGGACTTCCGGCGGCAACGACCAATATATCCGCCTGACGGGTCATTTCGGCAAGGTTTTGCGTGTGGCTGTGGCAGCACACGACCGTGCCGTTTGCCCGCAGCATCAAAAGTGCCATAGGTCTGCCGACGATGTTGCTGCGGCCGACCATGACGCACACCTTGCCGTCAAGCGAGATGCCGTATTCCCTGAACATCTCCATGATGCCCATCGGCGTGCACGGCCAGAGCGCAGGCTCGCCGACTATCATGCGGCCGACATTCATCGGGTGGAAGGCATCGATATCCTTGTCGGGGCGGATGGCGTTTATGACAACGCTCTCGTCTATATGCCCGGGCAGCGGAAGCTGCACCAAAATGCCGTCAACGCTCTCATCGGCGTTGAGTGCGCCTATAAGGTCCAAAAGATCTGCCTGCGTCGTCTCCTCGGGCAGATCGCAGCGCACGCTGTCGATGCCGCACTTTACGCAGTCACGCTCCTTGTTGCGCACATATATCTGTGAGGCGGGATCATTGCCCACCAGCACGGCGGCAAGCTTCGGCTTTCTCGGAAGCTTGGCAGCCTCGACCGCCACCCCGGCGCATATTTTAGCGGCAAGCGCCTTGCCGTCAATTATTACTGCCATATAAATCACCTCTGTACATTACTGTAATTGTATCAAACTACCGAGCGTTAGTCAACAGGGTGCCGTCCGCTATCGGGCGAAATTGCGTCCCTCATGCTTGATTTTTGGTCGCTGTGTGGTAGAATAATGTTTACTAATCTGAAAGCGAGGCTCACTATGGGCAAACTGAAATATCTTATCCGCCGCATCGCCGGGATGAACTACAGGCAGTTCTTCCAAAAGATAGACGAGGTGCACAAAAAAAGCGGCAAGTGCAAGCTGTTTATCTTTTTCGACATGGTCTGGTGCGGCCTTGTATATCAGGCAGGCTACATGGATTATGCCCTGTTTGAGATGTATGACCTCAACCGTGCCCAGCGCAAGACGATAGTCACGAGGGGCATAAACAACGGCTTTATCAAGCGCTTCAACGACCCGAAGTACATGCCGGAGATTGAGGACAAGCTCAAGTTCGCAAAGAACTTTTCCGAATTCATGCACCGGGACTGGCTGGATATGTCCACCGCCACGAGGGAGGAATTTGACGGGTTTGTGAAAAAGCACCCCGTGTTCATGTCGAAGCCTGTCGACGGCATGTGCGGCAAGGGCATCGAGAAGATAAACGCCGCAGAATATGACGGCGACCTGTACGAGCACCTCAAAAACGGCCATCAGGTCATACTTGAGGAGTGCGTAGTGCAGCATCACGATCTCATGGCGCTGCACCCCTATTCCGTAAACACCTGCCGTGTCATCACCTTCACGCAAGGCAGCGTCACCAATGTCGTGGCGGCGTATCTGCGCATCGGCAACGGCCGCTATGTCGATAATTTCAACAACGGCGGCATGGTCGTTCCCATCGAGGAGGACTGCGGAAAAATTATATATCCGGCGCTGGACAAGAGCCACAATCTTTACGATGTGCATCCGCTCACCGGCGTTGCGATCAAGGGCTTTCAGGTGCCGCTGTGGGACGAGGTCCTGGACATGGTCAAAAAGGCCGGACAGGTCGTGCCGCAGGTGGGCATAGTCGGCTGGGATGTGTGCGTGACGGATAACGGTCCGCTGCTCATCGAGGGCAACGACTTTCCCGGGCACGATATCTATCAGCTCCCGCCCCACCGCACAAACGGCATCGGCGTCCTGCCGAAGTTCAAGCGGGCGATGAATTTATAATGCACCGATAGGTTGATGGACTGATTTAACTCTAAGACGCACTCACCGGTCGTGCTACTGAAAAAACGACACACAGAAGCCTAAATGCGTATCGAAAGTAAACTTTTCTTTGTTTCGCCAAAAAAAAGTTACAAAAGAAACGCGACCAAAGGCGTTTAACCACCCTTTGGAATCCCGGTACGGGATATCGGTGCAGCGGCCGATTTATCTGCGGAGTTTTAATCCTCTGCAAGCAGATTTCGGTGCGCCCGTTTAACGGACTGCGTCAGTTAAACAGGTGCGAATAGCTTGCAGTGCACTGATAGGTTGATATACAGACTAAACTTTAGTATGCACTTACCGGTCGGGCTGACGCAATAGAGATTTGCAGAAGTCTAAATGCGTATTGAAAGACTTTTCTTTGTGTTGCCAAAGAAAAGTTGCAAAAGAAACGCAACCAAAGGGCTTAGCCGCCCTTTGGAAACCTACACGGGGTATCGGTGCAGCGGTCGATTTGACTGCGGAGGTTTAATCCTCTGCAAGCAGATTTCGGTGCGCCCGTTTAACGGACTGCGTCAGTTA
>ENA-UONV01000550-UONV01000550.1-human-gut-metagenome-genome-assembly--contig:-CS4-NODE-550-length-42232-cov-18.520331_pt1 | contig 42232 bp, 31 predicted proteins | sample MGYA00242461_ERZ724008 | MGnify/ENA metagenome assembly ERZ724008 | reverse complement strand
TTTTGTGTAGCGATTACATATCTGATATTTTCGCCCGATTTGCATGAAAAAATCATGCCGCACAATTAAAAAAATTTGTCAATGTAGTTTTTTTTCTTAACGGACAGCCGCTGTCGCGGAAAAAGCAAGCCGACCGCAGGGATGAAAAGCAAACCTGCGCGGCAACCAAAATACGGGCAAGTCATCATGCGCCATACAAAGCCGACAATTCGCCAGACTGCGCACAAGCCGCGAGCGAAAGAAAACGGGCGACTTTGCGCGGTGAGAGAGCGAGATAAATGCAAACAGCTGGCAAAAGCAAATTTTACCCGACATGACGCCCGACGGACACGCGCCGCAACGGCACACTTGCGGCTTTACACCATATTATTAATATTATATATAGCTTAATCTGCAATCTTGCGCTCAGACTATGCGGTTTCTGGGCGAACCCGCGATGAAGCAGGCGAGGTTGTCCGCCACTTCGCCGACGAGGCGCTGGCGCGTTTCGCGGGGTATCCAGGCAATGTGCGGCGTTATGAGAACGTTTTTAGCCTTTATGAGGGGACAATCCTTCCTCATCGGCTCGTCCGTCAGAACGTCGAGGCATGCGCCCGAAATTCTGCCGCTGTTGAGCGCCTTTGCAAGCGCGACTTCGTCGATAAGTCCGCCGCGCGCGGTGTTTATTATTATCGCTTCGCGCTTCATGAGCGCAATGGAGCGTTCGTTGACGATGCCGCGCGTCTTATCGTTGAGCGGGCAATGCAGGGACAAAAAGTCGCTCTGCGCGAATATTTCCTCTGCGGAAACGAGTTCATATGGGCAATCTTCGGGGCGAGTGCGCGTGTGAACGATAACCCGCATGCCGAATGCTTCGGCTATGCGCGCCGTCGCCCTGCCGATGTTGCCGAAGCCGTAAACGCCGAAAGTTTTGCCGTAAATTTCGCGCGTCTGCCAGGGCATATAACAAAAGGTCTTTGCCCTTTTCCAATCACCCCTTGCAACCGAAGAGCCGTATTTTTGTATTTCGCCGACAAAACTCAAAAGCAGCGCGAAAACGTGCTGACTGACGGCGTGCGTCGAATAGCCGGGAACGTTGCATACGGTTATGCCCGCCTTTGCGCAGGCGTCGAGGTCAATGTTGTTGTAGCCCGTGGAATATGTGCCTACATACCTGAGATTTTTGCAGGAAGATATTAGCTTTTCGTCCACCGAAGCCTTGTTCACCAAAAGCGCGTCGGCATTTTCCGCCGCGTGGATAAGTCCGCCCGCAGACAGCACATCGTAAAAAGTTACTTCGCCCAGCTCGCCAAGCGCAGAAAAATCAATATCTCCGCACGAAACCGTGCAGGTGTCCACCGAAACTATTTTTAAACTTCTGCCTTCCAATTCTCCCCTCCGATAGATTTATTTTTATTTGAAAAACGCAATTCATGCGGGTATATGTGCCACCCTTTTAAATTTTGCGCTATTTTTCGCCCGTTATGTCGTAACTGAGCGTTATGAGCTTTAAAAAAGTCTGCTCGTCGACGTCGCTGTCGCACAGAACCGACAGCCACAGCCGCTTATTCATGTGATAAGCGGGCATTATGCCGTAAAAATTCTGACAGAGCGCAAACGAAAGCTCGGGCGGACACTTTAAATTCAGCACGAACGCGCGCTCCCTTTCTCCGAGGAAAGCGGACAGCCCGTCGCCCCTTTCGCCGGCGCATTTTATGAGTGATTTTACGGGCGCGGACAGGTACACGCCGAACCATTTTCCGCTGCCTCTGTGCCTTAAAACGAGCGAAGTGAAATCGTCCTTGAACGGGCAATCGCACTGCACTCCGCCGAGAGAATACGCAAATTTTTCAATCTCTTCCCTTGTCATATCCCCTCCGCGCGGTCAGTTTTCGAGAGTGAAAGTGAACTCGTCGTAACCTATGGAAGTTTGCCGTTCGAACGTGGCGCTTTCGCCCGCGTTTTCAAGAACGAAATAGTGTGACTGCGCGCCCTCCATAAGGCGGAAGCACACCGCTCCGTCTATAACTTCGTCTATTATAATTCTGAAAAAGGGCAGACGAAAAATTTCGTCCAGCCTGAACTCGCCTTTTTCAACTTCGAGATATTGCTCTCCGCCGTAATCGCTGTCGTATGCGGAAGAATTGACCCTTATTTTTATTCTCATACAAATATAATAACGCGGCTGTCAAAAAAAATCAATACAAATTTCAAGTTTGCTATGTACAAACCGCGCCGCGGGTGGTATAATGAAGACAGAAACTTTATAAAAAGCGGGTGAATTATGAGCGTTACGAACAATAACATAAAAGACATAAGATTTATAAGCATGGGCGAACTTCTTTTGAGGCTCTCTCCCCCCAACAACGAAAAAATACGCATGACCAACGATTTTAAGGTTACCTACGGCGGCGCGGAAGCAAATATTGCCGTTTCGCTTGCCAACCTCGGCGTGGACTCTTCGTATTTCACCGTCGTTCCAGACTCTTCCATAGGCAAGGCGGCAATAAGATACATCCGCTCGAACGACGTGCATTGCTCGCCCTGCATTTATGTGGACAAAGGCAGAATGGGTATCTACTTCCTTGAAGAAGGTTTCGGCGTCAGAGCGAGCAAAGTAACCTACGACAGAAAGGATTCCGCCTTTTCCCGCTTTGATTTTTCCACAATCGACTGGAAAGAAAAGCTGAAAGGCTTCACATGGCTGCACCTTTCGGGCATAACCCCGGCGCTCTCCGCAAACTGCCGCGAGCTTATGATGCTCGCCTTAAAGGCGGCAAAAGAGCTGAATATCACCGTATCTTTCGACTGCAACTTCCGCTCCGCGCTGTGGGGCTGGCAGGAAGCGCGCGACTGCATAACCGAGTACCTCCCCTATGTGGACGTGCTTTTCGGCATAGAACCCATCAATCTGCCCGGACCCGACGGCAGGGACATCAAGGAAGGACTTTCCATGAACCCCACCTACAAGGAACAGGACAGAGTTTTCAGAGAGCTGGCAAAGCGCTACAACTTCAAGGCGATAGGCAGGCACGTGCGCTATGTCCACTCGGGCAGCGAAAACAGCCTTAAAGCCTTTTTGTGGTACGACGGCGAAACTTACGAAAGCCGCACCTTCCGCTTCAACATTCTCGACCGCGTGGGCGGCGGTGACGCGTTCGCCAGCGGCATTATATATGCGATGATGAGGCAGATGAAACCCGAAGACATTGTAAACTTCGGCGTGGCTTCCTCGGTTATAAAGCACACCATGCACGGCGACTTCAACATTACCGACGATGAAGAATCTATTATAAACCTAATGAAACAGGATTACGAAATAAAGAGATAAAAAATCCCGCCGACGGCTGAGCCGTCGGCTGGTTTTTATTTGAATTGTAATGTTATCGCATACACGCCGTTAGTAAGATAATGTTTGCGCGTAAACGCCATTTGCGTTTACGCGCTTTTTTGCTTCATTATAATTACCGACACATTTTTTAGCGTTACCGCCGCCATATATCCGCATTAACGCATTGTTTTATCCGTTTTACAAGCAATTTTTTTTGTCAAGCTTAACAAAATTACTCATTGCAATGCGTTTTTGCCAATTTTTATGCGCTTATTTACAGTTTTCATGCCGGTACAGACACATATTTTTATCCGTTTTCCGCGTTATCGCCGATATATATCCGCACCGACAAGCTATTTTGCCCATTTTACGGACAATTTTTAAAATACCCCCGAAGACGCTCATATCCTCGCACTTATTAGCGCCGATTTTCGCGTTAGTGCCGATATATTCCCCCTCCAACGCCATTTTATATCTGAAGCCGAATATGCATCCGCCGCCCATTTCGCGCGCTTGCGGCAACGAGGATAACGCACGCAAACAGTCTTTGAGCTGCTTGCGAAATGTTTGCAACCTGCGGCAGACGGGGGAGCAAAAAATTCGGACAAAACAGTCAAAATCAGTATGGCAAGGCTAAATAATCAGTCGGGCAGTTTTTTCAAGATTGTGCGGAAACGGAATAAGAAAATCGTTCCGCATATGACTGCGGCGGTGGCGTCGGCGACGCATTCCGCCCAGTAAACTCCGCCCACTCCCATAAACAAGGGAAAGATGTAAGCAAGCGGCACGAGCAGAATTATTTTTCTTAAAACGGCTATAAACAGGCTTATTTTGGCCTCGGTTACGGCGACGAAAGTCGTCTGGCAGGCGCGCTGAACGCCGAATATGAGCATGCCTCCGACGAAAACAGGCAGATACTTGCGCGTGAGCGACAAAATATTTGGATCTGTGGTGAAAATCGCGCCGAAGACGCCGGGCGCGCTCATCATAACGATGGCGAACAGGCTGCAATAGCCGAAGCACACGGCGAGCGTAAAGAGATAGCACTGCTTCAGCCGCGCCTTGTTCTTTGCGCCGAAATTGAACGCGAGTATGGGCGTAACGCCCTGCGTGAAACCTGAAATGGGCGTAGTTATGAGCATCATGCAGCTCTGCAGCACGGCGAGTACGGAGACATACGCATCGCCGCCGAGTTCGGTCATGTCGCCGTAAAACTTGAGCCTGCCGTTGAGTACGAAGCCTATGACAGATTCGGTCGCCGACATTACGAAGGGCGCAACGCCGAGGGCGGCTATCGAAGCTATTACAGAAAGGTCGGGAAGCATATATTTAGGCTCGAGCCTTAAAGTTATTTTTCTGCCGAGCAGGGCGATTACGACGAAGCACGCGCTGGCAAACTGGCTTATTACCGTTGCGAGAGCCGCTCCCTGCACCCCCATTCCGAACACGAAAATGAAAAGCGGGTCAAGCCCGATGTTGAGAACTGCGCCAATAATTACGGAAATCATTGCCGTCGCGCTCTTTCCCTGGGCGGTGAGAAAGGTATTAAGCCCCGTGGCGAGCTGGACAAAGAGCGTGCCGATGAGATATATGCGCAGATAGTCGTAAGCGTAGCCGAAGTTGCTTTCGCCCGCGCCTATGGCGTACAGCACGGGAGTTGCGGAAAAGTACGCCGCCAGCCCGAGTACGACGGAAAACGCGACGAGCAGCGTAAAGCCGTTGTTTAAAATGCGCTTTGCCTTAACCTCGTTGCCCTCGCCGAGAGCCTTTGCCGCAAGGGGCGCTCCGCCGCCCGAAACAAAGGACGAAAACGCCGCGATAAGCGTTATTACGGGCGCGCACAGTCCCAGTCCGCCCAGCGCCGCCGCGCCGACTTCGGGCATGTTGCCTATGTAAATTCTGTCAACGATGTTGTACAAAAGATTGACCACCTGCGCAAGCACGCAGGGTATGCCCATTTTCAGGCACAGCTTCCACATTCTGTCGCTGCCCATAGATTTGTTCTGCATTGTATTTTACGCTCCGTTATTAATGCGCGTTTATGCGCGCCAAAACCCCCGCGGAGCAAACCGCGGGGGTTTAATTTTTTATAAATTTATGCCGCAGGCAGTGTGTTTGCCGCGATGAAATCACTTACGGACACGAGGTCGGTGCCGTTGAATACCTGCCCTGCACTTATATCGGTGAGTTGGGGCGCGCTCTGACTGTAACTGAGCTGCACCGACAAATCAAGACCCATAATCATTTCGGGAATGTCTATAGTGGCGGAAATGCTCGCCATGCAGCCGCTGAGCGCCTTGTTATCGAAAAGATAACTTATATTTGCGCGCGAGACGTTTATCGCGCACTGATTGGGAACAATTATATTCAGTCCGCCATCGAAATTCACGCTTTCCGAAAGGGAAGCAAAGCCCTCTTTTATCTGTTCGGCGGTAATCTGACTGCCCGTTGCGGTCTGTATGAGGGGCAGCACCTTCTGGTCGCCTATGCTGCCCGTAAGTCCCGCGCTCTGCGCAAAAGCGGCGTCGGCAAGGACGGAAGCGATATAGTCGTAAAGCTCTTCGTCCTCTTCGGGAACGGGCAGATTTACAGTGCCGAGTTCAAACACGTCCGAAAGCAGGGTATTGACCGTTTGGTAAACTTCGTCCGGCGTGAGCAGTTTGCCCGTTGCGTGGACTATGGTTCTGACGAGGTCGGAAGAATATATATCCGAAATGGTCGTTTCGGCAGTGAAGTTTTCAATTATTTCCGCAACGTCGTCATAAATGCCCTGAAGAAGGGTTATAAGATTGAGCGTAACGCTGCTTTCGGTTGCGGTCGCCGCGTTATAAGCGTTGGCGACGGACGCAACGGCAAATATGAAAGACAAATCCACATTTTCGGGTACGGGCGTAATGCTTACATCGGGCATCTGCGCATCCGCCCCGACATATTCGGGATAGAAAATCATTTCGTCGGGGGTTGCAGGATAGTCCAAAGTGTCCGTAGCGAACAGGAAATTATCCCTTAAATACATATAAGAATAAGCCGAACTCAAGCCGTAACCGCTAGTAAGCGATATATCCGCCTCGGCATTGTCTATGTCCAAAACGGCTTCCCCGCTCATCGGCACGCTGTGCGAAACCTGGTCCACCTGATAGCTGACATTGCCCGAAAAGCTCATGTCCGCGCCGTGAATTTCCATTCCTGCGGACGCCTCATAAGCCTCTTTTATGAACGCTTCGACTTCCACTTCGCTTCCGCATGCGGGAAGAGCGAACGCGCACGCGCCGAGTACTGCCGCGCAGCCTAAAGCCGCCGCTTTTTTCATAATTTTCATATTGTCCCTCTTTTTTGCTTTTTTTAGCATGTATATTATAACATATACTTCGGCAAATTGCAAGTATGCTCTGCAATTTATAAGTTCGGGGAATTAAGGCGCTAGGCGCGCCGCCTTTTTATGCGCGGAAAACGAACGCGCCGAGGCAACGACGCAAAAAAATAATTAAAATTCAATTTAGCTATTGAACATTGCAGATTGATATGTTATAATGTTATGAGTAAAAATCGTGAGGTGTTAAGAATGAAAGACGCAAATTGCGGATATTGCATGCGCGGAGAACTTCTCGGAAAATTCGGCATTTTCATATGCGATCTGGAAGTTTCCTCGCTAATACTCTTTAAAGAACAGTCAAAGCGCGGCAGATGCATAGTCGCATACAAGGACCACGTAAGCGAAATAGTAGATATTTCCGACGAGGAAAGAAACAAGTTCTTTGCCGACGTAAACAGGGCGGCAAAAGCCATCCATAAAGTTTTTAAGCCCGACAAGCTCAACTACGGCGCTTACGGCGACACGGGTTGCCACCTGCACGTTCACCTCTGCCCCAAGTATAAGGACGGCGACGAATGGGGCGGCACGTTCACCATGAACCCCGGCAAGACCTATCTTACCGACGAAGAGTACGCCAGGATGATTGAAGACATCAAAAACGCGCTTTAATGCGCCCATTATTACATAAAACCACAACGGGGGAATTATTATGGCACATAACGTTATAGCCGAAGCAAAGCGCTGTCTCAACTGCAAAAAGCCGCTTTGCCGCCAGGGTTGCCCTATCAATACGGACATACCCAACTTCATTTCCACTTTCTTAAAGGGCGACATCGACGCCGCGGGCAAAATGCTCTTCGACAACAACCCGCTCTCCGTCGTCTGCTCGATAGTCTGCAACCACGGCAACCAGTGCCAGGGACATTGCATTCGCGGACTTAAGGGCGAACCCGTAGAAATTTCCACGATTGAAAACTATATATCAGAGCGCTATCTGGACAACCTCGTCCTCGAAAGAGCGCCGTCAAACGGCATAAAAGTCGCCGTAATAGGTTCGGGTCCCGCGGGCATAACCATTTCCATAAAGCTCGCGCAGCTCGGCTACGACGTAACCGTTTTCGAGAGCAAGACGGACATCGGCGGCGTTTTAAGGTTCGGCATACCCGACTTCCGCCTGCCCCACACCATCATCGACAGGTACAAGCAGCTCATGCTTCACCTCGGTATCAAGATAAGGGTCAACGTTACCATAGGAAAGGCGTTCGGCATAGAAGAGCTTTTCCGCGACGGATTTAAAGCCATTTCCATCGGCACGGGCGTAACCTGGCCCATCGCGCTCAACATAAAGGGCGAAACGCTCGGACACGTTCACTACGGCGTGCACTTCCTCGAAAGACCGGAAGGTTACGAACTCGGCAAGAGCATGATTGTCATCGGCGCGGGCAACGTCGCCATGGACGTTGCGAGAACGGCTTTAAGGCGCGGCGTGCGCGACGTAAAAGTGGTTGTGCGTTCGGACAGATACACCGCTTCCGCAGAAGAAAAAGAATATGCCGAAATCGAAGGCGCAGAATTCATTTTCAACAAGGCGCCCATTGAGATTACGGACGAGGGCGTGATATTTGCCGACACCGTCTGCGACGAAAATCATAAAGTTATTTCCGTTTCCAAGGAAACGTCGCTCATGAAGGCGGACACAGTTATGATTTGCGTTTCGCAGAGACCTTCCAACATGATCCTCACGCAGACGAAAGGTCTGGAAACCAACGAACGCGGGCTTGCAAAGATAAACGAAAACGGCGAAACCACCCGTCCCGGCGTATTCGCATCGGGCGACGTAGTTAAGGGGGCGAAGACGGTCGTAGAGGCTGTAGAACAGTCCAAGCGCGTAGCCTTTGCAATGCACGAATATCTTCAGAGCCTGCCCAAGGAATAATCTGAATAATTTTGCCGCGTTCGCGCGGCAATACGGAACAAGATAAAATAAAGCCCCCGCTTTTCCGTGCTAACGGAAAAGCGGGGGCTTTTCTTCGTTTTGCTAAGCTTGTTTTGCTTGATCTCGTTTTACCTGACCTTATTTTGCTTAACAGCGGCTCAGTAATCGCGCGAAAGGCAAATATCCAGGGCGAGACTGTGCGCGGGCGTAAACTTTTTGCCCTTGCGCCAGACGACGAACCACACTCTGTCCAGCTCAACCCCGCAAAGCCGCACTTCCCTGAGTTGTCCGCGCGAGATATACTCTTCGACAAGGTCGCAGGGAAGAACGGCAATGCCCTGCCCCGCAATCGCGGCGGCTATGAGCGCGTCGTTTGTATCCGCTTCTGTAACGGGCTTTGCAACGAGGGCGAATTTCGCCAGCTCTCCGTCGAGCAAATCGCGCGAGGCGCTGCCCTTTTCCCTCAATAAAAGGGGCAACCGCGAAATACCCTCTGCGTCCGTGCTTTCGGGCGCGCAAAAGGAGGGCGAGCATACCGCTGCCAGCCTGTCGCCGCCGAATTTCTTCGCCTCCACGTTGCCGCTTATGCGCCCTTCAACTATGCCGAAATCGAGCGCGCCGTCCGCAATGCCCCTTTCTATTTCCGCAGTGTTGGCGACGCGCACATAGCATTCCAACCCCTCTATTTTTTGCTTCCACGCCCTCACAAGCGCAGGCATTATAATCTTTCCCACCGTCATGGACGCGCCCGCGCGCAGAATTGGCTTTTTGCGCGCGCTCTTTGCCTCGTCTTCAAACTCCGAAAATGCCTTTACCGCCTCTGTTGCGGCAGGCAAAAGCCGCTCCCCGTCCGAGGAAAGAATTAATTTCCTGCCCGCCCGCTCGAAGAGCTGCACGCCGTAAAAATTTTCAAGCTCGGCTATCGTCTGGCTGACGGACGGCTGCGCCACGCACAGCCTTTCCGCCGCGCGCGTTATGCCTCCCGCCGCGCATACCTCCGCAAAGGTCTTGAGATGTCGGATTGTCATAATATTTTACCTATGCTTTTTATAAAATTATATTATTTTACATATTAATTGTCAAGATGTATAATTGCGGCAGAGGTTTGAGAAGATGAAAAAATTAAAGCTGTACGCAATACTGTTTTTAACGATGTTCAAGATAGGTCTTTTCACGTTCGGCGGGGGATATGCCATGATTACTCTGCTCGAAAACGAGTTCGTTACGCGAAAAAAGTGGATTGACGAAAGCGAATTCATGGACATAGTTGCAATAGCCGAATCCACCCCGGGACCTGTCGCCGTCAACTCGGCGACTTATGTGGGTTACCGTACGGCGGGCGTAATCGGCTCGGTAATCTGCACGCTGGCGGTTTGCATGCCGTCCTTTATAATAATCTACCTTATATCTCTGTTTTTCAACGCGTTCATTCAGCTCGAATACGTCGCTTACGCCTTTGAAGGCATTCAGGCGTGCGTGATATTCCTCATACTCGCCGCAGGCATAAAGATGATTGTGCGCATAAAAAAGAGCGTGTTCAATATAGTAGTTTTTATTGCGACTTTTACCGCCATGATTACCCTTTCGGTGCTTGCGATAGACTTTTCGTCCATATATTACGTGCTACTCAGCGCCGCGACAGGCTTTATCGTCTACTCCGCCGCATACGCAAAAAAACGGCTCAAAGAGCGCAAAGACTGCGGCATATGTGCGGGCGAATGCACGGACGGGGCGAAAAGAGCTCTGCCCTACAACAGCGCCGTTACAGCTGATGAAGCTAAAAAATCGCACACCTCGTCCGAAGAAAGCGGCGACGGCGCAAATGCCGATATTTCGAACGATAAAGGAACAGATGCCGATATTTCGGGCGATGAAGGAGGCGAAAAATGATTTACCTTGAATTGTTTTTGTCCTTCCTGAAGATAGGCGCGGTGTCGTTCGGCGGAGGTTACGGCATGATTTCGCTCATACGCGAAACGGTGCTTGCAAACGGCTGGCTGTCAGAAGAGCAATTTTTAAGTTTCATAGCCGTGGCGGAATCCACGCCAGGACCGCTGGCAATAAACATGGCTACATTCATAGGTTCGGCGCAGGGCGGCTTTGCAGGCGCGCTCGCGGCGACGGCGGGCGTCGTTCTGCCCTCGTTCGTCATAATACTTATAATAGCCGCGGCGATAAAAAACATTCTCAAGTTTGCAGGCGTCCGAGCCGTGCTGGACAGCGTTCAGCCCGCGATATGCGCGCTCATCACCGCGACGGCTATAACCATGTTCATTACATGCGCATTTTCCTTCACCTCCGTCGGAGACGGCTTTCGGGTAAACGTTCGCATACTGATAACTTTTGCTATAGTAGCGCTCATCGCGCTCGGTTACAGATTTTTCAGAAAAAAATCTTTTTCGCCCATACTGCTCATAATCATTTCGGGTGCACTGGGCATAATTTTTAACCTTATTTTGCCTTAAAGGGCAGACGGCACGCCGTCAAACAGCATAAAAGCGCTTTGTGCTTCTATGCTGCTTTATAACATGACCGGCGCGCGGTTCTATAACACGGCTGGCGTACTGCCCTATAACATGCCCGGCGTACAGCGCAGACAAATTTTTTCTTTTTCCTTGTAAGAAAGTCAATAAAATATTAAAAACAGCGCAAAAACGCTTGTATTTTTTTAATTTGTACATTATAATATATCACGCAATCGGCGTTCGGGTACAACCTGAACACTTTTTGTAAACTGAATATTGGGGCGTCGCCAAGCGGTAAGGCAACGGACTCTGACTCCGTCATTCGGGTGTTCAAATCACTTCGCCCCAGCCAAAAGCACTATATATTGTGGTTTGTTTAAATTCAGACACAATTGTAGTGCTTTTTTGTTGTCATTTTTTGCTTTTTATGACTGTTTTTTTGTCAATTTTATAGTTAATTTTGGCTTATTTTACCCCGTTGGGAACTTTTGGGAACTTAAGGAAAGCTGCTTTTCAGGCAATTTCAGCTCAAATTCAGTTCCCGTTTTTGTCCTAAAATTCATAGTTCACCTTCTCGGCTTCGGAAAAAATGTATTCCTCGGAATAGGTCGTATATCCCCTGTCTACGGCGGAAGTTTTGACATCCTTATCGAATGAATGCCCGTCCCAGAGCATAACGACTTCCTGGTTGACCCCTGCCTCTTTGCAACGGGTTATAAAGGTATATCTCAGCTCGTGCGGGTGATGATCGGGAAATAAGCGCTTTAAAGTCGTCGCCACCGTTCGGGGATTGGTATCCCTCGCCTTGTCGAAGTCGACGTAGGGCAGCACCCTTTTGAATACGGGCGTGAATGGTATGCGTCTGAGCGTTACGTTTCTGCCCATGCGCTCCTTGCTCGTCGCGCATTCAAGCATATTGCCGCCTAAAATCTTAATCGATTGCAACTCGCTCTGCCTCAGTCCGAAGTACAAAAGCACGAGCATTGCCGAACTTGCGGCGTTGTCCTGCTTTTGTATGCAGAAGTCGACAAGCCGCCTCTCTTCTGCTTTGGTGAACGCTCTTCCCTTCTTGGTTTCGCGGAAGGGAAGCACGATTTTCTTCATGGGCGAATCTATCTTGTAGTCCTCGACAGCCATATCGAAAATGCAGTTGAGCTGCAATTTGAGCTTTTCTGCCGTGCGGTGGTGTCCCTCATCGACAAAGGTAAACAGATAGTCCTGAACCATAGGTCTTGTAATCTCGCCTATCTTGTAATCGCCGAATGTCGGCTTGAGGTTTACATTATACGAGCGGACGTATTCCTTATATGTCGAGGGCTTTGTAGTGCGTTCCTTAATTTTAAGCCAATTTTCGGCGCACACGGCAAACGTAACCGATTGAGCGATCGGTGCAGGCAGCTTTTCCGCATATTTTGGGTCGGAAGAATACGCCTCGTTGAACTTTTCTATGAACTTTTCCTTCATAATCTCAAAGTCCATCGAGGCAACTTCAATCCTCTTTCCGTCGCGGCGGTAGCGCGCCTGAAACATACCTCTTATGTAGCGGTACTTTACATAAATATTGTTGTATTTGAAATAATTTCTCATGGGTGCAGGCATTTTTGAAATCTCCTTTTTAGTAAATTTTAAAATGCCCGATTTCTTTTCTCGTTCCGTCTTTTGTCCTTTTTTATCAGAAGTTTTTTTGCTATCCCTCTCGCCGCCGCTCGCCATTTTAAGAATGGTCGCAATGTGTTCGTCGGCGTTCGGTCGCGTAGAAACTTCCTTTATAAGTTGTGTCAATTCAAATATTTGCTGTTCTGTCATTTCCTCCTTGTTGCGGTTATTGCATAGTACAGCCGCGTATTTTAATCCCCTTAAAATTGTGTTTCCGAAAGGCAGGTATCGCCCTGCCGCTTAAGCAATTTTATTATAATTCTTAAATTTTCCAATTAAAAGGAACTAAAGCGGTATCTTCCCACAACTTATGCAACAAAACCCAACTTTACCCCAACAAACCCCAACAAAACGGTAGAGGTGGCGGAGCTCTTATTAAGTTTTGTATGTATTTCTTATTCATATTACTGCTCACATAAATATTTTTTGTAACGCCCCTGAATGGTGTATATCACCGACTGAACTGTGCCTGCGCTGCGGTTGACGAGCTTTGCAATCTTCCTCAAAGTCATGCCAGCCATGCGGTAGTTCAATATCTCTCTGTGGTAGGGTGTAAGCTTCATTTTGTCCATCATTTGTTCTGCGACAATATAATCTTCTTCGCTCGGTGTATATGACATCTGCTCTTTACTGTTGAGGGCTTCAACCATACTCGCATTCTTCATAAAATCGCGGTATCTGCCACATATCATGCGGGTAATCAGTTTATAGCAGTAGTATTGAAGGCTCAAAACTTTACCTTTTCTGTCTGTCGTATAGGTATCTTCCAGATGCTCGCCTAAGTGTTCGCAGAGGAAGAGGGCAACGGTCTGCACTATGTCGTAGTTGTCCGAGAGTATGTAACCCGGCTCGTTCTTGCAGTAAATATCTTTGCATATCTTTGCGTGTATTTCCGCCGCAAAACTGCCCGAAAAGCGGATAAGGTTCTTGGTCTCCTTGCATACGATGAGTTCGGCTATTTCCAGAACGTTGTCAGAAGAGATAACCTCCTTAAACACCCTGAAACTTCTTTTATTTGTCTTTGTCATTTGTTTTACCTCCGTCTTGATTTTTCGTCTTTCGACGGGGTAAAAAGGGCATGGGCGATTTATTAATTGCGGAAATCTGATGTAACGGCGTCCCCTGTCAATAGAGAGAGAAAATTTCCTCAAAGAATTAAGCTGTTGTCCTACTGAAATTTACGAACGACATTGACTGGGGTAAACGGCTATGCCAAAATATCCCCTCGAAAGAGAAAACAGACCCTTACCACAAAAGCTCAATTACTTTTCGGCATTTTCTCTATCACCTCATAACCGACCTTCCCCATAATCTCACCCTCGCTTATGCAGGTAAAATCGTCCGCAAGTATGTACTTGAAACCGTGATCCTCATCACCCATTTTGCAAAGAATGTCTTCATCCAAAACATCCGACACGAAATAGGTCTTCATTCCGCGCGAGTAGACTATCTTTTCGTCGTTTTTGGTGATGTATTTGAGCATATATTTAATGCTGTCCGCGACCTGTCTTTTATCTACTATCTCCGAAAAATCGCTCCTGCCGAACCGCTCGTTGAAATAGCTGTTCTGGATACTCTTTTCTCGACGGCGTCGCTTGGTGCTGTAATCTTCGTGTTCCTCTAATATACCGGGCATACTGTTTTCGGGAATATAGGCAAGAGCGTGAAAGTGCATTCTTTCGCCGAGTTCGCCCCTCTCCCATGCGCCTATATATCTCCAACCGCGCCTCGATGAGAGGTGATACAGCGTATTCATAAGACTTTCCCTGAAACTCTCTTCCGTATGTTTCTCGGAATTGTAGGTAAATGTACAAAAGAAATTCCAGCCATAGTTATATCCTCTCCGTATCATTCGCTTGTACCTTTCCCAGCGGTTGCGACTAAGTCTGTTAAAGTGCCTCTCCACGAATTCGTCCGCATCCTCTTGATTTTCAAACAAGGGCGCACACTCCTGCAATACCTTAGCCTTTCGCGTTTCCCGCTTGCCTTTGACCTTATTGAATTGTTCTTCCAGAATTTCAACCTTTTTCTTTTTATCGGTTGAAAGAGGTATAGCAAAGCTCCGCCTCTTATGCCGCCTTTGCGTATGTGGTATGGCTATATAGTGTCCGCCGTCATTATAAATCTTCGCTGAAATAAGGTTCATTTCTCTTCACCTCCCCGCATATTCAAAATTGTTGTTCTGTGTACCTGCAAATTTCTGTCCTCCTGATAAAAATTTGCACGAAAAAAGGGCATAGCACAAAAAAGAGAAACTGTTTCATTTCACTTAATTTGTACTAAGCCCTTCAGGACTGCAACTTCTTCCAATTACTCCGCTTGGACAACGGGGCGGCCTTTTTTATTCGGCACAATCACTACAAAACTCGTCGACTATAAATCCTCGCCGTACTACCTATCTTACTTTATTTTTTACTTTTCTTTTTCTTAACTTTGTTCTCCTATTAAATTGTGTATGCGCTTTTCGCGTGCTTGTACTTATTGTATAACCTATCCACAAAAATGTCAAACATATGTTTACATAATTTTAGAAAAAATTTGAACTTATACACAATGGCAAGCTCTGAACAGGGACGGCGAAGCAGACAAATGCAGATAATGCCCGTCCGCCGCGGAGCGAAAAGGCGATCCGCAAGCGGGTTAGCGCGGACGCCTTTTCCGCGACGGACTTTTGCCGCAGGCGTTTATTTATGGTTGACTGTTAAGACTAGCTGATTTAAGAAGTTGGTTTCGTTGATTTGCACTACCCACTCCATCGATTTTCCGTTTGTTCATTTGATTAAAATAAGGGCGTGAGCTTGTCTGCGGCGGCGCTCCGCGCCGCCGCACTCGTCAAAAGACATGCTCACGCCTAACTGCCAACGGATGTTTTTCTGTCGTATAATGCAAGGCAATAAGGTATTCTTTTCGATTGAGAAATTTTAATTGCCCCCATAATATGCCTCAATTACCGCACTTTTCTCGATAATTTTGTCCTTAAAATGGTGTTGAATTACGATATAAATAGGTATAATTATCAAATTTATAAGTTTAATTTAGCAAAAATAATTGAAATTTTCAATATGCTCCAAGGGCTTTATATGGTGTATAATATTGACAAATTACCTTGTACATACTATAATATGGTATAGATAATTCCTAAAAAAAGGAGGATATGTTGTGGTCGGCGTAACGATTATAACTTGCTTTTACATAGTTATGCTCTGTCTCGTTGGCGTATTTTATACCATGCGCAACAGTCTCCGCGCAGAGAGTTTATGCGGATTTGTGTCGCGTATTTGCGCTCGCATATCCCGTTATTCCGGAATTATTTTTGCCTTAATGCTGTTAGTCCTTTGTAACTACGGTCAGATTAAGGAACTAATTAACGTAGTTTTACCTGAGCAGAGTGTAAAAAACATAAAGTTTTTGGTAACATTCATGTTTGGCTCCTCCTCTGTATTTTCAGCTATTCAATCGGTTTTAATTTATCTGCTGTTCGTAAGCTGTCTTACAGGGCTCAGCGCTTTTTTTACCGTTAAGTTAAAGACTTTTCTTACAGATAAGGTCAAATCTTTTTCCGGCAAACAAGACACAAAAAATCTTGTACAGCGCGAATACAAGCGCATTATTATAAAACCCTGTTTGTCTAATGACAGGTACAATTCATAAAATTCAATATTAACTCACGGCACACGTCGTGAGTTTTCGGCGTATTTGTCCTTCTGCTTTTACATGTTTTCACATGCTCTGCATCAACTAAATTCGGCACAATACGCTTTTTTGTTTGTTAAAATATAGATATTGCAAGTTATTAATTTTCTAATTAAATGTAGATGATTTAGGTTTTTATATGAAAATTGTAATGATAGGGCACAAGTACGTTCCGTCCCGAGAGGGCGGCGTAGAAATAGTTGTTGAAAACCTTGCGACGCGTATGGCGGCGCTGGGTCATGAAGTCGATCTTTTCAATCGCAAACGCAAAGAGTATACCCCTATCACCGAATATAAAGGCTGCAAAGTAGATAATATCTTCACTGTCAACAAACGCTCGCTCGATGCTATCGTCTATGCCTTCTTTGCAACGCTTAAAGCCAGAAGAATGCTGAAAAAAGGTGATGCAGATATAGTTCATTATCATGCCGAAGGACCCTGCTTCTTCCTCAATCTTTTGCCAAAAAAGAAAAAACGCCCTGAAACCAAAGTTGTTGTAACCATACATGGGCTTGACTGGCAAAGAGGTAAATGGGGCGGATTTGCAACTAAAATTTTGCTTTCGGGCGAAAAGAAAGCTGTTAAGTATGCTGACGAGATAATTGTGCTATCCCATAATAATAAGTCCTATTTTATGGATACTTACGGAAGAGAAACAAAATATATTCCCAATGGCATCCAGACGCCTCAGCTTCACGAGCCCGAAATTATAAAAGAGAAATACGGACTTGGTTTTAACGACTACATCCTCTTCCTTGCCAGGATTGTTCCTGAAAAGGGGCTGCATTATCTGATTGAAGCATGGAAAAAGGTTGTTGAACAGACAGGCACAACTAAAAAGCTAGTCATTGCCGGCGGTTCTTCGCACAGCGACGAATACTTCGAAAGTATATGCGATATGTGCAGGGGCGATAATTCCATCATAATGACGGGCTTTGTGCAAGGGCAGGAATTGCAGGAGCTGTATTCCAATGCCTATCTCTATGTACTGCCTTCCGATATCGAAGGTATGCCCATGAGCCTTCTCGAAGCGCTTTCGTACGGCAATGTCTGCCTTGTTTCGGATATACCCGAAAATACCGAGGTTATCAACGAAAATTGCTATGTCTTCCGTCGCGGAGATGTGGACAGATTGCGCCACCAGATAAAGAAGATAATAAACCTCAACCTTACGACTCACAGCAATATGGTAATTCCCTACACCTGGGATGAAGTCGTAGATAAGACAATAGAAATTTATAAGAGATAATATGAAAGTTTTATTGGTTAATAAATTTCACTATATGAAAGGCGGTTCGGAAAGATATTATTTTACTCTTGCCGAAACATTCAAAAGCAAAGGACACTATGTGGTATACTTTGCCATGGCTGACGAGAAGAATATTCCTTGTGAGCAGTCAAAATATTTCGTGTCCAATTCTTCCGTAGGCGGCGGTATCAAGAGCAAGCTGAATATGGTGCTTCATATCGCTTATTCCAAGGAAGCTTATAAAAAAATGAAAGCTCTTCTTGCAGAGGAAAAGCCCGATCTCGTCATTTTAAATCTCGTTCATAAGCAGATAACGCTCTCGATTATTGACGCCATCAAAGAATATAACGCTAAACTTCCCATATTCTGGACTATGCACGATTTGATTACGGTTTGTCCGTCATATACAATGTTGGACGGCGCGGGCAATATCTGCGAGGCCTGCATGGACGGAAACTTTGGACATTGCGTTGAAAAGAAGTGCATCAAAGGTTCAAAACTTATGAGTATGCTCTCTAAATACGAAGCAGACTATATTCGTAAGAGAGGATGGTACAACAAAGTAGACATGTATATATGCCCTTCCGAATTCTATAAAAATAAATTGAAAGAGGGTAAATTTACCAAATCACCGATAGTCTGTATGCGCAATCCGCTTTCGGCAGATACTCAGTTCGGCGTTAACGACAACGATAAAGGCTATGCGCTTTACTTCGGAAGGCTATCTAAGGAAAAAGGCGTCAAAACCTTGATTGACGAAGCAGTAAAAGCTAATATCAAACTTTATATCCTCGGAACGGGACCGATAGAAGAAGAACTCAAGGAATATGCCCAAAATTATAGCAATGTCGAGTTTAAAGGCTTCCAAACGGGACAGGCTTTGACTGATTATATCAAGAATGCGCGTTGCGTCGTTCTGCCTTCCGAATGGTACGAAAACGGTCCTTACAGCGCAATGGAAGCAATGGCTCTCGGTAAACCACTTGTCGTATCAGACAATGGCGGATTGCCGGAATTGGTCGACGACGGCATAAACGGATATATCTATTCCGATAAGGCACAGCTTTCAGAAAAGTTGACAAAAATATTTGCCCTTTCGCAGAGCGACTACTCGTCAATGTGTAAGCAATCGTATGAAAGAGCTAAAACTCTGTTCGATGCGAACAGTTATATAGACAATTTACTTGCTGAATACAGTAAAATAAAAAAATAATTTGGAGTTCTGATATGGCAGAGAAAAAATTAAACGGAACAGTAATCGTAACCTATCGTTGCAATGCTCGTTGCACGATGTGTAACAGATATAAGGCGCCTTCCCGCCCCGAAGAGGAACTTTCGATTGAAACTATCAAAAAATTGCCTCGCATGTATTTCACAAATATTACGGGCGGTGAGCCTTTTATTCGTCAGGATCTTAAAGATATAGTGCGCGAGCTCTATAAAAAGAGCGACCGCATCGTTATCTCGACTAACGGCTTCTTTACAGACAGAATTATCGACCTTTGCAAGGAGTTCCCCAACATCGGTATTCGTATCTCTATTGAAGGCTTAGAGCAGACTAACAATGAGATCCGCGGTTTGCAGGATGGTTTCAATCGCGGATATACTACATTGCAGAAGCTTGTTGAAATGGGCATGAAGGATGTCGGTTTCGGCATGACCGTTCAGGATAAGAACGCTCCCGACCTCGTCCCCCTCTACCTCCTCTCCAATCAGATGAATATGGAATTCGCAACGGCATCTCTCCATAATAGTTTTTACTTTGTTGAAGCGAAGAACATTATTCACGACCGTCCTATGGTTGCGCAGAATTTTGAAAACCTCATAAACGAGCTTCTCAATTCCAACAGCCCCAAGAAGTGGTTCCGCGCATATTTCAATCACGGTTTGATCAACTATATATACGGACAAAAGCGCCTTCTGCCCTGCGACATGAGCTTCGATACTTTCTTTATCGACCCCTATGGCGATGTAATGCCCTGCAACGGCACAAAAGATAAGGAAGTCATGGGCAACCTCAATACCCAGACTTGGGACGAGTTGTGGAACAGCGACCAGGCAGAAGTTGTCCGCAAAAAGGTTCGTTGTTGCGACAGAAATTGCTGGATGATAGGTTCAGTTTCGCCCGCAATGCATAAATATATCTGGAAGCCTTTATGGTGGGTATTCGTACACAAGTTCCTCCGCTTCTTCAAGAAGAAAAAGTACAGCATGTATGAACTCAAAGTTGTGCGCGATTACCGCGACGGAAAAGTTACAAAGGAAGATTTAGATAAGCTTTCGACCTGTGACGTAAACGCAACAATCAACGACGGTTTGTCTGCAGCCAGCAAGGAACAGCTTGCCACCAAATCCGGCGAAGAAATAGTCGACGCCGACATCAAAGGACAGATGAGCGAAGACAAGAATTAATTATTATGATAGGACTATGCATTAAATACGCCCATGAAAATTATGGCGGTATGTTACAGGCATACGCAACAACAAAGATATTTGAAAAGTTAAATATCGAATATGAACTTATCAGATATGATAAATCCGGCTCTTTATCTTTTAAGATTAAGGCATTGCCACGTATGTTTAATGGCGTATTTCTTAATGATAAGTTTGAAGCATTGAAAAAGAAAATTGGAAAAAAATTGCACCCTGATTTTGCCAAAAATGACGCTGTCAGGATGAATGCTTTTCACAGATTTTCAAAGGACAAGTTTCTTAATTTGGCTCCGGTAAGTGTTGGCTTTAAAAAACTATGCGAGGATTCAAAAAAATACAGCGCTGTGGTTACCGGAAGCGATCAACTTTGGTCTCCGTCAGGATTATCAACTAATTTTTTTAACTTAATGTTTGTAAATAATGATGTCAGAAAAATTTCTTACGCATCAAGTTTTGGTGTAGGCAATATCCCTTGGTATCAGAAAGGCAGAACCCGCAAATTTTTAAACAGACTTGATTATATAAGCATGAGAGAAAATCGCGGGGCAGAAATTGTCTATGAATTGACAGGTAAAAAAGTTCCCGTTGTTATTGACCCCGTTATGATGTTTACCTCAGAGGAGTGGAACGATTTAATCCCTGTTAAATCAATAGCTAACAAAGGCGACTATATTTTTGCTTATTTCCTTGGCGATAATCAGGAATACAGAAAAGCGGTAAATGATTTAAGTAAAAAATTAGGACTTAAAATAATTGCATTGCGCCATATGGATCAATATGTATCTAGCGATGAAACATTTGGAGATGAGGCGCCTTATGATGTAGGACCTGAGGAGTTCTTAAACTATTTGCGCGGAGCCAGATTTGTATGCACAGATTCGTTTCACGGTTCGGTATTTTCAATTTTATATCACAAGCAGTTTATTGTATTTAATAGGTATTCAAACAATTCTTCTCATTCTAAAAATTCAAGAATAGATACCTTATGTTCAAATTTGGAAATATCGGGCAGAAGGTTTAGCGAAGATTTTATCTCGCAAATTCAAAAACCGATTAATTATGATGCTGTTGAAAATAAAATTCAGATGCTTCGCGGTGATGCCTATGGTTATTTGAATAATGCGCTCAAAGGATTAAATTAAGCATGATTTCAATTACAAAAAAAGAAGATTGTTGCGGATGCACTGCATGTGCAAATATCTGCCCTAAAAACTGTATAACTATGGAACCTGATGAAGAGGGTTTCTTATATCCAAAAGTTCAGCAGGATTTATGTATAAATTGCGGACTCTGTGAAAAAGTTTGCCCTGTTAAATTTCCTCCTGTATTGAATGATGTTAATAAAAAAGATTTAATTGGCTTTGTTGTAAGAAACAATAATGAAAACATATTAAATGTTTCCACATCAGGTGGGTTTATTGATGCTCTAAACAAGTGGGTAATTTTAAAAGGCGGTTATGTTTGTGGGTGCAGGTTTGACAAAGAATTTTTTACGGAGCATGTTATTACAAATAAAGAAGAAGACTTGCATAGTTTCTGTGGCTCGAAATATGTTCAAAGTAGATTAAATGACAGCTTTGTTAAGATTAAAGAAATATTAAATTGTAATTTTTTAGTCTGTTTTACTGGCACACCTTGCCAGGTTGCAGGTTTGAAAAATTATTTGAAGAAAGATTATCCGAATTTAATAACCGTTGATTTAGTTTGTAGGAGTATTCCAAGTCCGTTAGTTTATAAAAGATATCTTGAATATCAAGAAAAAATTCATAATTCAAAAATAACAGAAATTAACTTCAGGCAAAAAACTTATGGTTACCATAGCGGTACTTTAGTGATTAAATTTGCAAACGGAAAGAAATATTCTGGAAGTAATCGTGTGGATTTATATATGAAGGCTTTTCACCATGATTATATATCCCGTCCAGCCTGTTATGATTGTGCTTTTAAAACTAAAAATCGTTGTAGCGATTTTACTGCTTTTGATTCCTGGAAAGCAAAAGATGTGGTTAACGAAGATATAATTGACGATGATAAAGGTTTTACTAATGTTATATTACATTCTGATAAGGCAATTAATTTAATTAAAGAAATATCTTCATTAAATGTTTTTAATGCTAATGCAAATAAAATGTTTATGTATACAGGCGGAATGGAATCAAAATCAGTTGTAAAGCCAGTAAGAAGAGATAACTTGTTTCAAAATTTAAATTGTAATAATGAAAAAGATTTTTCAAGGTTGATAAAGCAATATATTCCAATTACTAAAAAAGATATAATTATAGAAAAATCAAAAGGGATTTTATATAAAACTGGTTTAATAAAGATTGTAAAGAAGATTAAAAGATGAGAAAAAGATTACATGCAAAATTTTATCTTACCGACATTATAGCGTTTTTGATTTTTTTATTAACTACGGCGTCAATTTTTACATCGGTCGGTTTGGGATCTTTTTGGGGTTATTTTGATGAAATAACCGCTTTGATATGTTTTGTAATTATATTTCTGTCTCTATTTCAAAAAAAATATAATCATACTGATCAAGCAATTATATTGCTTTGTTTGATTTTGCTTTTGATTGGGTTGGCTGGAAATTTTTTATTTCAATATAGAACAGATTTAAAGCTTATTATATTAGATATTGTTGCAACATATAAAGGCTTATTATATTATTTGGCATTTAAGTCTTTAAATTTAAAAATTAAACAAATTGAGAGTATTGCTAAAACAACTTTTGTGCTGTTCTTTGTTTTGTTAGTTATTATGTTTCCTTTGGCGATTCTTAATTTGTTTTTAAATTTTGGAATGGGTGGAGAATATGTATATGGTATTCGCTCTTTCAAATTTATTTTTGTTAATGCAGGTAGTTGTTCATTAATTTTTTATACGATCATAGCTGTTTTGTTATTAAAAGTTGCTTTGCAAAAATGTTTTTATATTTCTGATAAGGTCTATGCGTTTTTATCTTTGTTCTTGTGGGCTGCTACATTAAGAAGCAGAGCTATTGCATATGTTGGTATTTTTATTATATTAGCGATATGGATCTTTCATTTTTGTAAAAACAAGAATTTTAAAATAAAGATATGGCCCGCAATATTGCTTGTTGTTATTGTTTATTTAATTGCACAAAGCAAAATCGAATTTTATTTTTCTAATTCAAAAACTGCTAGGTATAATTTATTATATTATGGGTTGGTAACACTTGAAAAATGTTTTCCTTTTGGTTCAGGGTTTGCAACTTACGGTTCTGCTGTGGCTTCAGAATATTATTCGCCTTTGTATTGGGAATATGGATTTGACCAAATATATGGATTAGCTCCTGGTAGTGATTCATTTTCAAATGATGGACTGTGGGGTGAAATATTTGGCCAATTTGGCTTTTTTGGGACAATAATTTTCTGTGTTATTTTTGTTATTATTTTTTTGAGTGCTTATAAGCGTTCAGAAGATAATTATGATAGATTTTTTTATTTGTTTCTTGGTTTATTACTTTTATTTGGTTCTGTTGGAACTAAAACTGTTATGCATTTTACAATTATACCTGTGTTTATATTGCTTGCAATAAGAGTAAAAATGAATGAGACAACACAATTAAAAGCTAAAAAGAATATTAATTTTTTTGAGCGGTCGTGTAATGAAAAGTGTACAAATTTGTAATATAAATTTAATTTTTTATTTAAAATGAGTTCATTGGTAAGCATAATATTGCCTGTATTTAAAGTCAAAGAAGAATATTTTCGCAAATGCGTTGATAGTATTATCCATCAAACTTATAGTAATTTAGAAATTATTATTGTGGATGATGGTTCGCCGGATAATTGTGGTAAAATTTGCGATGAATACGCAATTATCGATAATAGGATAAAGGTTGAGCATAAAGCAAATGGCGGTGTATCTTCGGCAAGGAATGCAGGCCTTGATAATTCTAAAGGCGAATTAATTATGTTTGTAGATGCGGATGATTGGCTTGAAGTTAATGCGGTAGAAACGCTTGTGAATTATCAAATACAAAATAAAGCTGACTTGATTGCTTGTGGTTATTTTAAGGGTAATAATTTAGTAGAAAAAAAGACTTGTAGTGTTACTAATTTATCAGGGGCAGAAGTTCCTAAAGCTATAGCAGGTAAGTACAATTATGTAATGGGTTATCTGTGGAATAAATTATTTCTTAAATCTATAATTGATGCTGGACATATTCGTTTTGACGAAACGTCGGCTGTTTGTGAGGACAGCTTATTTTGTCAAGAATACGCTGTGAATTGTCATAATGTAATTTGTATTAAGCCAGCCTTGTATCATTATAGAATTAATATTGAAAGTGCTACGCATAGTAAATTTTCTTTAAAAAATGCTACGGTTTTTCAAACGTATAGAAATATAATCGATTTGTGTAATGAGTATTATAAAGATAATGATTTAGATGAGTTATTAAATGCTAATTATTTCAGTCATTATATTCAAAGTCTGTATAGAATAAAATGTGAGCTTGATTTTGATGAACGCATTAAATTTAAATATGTTTATAAATTTGTAAAGGCTAATTTAATATATATTTTAAAGAATAAATATTTAAAGGTTAAGAGAAAATTTTTAGCGGTTTATTTAACAATATCAATGGCTAAAAGTTTTAGAGGTAAATGTGACCAATAAAAAATGTACTGTCGCTATTGTAACGCATTATTATAACAGTATAAATTACGGCGGAAATTTTCAAGCTTATGCTCTATGTGTAGTCATAAACAATACTACACAAAATAATGCTTTTCAACTTTGCTACCCTTGGGGATTAGATAAAAAAAATATTGAGGGTAACCCCCATTTTTCATGTAAATTAAAAAAACTAATTTATAAAGTTGGTTCAAATTTATTTGAAATAGGAGATATTATACACAAGCTTTCAAATAAACTTCATAAAAAAACAATTAACTTATTATTAAATGATAGAAGGAAATCTTTTAAAAATTTTAATAAAAATATAATTCCTCATAGTAACGAAGTTTTTACCTCAAAAAATATAAAAGAAGCCATTAAATTATACGATATTTTTATAACCGGAAGTGACCAAGTTTGGAATACCGACTGGTATACTCCTGTGTTCTTTCTGGATTTTGTCCCTTCGGACAAGATTAAAATCTCCTATGCTGCCTCCATTTCTAAAGATACATTAACGGATAAAGAAAGGTTGATTTTTAAAAATAGTCTTTCGGATTATCGCGCTGTTTCTGTACGAGAAGAAAAAGCTAAAGAGTTAATAAAAGATTTATCGCCCGTTGAGCCTCAAGTTGTGCTTGATCCTACACTATTGCTGGAAAAAGAAGATTGGGATAAGGTATGTGCTGATCGTATAATCGACGAACGCTACCTATTTTGTTATTTTCTTGGTAATAATAAAAAAGAAAGAGAATTGGCTTTAAAATTTGCAAGGAATAAACAACTTAAAATTGTGTCTGTTCCGCTCACAGGGGCGAAAATATATTCTGATTTAAAGTTTGGCGATATCGTTTTGCCGACAGCATCCCCAGAAGAGTTCATATCTTTAATTAAATACGCAGATTATGTCTTTACTGATAGTTTTCACGCTGTCGTTTTTTCTCATATTTATGAAAGACAATATTTTGTTTTTAATAGGGATAAAAAAGGGACAATGAATTCGCGTATTTTTAACATTACAGAACTTTTTGATAATCAACAACGCTTTTGTAATGATAAATATAAGGAAAATTTAGAGTACATCATTTCTTTAAATGATATTGATTATACTAAACCAATTGAAAAATTTGATAATTTAAAAATTAAATCTATTGAATTTTTAAAAAATAATTTATCAGTATGAAAAGTCAAGTTAAAGCCGGAGCGCTTTTGCAGTATATGCAAATGGCGCTTCAAATAATTGTACAATTAATATATACTCCTGTAATGATCCGTATTCTTGGTGATAGTGAATACGGAATTTACAGTCTTGTATCGTCAATAATTTCATATCTGAATTTACTTACTCTTGGTTTTGGTGCTAGTTATATAAGATTTTATTCAATCTACAAGGCATCCAATGACGAGGATGGTATAAAAAAACTTAACGGCTTATATATGATAGTATTTGCTATATTGGGTGCAATCGCTTTAGGCGCAGGGCTTATTATAGCATTTAATGTCGGTATATTTTTTAATGAAACTTATTCCGTTCACGATTTAGAAATAGCAAAAATATTAATGATCTTTTTATCTATCAATTTGGCTATTTCTTTTCCGGCAAGTGTATTTACTTCATATATAACCAGTCAGGAAAAATTTATATTTTTAAAACTTGTTAATATGGGTAAAACCGTTCTGAGCCCGTGCCTTTGTATTGTATTTTTATTTTTAGGCTATGGGTCAATCGGGATGGTTATTGTTACTACGGTTGTATCTTTAGTTATTGATTTCATAAATATCGCTTTCAGCGTCGGGCGATTGAAGATGCGTTTTTCATTGCGTAATCCCAATTTGCGGTTGCTGAAAGATATTGCTGTTTTTTCTGTTTTTATTGCAATAAACCAGATTATAGATCAGATTAACTGGCAGACCGATAAAATAATTTTAGGTAAAATGATTAGTGCGACAGCAGTAGCGGTTTATACTGTTGCAAGTACTATAAATACAATGTATGTAAATTTTTCTACGGCTATTTCCGGTGTTTTTGCTCCAAGAATTAACAGATTGGTAAGCGAACAACCTGAGGGATGGAAAGATAGTATTAATGAGCTTTTTCAAAAAGTTGGGCGAATACAGTTTTTAATTTTGGCGCTTATACTTACAGGATTCATCTTTTTCGGACAATATTTTATTTCTATATGGGCAGGAGAAGGTTACGAACTCTCATATTACATTGCGTTGCTCTTAATTTGCCCTGCAACTATTTCTTTAATTCAAAATATAGGAATTGAAGTGCAAAGGGCAAGAAATAAACATCAGTTCAGAAGCATAATTTATCTCTTTATGGCATTACTCAATATTGGGTTAAGTATTTGGTTTTGCTATATGTGGGGAACAATAGGAACTGCTGTTGGTACAACAATTTCGCTAATTGTTGCAAACGGAATAATTATGAATATTTATTATCAAAGGAAATTAGATATAAATATTCTTAAATTTTGGTGGCAGATAATAAAAATTTTGCCTGGTTTAATTTTGCCAGTTGCTTTTGGAATTATTTTGTTGCTGTTTGTAGATATAACAAGTATTTGGGTATTCCTTGGACTAATTATTGCTTATACCGTGGTTTACGGCATATCAATGTGGTTATTTGGCATGAACAGGTACGAGCGAGAACTGATTACTAAACCAATGTTTAGAATGTTAAAGAGAAAGCAAAATGATAAAACTTAATGATAAAACTAAATGTTGCGGATGCGGAGCGTGCGAACAAATCTGCCCTAAAACTTGTATTACTCTAAAAGCGGATAACGAGGGATTTAGCTATTGCACAGTAGACGCCACACAGTGTATCAACTGCCATTTATGTGAGAAAGTTTGCCCTATTATAAATGAAAAAGCATTAAACAGTAATAATGCGACAGAGGTTGAAGCCTTTGTCGCATTATGCAATGATACCACTTTAAGAGAGCAAAGTTCATCTGGCGGATTATTTACTGTATTGGCAGAACAAGTTTTATCTCTTGGCGGAGCTGTTTATGGTGCGACATTTGATGAGAATTTCTTGGTTCATCATATTAGGGTGGATAATTTATCCGATTTAAAACTATTGCGAGGCAGTAAATACCTTCAAAGCCGAATTGAAAACACATATAAAGATGCAAAAGAACAATTAGATAAAGGACGTTTTGTGCTGTATACAGGTACTGCATGCCAAATAGCAGGTCTATATGGTTACCTGCATAAAAATTATGATAATCTGTTAACGGTCGATGTACTGTGTCATGGCGTACCCAGTCCTAAAGTTTGGCGCAAATATTTAAATGAGTTAGAAAATGAACATGGTTCAATTGTAAAACAGGTATCATTCAGGGATAAAAGTATCGGCTGGAAAGAGTACCTAATTTCTATTAAGTTTGAAAACAATCAAATATACTCCAGGTCGCACTCTCAAGATGACTTTATGCTCCTATTCCTCAAGGATATCTGCCTTAGGTCTTCGTGTCATGATTGCAAATTTAAAGGGATGGATAGGCCTGCTGATATTACAATAGGCGATGCTTGGGGAGTTCAAAATCATAGTCCTGAAATGGATGATGATAAAGGAACTTCCGTTGTATTGCTTCATACCGATAAAGGTAAAAATTTTTTTGAAAGAGTAAAGAACAAAGTTAATTATAAGCAATGCAATTTAGATATAGCTTTACCCCCCTCAGCTGATTCGCGTAGATCTGTTAAGGCTCATTCAAATAGACAAAAATTTTTCAAGGGAATATCTGAAGGAGAAAGTTTAAGTTCACTTGTTAGATTAACAAAACCAATATTTATTCAACGAATGATTAAGAAAATGAAAAGTGTAGTGAAGAAAATATTAGGTTTGGGCAATTAAATTTTGCTAAAAATAAAGCGGCTATCTTTTTTCGATAATGACAATACTTTCGATGCTTGCAAGCGTAATGGATACCCCCCACTCCGCTTCTTAAAGCTAGACATCTGCAACAAAGAGGGCATATATATTAAAGTATTTCCTTACACATAAAAATAGGGAGTATCGTGGGTTTACGATACTCCCTATGCTTTTGTATTGTATGTTTTTATATTAACCTACTATTCTTCGATATTTATATGCATTTTTTATGGTCCTACTCCTCTTTGATTATGTCGGAAAAGTCGAGGCACTCCATTGCGAGGCGGAGACCAAACTTGAAACCGCGGATGTAATAGTTCTCCTCTTCCAGCGCGTGGCGCTCGCCGTACAGGTCGACAAATTCGTCGAAGAGTTTGAGCTGCTCGCCCAAAAGTTGGGGGGCGCAATTTATCGTATAACGCGGTCTCGCGACGGTCGATGTCTTTGTATTCCGGCGACCTTGGCGAACGGATTATTTCGTCCGAAAGAGTGCCTCGAAAGAAGGCTTTTATCAGTTTGCTTTGCATAATTTGCTCCGTAATTCATTATTCACATTTTTCTAACAAAACGCTGTTTTGCCATGAAAATTTGTTAAATTTTTACATTGGGAATATGAAGGGAACTGAAAATTTGAATGACGGATTGAGAAGAGAGAAATCGGGCATTTCTGAATGTTTTTTTATTGATTTTGGCTGAAAAGTCGCTGTTTTTGAACCTCGGATTGGGAACTAAGAGACATTGAAAAGGCTGAAATCTCCTCTGACTCCGTCATTCGGGTGTTCAAATCACTTCGCTCCGCCATTTTTAAGCAGATTTTAGCTTTTTAAAGCTTAAATTTGCTCATTTTTTATACTCAGAAATTGACTTGTTTACAATTTGGTGAAAAAACCGAGAAAAAACTGCGGGAAAACAGTAGACCCCCTACTGTTTTCCCGCAGTTTTATGATTGAAAGCATGTTTAAAAACATTAACGTAGCAATAAATGCAGCTATGAAATTTTTTTATCCTGGTCATCTAATTTCTACGTTATTTTATATTACAACTATAAATTGATTGGCCTGAATTTCCATGCGCGAGCAAAAATGTCGGAAAAATGCGGCAACAATACAGATTAACAAAGCGAAAGAGCCGCAGGCGCGAAGCCTGCGACTCTTTCAAGTTTTTGCGGAATTTTCCGCATTGGAGGACACTCTGCTTATAAAGCCGAAAACCCGCAGCTTTATGAGCGATTATTATCTGAGCTTAATACCGCCGTTTACGTCGTCCAGAACCCATACGTTTTCGAGGTCGAAACCGAGAGCCGTGAACGTTTCTGCCAGCCTGATGTTATCGGCATTGACCGAATTATCCGTGCTGTTGTAAGTTACGTTGCCGTTGCTCATGGAAGTAACTATGCCCGCACAGCCGTTTATGCTGTGGTAGCCCGTTCCCCTGTATCCGCCGAGAATGTAATTGCTCCAGCCGGAAAGAACGCAATCGGTATAGCAATTTGTAATTTCGAGATTGTCGAGCACGTTTCTGTCGTCGTAGTTGCCCGCAATGCCGCCTATGCTGTTGCCCGCCTGAACTATTGCTTTGACGTAGCAATCGTGAATTATGACGTCCATATGCCTGTCGGCAGAGCCCGTCTGCACGTATCCGACAAGTCCGCCTACTCTCTGCGAAGCCTGAGGTCCGCCTATCTGTGCGATATACGAACCGTCCTCTTCCGCCGAGGTGTCGTTGACTATAGATACGTTGTAAATTCTTACAGGAAGGTTATCGCTTGTGATAGCGCCCGTAAGTCCGCCCACGCGTGCGCAGCTTCCCGTAGCTATCGCGGTTATGTTTGTAAGCTCTACGTCGAATACGTTGCCGTAATAGATAGTGCCGAATATCGCACCGATTTTTTCCTGCTCGCCCGTAACGTTGATGTTATCGAACTTGACATTTGTAACCGTACCGCCTCCGAGCGAACGGAACACGCCCGTATACTGTATACCCGTCGAGTTGATGGTTATGTTCCTTATGGTGTGTCCGTTGCCGTTGAAGAACGCTTTGAAGCCGTGTACGAGAGGATCAAATCCCGCAGGGTTGTAAATCTGGTAATCGAAATCTGCAAAATCGAGGTCCTGCGTGAGCGCGTAGATGGTCTTTGCCGCCTGTTCGTCGGTGATATCCATCGGGTGCTGAGCAAGCTGATAGAATGCCTCGGGCGTGCTTATTTCTACCACGTCTACTCCCGATTCGTAGATTGGCGAAGTAACTTCGCCGTTGCCGTTGGTGAATACGAGATAGATGTTGTACGCGCCGAGATTTGCGTTTGCAAAGTCGAACGAAATTCTCGTTGCCCTGAACGCCTTGCTCTGACCGTTTTCCATGATGTATGCAGCCGTCTTATTCTCTTCGGAAAGAGGTTCGCTCGAAGCGTAAGCATAGATTGTACCTATGGCGCTGGTGAGGTCGCCCGATACGTTGAAGCCGCCCGAGTTGACGGAAATATCGAACTTATCGTCGAGGAAACCTATATCCGCCGTGTTGGAAGCGACGAGGACGTAATATACGAACTCTGCGCTCTGTCCCGCATTTGCGCCGAGTTTTATGGTTACCTTTGTGGTAATCTTGAACGCGCCGTCCTGCGCGGTGGTGAAGCCGCTGACCTTATCCGAATTGCCGCTGTTGAGGGCAGCAATATCTTTGCCGAATTCGTAAGTCGTTTCAAAATCCGCTTCCTTTTCGGTTATAACTTTTCCGCTGTAGTCCGCGGCGTTGAGAACGGTCATCTGAGGTTCGGTGAGCGCGGTGTACTTATCGACGATTATCGAGTCGCCGTTGGTAATTTCCGCTCCGTTCGGTCCTATTACCGTTATATCGCCTATTGCGGGGTCGTCGCCCTTTACTGTAAGCGTGAACTGTTTGGTAAGCGAATGTCCGTAATACCATATCGTAGCCGTGAGAGTTACGTCCGTATCCGCTTCGGGTCTGTAGACCTCCACGGGGATATATTCGCTCTCGGAAACGGAAGTATTATACGACTTGCCCACCTTTATTATGTCTTCGTTATCCGACGCCCAGGTTACGACGCAACCGTAAATTTTTGATACAGCCTCGAAGTCCTGATATACCGCGTTTCCGTCCGTCTGGACGTAGAGCATATCCTTCGCAGCCTGCAGTCTTACCTGAATTTCGCTCTCGAAATCGGTGAAGTCGGTCATGTCGTAATGCTTATACTCGTCGTAGGAAGTCTTGTCGAGCGTAGCGCCTATGTGATTGTCTTCGCCTAAAAGCGCCGTCTGGTTTTTAATCCTGAAGTACTCGCCCATATTAATCGAGCCGTCTGCGTTGCGCAGGGCTTCGTTTATGTTGCGCGTACCGCCCACGCCGCTCTCTCTGCCCTCGCAGCCCGTTATGTTGTGGGTATAAGTCGTAACCTGCGCGCCCGTGCCGTCGTCCGACGTTACGGTCGCCTTGTACGCATTTACCGCCTCAAACACTTCATCTGCCGAAAGAAGCGCGATTTCTTCGCCCGTTATGCCGTTTCTGACGTCGGCGTCCATGCTGCCTTCAATCTTTATGCTCTTGGCTTCCGCGCCGCTTGCGCCGCCCGCGTCGGTGAAGAGTATGCTGTCCTGAACCGAGCCTTTTATGTAGTCCATATCCAAGCCCTGCCTCATATCCGTCATGACGGACAGGCAATGGTCGAGATGGTTATAGCTTGCGTCCGAACGCGCGAGGTCGAAGTTGGACTGTATTGCCGAAACGCCCGATACAACCTTGCCGTAATCGGGGCTGGAAGGGTCGTCGTCTATCGCGGCGTTGTTGTTGAAGGACGTGCAGTAGCTTACCGAAAGGAAACCGGGGTTGGAGTTATCGGTAAAGCCGTGCATTCTGTTGGCAAACGAAAGGCAGTTGTAAACGAACACGTCGCCTTCCATCGCTTCGCCGCCCAGCTTGAAGCCGTTGCCGTCGCCGTCGGCAGTCGTGTAGGAATTCTGCTTTCCGGGTTCTGCATAATCGGGGCTTCCGCCCTTGTACCTCATGATATTTTCTTCCTGAGTATATTCGAGGTAACCGTTTTCGAACGCTACGCAGTTATAGATATAAACCGCGCCTATGTTGCCCTGGCTCTGCCTTGCGTACAGATCCCAGCCGTCGTCCGAGTTGCGGTATGCTATGCAGCCGTCGAAGACGTTGCCGTAGCCCAGCGTGAGTTTTGCCGCAAAGCCGTCTGCATTTTCGCCCCTGACGTTGTAGTCGTAATTGTTGTGGGACGTGCAGTTTTTGATGAGGTTGTAACCCGGCCAGCTGTCGATGGTACTGCCGCCGCTGCGCGTTATCTGAATGCCCGTGTCGCGGTTGTCGAAACTTTCGCAATTCTCCACGAGGTTATAATTTCCGCGCACCCTTATGCCGTTAGAGCCTGCACCGCATTCCTTTATGCCGATAAGGTTGATGAAATCGGCGTCGATTGAAAGACCGGTACCGCCTCCCATTTCGTAGAACGACAACGTCGCCATGCCGGTATTTTCAGCCTTTATGGTTATAGGTTTGTCGTATGTGCCGCTCTTGTTGATAGTAAAGGTGTTGGAGAATTTATATTCGCCGTCTTTGAGAATTACCACATCGCCCGGCTGAACCGCAGCCGCCGAGCCGCCGAGTGCGGCGGTTATACCCATGGGATTTTCCTCAGTGCCGTCGCCCGTTCCGTCAGGCGAAACGTAGAGCGTTCTGAGCGCCACAACCTCCTTAGCGCCGAAAACCGAGCTTACGGTATAGGTCTTTCCCTCCTCTATCTGTGTTACGTCCGTAGTGCCGGAATTTGAACCGAACATCTCGTTTTTATCCGAACACGACGCCAATGACAACGCACCGAACGAAGCCGTGGCGAATATTGCGAGAGTGCTCAAAAGTGAAAATATCTTTCTTTTAGTCTTTTTCATTTTTTACACCTCCCCTTGCGCCGTCTGGTAGCTTAGTACGAGTTTGTAAAGAACTATGCCGCTTCCCGCCGAACCGAGATAATATGTGCCTGCGGCGTCTATTACCATCGTTCCGACCGTTCCTGCGCCGTCCACGGGCATGCTGTAAACAAATTTTCCGCTGCCCGACTGCCCGTCAGCGTATGCGCCGAGCGTGCGTATCGTTCCCGCGCCGCCGCCGTGATTTGCATAGACGGTGAGGTAAACCTTGCCGCCCGCGAGCATTTCTTCGGTAACGGTGAATTTTATCGAACGGGCGTTGCCGCTGCCCTTCTTGCTGCCGCCGAGATTTATGTTCTTTGTGAACTCTATTCCGCCGACGGTTGCAGGCTCTGCCGACTTATCTTCTATCTTGACAGACGCGCCCGAAGCCGCAACTATCGTAAATGTATCGCCGAGAGCTTTTTCCGCGGTATATTCGGCTATATCTTCCGCCGCGAAGTCGTTCGCGTTGACGATTGCCTGTGCGGGAATGATGTTGCCAGATATTTCTATGCGGAACGTGTTGAGCGAGCCGCTGGACGCAAACAGAGTGTAAACGCCTGCGTAAGGCACTTCGACGGTAACAATCTGGTATGCGCTGCCGTTGGAAATTTCGGCAGACTGAGTCACAATGTTGTATGCCGTATCCTGAAGAACGTAATACGAGCTTCCGCCGCCCGACGAGCCGTAACGCGCGTAGAGCGTTATGGTTGCAGGACCTGCCATATAGAGCGTCAAGCCCTTGGTTGTGCCGAACTGCACTCTGCCGTACAGCTTGCCTTCGCCGTTTGCTCCCGCCTTGTTTTCGGAATTGACGCCCGAAATACCGTTGGAAACAACCATGTTTTCGACCATGGTATCGCCGTTGGCAACCGCCGTTATCACGTGAGTAGCTGCAGGCAATTCAGCCTGGTCGGCAGTACCCGCGCTTATGTCTATTATCGCGCCGAACTGCGCCGCTTGGGTCGCTTCGGTTATAATGTAGTTAACTTCGCAGGAGAAACTTACCGTTTCTTCGCCGAGTGCGTAATAGTAAGTTACTATCGCCGTGCCGCCTCCCGCAACCGCGGTGTTGATGCCCGTAACGGTGTACTGACCGGGCTGTGTGCCGACGGTCGCCGCAGAAAGGTCAATTTCATGCGCGCCCGTGAGGGTATATGTTGCGCTGAACTTCCAATCCGACGTCATAGTCTGGGCATATCCCTGAGGCTGCGAAGTCGTTCCGCTCGCAAGCGACATTTCGTAAATTTCGTCGCCGACTACTGTTACGAGAACGAAGTCAGACATGGTGTACGTTTCGCTTCCCTCGGTGTAATCGACATAAGCCCATATCTGGAAGGTTCTTACATTGGCATTCGTCATTTCTTCGGGCGCTATTTCTGTGCCCTCGAAGAAGTATTTATAGGTTATGCCCTCTGTTATAACTTCGCCGAGAGTGCCGTCCGTTTCAACCGCGTTGACCGTGAGGTCGTCGATATTTATAACCTCGGGTTGCGTTCCTACGGCTACGTCGTATTCGACTTTGGTCTTGGAAAGCTCTATGCCGTGTACGCCCGAAATTACCGACGTTACGGTTACTTCATAGCTTGCCCAACGGGTTATATCGTCGAACGTGTAGCCGACATAGATAGTATATGTGCCTGTCTGTGCGGAATTGAAACCGCTGTCATCTATTGTGAGAGCGGGATCGTCAGAAAGCACTTCCTGCGAGCTTTCGCTTCCGCTCTGCTTGTCTCTGAATACGGCGTTTACGGTAATTCCGTCAGATGTGAACGCGTCGCCTATGAAGTATTCTTTCTTGACCGAAGTCGTGCCTATGTTCAGTCCGACGAGCATTTCTTCTATCTCCGTCCACTGCGCCGTGAGCGTTATATTGGAGGTTACGGGGGTGTCGAAGTTATAAGCGCCCGAAGCGTCGTTCCAGCCCGCAAAGCGGTATCCCGCGCGGTGAGGCTCTTCGGGAAGAGTTGCCTTTTCGCCGTCCTTGACCGTCTGCGCGGCAACGTCCGTTCCGCCCGCGCTGTCGAACGTAACCGTGAACAGCTGCTTCCATGCCGCAACTATAGTTATGTCCGCATTGACGGGGGTATTGACATCGTATGCCTGACCGTTTACCGTCCAGCCCTCGAACGAATATCCGGGGCGGTCGGGTTGAGCAAGCTGACCGACTGCCTCGCCCTCGTCTACCGTGTATGTAGCGGGCGCACTGCCGTCCGCCTTGTCTACCGTTACGGTATAGACTTTAACCCATTTTGCCGTAAGCGTTATGTTTGTCGTTACGGGCGTTGAGAAATCATAAGGCTGACCTTCGAGCAGCCAACAGTCAAACCTGTAGCCTGAGCGTTCGGGTTGTTCGGGCAACTGCGCGCTCTCACCCTTTTCTATCGTCTGCTGAGGCACAGCCGAACCTTCCGCCGCGTCGAAAGTTATTGTAACTTTCTCCGTCCAGTGCGCAACGAGCGTTATGTTAGCCGTTACGGGAGTTGAGAAATTATATAAAGTATCGCCGAGATACCAGCCTTCAAATGTATTTATTCCGTAAGTGGGCTGCTGAGGAGCTGTTGCCCTTTCACCCTCTCTTACCGTCTGGCTTTTGACGGATGAACCGCCCGCCGAGTCGAAAGTTACGGTGAAGAGTTTGGTCCACTTTGCAGTGAGCGTTATATTGCCGTTTACGGGAGAAGAAAAATCATATTTCTCGCCGTCGAGATACCAACCGTCGAATTCATAACCGCCGTAGGTCGGCTCTTCGGGCTCGGAAACAGCACTGCCCTTTTCGACTTCAACGCTCGCCACTGCGGAACCGCCTGCGGAGTCGAAAGTTACCGTGAACTTTTCTACGGAGCAAGCCGCAACGAAAGAAAGAACGATAACTACAATCAACGCCATCAATGCAGGCAAAAACCGTTTATGCGTTTTCATTGTTTCCTCCTTTTAGACTTTGTAAGGTCGTTCGCCGAGCAAAAATCATGACGGTTTTACCGCCGTCCGATTAAACAAACAGGCGCATTTTTCTTTGGCTCGCGCATGCTTGCAACGCCTTTGCCCGTCGGCAAATTGACCTTCCTTTGCCCTCACAGTATAACACCGCATCTTTGCCTCGTCAATAGATTATGTAAAAATATTTCAATATTTGGTATTATTTACCATAAAACATAGTTATATTGCTTTAATTTAACATTTTTGCATAAATATACACGCTTTATTGAATAAAAAGCATGTTAATTTTTGACATTTTTTATTTTGTCCGCCGCTTTTCTTCAAAAAAGGGCATAAAAAATGCAGCCGCCCGCGACCTGAAGTTGCGGGCGGCCGCGTAAAAAAAAATGAATTATTATGCAGCCGCTCGGCATAGTTATAAGTTATTTACAAAGCCCTGCGGCGTGCGGGCAAGTAAAATAATGTTTGTCAAAAATAAAAAGCAGCACTAAATATAAGTTAAATGCCGTTAAAAAACGGGCGCGCTTAATGTGTTTTGATTTTAAATAGGCATATAGCTAAAACCGGCGGCTGAATGAGGTTAAATATAAAATCGCATTAAATCAAATGGCGCGGCGGAAAAATTTCCGCCGCGCCGCCGCACGCAGAAAATTGCTGCATGCTTAAAACACGTTCAGTTTTTGAGTTCGCGCCAGGTGCGGATATGGTGAACGGCTATGCCGAAGTCGGAAGGAATAAGACCTTTGAGTTCTTCGAGTTGCGCATTCATATACTGCGCGCCTTCCTCGTAAAAGGTAACCGAGCTTCCCTCTCCGCTTGCGCCGGTTTCAACGCCCAGATTGAGCTTTTTGCCCACGCTCTCCGCATAGCGTATTTCGTCCTCGGCGCAGGAATAAATCTGTTCGCAACTGTCGCGGTAGCTCATCAAAGTTACTCGCGAAGAATTGTCTATTATGTGTGCAAAAGCAGGTTTTATTGCGCCGTTGAACTCTATTTCGTCGTCCAGCCAGAAGGGTATGTCGTATTCTATGAACTCGTCGGGATAAGTCGCGTGAAGTCCGGCGGTCAGTCGGACGAATGAAGTTAAAAGTTCTTGTCTGCGCTCTTCAAACTGCGGGTGCTGGTGCGGCTCTATGTCAAAGTGAATGCCGCTGAAAGCGTATTCGCTCTGCCGCTGAAAGGCGAAATATTCGTCCAAAAGCGCGGTTAACCCCGACATATCCTCAATCCATTGATATTCGCCAGTCAACCAATATACTCTTATGCCCCTCTCGACGGCGGAAGAGATAAAGTCGGTCGTCTTTTGGTTAAAGGACGATGTGTAGTAATAAATTTCGTTGACGCCATTTTCTGAGGCGAAGTCGAGATATGTATCGTCCAGCCTGTTATCCCACCACCACACGCCGAAAGGACGCGCCTTAGCCCCTTCGTCTTTAGGGAGAAAAGTTACCATAACTAAAACGATTACAGCCGAGAGCGCGATTGCCCAGACGGCAATTAAAATTTTTGCCCACTTAGAAAGTTTATCCATTGTAGTCACCGCTTTTATTATAATATATTTTTGCCGACAATGCAACGGCAACCTTAAATTCAACCCGCCTTAACGCCGCAATTAGAGTAATTTAATAAAATTCTGATATATAAAGTGAGAAAAGAGCAACAAAAGTATGTTGTTTAATAAAGAAATTTACAATAACGCAAATAATAAAGCAAAAAAGAGCGGCGTCCGCTCGCGCGGACGCCGCCTTTTTAAACTTTATTAAAGTTGTGAACTTTTATTAAACAACTTCGATAGTTACGCTATAGAAACGCACTGCCTGACCGCCGTTGGTGAGAGTTACAACAGAACCGCCGTCAACAGTGAACTCAACTGTTTCTTCGGGATAGGAGCCGCTAGGTGTAGCAAAAGCATAATCCTGGGTACTATCGCCACTCACTCCAAGTGTTACACCTGCCTGCTTACCGCCTGCTATAACAGTAATCTTAACTGTCTTGCCTGCATATTCAGCGCCAGAGAGATCGATCTTCATTTCACGCGCAGAGCCGTCAGCCTGAATATAATTGCTACCCTGCTTCCACTGCTTTGCACCGCCTATGCTGATAAGCGTCTTAATGCCGTTGCCGTCGAAGATATAATAGTCACCGGAAATTGCGGGGGTTTTGCCACTGGACATGTCTGCCGCAGTCGCAGTGTCAGCACTTGTGGAAATAACCGCGCCGCTGAAAGAAATCGTTACAGGGTCAACGGTAACCGAGCTAGCGTCTGCAAGAACTACATACAGCGTTGTTTCTGCCGTGAGGTTAAGCGTGCTTACATCCACAGCTGTACCGCCTGCGGTAGTTGCAAATCCGTCAATTAATTTTCCGCCGAGTTTGGTTTCGTCTACTGCAGCTTTAAGTTCTGCAAGTGTTACGCTGCCGCCGACATATGCATATACGGTACCAACCACAGTTTCATCCGCAATCTTTATTGTTATAGTTGAAACCTGAACGGGGGTGCCGTCCCATGCGTCTGCATAGGTCATATTGCCGTTGGTTGCGCCGAAGATGGTTGCAAGAGTGGTGTATTCGGTTGCCTGAGCCTGGGTCATAACCGTGCAAAGGTTTGCAATTACGCCCGTAGTCGCGTCTGCCGTTGCAATCATGTCAGCAGTAAGAGCGCCGTCGCCCGTGTTGCCGTATTCAAACAGCTTGGTTGCATCGGGAGCAGCATTCATCTTGGTGTAGCGGTCGTTCTTTACGCTCGTCGTATCGCCGTATGCTTCAAGCGAATATGCGCCAGAGATATTGCACTCTATGAATGCAACCGTCATGTATACATCCCATCCGCGCGCGAGGGATACTGTGCCTGCAACAACGTTTTCGTCTGCCGTCAGCGTGCAGTTATCGAAGATATATCCGTACTTGACATCATCGCCGCCATTGTCAATGCCCTTCGTAGCTACAATGTAGCCGCCGTTCTTTTCGTCGTTTGCGCCGAGGGTTTTAAGCGTGCAGCCCGTGAAGTAGCAGGTTGCGTTGTAACCGAAGATATAGTCCGTTCTGCCTTCTATGTAGCAGTTTTCATATACCTGACGACCCGTCATTGCATAAAGCGTGTCGTGATAGGACGTGAAGTTGCAGTTCTTGAAGTAGGACTTGTCAGCCTGTACGAGGCATGCAACTGCCTGAGTGCCGTTGCCTGCGATAAGCTTGGATTCTTCATACAGAGCGTTGGTGTTGTAGTAGTTCTTGAAGGTTATACCCTCTGCATAGAAGCCTTCTGCGCTTTCGCGTACGGAAACGGTTGCAGAACCGTCGGTCGAATAAGTCGTTGTGCCGCTGGGGTCGAGCAGACCATTGAGCGCATCGAATACGATGACTGTCTTGGAAGCGTCTGCAGTATCTGCACCGATAAGTCTGACATTGGGAATATCAATTTCGACCTTTTCTTCGTATGTGCCTGCGGCAACATTTATCGTCTTGATAAGACCGTCCGCCGTACCCATGAGCTTGAATGCCTGGATTGCATCGTTGATGCTCGTTACGGTAAGAACGCCCTCGGTTATGCCTACGGTGCCGTTTACGTCTACGTTTACGGTAACTTTGCTTGCCGTCGAAAGGTCAACTACATTTACGGTATAAGTTGCAACTTTTCCGCATGCATTGACTGTTACAGTCTTTGCGCCTACGGAAGTCAAGTCTGCCGAGGATACCTGGAATTCGGTTGCGTCGAGGATGAACACCTCTTCTTTATTATCTGCGCCTATGCAGATTGCCTGCACTGCAAGGTTATCGGAATTGAACGTGCCGTTGTTGAGAGCAAAAATCTTCTGAACGGGAAGGGTTACTCTGCTCGCATTGAGAGAATAATCGGAAAGTTCGAGGTGATCTGCCGCATAAACCTCTACCTGATAAGAAGCCGTGAAGGGCGTTGTTGCGCCGTCGAGGGTATAGGAAACCGTAACGGTGTAAGTGCCTGCCGCGTTCATGTTTACCGCGCGGTCGTCAAGGGTGTAGCCGGAAGTTATTGCATCCTGTCTGCCGTTAGCATAGTTGAGCGTTACGTTAAGTCCCGTGCTGTTGAACGTTCTGCCTGCAAGGAACTTGGTGGTTGCGCCGCTTACGGTAATGCCCGTAGCTTCAGATTTTTCAAGTTCTTCAGTAATTTTAAGATTAGCAATTCTGCCCGAACCGTCGTTGGAAACGAGATAGTACGTACCAGCTTCAATTGTTTCGCCTTCCGCCGTACCGTAGGTCATGCCCGTAACGGTGGTGCCGTTAGCAACAGTTGCCCAAGTCTTGACGACCGTGCCGTCTTCCTTGCAGAGCGTCATCGTGCAGCCGCTGCCGGAAGCGCCCTTTACGTCGAAAGAAATCGAGTTTGTTCTGCCGCCGAATACAATAGTTATTTTCTTTTTCTGGTTATTTACGCAGGGACCTTCAAGACCTGAAGCCGAGCTTTCAAAATATGCGCCCGCTTCAACGCTGAATTTGCCCACGGTTTCTGTCTTGGTGGTCTTGAAACCACTGCCCGAACCGCCCGTAATTTCAATGAATTTATTGAAATCCATAGCGGTGGTTACGAACTCGTATTCAACTTCTGCGCTCTTGGTTGTCCACTTTGCATACAGAGTGAAGTTGCTCGTTACAGTTGTGTTGAAGTCGTATGCCTGAGTGCATGCTTCATCGGTGTACCAACCGCCGAATTCCAGAGTTGCGTCATCGTTGGTGGGGTCTGAGGGTTTGGTAACCTTGCCGCCATCATCTACCGTTGCCGCCTGAACCGCAGAACCGCCCATTGAGTTGAACGTTACGGTGTACTGCTCAACTTGCGCGCTCTTGGTTGTCCACTTTGCATACAGAGTGAAGTTGCTCGTTACAGTTGTGTTGAAGTCGTATGCCTGAGTGCATGCTTCATCGGTGTACCAACCGCCGAATTCCAGAGTTGCGTCATCGTTGGTGGGGTCTGAGGGTTTGGTAACCTTGCCGCCATCATCTACCGTTGCCGCCTGAACCGCAGAACCGCCCATTGAGTTGAACGTTACGGTGTACTGCTCAACTTGCGCGCTCTTGGTTGTCCACTTTGCATACAGAGTGAAGTTGCTCGTTACAGTTGTGTTGAAGTCGTATGCCTGAGTGCATGCTTCATCGGTGTACCAACCGCCGAATTCCAGAGTTGCGTCATCGTTGGTGGGGTCTGAGGGTTTGGTAACCTTGCCGCCATCATCTACCGTTGCCGCCTGAACCGCAGAACCGCCCATTGAGTTGAACGTTACGGTGTACGTAACGGGGGTCGTCTGCTCGGTTCCTTCGCCGTCCGTTGTACAGCCGGCAATTACGCCTGCCGATGCAACGGTGAGCGTAGACACCGCAGCGAGCAAAAAGATAAGTAAAGTTCTTTTCTTCATTAATTTGTCTCCCTAAAAGTTTTATATTCGGGCAGCGATTAACCGCTGTGCCTCTGCTGAATAATAAGATGTACGGGCGCAGAAGATTATGTTCGGCGCACGCCGATTCTTCTGTCTTTTTCTGACGAACAGCCGACTTTCAAACCGCCGTTTGTTAGCCAATAAAAAAAATTGAAAAATTATAACAGTATAATAACATAAACCTGTGCGTTTGTAAAGTATTTTGAATAATTTTAAAGAATAAAAAATTGCAAGCCCCGACGAGCTTCAGCATTTTTCGCAAAATAGACATATTTGACAATCTTTGCGAATATGCGCCGCCTGAAGCGGACGGGCGGGCAGAAAATTTCAGCGCGCAACGCCTGTTGCCC
>ENA-UONV01000547-UONV01000547.1-human-gut-metagenome-genome-assembly--contig:-CS4-NODE-547-length-42361-cov-46.866166_pt1 | contig 42361 bp, 35 predicted proteins | sample MGYA00242461_ERZ724008 | MGnify/ENA metagenome assembly ERZ724008 | reverse complement strand
CTGAGGGATTGTTAGCGGAGGTGATGGCAGAAGCGGAAAGGTTTGATGCAGGCGAGCCCTCCGTCTTGACGGCAGATAAGGTTTGCGAGATTTGGGTGTTGCGTGTGTCGCGAATAATAGTAGTATTTGAAACGAGCAAGCCTTGCCGCAAGCCAGCTCCCTTTGGCAAGGGAGCCAAGTGAGGTGCGGGGCGGGGGATAGTGCGGAATTGGCGGTGATATTAGAAGCGAAATGTTGCGGATTTCCTCATATAAAAGCAAAATCCACTGCGTTGAAGCAGTGGATCTATTACTGTTGAATTGATATTGTGCCACCGGGCAATTTTACGTTTGCTTACTTGGACTCTTCAGCGTCGTGCACTGTTCTGTTCTCGGCGATGCTGCTCTTTAAGATACGGATCTTTGTTCTGTCTGAGCCTGTTTCGATAAGAACTGTATCATCTGTAACCCTTAATACTCTGCCGATAATACCGCCTGTTGTTACTACCTCGTCTGCTACCTCAAGGTTGTTGAGCATCTCCTGCATCTTCTTGCCGCGCTTCTTCTCGGGTCTGATTATGAGGAAGTAGAATATAACTACCATCAGTGCAAGGGGGATAAGCATTGTGAGAATGCTGAGGATATCGTTTCCGCCCTGTCCTGTGGTTGTTGCCGGCTGTCCGCTTGTTAATAATGTCAGTAAATCTGTCATTTTGTGTTCCCTTTCTTTTTCGTGCGAAATTCGCTATTTATATTATTATAACGTATTAAACCCACAATTGCAAGCACTTTTGTGTATTTATTCAAATCTTATGTCGGTAAATCCGAGCTTTTCGAGCGCCGTTTTACAATTTTTGATATCATCGGCGGAGAGAGCTGAACTGCCGGTAATGCCGACCGAGATACCGGTGTCGCCTGTAGTCTTCTTTATAAGCGTGAATATCTGCGTTACTGCCTTTGTGATATCCTTTTCGACTGTTGTAGTCTTGTCGGCTGATGTCTGAAGCTTTGTGCCGAGAAGCGATGTATCCATTGTTACGAGCACTCTTGCGTCTGCCATCTTGTCCTTTGACGACCATATTTCGGCTGTGCCGTCATAAGCAGTTGCCGACATTGTAAGCAGTGCGTCTGCCTTTATCTCAACGGTCGCGGTTGCCTTTGACGCTGTAGCTTTCTTTGCACACGCTTCGGCAAGCGCCGCAAGCTTTTCGCTTCTGCTTGCGTTCTGTAATTCCTTTGACAGAAGTGAATAGTCATATGACTGGAAGTTCGGGAAGATAGTATTTTCAAGCTCGATATCGACAAATCCTGCCTTTGCAAGCTCGCCGCAGATATCGGCATAATAATTTACCGCGTCAGCCGAGTAGGGCGTTGTCCACGGCTTGCCGCCGTTGTCTGCCGCCGCATCAAGCCAGCTCCAGTTGCCGTCTGTGATTATATATCCCGCACTGTCGAAAAGATGCGGAGTTTTGCGGTCATAGAGCGTTGTTATAGCCGCCGCGGGGGTCATGCCTGCCGCCTTGCAAGCCTTTACTATCTGTGCCGCCGTCAGCTTGCCCTTGTTCACGTCAGTGTTGTCCTTGACCGCTTTAAGCGATGATTTATATAACAGCTCGCCTGTCGTGTTTTTGAGCGTAAATACGACTGTGTTACAGCCGCTGTCCTTGACGGTCGCAAGATACTTATTGAGCGCGTCCTCGCTCTGTATTGCCGTATCGGGAGCAAGCACGGCATATGTCGATGTTACCTCGGTGGGTTTGCTCTCATCTGAAGATGTCGTATTATCGGGCTTTGATGTTTCCGTGCCGGAATTTACGGAAGTATCGTCGGTGCCTGATGTATCGGGTACGGATTCGGGCGGTGTCCATGCAGGCTCACTCGCTGAGGAGGTGTTGCCGTTTCCGCTGAAGAATTTTATCAGCGGCGATGCTACCGAATATCCCACAAATACAAGCGCACCCAATATCACGACAAAAAGCACACCCTCGAAGATCTTTCTTCCGGTGCTTTTACGCCTTTTGTATAGATTGCGCCTTGAACGTTTTACCTTAAATCCTTTTTTTCTGCTCATATCAGTATCTCCGTTTCAGAAATTATCAGATAGCTCCCGTGTTATAACCGGTAAGCGCATAGAATGCAAGTGACATTATACCGACAAATACCATCATTATCGGCATTCCTCTGAAAGCCTCGGGAATAAGCGGCGAGTTGAGCCTTTCATTTGCAATATGCAAAAAGAACACAGCAATGAAAAATCCTGCCGCAATTCCGACACCAAATCCCATATATGAAAGAAAATCACCGTGATATGTCGTATTAAGAAACAGTGCTCCGAGCACTGCCGCATTGAATACAGACAGGTGAACGTATTTCTTGATATTTCTGAATATCTTTGGCAGAAATCTCCACAGTAGGAGTAGACTGCCCGTATATACTATGCTCACGATAAATGTGTATATAAGCGGCATGACAACATAAAAATACTGCCAGTCGGCAAGCCACCCGTCTATAAAGAACGTGATACAGCTTGAAACCACAATAACATAGGTTATGCCGAGCCCCAGTCCGAATATGCTCTCTTTCTTCCTTGAGGCATAAAATGCAACGCTTGTGCCGAGCGCGCGTGAGAATATCGCGTTTTCTACGAACATGGCAAGCATGGCGGTATTTATAAACAATACTAATTTATCCATTGCTCTGCTCCTTTGTGCTGCCGTCATCGGTCAGAGCCGCAGGCTTTGCTGTGTTGTCGGTGCTTGAACGGAATGTCCGCTCCGCCGCCTTGTTCTGCTCTTTACTGTTCTGCCTTATCCTGCGGTTGCGCAGATAGTTGTAAAGTGCTCTGAATGTGCCCGCCATTATACCGACAAGGATAAACCCGCCGAACGGAGATTCAAGAGCAGCTATCTTAAAATCAAACAGCTGTATGCCGGCAAATGTCCCGAAGCAGATAAGCTCCCTGAAACCGCCTGTCAATACACATACCACATCAAACCCGATTATAAAGAATATAACATCTATCATCATTTTCAGCTTGCTCTCAAGATAAAAACGGCTTTCTGTCTTTGAGAATATAAGAGCATTTATAATGATAAGCGGCATATATATGCCGATAAGTTCGACCGTGAGCGGGAATATCTGCTCTAAAAGAAGCACGGTAGGGATATAATAGACCGAGCCTACCAGCGCATATATAATTACTCTGAGAGTGTATACTATCTTTTTGGGGACGAATGAGCAAGTGACGATCGTCAGAAACGATATTATTGCGAATGCAAGCGCTATAACAACGCCTTTCTTGAATGTCGTTGCGGCAATTATGACGGGCGCGTTTACAATACCGGTCATCAGCACAACGTTCTGCTTTGCAAGTCCGTCTATAAGATCGCGCGTGAACCTGAAATCACTTTTTCGCGTCTTTTCCGGCTTCAACTGTTTTGCCTGAGCCATTTTGCGCCTCCTTCTCCGTTTCGCTTACCGCGTTATCGGCGGTGTTCTGCGTTGTATTGTTTTCCTTTGCGGCGTTTTTCTTCTTTGCCACATCCGATATTTTATCCGAGATATTCTCGAATACCGACTTTTTGTGACGCTTTACTTTTGTCACCTTATTATCGATAGGAGGCATATTATAATTAACAGGTTCTATCATTATTTCCTGCGTATCCGAAAGCGAGGGCGTCCTGCCTTGCTTTACATCCTTTGTCATACGCTCGAAAGAGCCCAGGTTGTGCTTTAAATATCTTGCTATCTGTTTTGTTTCGGTCGCTATCACGAATGCAAGCTTGTCAAGGTACAGCGAAAGCGCATTTACTATCAGAAGCGAGAACACGAATATACCTTCGATATTTGCGGCGCTGCGGAATATTACCGTAATAATTCCGAGGGCGATACCGTATAGCATTCTGCCGCCGTTTGTAAGCGGAAGCGTCTGCGGATCGCTTGCAAGGAAGATAAATCCGAACAGTACAAATCCGCTTATGAACTGGAACACGACCGCATCGGTAGCAGGCTGTACACTGCTTGTAAGATACGACAGCACACCCATCACGGCAATGCCGCCTACTGTTGCCGACAATGAAACGCTCCTGCGGCAGATAAGGCAGATACCGCTCACTATAAGCACCAATATATGAGTTGTGCCCATAGGACCCGCAAAACGACCCATAAGTATCTCAAGAGGCGTAAGCGAAGGCATAGCGCCGTTCTTGATAAAGCTGCTCTCAATACCGCTTACAAGAGTTCCGGCTTCACCGAATATCTCGGGATGTGTACCGAGCTGAGGATACATCAGAACCTGCGTGGGATAACATATTATCAAAAAAGCGATAGCGACTGCGGCGGGATTGAATATGTAGTTATCCTTGCCGCCGAATATATGCTTTACCGTTATCGCAAGCACCGCACCGATCACCACTATATAATACTCAACGCTTGCGGGGAGCATAAGCGCCAGTGCCATACCATAGGCGATAGTGGACAGATCCTTTACGCCGTATTCCTTTTTTGACAGGAAGCAGCCTATCATATCAGTCAGTATACAGCTCAGCACCGAGCATACGCATACGGCAACTACGCGCCAACCGTAAAAGCAGGTCGCTATTACCGTTATCGCAAGCATAAACAGTATCTGATCCCCGTATATACTGCGCGGCTTACGGAGCTTTTTTCGCGCCGCCTCCCTTGACATAAGCAAAGGCGCTTCATCTATCTTTTTAAGTAAAGCTTCATTTGTAGGTGTGTTCATTACTTTTTTTATCCTTTCAGACCGTAAAACTGTCTGCAATTATGTTTATCGGAGGTGTCTTATGCAAATTGACGACCTTGCGGGAAATACCGTAAAAATTACGCTTGAACCGTCGGATATGAGCGGCTATCACATAAAGAGCGAGGATATATCCGGGCATTCGCATTCTGCGGAGCTTGCGCTGTCAAGACTTATATCTTGCCTGAGCGAAGACCACGGCTTAAAGCTGTGCGGAGAACGTTTGCTGGTCGAAGCGTTCCCGAAAAGCAACGGCGGGTGTATCCTGTATATTTCTTGTCTTAAGGGGACGCAGAAAAATACCGACAGATCATCGCGCAACAACGAAATAGTATGTACAGGATCGGTAAACGAGCTTGCCGCTTTGTGCAAAGCATTGAAAAGATCATCGCATAAAGCGCTTCTTTACTACTGCACTACAGACAACAGCTATCGACTCCTCGTATACCCGACATCGGATATAACGGCTGTGCTCCGCATATCTGCGGAATATTCCGTGCTGACATATACAGACGAGCTGATCGTGTGCGACACTGAAGAGTATTATTCATTGCTTACCGATAAAGCGCTCGATATCCTGCCGTCCTGCTTTTAACGTATTGCGTCTGCGGCATTCTTCATATCATCTGCCTTGAAAAGATAAGTTCCCGCTACCAGCACATTTGCACCGGCGCTTTTTACCGTTACGGCTGTAGCGGCGTTTATACCGCCGTCTACCTGAATGTTCATTTTTCCGAAGCCGTTCTCTTCGCAGTATCTGCGAAGCTTCGCGATTTTATCGGCACATTCGGGAATAAAGCCCTGTCCGCCGTAACCCGGTTCGACAGTCATTACAAGCACCATATCACAAAGCGGAAGATAAGGTATAACCTCTTTCCAGTTTGTGGCGGGCTTTATAGCAAGTCCCGACTGCATACCCGCTTCTCTTATCTCCGTAAGATTAGCTTCTGTATCACCTTTGCTTTCAAGGTGTATGGTCACCATATTGCTCCCTGCTTTTGCAAACAACGGTATCAGCTTTGTCGGGTCTGCTACCATCAGATGTGTGTCAAAATATATATCGCTTACTTTGCGCATAGCGGTCACAACATTATTTCCGTAAGTTATATTATCTACAAATACTCCGTCCATAACGTCAATATGAAGCCAGTCTACTCCTGCATTTTCTGTACGGCGTATTTCTTTTTCTATATTTGCAAGATCACTCGCCAGAAGTGATGCTGAAATAATAGTATCCATACTGTCTCCTGTTCTGTATCTGAACCCATTTATACAGTATAATGATATATCATTACCGCTTTTTCGTCAAGTAAATGCAAAAAATTAACGAAAAATTCCGCAGAATAAACAAAAAAGAGGCTTGCGCCTCTTTTTTTTGTGTTGATTTTTCTGTGAAACCCATTTCTTGTCGGGTCAATAGCCGTACATTATCCCACTTTTACATAGAACGGTACTTTTTCCTTGGTTGCCTGCTTTGCGGCGGGCTGGTTGAAGTTCATTACCATAAACGGTGCTTTTTCATCATTTATGTCCTTGAGCACCTTGTCTGTGAAATCGCTTGCGAAATCGTTGAACTTATCGTCCTCACCCTCATAATCAACAATTATAAGACGGTTGAGTTGATTTACCTTGCGCATATTCATTATGTATGCCTTTTTAACATCCTTGCGCTCATCAAAGTACTTTATTATAGGCTTTGTTACGGTTTCGGGTACGCCTGTTACTTCGTTGATGACAGTAAGCTCGCCGTTGTTAAATCTCTTCTGATTGATATAACGGGCTATAACCTCCGACTGCTGAGGTCCGCAGATTATATTCTCTGTGAAGGGATTGATAACAAAACCCTTCATAGCACAGTTGGGAGAAGCGAGCATAGCCGCGAGATCCTTGTATGTAACGGCGATCAGGAAGATCTTGTCGGTATCCTGTATGTTCTTGCGCATGGTTTCAATGTCGGTGAATACCATAAAGTATCTTTCCTTCTGAGGGTTTGTAAGGCTGGAGAACTGCACCTTTATCTGATTTTCCGTTTCGCCGTTCATATCGGTTATAGTGACCGGTGCAATGAGCTTTGCTTCCATCAGTGCGTCGATATACTTTGCCTGCTCCTCAGGCTCGGGATTTACTTTTTCATCCGATGCCTTTTTCAATCTTTTTACTATCTCAAGTAACTGATGGTTTGTGATCTTTTTGGTTTTTGCCTGAATTGCGTTTAACTGTTCCTGTGTCATTATCGTGTTCCTTTCCCCGAAAGTAATTCTGAATTTTGAGACAACCGCGCTATAATAATCATGCAATGCTGCATTAGATCTCGTTACGGTTTTCCAGCGCTCTCTGAAGCGTTACGTCATCGGCATATTCGAGCGAAGCGCCCGCAGGCAGTCCGTAAGCGAGCCTTGTTACCTTTACTCCGAGTTGCTTTATCATTCGCGAAAGATAAGTCGCTGTGGCTTCTCCCTCAATAGTCGGACTGGTAGCCATAATAACCTCATCTGCATCAGAAAGTCTTGCCATAAGCTCTTTTATCTTCAATTGCTCTGGTCCTATGCCGTTCATCGGCGATAAAAGCCCGTGCAGTACATGATATACTCCGTCAAAGCCGCCGCTACGCTCTATTGCGGAAACGTCCTTGGGGCTTTCGACAACGCATATCACTCTATGATCCCTGCGGTCGCTTGAGCATATATCGCACTTGTCGGAGCTGCATATGTTCTGGCATTCCTTACAAATCTTCATACTGCGCCTTGCCGAGAGTATACCTGCGGCAAACTGCTCAACGTCTTCCTCGGGAGCGTTTAGTATATAATACGCAAGACGCTGTGCGGTCTTTAGCCCTATGCCGGGAAGCTTTGCAAATTCCTGCGCCGCCAGTATAAGCGGCTGAGAATTATATTCAGCCATTAAACAAGACCCGGAATATTAACTCCGCCTGTTACCTTTTCCATCTCTGCTGCGCTTACTTCTTCGATCTGCGTGATAACGGCGTTTACGCCTGCCACGATAACGTCCTGGAGATCCTCGATAGCGTCCTTGTCAACGACCTCGGGGTTAAGCTTTACTTCCTTGAGTACCTTTGCGCCGCTCATAGTAACTTCGATCATACCGCCGGCGGCAGAAGCCGTGAAATCTCTTGCCTCGAGTTCAGCCTGGACACGCTCGATGTCTTCCTGCATCTTCTGAGCCTGCTTTATCATGCTGTTCATATTGTTTGCGCCTCTGTTCTGATATTCCTTGGGTAATCTTGCTTTCATTGTGGTTTTTCCTTTCGTATCTTTAAGTCAGCCGACTTAATTTTTTGATTTTTTGTATTTTATTTTTACGCCCATACTTTCCGCCTTTGTAAGAAAGTCGGAAACAGGGTCGCTTTCAGCTGTCTGCGTGTCTGCGCCGTCATCGCCGTCAAACACCATTTTTACTTTTCTGCCGAGCACTTCTTCGGCGGCTTTTTCAAGGCGCTCCTTTGAGTCGCCCGTTGTCAGAAAATCGTACTGGAACTTCTGATATCCGCTGATATTTACGGTGCTTTCACCGAGTGATACCCTAACCTGTGCCAGTATAGCCTGAAGTATAACGGGAAGTCTGTCCAGTATCTCTGCTACCTGCGGGTCGGCAACACCTGCACCTTGCGGCTTTGCCGCGGAGGGTCGCTGTTCTGTTACAGGCTCTTGCTCCGGCTCGGGCGTAACAACGGGTGTATCTGCCGCTGTCGGCTCATCAAGATCAAACGGCGGAGCTTCCGAGTTATCGCCGCTATTTACGGGAGAGGCATCACCGCCTGTTCCCTCAAACAGCCAGTCGGGCTTGCTGTCATCGGTCTGTGGTGCAAATTGCGTCTGCTCTGTCGGCTCGTCAAGGTCAAACGGAGGAGCTTCCGAGTTGTCGCCGCTATTTACGGGAGAAGCGTCACCGTCTGTTCCCTCGAACAGCCAGTCGGGCTTATCGTCCGGCGGCTCTGTTGAAGCGGGAGGTATATCCGCTGTATTTGCTTTATTTTCTGTGTTATTTAATGCAGTCTTCGGAATGTCCCGAGGCTTGCTTTCTGTCGGTATAACAGGCTTGTCTGCGGGTCTTGCGGGCTCTGCATATCCCGCGTCTGCCGGGGCGGCGCTTCTCGGCTGAATTTTTACTTCGCCGTCACACAGCTTATCCAGTCTGTTTTCAAGCCTTTCAAGCCTTAACGACAATGCCGATGTGTCGCTGTCAAGTCGCGGCGTACACAGTCTTATAAGGCACATTTCCGCAACCGTCTTGCGTTTTGCGGTTTTAGGAGTTTTTGCGATGCAGTCCTGTAGTATATCCATACAGCGCATTATCTCACCGAGCGTAAACTCCCCCGCCTGATGTGCAAGGTCATTTCTTGCTCCGCTTCCTGCGGGTATCAGTGAGAAATCGTTATTTGTCGCAGTCAGCATACACAGGTTTCTGAAATGCGACAGCAGCTCATCAAGCAAAAGCATAAGATCTTTTGACTGATCGTGCAGTTCGTCAATTATCTTAAGCGCTTCTGCGGCGCTATGCTCACGGACGCATTCCGCAAGTGCGAACAGGTGGTCTGTTCCCGCGATGCCTGCGGTAGTGCGGACCGTTTGCTCATCTATATCATTGCTTACACTTATGCACTGGTCGAGCAGTGAGACCGCATCTCTCATACCGCCGTCCGACAGTCTGGAAATGAGCCTTGCGGCATCCTCGGTAAGCTTTACATTTTCTTTTTGGGCTATCTCACAGAGCCTTTTTGTACTCTCTTCGACATCGATCCTTGAAAAGCGGAACTGCTGACATCTTGACGCGATAGTCGCAGGCACTTTATGGATCTCGGTCGTGGCAAGTATGAATATAACGTGCGGCGGCGGCTCTTCTATCGTTTTCAGCAGAGCGTTGAACGCCGATGCAGAGAGCATATGCACCTCGTCTATTATGTATACTTTATACTTACACACGGTAGGAGCGTACATAACCTCATCGCGCAGTGCCCTTACATCGTCAACACCGTTGTTTGATGCGGCATCCATTTCGATTATATCGGGGCAGCCGGCGGCTATCGCCTTACAGCTTTCACACTCGCCGCAAGGGTTGCCGTCAACGGGAGAAAGGCAGTTTACCGCCTTTGCCATCAGCTTTGCGCAAGTCGTCTTGCCCGTACCTCTCGAGCCTGTGAAAAGATAAGCGTGAGCGGGTGTCCCTGATTTTATCTGGTTTTTCAGCGTGGTGGTTATATGTTCCTGTGAAATAACTTCGTCAAAGGTGGCAGAGCGATACTTACGATAAAGTGCAAGATGCATAAACTGACCCTCCTGTGACAAAATCAATACATAAAAACAGAACCCATGATTATGAGTGTAAACTTGCTGCGGCACAGGTCATGACTGCTTAATGCTGCTCGGTTCCCCGCCTGACATGGTTCACAGGACTCCCTTGCACAGGGCTTACACCCATAATCACGGGTTCTATTTCTGATACTGTATTATTGTAACATAGTTTAAACAAAAAATCAAGACTTATTATGTTATTTTTGAATATGAGCTATTATGCCGGAAAACGGCGCAAAAAATCACCCGCCGTAAAAGCGGGTGAAAGTAAATCAGATAAAGCAAAATCAGTCAGGAAATATACCAAAAAAAGAAGTGGTTGTCATTATAATCAATCATTATCTGCCTTAAGGACGGCATTCAGCATAACCGTTGCGCCCTCGGTGCAGTGCTCCGGGCTTGAATATTCAGGCTCACAGTGTGACAGACCGTCCTTGGACTGTACGAATATCATAGTTGTTGGGAGCATATATGCGGCAAACTGTGCGTCATGACCTGCGCCCGAGTGGATATACTGGTGCTTGATACCGCATTCCTCTGCGGATGCCTTTACATAGCTTACCAGCTTCTTATCCCAGTAGACCGTATCACGGTTCCAAGCCTTTTCTACCTTGCAGGTACAGCCTGCCCATGTTTTTTCCTCGCACGACTTTACGATAGCCAGTACCTTTTCTAGTACCTCGGGTTCTTCGTGACGTGAGTCAAACGAGAAGTCAAAGAAGTCGGGTACGCAGGTATGTACGCAAGGGTGGCATACGACCTCACCCGTTGTATAAACAAGGTCGCTGTAGCCGAGCTTGTCGATCTCCTCGTGCAGATAGCACAGTGCCTGCGATGCGGCAAAGAATGCGTCACGGCGCTTGGGCATCGGGAATGTGCCTGCGTGGGTCGTCTGACCGTAGAACTTCAGTCTGTAGTTGAACATACCGAGTACGCAGTCAACAACGCCTATATCGTTTCCTGCATCTTCAAGGATAGGACCTTGCTCGATGTGTGTTTCAAACATATACATATATCTGTCAGGTGACAGGCGGTACTTCTTGTCGCCTTTGAAGCCCGACTTGTCAAGCGCTTCACCGAATGTTGATGTATTGTCAAGGATACTCCTGGAGTTCATCATATCCTCATATTTGAACTTGCATCTGATGTCCTCAGGCAGATAATCGTAGCATACGATACCGGAGCACATCATAGCGGGCGGATACAGCGAACCCTCTTCATTTGTCCATATCATAGCGGTAAGTGGGTGCTTGTGGGGAATGTTCTTTTCGTGTACTGTTTCAAGTACCTCCATTGCCGACATAACGCCGAGGATACCGTCATAGTTACCGCCGTTCTTTACCGAGTCGCAGTGGGAAGCCATTACGATACGCTTTGCATCAGGGTCTGTGCCGGGGAGCGTTGCGTAGATATTCGCAACATCATCTATCTCTATCTCCGCGCCGATAGCCTTCATACGCTTGATGAACTCATTACGCGCCATAATAGCCTCGGGTGAGAGTGAGTAACGAGTGATACCGCCGTGACCTGCATCACCGAATTTGCTGAAAGTGGATATCTTATCCTTCATTCTGTCTAAACTGCATTCATACATTTGTACGTCATCCTTTCCTTTGTAAACAAAACGGCGCAGAACTTTTAATGTCCTGCGCCGTTGCGGTACTTGTTTTTCTTTACCTGTATTGTACTACCGAAAAGCTGTAAGGTCAACCGGTTTTTATGGGTTTTGTGCTATAGCACAAGTACGTTTGTGCAAGTTTGAAATTTACAACTTGCAAAATACGGTTATCTGATAACGATATGATGCGGATTTTCAGCTGACATTTGACGCTGCTTTGTATTTAAAATGCAAAAAGCTGTCTATCAAGACAGCTTTTGCGATGGCTATATAAAATGGGATATAGAAATTGCAAATTATTCTGCGAACATAGGCGTTGAGAGATAACGGTCGCCTGTATCGGGAAGAAGAACCACGATGTTCTTGCCCTTGTTCTCGGGGCGTTTTGCAAGCTGTGAAGCCGCATATACAGCCGCACCGGAGGAGATGCCGACAAGTAAGCCCTCTTTTCTTGCAAGCGTTCTGCCTGTAGCGAATGCGTCCTCGTTCTCAACTGTGATTATTTCGTCATATATCTTGGTGTCAAGCGTTTCGGGCACGAAGCCTGCGCCGATACCCTGAATCTTATGAGGTCCTGCAACGCCCTTTGAAAGCACAGGCGAGCCTGCGGGTTCAACCGCAACTACCTTTACATTCGGATTCTTGCTCTTGAGGTACTTACCTACACCTGAAACTGTACCGCCTGTACCTACGCCTGCTACAAAGATATCGACCTTGCCGTCTGTATCTTCCCAGATCTCGGGGCCGGTTGTGTTGAAATGCGCGGTGGGGTTGGCGTTGTTTGTGAACTGGCTGGGGATAAAGCCACCCTCGATCTGCTGTGCAAGCTCCTCTGCCTTTGCGATCGCACCCTTCATACCCTTTGCACCGTCTGTCAGGACAAGCTCTGCACCGTAAGCCTTAAGCAGATTGCGGCGCTCAACGCTCATGGTTTCGGGCATTGTGAGGATTATTCTGTAGCCCTTTGAAGCGGCTACTGCGGCAAGACCGATACCTGTGTTACCGCTTGTAGGCTCGATTATAACTGCGCCGGGCTTGAGTGCGCCCTTAGCCTCGGCATCGTCTATCATCGCCTTTGCGATTCTGTCCTTTACGCTTCCTGCGGGGTTGAAGTATTCGAGCTTTGCATAGATATTTGCGGGGAGCTCGTTCAGGGCTATGTAGTTGTTGAGCTTTAATATGGGTGTGCCGCCTATAAGGTCTGTGATCTTGTCAAAAGTTCTCATTGTAATTTTCTCCTTTGCAATTAAAAAATCAGTTATACGTTAAGTTTAATTTTTGTTTGTTATTCTGTCGGTATAAAACCGTGTGTTGCATTTACAACAAAAGTATATCTGTCTTACTTTGAAGATGCTACTAAAATCAACATCGGAAACCGCTGATATATCTTGTCATATCCTTACCTCGTTTTCGGTTCGGTTTAATCTCTAAAAGCCTATCGACTTTGTAGGCTTTATTATATCACTGCTTTCGGCATTTGTCAAGGGGGTTTTGAAAAATTTTTGAAATTTTATTTAAAATCGCCAAAGTGTGATGTCGGTCATGCTTGACGTTTCGATGCTATCATGATATACTTATGATAAAATCAGGCATAAGGATACAGCTGTGAGCCGTGGGGAGTACTTTGATATCGGCATAGTTCACGGGGCTGTGCTTTTTGCGTAAAAATGAAAGAGGGATATATCTATGAGCATTAAAAAGATGTTGATGGTGATCGCCGCATCGGCAGCCTGCGTTGCCGCGCTAAGTGTTACTGCCGGTGCAAATTGTCTTATGGAAGCCAAAGATCCTGACCGGGCATTGACTTCAAGTTCTTCGATATGGCAATTAAGGATCTATAACGACCCTGCCAAAAACGATGAGTTTGTCTATCAGGTAGAAAACAACGTAGACTACAGTAAGATAACCGGTGTGAAATTTATCGTTACTGTTCCTGAGAAGGACTCTGACGGCGCAGATGGCAACCGCGATTTCTGGGACGGCGGCACAGGCGGAGGTGTTGTATTCTCTGTAAGCGGCGGTGATATCGAGCAAGAAACAGATGCATGGGATACATATCATTGGCCCAGCAGACAGTTCTGGGGCGTTTACGACGAGGCGCTTGAGATCTTCACAGATCCGAACAAGGAAGACGGAGAGAATGGTAAAAAGGATATAAGCTACGAAAAAGTCAGCGATTACACATATCAGCTTATTGCAAACGACTTTGTCAATCCTCTTGCAAACGGAGATGCCAAGGATATAGGCTGTATACAGGTTTGCTTGCAGGAGTGGGGTTCATCTATTGCCCAAATGGAGGTATTAAAGTGCGAGGTACTCGATAAATCCGGCGATGTCCTGCTCGCATTTGACGGAAACGGTAAGCTTATTGAAGGCTCTGACGGAAGTGACAATGTTTCCGCAGAATGCCTGACCGAGGCTATGGCTGACGGTACTTTAAAAGTAACAGGCTACACAGGCACTCCTGTAGATCTTGAAATTCCCGAAACCATAAACGGCAAAAAGGTTACTCAGATAGATAAAGAAGCTTTTTCAAACTGCTCAACTCTCAGAAACGTAACTATACCCGACAGCGTGACCAAAATTGATGTGAGAGCTTTTATGAATTGCAAAAAGCTCGAAAGTGTAAAGATACCGAGCGGTGTTACACAAATCGGCACTGCGGCTTTTGCGGGTTGTTCGGCACTTAAAAGCGTTAATATACCCGACAGTGTGACGAAAATCGGCAATGAAGCATTTTCAAGATGCACTTCGCTGAAAAACGTCAAAATCGGCAACGGCGTTAAAGAAATAGGACAATATGCATTTGACGTTTGCAGATCACTGAAAAGCGTTATAATTCCGTCCGGTGTAAAAAACATAGGCGAAGCTGCATTTGGCTTTGCGAGAATGTACGGCAATGTCGAGGGATTTAAGATCTACTGCTACAGCGGTACAGCCGGCGAAAAGTACGCCAAAAACAACAAATTGACTTATGAGCTGTTACCTGCCAATGTAACAGGCGTTAAGCTCGGCGGCAGAGCAGCAGACGCGCTGAGAATAAACTGGACTAAGAATGCTTCGGCTGACGGATATATTGTTGAGATGTATCAGGGCGGCAAGTGGGCGCGCGTTGCTAAGATAACAAAGAACAGCACAACAACCTACAAAAAAGCAGGACTTAAGTCAGGAACTGTCTACAATTTCCGAGTTAAGGCATACAAGATGTGCGGCACAACTGCGGTCTACAGCGCCTACAGCACTACTGTTACCGCAAGGACAAATCCGTCCGTTATAAAGGGCGCTAAGCTCGGCGGCAGGGCGGCTGACGCGCTCAGAATAAACTGGACTAAGAATGCAAGCGCTGACGGATATATCATTGAAATGTATCAGGGTAACAAGTGGGTTCGTGTTGGCAAAATTACAAACAATAGCACAACTACTTTCAGAAAAGCAGGACTTAGCGCTTCCACTGTATACAAGTTCAGAGTAAGGGCATATAAGATGAGCGGTAGCACGGCACTTTACGGCAATTACAGTGCTACAGTTACTGCCAGGACAAACCCGTCTGTAATGAAAGGCGTTAAGATAGCAGGTAAGGCTAAGGACGCACTGAGAGTAAACTGGACGAAAAATACTTCTGCGCAAGGTTACATCGTTGAAATGTACAAGGGCGGCAAGTGGGTTCGTGTGGCTAAGATAACAAATAACAACACGACAACTTTCAGAAAGGCAGGACTTGCTAAGAATACGACTTACAAGTTCAGGGTTTGCGCTTATTATATGAGCGGCAAGACGGCGCTTTATGGTAATTACGGAAGTGTAAGCGGGAAGACGTTAGCCAAATAATGGCTTTTAGAAAAATCAACAGTTATGATCGGGCATCGGTGTGAAAATCGATGCCCGATTTTTCAGCAGATAGAATGTTACGCTTTGAATATTGCGGAAAAACAAAAATCCGCCGTTTGAAAACAGCGGATCGCGATATCAAGTTATATAATCACATCGACAGAAAATACTCATGCACCCTTGTATCTCCGTCAAGCTCGGGGTGGAAGGCTGTCACAAGCTGATTTTTCTGTCTTGCGGCTACTATTTTTCCGTCCACCTCCGAGAGAACCTGCACATCGTCATAAGCTTTGTCGATATACGGTGCGCGGATAAATGTCATGGGAATTTCTCCGATACCGTCAAACTGTGCATCCGTATGGAAACTGCCGAGCTGTCTGCCGTAAGCGTTACGGTTGGCAACGATAGACATTGTCTGTAAATGCTGTGCGCTGTCGTTGGAAATCGACTTTGCAAGCAGGATAAGACCTGCGCAGGTGCCATAGACAGGCATACCGCTTTCGATACGGCTCTTTATGCCGTCAAATAGGTCAAGTTCACGGAGCAGTTTTCCCTGCACCGTGCTTTCGCCGCCGGGAATTATAAGGCGGTCGAAGCTGCGATAAAGGTCTTTTTTTTGACGTATCTCAAAGCTGTCTGCGCCGAGCTTTGAGAGAATTTTTTCGTGCTCTGCAAATGCGCCCTGAAGCGCGAGAACTGCTACTGTCATTAGTTGTGTCCTTTCGGCTGAGTAGAGTATGCCGTATTACGGCAATCCTTTTTTATCTTTTTGTTCAGCACTTTTTTTATAAATCCGCCGTTTTGCAAGCCTATATATATTACAAACGTTTTTAAAGGCGGAATTTGGGGCGGCACATTGCCGCAAAGGTCGGAATTTGAAGCGGCACATTGCCGCCTTATTTGCCGCGTTCTGCCATGAGGAGGGCGATCTCCTGTTCGTTTATGCCGACCATAGCTTCGCCGAGGTCTTCGGAAAGCTCTGCAATCATCTTGGCATCTGTGTAGTTTGTTACAGCCTTTACGATAGCTGCGGCTCTCTTTGCGGGGTTGCCGGACTTGAAGATACCGCTTCCTACAAATACGCCCTCAGCACCGAGCTGCATCATAAGTGCGGCATCGGCAGGAGTTGCAACGCCACCTGCGGCGAAGTTTACAACGGGGAGCTTGCCGTTTTCCGCTACATACTTTACAAGCTCATAGTCGACCTGCAAGTCCTTTGCCGCCTGGTAAAGCTCGTCCTTTGACATAGATGTCAGCCTGCGGATCTCCTGCTGCATCATTCTCATATGTCTTACAGCCTGTACAACGTCACCTGTACCGGGTTCGCCCTTTGTTCGTATCATAGACGCACCCTCAGATATACGGCGGAGCGCCTCGCCTAAGTCCTTAGCACCGCATACGAAAGGCACGTTGAACTTCGTCTTGTCGATGTGGTACTTATCATCTGCGGGTGAAAGGACTTCACTCTCATCGATATAGTCGATCTCAATAGCTTCGAGTATCTGTGCTTCAGCAAAATGACCGATACGGCACTTAGCCATTACGGGGATCGTAACCGCGTTCTGAATACCCTTTATCATTGCGGGGTCGCTCATTCTTGCAACACCGCCTGCGGCACGGATATCTGCGGGGATACGCTCGAGCGCCATTACCGCACAAGCGCCTGCCTCCTGCGCTATTCTCGCCTGCTCGGGAGTTGTAACGTCCATTATTACTCCGCCCTTTAACATCTGAGCGAGGTTCTTGTTGAGTTCATATCTTTCGTTTGACATTGTTAAAGCTTCCTTTCCTGTCGGGTATTATTGTTTTACTTTGCTAAGCGCATTTGTCCAGACTACGAAATGATAATCTCTATTGTTATTTAATGGGGTTTGGGGCGTAGCCCCAAGCGGGGTGAGGGCGGCAGCCCCACACTCAGCCCCTTTCCGGGGGAAAGGGGTTTGGGGATAGGGATAATAAATTTGCAGTTCGTTTTAAACACGAACTTTAAGTCTGGCAGACTGCCCTTGTGCAAGTACATACAAGTATTATTACAATACCTATTGTATATTCCGCCGGGCACAGTTGCAATTCAACAGTTTCAACCGAGTTTTCAACATTTTTTGTTTAATATAGGTTCTTTACATAAACCTTGCAGTTTGTTTTTGTGTAAATTCCACAAACGCTTTATCACGATGAATTTACAGTAAATTACAGCATCGTCAAAATGTCCGTAATAAAGTCTATGAGCATCATAGGTTTTGGTCATTATGTAGAAAAGCAAGAATATGCGCACTTATTTGATAAAGTTACTGCCGCCTCGATTATTATAATTTACGCTATCGCTATGATGCTTTACTTAATCCATCGCCGGGCACGATTCCTTTTTTATCTGTTACCGATGGCGGTCACCGTATTATTCATCATTCGATAAAATTAAAGGGGTTGTGACACAAACTGAAAAAGAAAAAGTGAGTCGAGCGCACTATTCTTTGCGCTTCGGCTCACTTTTTTTGATATGTTGAGAAAGCCTGACTTTAGTACACTTCTATTATAACGTTTTAGTAATTAACATTGATAGCAAGCTACCGATAGTTCTATTCGTCGGATAGCACTTCTCGGGTTCGCTGCTTTATGCGACATAGTTTTTGTTTTCGGTTTAACGAAAATGTTTGATATTTTTAATATGATATCAGTCTACCGATAGTGCCTTTTGCGGGATAGCACTTCTCGGGTTCGCTATTCTGTGTGATAACGTTGCTGCTATGTGCGAGGGAGACAACCAAAGGGACTAGGGTGAGGGACTTGCAGCCCCTAACCCTATCCCTTAGGTTTTCTCCCTCGCGCTCCCACTTTCCTTACTCACACCCGTACCCCGCAAGGATGTTGGCGATAAGACACACAAATGACTGGGTTTTATATGTTTGTATAAGCGGGTCGCTGGCGCTCACTTAGTCCCATTTTAGTACAGATATCTCAGGATAGTAGCGTTCTTTTTTGATAGTCGGTGACAGTGCAGTTGCATTGTTAAACTCACGAAATTATTAACACCTTGTCGATATCGAAACTGCTTTCAGCGTTGTTGGCTGTATGTTTCATAATACTGCTTTATCGGAAATGTGCTGTAATGAGAATTATTGCCTATATACAAAAAGGGGTTGTGACACAAACTGAAAAAAGCGAGCCGAGCGCACTATTCTTTGCGCTTCGGCTCACTTTTTCTTTTTTTGGGTTTTGTCACAGCTCCGTTGATATCAAATCAATGTAAAATCAAAATGCGCCGCTCGCCGTAAAAGCTTTGCCTTTGCGGATATAACGGTTGTAGAAAAACAGATCCACAATCAGCGCAAGAACCCAGCCCACAGGCCACGACAGCCATATACCGTCCGAGCCGAAGAACGGAGCCAGAATGTACGCAAACACTACACGCAATGCAAGATCAAGGCAAGTGCTTATCATAAACGGTGTCATAACGCCACAGCCTCTCACACCGCCGTCAATTACTATCTTTATGCATACAAAGAAGTAGAACGGTGAAACGATAGTCAGGAACTTACCGCCGGTTGCTATTATCTCGGCGTTAGCCTGCGTTGCGAACAGGTTTACAAGCGTTCCTCCGAACAAAATATAACAAACCGCAAACGGCACTGCTATCACAAGACACATCAGCATACCCGACTTTACGCCGGTTTTCACACGGTCGGTCTTGTTAGCGCCTATGTTCTGTGCACAAAAATTCGACACGCTGTTTGAAAGCGTTGAAAAACAGGTTATGGCAAAAGTATTAAGCTTGATAGCTGACGCATAGCCGCCGATGACCGATGAGCCGAAGCTGTTGACAAGGCTCTGCACAAACAGGTTTCCCACCGACACAAAGCTGCTTTGCAATATTGACGGTATCGAAATACGACTTATCTGTTTAAGCGCTTCCGAAGAAAATATTTTCGGCTTTTCGGGAGTATCCGACTGTATTTTTTCCACACGTCTTAAAAGCACAAAGAAAGCCGCCGCACCTGCCGCGCCCTGAGCGGCAAACGTAGCCCACGCAACACCCGCAACGCCCATCTGAAATACTATTACAAAGAGCAGATCCAGCCCGATATTTCCGAGCGATGACGCTATCAGGAAAAACAACGGTGTTTTAGAGTCGCCGAGAGCCGTGAATATGCCGTTGCACGCATTGTAGATAAACAGGAATAAAAGCCCCAGAACATATACCCTGAGATATATGTCGCTGTCCGCAAATATATCCTCGGGCGTTCCGAGAAGTGTCAGCATAGGTGAGCACAGGACACAGCCTATAACGGTAAGCGCCGCCGCTATAACCGCGAACGAAACCAGCGCCGTGTTTATCGCCGTCTTCATATATGTATAGTCTTTTGAGCCGAACAGCCGCGCAACAACGACCGACGCTCCCACGCTTCCGCCTGTCGCCACCGCCATAAATATCATTGTCACGGGGTAGCTTGCTCCTATCGCGCCGAGCGCCATATCGCTTACAAAGTTGCCGGCTATTACGCTGTCAACGATGTTGTACAGCTGCTGAAATGCAACACTGAGCAGCATCGGGAGGGAAAATTTCAGCAGAACCGAAAAGGTCCTGCCGTTAGTCATATCTGTGACCATTCTTGAAAATCGCTTCCTTATTTATTCATAAAGCCTTTCGGAGCGGCTTTTGTCAGCCTTGCGGCATAGTCCTTTACCATATCCGCAAACTGTATTTTTTTTACAAAGCCCGAGGGGATCTCGGAATATCCGAGCAGTGCGCCTTTCAAAGCACCCGCGATAAACGCGCATATATCGCTGATACCGTCCTGGTTTGCCGCAAGCTGTACCGCGCTGAGATAGTCATAATGCACACAAGCGCAGTACACGCCGATAGCAAGGGCGGAGTCCGCCGTACTGCCGTTTCCGAGCTCGGCAACATCGGTAAGCGGAGATGTGTTCTCATCAAGTAATGCAAGCGCCTTGTCAAGCGCCGCAAAGCAATCCTCAAAGCCGTCATAGCCTTTGATTATCTTCATCGTATCAAGAACCGACTGCTCGATCGAATTTCCCTTGCAGATAAATGCGATGATCGAGGAAAGACAGCCTGTTGCAAGATAAGCAGTCGGGTGAGAATGTGTTATTGCTCCGAGGTCACAGCCCGCAGAAAACGCGCGCATGGGATCACTGTAAAAATACAATCCTGTCGGAATAGCTCTCGGCAGACAGTCGAACAGCTTATTGGCGTTTATTGGTCGTCCTACTCTGCCGTATGTGTGTTCAGACTTTATGCCGGCAATGGTTTGTACCAGTTGTTTTGTCGGGTTGCGCTTTTTTGCAAGAGCGGGAACGCCCAGCAGATCGCACGGAAATCCGGTTTCCTTTTCGTCAAGTATCCACTGCAGCTCCACCGATGCTGTACCACCGGTCTGTGTGTACAGCCACTGCTGAAGCGCAAGGAAAACATAGTCCGCCGGGGCAGCTTCGTTCGTTCTCAGTCCTGCCGCATCTGCCCACAGTATACCGTGAGCGGTGAAGAGCATAGTCTGCGTTTCGTCCGATACGCGGGCGTACTTCTGATGCTTTTCCGGACTTAGCTTAAGTATGCCCTTCCTGCCGTATATGTCTTTTATCTGACTGCGCGTTATCACCTTTACGGGCGAGCCGAATGCATCGCCTGCGGCAGCGCCTGCCATACATCCCGTAAATCTTTCTTTCTTGTACAATTTCTTATTTGCCATAAGTTGATTACTCCAATATTTATAATACCTGACGGCATTTGAATTACGATGCCTGCATTTTTTCGTAGCTTATCATCAGGTCGACAAACCTGCCGTAGGACTTCTTTCCGTCCGACTGTCCCTGCGATTTGAGATAAGTATCATTGATGCTTGTCGCGACTGCGGCAACTGGTGTTTCGTACCGCTTCCAGTATGCTCTGTCGGCTCTCAGCTCTGCTATTATCTTTTCGTCCGCATAGCTCATAAGCTCATAGTAGATATCTGCTCCTGCCGCCGAATAAAGCGCATTCCCGGCATAGATAAAAGCATATACCCAGCCTGCATATTGCAGATAAATGTTATCCGAACCTGTACACGCAAGATAAGCGATAAAATTCGCCTCATCCTCACGCATAAAGCCCTTTAAATGCGACAGCTCGTGACATACTGTAAACGGCTTTGCAAAGTCCGGCGCATTCACATTGTAGTTGGCTTCTATCGTAAACGGTGTGTACATTCCGAGTATTTTCATATATGACATACCCTCGGATGCGATCACCGCCTTTGCGTTCGGATAAAATCCTGACAGGCTACCGTACCTTTCGCCGAGCAGGTCCATTGCCTTTTTGCATTCTTCGTCAAGATCTATTTTGCCGTCAAGCTCTACCGTCAGCGTTTCATCTGTTTCTATCTTCTGCGCCGCGTCATTTGCGTTTTTAAGAATATATACACATAGGTCGGCAAGCTCCTGCGCCGTGTAGGTTTCAACGGTAAATCCGCTGACTGCCGAAAACGGCGTTCTGTTGTAGTTTATGCCGCAGAAAAGCGTAAATACAAAGAACACGCTGACAGCAAAGTTCAGCACAACGGCAAGCACATTCATCATCAGCTGTTTTCGCTTGCCCTTGCCTTTGATAAATCTGACAACGGTAAATACCGCACCGACAGCGGCGAGTACGATCACCGTGTAAAGCAGTATCTCACACAGCGAGAACGGCAACAGTGAAGAGAGCCGCCCGACAGTGCCTACAAAAAACGGATATATATTTGTACTGTACCATTCGGCAAAGCCGCCCGTATTTTTTGCAAGCAGTATAAGTATCAGCGACACAGCAAATGCCGGCACTGTGTAATAAAGCCACTTTGGAATTTTCGTAAATACGGATCTTATCCTTGCCATACAAATACATCTTTCTCAATATCGGTTCAGTACAGATTTCTTACCTTGTCGAGATAGCCGATAAATTCTTTTCTCAATGCAGTCGGCTCAAGTATCTCAACGTTTGCGCCGAGCTGGAACAGCCAGCCGAAAAATGTCGGGCTGACGTTTATTTCCTTTGATATGTAAAAATGACTTTCATCGAGCTTATGCATAGTGATATCCGAGCCGAACTTATCCATCACAACGCTTGTGAGCGAATTGTCAAAGCTGAGTTTAGCCCGTACGGTTTCGCTTCCTGCAAACATACCGAATATCCTGCGGGTATATTCCGCAAGATCAAATCCTTTTGCGGGAACTGCGGGCTCATCGGAAACCTCAACATCTTCCATACGGTCAACACGGAAGTTTGATATACTGTCGTACTTTTCGTAGTAGCCTATGCAATAGTAGTTTTCATCTTCCCACGCAAGTGAATACGGCGACATAGCATACCGTCCGCCTGAAGTCTTGTAGACTTTTTTCTTTTTTATGTCATACCTGAAGTAGTGGAACGTGATTTTTTTCTGCTGCTTTATCGCCTCGTGTATTTTGTTGATGTTATAGTATATCTTGCGGTTTTCGGTTTTAACACGGTTTGCGACGATCACGCTCCTTTGCAGCTCGCGCGCCTTGAAGTTGCTGGTGAGATGTGATATTTTCTCAACCAGTTCCCTTGACTTGTCCTCGGTTATAAACTTTGAGCAAGCCGCCGCATCGGCAAGCAGTTGAAGCTCCTCAAACTGAAACCTGTCAGTCCCGAGATAATAGCTTCCTACCTTGTCGGAGCAGATATCCATATCCATTACCTCACGCAAAAGCTCTATATCGTCATATATGGCTTTACGCTCCGCTTTTATTCCGACTCTGTCAAGTCCTGATATTATATTCTTTACGGTGAGCGGATGCTGTTCGTCCGACTCCTCGCGGAACATTTTTTCCAGATATAACAGCTTCGCTTTTTGGTTAGAAGAACGTGACATAATACATTTCCTTTCCTACTCGTGCTTTATCTGAATTATTACCGAAAGTGCAAGCACCGCCGCTATAAGTGCTGAGATTATGACAGTAAAAACATTGAATGCCTGTGTAAGATACGGGACGAGCGACATTACCAGTGCTATCGAAGCTAAAACCGTAATAGGTGTCTGACGCTTCTTGCCGAAGAATATCCACAGAAGCGAAAGCATAGCCGTAATAGTTGTCATCACAGCGCATATCATATAGTTGAACATTGCATATCCGAACGGAGTGACATCGAAATACGAGTAATTCTCAAAGCGGAAAATCAAATGACCGCTGTCGGACATCAATCCGTATTTGAGTACCGCACCGAGCGGTAAAAGCTCCATTATTATCGCCGCAATGCAGACGATGAGTCGTATAACACCGAGTTTTTTCATAATATTTCACCCTGAATAATCGGCATGGGACACCCCATACCGGCAACAATCTTACTTCACCCTGACAAAATGCGCGATAAATGATCTGAAATCGCCCCAAAGTGACGGAATGTCAAATCCGCTGTTCATCAGAAGCTCTGCCGAATAAACTCTTCCTGTCTGCTCGTGCCTGTAATAACAGCCCTTTTCAAGCCCTTTCAGCTTTACTCTGTGCAGGAACACGCTCGGTTCTTTGAGAACCTGTACATATTCGAGAAGCGTTTCGCTCTTGTCCTTTGCGACAAACTGCCATGCGTCAAAGCGGTCGTTTGCAAACGGATCGCCTATTCTGTAATAATCGCCTGTTCTCACAAGCGGATTATACTTGTTAAACTCCGCAATCTGTTCCTTTATCGCGTACTTGTCATCGTCCGAGATCTTTGTAACGTCAAGCTCATAGCCGAACGTACCCGACATCGCAACGTGTCCTCTCGTTTCAAACGGAGTAATTCTGCCTACACAGTGGTTCGGGCTGTCCGAAACGTGAGCGCCGAAGCAGGAGCAGGGGTAGCACATGGAAGTGCCGTACTGTATCTTAAGTCTTTCTATAGCGTCTGTATCATCGCTTGTCCATATCTGGGGAGAGTAGTACAGCATACCTGCGTCAAAGCGTGAGCCGCCGCCCGCGCAGTTTTCAAGGAGCAGGTCGGGGAAATCAGTCAGCAGCCTTTCCTGCATTTCATATACGCCGAGGACGTATCTGTGCCATATCTCACGCTGCCTTTCGGGAGGGAATACCTCGTTGCCGACCTCGCTCAGCTGTCGGTTCATATCCCACTTTACATATTCTATGTTGGCGCTTGAAAGGATAGCCTTCATCTGCTCATAGATATAGTCGCGCACTTCTTTTCTTGAGAAGTCAAGTACAAGCTGACTTCTGACGGTGGTGCGGTGTCTGCCGGGAATGTGTATGCACCAGTCCTGATGCTCCGCGTACAGCTTGCTGTCAGGACTTATCATCTCAGGCTCGAACCATATACCGAACTTAAGCCCTATCTTGTTTACCTCGTCTACAAGGTGCTTAAGACCGCCCTTTATCTTATCCTCGTTCACAAACCAGTCGCCGAGGGAAGATTTATCATCGTTTCTGTGACCGAACCAGCCGTCATCCATAACAAGCATTTCAATTCCGGCTTTCTTTGCTTCTCTTGCGATATCAAGGAGCTTGTCCGTATCGAAGTTGAAGTAGGTAGCTTCCCAGTTATTTATAAGTATAGGACGGCGCATATCTTTCCACTTTCCTCTTATAAGGTTGTTTCTCATAACATCGTGGAAGTTTCTCGACATCTGACCTAAGCCCTCGCCGGAATAGGTCATGATGACCTCCGGCGCCTGAAAATCCTCTCCCGACTCTAAGTGCCACGAGAAGTCATAGGGATTTATACCGAGCAGCGCCCTTGTCTTTTCATACTGACCTACCTCTACCATTCCTAAGAACGAACCCGAATACACCAGAGCAAAGCCGTATGCTTCGCCGAAGTCCTCTGTTGCGGTGTGGTCGCACAGCGCAAAGAAGTTGTTGTGAGCGTGGCTTGTAGCACCTCTGTTGGAATCGATCGACTGCTTGCCGAAACGCACGGGGAAACGCTGTACATGGCGTTCTCTTGCCCAAGTTCCGTGCAGTGTTATCATATCGTAGTCCATTCTGTCAAGATCAAGGCTCATTGATATGATACGGCGCAGGTCGATAGCGGCAAGACCGTTGTTTTCGACCTTTACGCTTCTTGTGATAACGTCAAATTTCGGGAATACGCTGTACATAAGTGTAATGTCAAGACCGCTGTGTGGGTCGTAGCAGAATACCTCAAGCGTCTGCGCTTCGTCATCTGCGGCGTATGTAGCAGGAAGCTCCTTTAATTTCGGCTTGCCGTTTGAAATCCTGTAATCCTTGTAGTAGCACTCACAGGCGGACATACCGTTTATATCCATTACCTGCATTGCCGGCTCTCTGAAATCCGCAACGCCCGATGTCGGGAATTCGATAGGCGCGCAGTCAAAGCTGTGAGGACCCATAGCGTCATGTACGGCGGGGACAAACGGTTCATCGTCCGGTATACGGAGCATATGTGTTATATCAGTTTCCGGAATATAACCGCCGTAGTACAGGTGGAGCAGGTTTCTGCTGTCGGTGATATGGAATGCGTAGCTCGATTTTTCCGTGTCGAGCTTGAATACACGCTTGTTTTCGTCAAATACGATAGACATAGTTTTTCCGTCCTTTAACTTATTCGGGATACAACAAGTTCCCATATACATTAAATATACCATATTTTTCGGCTTTTCTCAATCCTTTTAAGTAAAATTTTAAGCAGTTTTCGTTTTTGTCGAACAATCCTCAAGCAATCCCCGAACAATTCCGTTGCATAAGCGGTATATTATAGCACCTTTCCACCCACTCTTTTTATCACAAAAACACAACATAATTCACCGTTAATCTTAAATTTACTTAAATTACGCCCTTGATGCTGTGTAATGCCGTTAGTTTCAATAAAATTTCACATACATTTTAGGCATAATGCACATTGACTTTAAAAAAACGAAATGTTAAAATAGATGTGTAAAGTTACATAAGTGTGTAACAAAACGAAATTAAGTTTTATTAGGAGGATTTTTCCAATGAAGTTAAGAAAGATCATGACAGGTATCGTAGCTTCTTCGCTCGCACTCAGCACATTAGCTGTAGCAGCAAGCGCATCAAGCCTTAAGAAGGTAACAGAAGCAGACGGCAAGTCTGCAGGCCTTTCATCAGGTAACGATTCATGGCTCGTTCAGGTTTTCAACGAAGGCAACCCCGATGAAGGTAAGCCCGCTACAAAGTACGATATCGACTACTCAAAGGTAACAGGCGCAAGATTTACTGTTACAATTCCCGAAAAGGATGCTGACGGTGCTGACGGCAACCGTGAGTTCTGGGACGGTGCTACAGGCGGCGGCGTTATTCTGTCTATCAACGGCGGCGACATCCAGCAGGGTACAGACGCTTGGGATACATATAACTGGCCCAGCAAGGAGTACTGGGGAGTTACAGATGAGGCTCTTGAGCTCGCTACAGACCCCAACAAGGATGACGATGCTTCAAACGATAAGGATCTGAGCTACGAGAAGATCGACGATTATACATACCAGCTGACAGCTAACGGCTTTGACAACCCCATCGCTAACGGCACAGCTAAGACAATCGGTTGCATGCAGGTCGCACTCCAGGAATGGGGCTCATCTATCGCTACAATCGAAGTTGTAAAGTGTGAAGTTCTCGACGCTGAAGGCAATGTACTTATTGCATTCGACGGTCTCGGCAATGTAGTTGACGGTGGCAACTCTGCTCCTGCTACAGATGCTCCCGCTACAGATGCTCCCGCTACAGATGCACCTGCAACAGACGCTCCCGCTACAGATGCTCCTACAACAGGCGACTCTACAAAGCCCAGCACAAACACAGGTGTTGAGAGCGTTGCAGTAGTAGCAGGCGTTGCAGTTCTCGCTACAGGCGCTGTTATCGTTGCTAAGAAGAGAAAGTAATTTCGGCTTTAAGCAATAAGCGTAAATAAGCAATTTATCCCCCGCAGGTTTCTGCGGGGGATTTTTGTGTATAATAGCAGCCGCGGCAAATGACCGCGGCTGTTCCATATTATTCTGATTAACGCCGACACTTATATCACATAGTCATCGGCGGCGTTTTCCTTATCATTATCTATAAGATCCTGTAAAGTAACACTGTCAAGATATTCGTTTATGACCTTGTACAGACCCTGCCAGAGTGATAATGTAGCACAATGCTCGCTCCTGTCGCATTCGACGACTCCGCTGTCAAGGCACGCAACCGGCGCAAGCGAACCCTCGGTAAGCCTTAAAATATCTCCCACAGTGTACTTTTCGGGTGACTTTGCAAGTCTGTAGCCGCCCTGAAATCCGCGGTTGGTGCGCAGGATATCCGATTTGTTAAGCATCGGTACTATCTGCTCAAGATATTTTTTTGATATATTCTGGCGTTGCGCTATTTCTTTCAGCGGGATATAACCGTCACCCTGATGCTCCGCAAGATCAATGAGCATTCTCAATACATAACGTCCTTTTGTAGATATTTTCATGTTATAGTCCTTTCTTGACTTTTATTTTATCTGAGCCGTTCGTGAGCCGTGATTTTCTAAATACTATAATACCATATTTTTAGTAGGTTTTCAAGTGGTATTTTCTGATTTTTTCGACAAAAGACCTTTTTATCGCATCAATTCATCATTTGCGGCTTGTTTTGTGACAAAACAGCCGATATTAGTTTATAAGCTAAAATACAAATTTTACTTAAAATATGCACAAATACAATATAAAACAGCGCTGTAAACGATTATAAACGGACTGCTGTTTGTGATAATGCACAGCTTTTGCGAAGCGGTTTTGTCTACTCTGCTCTTATTTTGAAATTGTGAACTTTTTTTGACCTTTTGTCCGCTTTTTTGCTTGCTAACGACTCGGAAATGTGATAAAATATATAAAGATATCGAGAAAACAGAAGAAGGAGTCAGGAACATGATCGACGTTGTCAGAAAGCACCTGTCTGAAACTATTGATGCCGTAGCTACAAAACGGTACAGCGACCTGCGACAGATAGATGAGTTTGTACCTGCGGCAAAAGCATTACGCATATCCAGAATCCTGCGCACACTTGATTACGGTGGGCAGATAAGCGAAACTCTGGTGTATAAAGACGCAGAGATCTTTCCTCTCTATAACAAAAAATACGAATGTGAGAACGATAGTTGCAGATACGCATATGAATTTTATACCGATATTGATTTTGCAACGCTCAGCCCGGAGCAGGAAAAGCTTTTTGAGCACGTTACCCATGTTCTTGCTATAATTTGCACCTGCACTCTCAGCATTCATGTCGGAAAGCTGATCGACAACATTGATCGCGACAGCGGCATACCGAACTCGAAAGGATTTCGTGCGTTCATTGAAGATGTCAAGGAAAACGGTGTTCTTTCGGACTATGCGGTAATAAGAGCCAATATAAAAGGCTGTAACACATTAAATACGATTTTCGGTTATCAGGCTACAACAGAGATAATAGCAAAGTATGCGAAAATGCTTAATAAGATGATGTATAACGATGAAATATGCAGTCGCTCAGGCAGTGACAACTTCTGTCTTATGGTAAAAAAATCGCACCTTAAAAATCATCTCAAAAGCTTTGCTAAGATACCGATAAACTTCTTTTACGGAAAAGAGCAAACCGTTTACGAGATTGCAATGCGTGCCGGCATCGTAGTATTGGACGGCAGTACAGATGACATTGATGCGATACTTGCCCGCGCAGAATCCTGCATAGACGTTGCTAAACGCCGCACAGATACCGACTATGTATATTACGACCTTGACACGATCACCCGTGAGCAGGAGCTGACTCTTCTTGAAAGTGATATGCCTCAGGCGTTTGCCGACGGCGAATTTATCGTGTATTATCAGCCAAAGGTACGGGTAGACACACGCACTCTTGTAGGAGCGGAAGCGCTTATCAGATGGCAACGTGACGGCAAGGTCATTTCTCCCGCCGACTTTATCCCGATAGCAGAACGAACAGGTCTTATAATGAAGCTTGATATGTTCGTGCTGGAGCACACCTGCGCTATGATCAAGAAATGGCAGGAAAGCGGAAAGCGCATAGTTCCTGTATCGGTGAACTTCTCAAAGATCCATCTGCGTTTCCCTCATCTCGCCGAGAAGATAATGAATGTTATCAACCGTTACGGAATTGAACCGCACTTCCTTGAAGTCGAGTTTACCGAAACGGCTTATACCGATGATTTCAATGCTATCAAGCAGGCGATAATCGACCTTAAAAGCTATGGACTTATGGTTTCTATGGACGACTTCGGAACAGGTTATTCTTCGCTTGCGCTGCTGAAAGACCTTGATTTTGATATTCTGAAGCTTGATAAGTCGCTTGCAGGTTCAAATGACGATACAAGAGGTCAGGTCGTACTTGAAAACGTGCTTCATATGGCGAAAGAGCTCAGTATGACTACTGTTTGCGAGGGAGTAGAAGATAAAACGATTGTCGAAAACCTTAAAAATATGGGTTGTAACATAATTCAGGGCTATTATTTTGATAAACCGCTTCCCGAAACCGAGTTTGCGGCAAGACTTGAAAGCCCGGTTTATGAGAAGTAGGTAATTGTGATATTTTTAAACCGCTGTGGATTTTCACGGCGGTTTTTTGAAGGGCTGATGTTAGCGCAGTTGTACGGATTTACTCACGAAATTATTAACACCACCTTGAAGTTTTAATAAATCGAAAGGCTGTGATGAAATTTTTACATTTCGTCACAGCCTTTTTGTATAATATATTTTTCGGATAGTTTTAAAGGCTTATTTGCCGTTCATTGCTTCAAGGTTCATTTCCCGGCGGTTGATCTTATATGTGCCGCTGTCAAGTACAAATTCCAGCTTTGCGCTGCGGTGTGCTTCGTACAGATCAAGATATGGTACGGTAGCGGTAAATCCTGTATTGCTTATATCCGTTATTACACATGAGGCAGTATCCCATATATTCTTACCGTCTGATACAGCATCGGTGTTTTCGTAAAGCTTGCCGTCTATGTCCTTGTAGAATGCGGTGTCATCAGAGAGGTTGAGGTAGCTTTCATTATTGGCGTTTTCATTTATTTTTCTCCGGTTTCCGATATTGTCCGACATACTTTGACGGGATATTACATACTATATTTTAACACAGCGTGTACGGATAGTCAACGGTATGTGTTGCAAAAATCAACAGCCCGAAAACGGATATATGCTACACTTTTAATAAAGCTATCGTGTATTTTGGGTATTCGGAATGTGTATTTGTGTAACGGAGGGGTACAATGGTGAAGTTCGGTGAAAGAGTGAAGCAGCTAAGGCTTGACGCGGGAATGACGCAGGAACAGCTAGCGGGCAGAATATGGGTATCAAAGGCGGCTGTCAGCAACTATGAGCTGTCCGAACGAAATCCCTCACCCGAAACTATTATAAAGATCGCCAAGGTTTTCGGGGTCACGACCGACTATCTTTTCGGGCTGGAGGAAAAAAGGCAGGCGCTGGACATAACGGGACTGCCGGAAGAGAACATATTATTTTTGCAGTCGGCGGCGGATCTGTTGAAAAAGAAAAATGCATCGCGTAAAATAATTAAAAAACAGCAGAGGTGACATTGACAGCGCGCTGATTACGATGTATAATAGCAGTATTGTACACAAAACAGATAGAAACGGTAGATTTAAAGGAGCGACTTATGGCAATAAGCATAACGGAAGCATCTGAGCTTAAAAAAGCGATACTTGAGAGCTTCGGCGTAACGTTGCATTTTCACGACGGCTGCGGAGGACAGTATTTCACGCTGGACGAGAGAAACGATGAGATAAAGCGGTTTATTGAAAGCTACTTCGATAAAAAGGGAATGACCGTTACATTTATAGCAAGGGGAACGCAGTTCTCCGTGGGAGGTAATAATGCTTGACCAATTTTCAAGAACGCAGCTCATATTCGGCAAAGAGGCAATGGACAAGCTGAAAGGCGCGCGCGTTGCAGTATTCGGTATAGGCGGTGTGGGCGGATATACAGTTGAGGCGCTTGCGCGCTCGGGCGTGGGAGCGATCGATATAATCGATGATGATAAGGTGTGTCTTACAAACATAAACCGACAGATAATAGCTACAAGAAAAACGGTCGGAAAGTACAAGGTAGATGTAGCCAAGGAGCGCATTGAAGATATAAATCCCGACTGCAAGGTGACGGCTTTCAAAACCTTCTATATGCCTGAAACGGCGGATCAGTTTGACTTCACTCAGTATGACTATGTGGTTGACGCTATAGATACGGTCACAGGCAAGATCGCGCTTATTGAAAACGCAAAAAAGGCGGGAACGCCTATTATAAGCTCTATGGGAGCGGGAAACAAGGTCGACCCGACAGCGTTTGAGGTTACGGATATATATAAGACCTCTGTGTGTCCTCTGGCAAAGGTAATGCGATATGAGCTTAAGCGCAGGGGCATAAGGAAGCTTAAGGTCGTGTATTCAAAGGAAAAGCCGATACCGCCAATTGCTGACGAAGATCCGAACGGTGAAAACGGTTATCTTTCTAAGGCGGATAAGGTGGCAGGAAAAAGGCAGGTGCCGGGAAGCACGGCGTTTGTGCCGTCTGTGGTAGGGCTTATTATCGCAGGTGAGGTAATAAAGGATATTACGCAGTTTAAGGGTAGAGAGTAATAAAGATGGGGTTGTGACACAACCCGGAAAAGAAAAGTGAGTCGAAGCGCAAAAATAGTGCGCTCGGCTCGCCTTTTTGATATGTGAAGAAAGCCTGTCTTTAGTACGCTTCTGTTATATCGTTTTAGTAATTAACAATGATAGAAGGCTACCGATAGTGCTGCTTGTAGGATAGTACTTCTCGGGTTCGTTGCTTTATGCGACATAGTTTTTGTTTTCGGTTTAACGAATATGTTTGATATTTTTAATATGATATCAGACTGCCGATAATTCTGTTTGTAGGATAGCACTTCTCGGGTTCGCTATTCCATTTGATAACGTTGCTGCTATTATCGAGGGAGAGAACCAAAGGGAACAGGATAAGGGACTTGCAGCCCCTAACCCTGTCCCTTAGGTTTTCTCCCTCGAGCTCCCTCTTTCCTTACCCACACCCATACCCCGCAAGGGTGTTGGCGATAAGACACACAAACGACTGGGTTTTAAAAATTTGCATAAGCGGGTCGCTGACGCTCACTTAGTCCCATTTTAGTACAGATATCTCAGGATAGTAGCGTTCTTTTTTGATAGTCGGTGATAGTGCAGTTGCATTGATTTACTCACGAAATTATTAACACCTTATCGGCACGGAAGATGTTTTCAGTGGTGTTGGCTATAAGACACTCAAACGATTGCGTTTGAAAAGTCGCCGTAAGCGGGACGCTGACGCTCTGTTCGACCCGGGGGACTGTACAGATATCTTGGGATAGTGCGTTTTTGGAAGTTTCGGTGATAATTCAGTTGTAACGATGCACTCACGAAATTATTAACACCTTGTTAGTGTAGAAACTGTTTTCAGCGGTGTTGGCTGTATGTTTCATAATACTACTTTATCGGAAATGTGCTGTAATGAGAATTATTGCCTAGCTAAATAAAACTCTTTGGAAAAGTTAATAGTTTTAATCAGGCATCGGCGTGAAAGCTGATGTCTGATTTTTTGCGGCGGGGAGATGTGATGCTTTAACGACGCTTGCGAAAGGAGAGAAAATTGGGACGATGGGCGCGGCGGTTTTCTGCCGTCTGATTTCCGGGGCTGTTGGTATTGCATATGATAAAAGGCATTATACAGGCCTTTTGAGAGCATAAAAAAAGCACTGTAGTTCTTTTGAAACTACAGTGCTTTTGGTCTGAGTGACAGGATTTGAACCTGCGGCCTCTACCACCCCAAGGTAGCGCGCTACCAATCTGCGCCACACCCAGATAACAGTAGATATTATACACGGTTTTCGGACGTTTGTCAATAGTTTTTTTAAAAAAATTGCGAAAAAAACAAAAATTTTTGCGAGTTATGGGGTTTTGCTTTATTATGAGGATCGGCGGGGTGCGGTCGATGTGACCGAACGGCATTATAAATGCGGGGCGTTGTGGTCGATGTGACCGTACAATTTACAGTCATAAAACGGGGGAGCGTTGCATATTTAAACGGGAGTTTTGAGAAAAAGTGATGTTTACTATTGCGAACGGCGATAAACTGTGGTACAATATATAATGTGTCGGTATGCGCGGTAATCAGTTTATATGACAGCCGATACAAGGAAAGTTAAAAATCCGATGAAAAGGACGGTTACTTATAATGACAAACTACGAAACCTACGAAAGCCCTTTCTGCACGAGATACGCGAGTGAGGAGATGCAGTTCACGTTCTCGGCTCAGAAGAAGTTTTCGACATTCCGCAGACTGTGGGTAGCTCTTGCAAGAGCCGAGATGAAGCTCGGGCTTGAGCAGGTGACACAGGAAAAGGTAGACGAGCTTGCGGCACATATCGATGATATCGATTTTGAATACGCCGCAGAGGAAGAGAAGAAGCTCCGCCACGATGTTATGGCACATGTTCACACATACGGAAAGTGTTGTCCAAAGGCAGAGGGTATTATTCATCTTGGCGCTACAAGCTGTTATGTAGGTGATAACACAGACGTTATCGTAATGCGTGATGCTATGAAGATAGTGCACAGAAAGCTTGTGAATGTGCTTGCAAACTTTGCTTCTTTTGCTGATAAGTATAAAGATATGCCCTGTCTTGCATATACACATTTACAGCCTGCACAGCTGACTACAGTCGGCAAGCGTGCTACATTGTGGATGAACGAACTGCTTATGGATCTTGAGGACCTTGAATATCAGATGGGTAACCTGAAGCTTCTCGGTCAGAAGGGTACTACAGGCACACAGGCAAGCTTTATGGAGCTTTTCCGCGGCGATGAAGAGAAGATAGACAAGCTTGAACAGATGATAGCTGAGGAGATGGGCTTCAAGGAGTGCGTTCCCGTAAGCGGTCAGACATATTCAAGAAAGGTCGACAGCAGAATAGTAAATGTACTGGGCGGTATCGCACAGAGCTGCTCAAAGTTCTCAAACGATCTGCGTATCCTTGCAAATTTCAAGGAGATGGAAGAGCCTTTCGAGAAGAACCAGATAGGTTCATCGGCTATGCCCTATAAGAGAAATCCGATGAGAGCGGAGAGAATAACATCGCTTTCAAGATATGTGATGATAGATACTCTTAATCCTGCATTTACGGCAGGAACACAATGGTTTGAGAGAACACTTGATGACAGTGCGAACAAGCGTATATCTGTAGCGGAGGCATTCCTTGCAACAGACGCTATACTGAATATCATGCTCAATATAACAAAGGGCATTGTGGTTTATCCCAAGGTCATCCGCGCAAGAGTTATGAAGGAGTTGCCTTTCATGGCTACCGAAAACATAATGATGGACGCTGTTATGAAGGGCGGGAACAGACAGGAGCTTCACGAGAAGATAAGACTGCACAGCATTGCCGCAGGCAAGGTGATAAAAGAGGACGGCGGAGAAAACGACCTTGTAGACAGAATTGCCGCAGATCCCGACTTTATGACGACAAAGGAAGAAATAATGGCAAAGCTTGTCCCCGAGAACTATACCGGCAGGAGCGCGAGCCAGGTAACGGCATTCCTTAACAAATGCGTAAAGCCCGTTCTTGAAAAGAACAAGGACGTACTCGGAGAAACCGCCGAGCTTTCGGTATAACAAACCGTTTGTGAAATTTACAAAAATTCTTGACTAATGGAAATCGTTATAGTATAATATTATAATGTATAAAATAACAGGATGTGCTGAGGCACAGAAACGGAGTGAAACATTTGAAAAGAGTAGCAAAGCCTGTATTCTTTATAGTGCTGGCAGTTATACTGGCATTTACGGGCATAGTATTTTTCGGTGTTCATACCCAGTACGGCGATTTCACGACAACTGTAATAAGAGGTGTCAGTGATATTCGTTGGGGTATTGATATCAGAGGCGGTGTTGATGTAACGTTCACATCACCGGCAGATTACGATGCGACCGATGAAGAGGTCGACGCGGCAAAGTCTATTGTAGAAACAAGACTTGTTGCAAACAACATAACGGACTATGAGGTCTATGTAGACTACGGTAACGATAAGATAATCGTTCGTTTCCCGTGGCAGGCAGAGGACGACAGCTTTGATCCCGAGGCGGCTGTAAAGGAGCTCGGTGCTACGGCGCTCCTTACGTTCAGAGAGGGCTCGGAAAAATCGCTTTCGGACGGTCAGACATATGAGGATCTTCCGCTTATAATTTCCGGCTCGGACGTTGAGAAGGCTTCTGCCGTATATCAGCTCAAGAGCGGAAACAGCAAGGAATATGAGTATATGGTGTCGCTGAAGCTGAAAGACAGCGGCAAGGAAAAGTTTGCGGAGGCTACAAAGAAGCTCTCATCGACTTCTCCGAAGGGCTATATTTCCACATATATGGACGATAAGTGCATATCGACCGCTACCGTAAACGAAGAGATCAGCGGCGGCGAGGCTACTATCAGCGGTAACTTTACGGCTGATGATGCAAAGGAGCTTGCAGACCAGATAAACGGCGGTGCGCTTCCTTTCAAGCTGGAAACATCAAGCTTCAGTACGATTTCTCCTACTCTCGGTACAGGCGCTCGTGACGCTATGGCAATTGCCGGCGTTATCGCGTTCGGTCTTATTATGATATTTATGATATCGCTGTACAGACTGCCCGGTGTGGTTGCCGTTATCGGTCTTATCGGACAGGTTGCAGGTACGTTCTGTGCAATAACAGGCTTCTTCCCGTTCTCAAACAGCTTTACGCTGACAATACCCGGTATCGCAGGTATTATCCTTGCGGTAGGTATGGGCGTTGACGCGAACGTTATTACCGGTGAGCGTATAAAGGAAGAGATAAACAGCGGCAAGACGATAGACACGGCGATCGCTACAGGCTATAAGAGAGCGTTCAGCGCGGTATTTGACGGTAACATAACAATGATCATCGTTGCTATCATACTTATGGGTGCTTTCGGTACTCCCGACAGTCTTGCGTCTACTATACTGAAGCCCGTATTCTTCATGTTCGGCGCTTCCACGGAGGGTACTATCTACTCGTTCGGCTATACTCTGATGGTCGGCGTTATACTGAACTTCCTGTTCGGAATATTTGCGACAAGACTTATGACAATGTCGCTTTCCAGATTCAAGATATTCAGAAATCCCGCTCTTTACGGCGGAAAGTCTGCCAAGAAGCGTGCCGCTGAAAAGGCAGCAGCAACGGAAGGCGGTGCTTCAAAATGAATAATAAAAAAGTATTAGATTTTATCGGCAAGAGAAAAATTCTCTTTGCTATACCGATAGTAATTGTTGCAATTACGATCATTTTCAACTGCATTTTCGGAGTACAGATGGCTATCGAGTTCAAGGGCGGTACGATGCTGACGTACAGCCATATCGGCGAAATCGATACAAACGCTGTAAAGAAGGTAGTCGAGAGCGAGAACTACGGCGCTGTTACAGTTACTACGGGTTCTTCGATGAACAGCTCGCTTGAGACCGTTGAGATATCATTCTCTTCTTCAGAGGGTCTTACCGCAGACAAACAGACAGCTTTGTCGGGTAAGCTGCAGGAAGCCTTCAAGGACAATGATCTTACGCTGGTAAACAGCCAGGACGTTAACCCTACATCCGGTACTGAGTTCTTCTTAAAGTGCCTTGTTGCGGTACTGTTCTCGTTTATTCTGCTTGTTATTTATATTGCGTTCAGATTCAAGAAGATCGGCGGTCTTTCAGCCGGTGTGTTTGCTCTGGTCGCGCTTGTGCATGACTGCGTTATGGTTTATGCGGTGTTTGTGTTCTGCCGCTTCCCGATCGACGCAAACTTCATGGCGGTCGTTCTTACCGTACTCGGTAACTCGATCAACAATACGATCGTTGTATACGACCGTATCAGGGAAAACCGTAACCTATACGGCAACTCGCTTTCACTTAAAGAACTTGTTAATATGAGTATCACTCAGTCGATAACACGTTCTGTAAACACAACCGTTACAACTGCTTTCGCAGTACTTGCGATCTGTGTTGTATGCGCTATATGCGGTGTTACCTCGATAATGACATTTGCTATACCTATGATGGCTGGTCTTATCTGCGGTACGTATTCTTCACTGTGTATCTCGGGTCCATTATGGGTGCTCTGGCAGGAAAAGCACGGCAAGAACTATACAAATTCCGGAAAGAGCGATGATAAGAAAGATACAAAAAATCTTGCTTCAAACACAGCGATAGACGCAAAGAAGCTTATGGTGTAATCACCTTCGGCTTGTAACTCAATCGATATTAAAAGCCGCACAGTACATTTGTCCTTTGCGGCTTTTGAATTTAAACATGATATTCTGTTAAAAATACCAAATGGGAGAGAAATATATATTCCCGGAGGACGTTTTGAAAAGAGATATTACAAAAAAAATTACAACACATTTTAATACTGTCATACACAGTCCGAAGCTTTGGCTTACGCTTATAATACCCCCGATAGCTGTAATTATAATAGGGTTGGCGGTGTTTGCGGGAAACGGGCTGTATCCGTTCGGCGACAAAACACTTGCGTGGTGTGATATGCATCAGCAGGTGTTGCCGTTGCTGCTGGATTTTAAAGATATACTCGAGGGAAAGGGCGACTTCCTGTTCAACTGGCAGAATGCCGGCGGAATGAATTTTCTCGGTGTATTCCTGTTCTTTATATCAAGCCCGTTTTCGCTTCTTGTAGTATTTGTGGATAAAGCGGATATGATGCTGTTTATGAACATTATGACGCTTATGAAAATGGCTGTCTGCGCAATAACGGCAAACGCGTATTTCCGCACCTGCCATAAGAAGCTTGATGTTGTTTATTCGGCACTGTTCAGCGTTATGTATGCGTTCAGCGGATATTCTATGCTTTTTTATCAAAACACGGTGTGGCTTGATGTAATGTACTTTTTCCCGTTGCTGCTGATAGCGTTCAACTCACTTATCAAGCGCAAACGCATAGGCGGACTTATATTCTGCCTTGTCGGGATGCTGGTGCTGAACTATTACCTTAGCTATATGGTAGTGCTGTTCACGATACTGTTTTTCGGCGTTTATCTGTTTTTTAACAGGAAAAAGGGCAGCACAAAGGGAATAGCTCCGAGATTTATACTCGGTTGTGCGATTGCCGCGCTTATTTCTGCGGTCGTATGGCTTCCCAGCTTTGTTCAGTATCTTTCATCAGCAAGAGGCGCGAATATACTTGAGGGGCTGTTTGAGTCGACTTTATTTGCGGGAATATATACAAATCTGCCGCTGATATTCTGTACCGGGTTTTCTGTTGCGGCGTTTATTGTGTATTTTCTGCGAAGGAAAAGCAAGAGTAGTAGGTTTTATGCCGTTATGGCGTTTTTGACGCTGCTCCCGGTCATATTTGAACCGATAAACAAGATGTGGCATACAGGCGATTATATGGCGTTCCCGATGAGATACGGATATATGACTACGCTTATGATGCTGACCTTTGCGGCTGTAAAGCTGTCGCACACAAGGTCGGAGGATTACGCCGAAAAGAGCAAAAAAGGGTATTTTGCCGGAATACTTGCGGCGAGTGTTATATTTTTCGGATTTACGGTATGGTATTACTACCGATTTAAGAATGGGCTGGATTCATATGTTTCGACTTTGTGGGGAAGCGCTGAGTCGTTCTGTCTGCTGATCATCATTTTCTGCGGATTTACGGCGCTGTATGTTATCACGATGTCGTTCGGAGTGTTCAGAAAGCTTACGTTCAGAACGGTAGGAACGGTGCTTGCGGTGATAGTTGCGGCTGAGTGCGTGTTCAATGCAAACGTTTATATCGGTGCGGCGGCGTACACCCCGGTTAAATACAATAATGCGATGGTGCTGGAGGGCAAAATCCCACAGGACGATGATTTTTACAGAGTTAAACTGTCGCAATGGCCTAAGAAATATTTTGACGCTAATCTTATAGGCGGACTCGGATATCCTACTGTTGCACATTACACGTCGCTTACTTCCGAGCATTATATGTATGCTATGAAACGGCTCGGCTATTCGTCGTACTGGATGGAAGTCACAGGTAACGGCGGCACTGCACTTACCGATGCGGTGATGAATATCAAATATTATATAGAGAAGTTCAGTGCAAGAGAGCCTGTTATATATCGCGACAGGAACTATTCTATATATGAGAGTGAATTTTACCTGCCGCTCGGTATAGTTACCGACAGCGATCTGTCAAAGTGTGAGGAGCTTCCTGCCGCTGAACGCATGATTATACAGGAGTATTTTGCGGGAAATCTGCTGAATACGGGTAATGATCTGCTGTTTACGAAATACGAGCATACCGGAGAAAAGAATGTCAGGTATACTTACCGCGACGGAATGTATTATTTTACGCCTAAAAGCGATGTCAGAACCGCAACACTCAGCTACAAGCTGAAAATAGACGATAAACAGTCGCTGTATTTTGATTGTTTCGATCTCGTTACACGCAACATTAAGGAGCATATCAACGGCTCATTTGCTATATATGTCAACGGGATCAAGACCGATCTGTCGTTTCCCGGACAGGATTCCAACGGACTGCTGTATCTCGGAACGTTTGAAAATGAGAGTGTAAGTATAGACGTTGATGTAAACACAAACACATATTGCTCGAGTTTCGGTGTGATCGGATTGTCGCATGATAAGCTGGAAAAGGCGATAAGCAGGACAAAGACAGCCGATCTTACTGTTGACGGCGGAAGCATTAGTGGTACTGTAGAGGATGCCGGGGACGGACAGTGGCTGTTTCTTTCGGTTCCCTATGACAGCGGTTTTTCGGCAAAGATAAACGGTCATAAGGCTGAGATCTACCGCTGTATGACGGGATTTATGGCGTTAAAGCTCGACGAGGGACATAACGACATAGCGGTTAGCTTTCTGCCAAAGGGGCTTAAGGAAGGCGGCGTATTGACTGTTGGCGGTCTTGTCGCACTGGCATTGTATATAATTTTCCGAAGAAAGCTAGAGGCTGTCTATGCAAAGGTTGACGGCATATGCAGAATAGGTGTGTATGCACTGCTGTGCGGAGTGCTGTCGGTAGTATATATACTGCCGCTCATTATCTCAATAATCGGCAATATATATGCGACAGTAAATCAATGATCAGAAAGGAAGTAACGAAAATGGATATAGGAGTATCAACAGCGTGTCTGTATCCGTTGGAAACAGAAAAGGCACTTTATGAGCTTGCAAAGCGTGAGGTCAAAAATGTCGAGATATTCATCAACTCGGTCGATGAGCTTGAAGGACAAGTGCTTGTTGAGCTGAGAAGGATCATCGGGGAATACGGAATAAGTGTAAAGTCTATGCATCCGTTTTCATCACCGATGGAAACACTGTTTCTGTTCGGCGATTATCCCAGAAGAACTGAATATCTTACAGACATTTATAAGAGGTATTTTGAAGTAATGGAGGAGCTCGGGGCGAAGGTGTTTGTTCTGCACGGCGCTATACTCAGCTCAAAAGTCCCTGATGGCAGATATATGGAACGTTATCTCCGGCTATACCGAATAGCAAAGCAATTCGGTGTTACGGTCGCACAGGAAAATATATGCTACTGCAAAAGCAGCAGTGTGAAGTTCATTGAGGATATGATCGCACAGCTCGGCGATGAGGTAAGGTTTGTGGTAGATCTGAAGCAGGCGAGAAGAAGCAACGTTGATCCTTTCAGGCTGCTGGATATAATCGGAGATAAAGTAGTTCATATGCACGTAAGTGACGGTGACGCAGGCTGTGATTGTTTGCCGATCGGCAAGGGCGAATTTGATTTCAAGCATCTTTTCAAGGAGATGGATAAGATCTCTTATGATAATTCGATGATAGTAGAGCTTTATCGTGAAAATTATAAGAGCTATGACGAACTTGCTATGTGTGCAAAGGATATGCAAAAACTGTATAACAAATACAAAACCGGAGTATAGTAGCAAAAAAGCTTGAAATAGGGCTGAAAATGTGTTAAAATACATAGAAACCAAGCAAAAGATCGAAAGCGAGGAAATTGTATGAAATGCCCAGAGTGCGGATATGAAGACAGCAAGGTGATAGACAGCAGACCCGCGGACAATAAAATCCGCAGAAGACGAGAATGTTTATCGTGTAAATGTCGCTTTACTACATATGAAATGGTTGAAACAATACCTCTTATGGTTGTAAAAAAAGATAATACTATAGAACCGTTTGATCGGGATAAGTTGATAAACAGACTTGCAAGGGCAACTGTTAAACGTCCGGTTCAGATAGAAGATCTGGAAAAGATGGTTGAAGATATTGTGCAGGAACTGAAAAATCAGTTCAGGCGCGAGGTGACCTCCGATGAAATAGGAGAGCTTGTACTTCGCAGGCTTAAGGATATCGATAAGGTGGCATATATAAGGTTTGCTTCGGTGTACCGTGACTTCAACGACATTGATAGCTTTGTCAGGATAATTTCTGAGTTGAACGAGGAAAAATAGGATTTTTATCAGTGCCGTCCTTAAAGGGCGGCATTGTTTTTTACATAACGGAAAGAGCACACGGTTTTTCAACATATAGAAACGCGGCTGTTGATAACTAAATATTGATAGCAGAAAACTGTATATTGTGGTTGTTCACATTTTGCACAATCGGGGAATATAATGGTTAAAAATCATTTGTGAAAAATTAAATAAAAAATATGTTGACAAAGCTCGAAAAGCGTGATATAATAGACAAGCACTCAAACGAGAGGGCACGAAAACAGAGGGTACTTGAGAAAGCCTGAAACCGCTTGAACAGTGAGAAAGAGGGCAGTCGAGGGTACGAAGATGAGCTTAAAAAACCGGAAGGAAGAAACTGCGGAAGCACGGTGACCTACCGGAAAAAAGTTCAAAACTCTGAAAAAAGAAATTTAAAAAATTTCAAAAAAGTGCTTGA
>ENA-UONV01000539-UONV01000539.1-human-gut-metagenome-genome-assembly--contig:-CS4-NODE-539-length-42943-cov-5.206981_pt1 | contig 42943 bp, 31 predicted proteins | sample MGYA00242461_ERZ724008 | MGnify/ENA metagenome assembly ERZ724008 | reverse complement strand
ATAAGCATGACCGCCTCTTTTCTCACCACCCGGTACATCATAAATCCAATACGTACGTGCAATTCTAAAAGGAATATTTTTATATTGTTCAATGATAGAAAGATTCCCTCGTTTATCTAAAATCTTAGGTAAATGAATAATTTGTGCTGATTCTACCTTCATTTTTTAGAATATATTTATTAAAAATCATACTCAAATGGACTCTCAAAATCCCCCAGCAACGGATGCATCTTATCTTTCTCGCTAAGTATCGCTTTATCAGCCGGTATTTTCCAGTCTATCCCTATCCCTTCATCCAGCATACTGATTCCCCCGTCAGCTTGCGGAGCATAATAGTTGTCGCATTTGTATTGAAATATAGCAACCTCGCTTAGCGCGGCAAAACCGTGGGCAAAACCTCTGGGAATAAAGAACTGAAGATGGTTCTCTTCGGACAGTTCTACAGCTACATGCTTACCGTATGTGGGCGATCCTTTACGAATATCTACCGCCACATCAAGCACGCTGCCTTTTACGCAGCGCACCAATTTACTTTGTGTGAAAGGCGGCTTTTGGAAATGAAGTCCGCGCATCACTCCATACGATGACATACTCTCATTATCCTGTATGAAATTCTCTTTGCGCTCTTTCTCCTCAAATTCCTGTTGGGAAATAGACTCGAAAAAGTAGCCGCGTGCGTCTTTGAAAAGGCGTGGCTCAATGATGACCAAACCTTCTACATTTGTTTTTTGTATAAGCATTGTTTTTTATGAAATATGAAATTCTTGTTAGTGTTCAATTCAGAGCATACCCGCTCTGTAAGGTATCTCTCGGGATGCCTCACGGAAAATGATTGCTAAATTTAATCGGTCGGCCTCGGTGGACGGCACATAGTGGGGCAACAGACTTTCCATCAGCCCCAGACGCACCTCTTTGTTGGGAATGTCGAGCGTGTACAGGTCCAAACGGGCGTCATAGTCCTTGATGGTGATGTAGCCCTCTGGTAGAGTAGGGCTGTAGAAGTTCCGCATCACGTTCCGAAGCGTGGGCAGGTTCTTCTCTTCATGGATCAGGTCGAGAAGCGGAGCGTCATATTCGTCTATCAGTACGACTACCTGTCTGTTTGTTTGTTCAAACGCGCGTTTTATCAGATTCGCCAGACGCACATTGGCATCGGTATCTGCTATGCCGCAGTTATATTTCCGCTCATATTCGGACAGCATATAGTCCAACATTTGTTTCAGACGCTTTTCATCCATGTGTTTCGCCATGCTCATGTCGAAATGAAGCACGGAATACGCGATCCATTCCGTTTCCAGTCCCGCTATGGCGAGACCTTCGAACAGTTCTTTCCGCCCTTCGAAATAAGAATGAAAGGTGTTGGTTAACAGGCTTTTCCCGAATCGGAGCGGGCGACTCAGAAACACATAGCTTGATGCGGAATGCGTTATCCGATAACAAAGCTTTCTTTTATTTTCCTCCTCTTCCTCTCCTCATCAGCATATTATTGATCTGTTGTCTCACATTATCCACCTTTGCACCCGACGTCAGCCGGGAGGCAAAAGGAAGAAGAACCTCGATGAAGGCGCCTTTTACCACCGTGTCCTTGCCCACGAGGGATTCGCTGAGCATGATGTTCACTACACCGGCCAGATCATGGGCGGTGGTACATTCGCCCAGAAGCCGGGTGTACTCATGCACTTTTTTCACGTCGGGCACGTAGGTGAAAAGATGGCACTCGTCATCATTCAGGCTTTCAATGTCCTCGGTTCCTTCGGGACGGATGGCGACCTCGGCAAACTGGTCGCCGTAAAAGTGCTGAACGGCGGCAGTAGCCGCGGGGGCTATCATGTTCGTGCCGCCGAATATCTTTATCTCTATTTCCGGTTTGTCGTTCATATTTATATTATCTATCTCCATTTTCTTTAAATATTTTCAATGTATTATCAATGAGTCTTTAATGAATGTAAACACTTTATAAATGCTTTTTGACGTAGTGAAAAGGATGGATTGTTTGCCGTATCTTTGTTGGTATAAATGTAATAAATATAATCGTGTTATGAAAGAATCTATCATGTCTTTTTTCAACGCTCCCATTACCAACAAGGTGCCTGCAGGGGTGTGCAGCATAGCGGGGCTTCATGCCTACATCTCCTCCGATTCCCGTCTGAAGGAACTGACACAAAGAGTAAGGGCCGATGCGGAAATCGATAAGGATTTTCGCAAAAAAAAGCAAACATTACTGCCTTACGTCACGCCTGCGGGTATCTTCTCGTACTGTCGGGAGCAATGTATCATGGTGCCGTCCGGGGTCTTTGTGATAGACATCGATCACCTTAACTCCATCCAGGAGGCTATAGCGTGGCGCGACCGCCTCTTTGCCGACGAAGTGCTGCAACCGGATCTTGCCTTTGTAAGCCCCAGTGCCAAAGGGGTGAAGCTCTTCGTACCCTACCGCCTGACCCTTACGGATACGCTGGAACACTCGTTTGACAATGCTCTACACTCCGCTTGGGACTATCTGGAATGGAAACACGGACTGAAGGCCGATGCTGCCAATGCCGACCTGTCGAGAGCGTGCTTTCTGGCATACGATGCGGAATGCAAATTAAAAATTAGAAATTAAAATCACAAATCATAGTTCTTATCGTGAACGAACTTGACATTATCGAGCAATTGACCATTGCCGTAGAACAGGCGGGAGCCAATCTTGCCCCCACTTATCAGGAATACATGCCACTGGCCTTTGCCGTGAGCAACAGTTGTGGCGAAGCCGGACGTAGCTTTTTTCATCGCCTTTGCCGATTGTCCGATAAATATCGGCATGAGGAGGCCGACAAACTCTATGAACACGCTTTGCAGCACGGACGGGGAGGCAATTCCCTGGGAACGGTGTACCATCTGGCCCAACAGGCAGGTGTGCGTCTCGACAAGAAACTTGCAAACTTGCAAAACTTGCAAGTGCCCCTCACACCCACACACACGTGCGTGCGAGAAAAAGAAACGTCCGTTTCACTACCCTGTTTCCCGGACTATCGGTGGCCGCTCTTCTTGCAGCAAGTGATAGACTGCGGCGACTCGCCCGCCCAAAGGGACATCCTGCTATTGGGAGCGCTGACCGTATTCGGAGCCACCCTCAACAAACTGCTGAGCTTTACTTACGGTCGTAAGAGCAAATATCCGTGTCTGCAAACCTTTGTCATCGCTCCGCCCGCTTCCGGAAAAGGTGCGCTGACGTGGGTGCGCCGTCTGGCGGAACCCATACACGACTCGCTGATGCAATTGTACAACGAAAAGATGAAAGTCTATCGCCGCGAGAAAGCACAATGGGATGTGTTGGGCAAGGAGAAGGCAACTACTCCCGAACCCGAACAACCTTGCATGAAGATGTTCCTCATTGCGGGTGACAACTCTGGAGCCGGTATGTTGGAGAACCTGATGGACGCCAACGGAGCCGGACTGATATGCGAGACCGAAGCCGACACCGTTGGCGCTGCCATCGGTACGGATTACGGACACTGGAGCGACACGCTGCGCAAAAGTTTCGACCACGAACGGCTGGCCTACAATCGCCGTACCAACCATGAATACCGGGAATGTAAAAAATCATATCTCTGCGTACTGCTCAGTGGTACGCCTGCTCAGGTTAAACCGCTCATCCCGTCGGCAGAGAACGGACTGTTCTCGCGTCAGGTGTTTTACTGTATGCCTCCCATTCAGGAGTGGATGGATCAGTTCGATCAGTCCGGAACCGACTACGATGGCATGTTCACCGTCTGGGGAGAGCGCTGGAAGCGGCTGCTCGATGCACTGACGGCTGTAGTAAGTGGCATAAACCTGAAGCTCACCGAAGAGCAGAAAGACGAGTTTAACGCTCACCTCTCATGCGTATTTGGTCGTGCGAACGTGGTTCATGGCGACCACATGAAAAGCGCGGTGGCACGTATTGCCATCAATATCTGCCGAATTATCAGCATTGTGGCATTGATGCGTTCGCTCGACGCTTTGCTGATGGCATCGGCATCGGACGGCATCGCCCCGACTGCTGCGGAAAAGCCGGCGGATGATATGGTAAAAGCGCTGCTATCATGTCCTAACTTGTCACCTTCGCCCCACATTTCGCAAGAGAACGTGCAGGATGGAGTCGTTTCGCAGTTTGAGCTCACCGTCGGTAGCGATGACTTTCATGCTGTGCTGTCGCTTGCAGAGCCTCTGTACCTGCATTCGTGTCATGTCCTTTCCCTCCTCCCATCGGCCGACACCGTGCAGCCACAGAAAGTGTCACAGGAAGAATTTCTTGATTTGCTACCCCTCTGTTTCACCCGTAGCCAAGCCCTTCAGGCGAGCAGTCAGCTTGGAATGTCTCCCAATACGGTCGACTCGCTGCTGAAACGCATGACCGACAAAGGTCAGCTGGTGAAGGATGGTCGTGGAGAATACAGGTTCAAATGAAAAATCCTCCGGAATGATACTCCAATTCGCTTCGCGTACGTGTATATGCGTGTGTGGGTGTGAGCCCCCTTGCAAGAATTGCAAGTTTGCAAGATTCTTATTTTTTTTCTCCAACTGGGAAAAAATATTTTCCCAACTGAGTAGCACTCCCGCCCAACGCCTTTAATTTTTTAATTCTTAATTTGTCCAACCATGTCCTTTCATCCTATCTCCATGAAGAAGAGCGAACTGGCTCTTCTCTATTTTCCGGATTCAACAGTCGCCGTGGCCACCAACCGTCTGATGCGCTGGGTTCACGACTGTCCTCCTTTGATGGAGGAACTGGAGGTTGCCGGTTATCATCGTTCGCAGAAGTTGCTTACTTCCCGGCAGGTGTCTCTGATAATTCGTCATTTAGGCGACCCGTAAAGGGAAACCCTGCGAAACCCACGGAAACCCATAAGCGGGTTTCCGGTTCGTCATAACTTTGCTGATATTAATTAATTTATTGAGATTATGGGAATTAAAGTAAAAGCCCGTCAGACCAAACTGATGGTAGGCCCTTCAAAAGGGCAGTATCGCTTCATCATGCAGGCAGAAATCTACAGCACGCTGAAGCAGGAAAAAGTTATATCCGAAGCAGCCATCCGTTCGGGAATTCCGAGGGGAAGCATCAATGCTGCCTGGGAAGCTATCGGTGACGTTATCAGGGCATGGGCCACCGAAGGGCATTCCGTTGCCGTACCCGGACTGGGTACCATGCGCTTCGGCCTGCAAGCCGTGTCGGTGTCTAAAGTAGAAGACGTAGGTGCAGGACTCATCACTACCCGCAAGGTCATCTTCACTCCCAGTACCACCATCAAGCAGGAGTTGAAAGATACCTCCATCAGCATCACCTGTTACGATAAAGATGGAAATGTCATCAAGCAGGTGACCTCGTCCGACCCCGGTAACGTGGATGACGAAGGCGGAACCGACACTCCCGGAGGAGACGGAGGAATAGAGGACGACCCGTTAGGATGATTCTAAGGCCAGAGGTCTTAGAAATTAAAGAATAAATAATTAAAAATTAAAGACTGCGCGATGCGGAAAAACGAATGCATTTTCACAAGCCTGCATTGCGCAGCTTATAAATCATAAATCTTAAATTATAAATCTCATGTCTGATTCTGAAAAAAAGAATAAAATCACCTGGGTGTCTTTGCTCAAAGCCATCATTCAGGCAGCCATTGCGGCTCTCACGGCACTGGGTATCACCAGTTGTTCATCCGTTATCGAATGTATGTTGCCATGATACAGGAAACATTCCCTATGACCGTAGCTGAGGAGGAGGTGCTCAATGAGCGCGAACTCCTCGCACGGGTGGAGAGCGGACTGATGATGGACTCCACCGACTCGGTGCGCTATATCATTCTGCACTGTTCCGCTACTCGCTGCAACTGTGACTATACTGTGGAACAACTTTTGCGCGATCATCGTACCCGTGGGTTCCGCACCATCGGCTATCATTTCTACGTTCGCCGCGACGGCACTGTCAGCCAGCACCGCCGGCTGCTCGAGGTGGGGGCACATTGCCGTCCCTTCAACCGGTGTTCTATCGGAGTATGCTACGAAGGCGGACTGGACGCGGAAGGGCATCCCGCTAATACGCTCACCCCGGAGCAGTTTGAACATTTGGAACAGCTTCTGACGAAGTTACTGAAACTCTTTCCGGAGGCGCAGCTCAGAGGCCATCGCGACATGCCGGGAAGTGTGCCCAAAGCATGTCCCTGTCTCGACTGTCAATCCGTGTTCCGAGCCATTCTTTGAAATGCTTCGAAGCGTGCATATCGGTTCCTGTCAGGTCGTACATCCCTGCTTTGAGCAGGGATGCGGCCTTTTTTTGTGCATGCAGGCCATACACTCCCGTAATTGCCGGAAGGTTCAGCTGAAAGGCGATTCCCTCGTGTTTCAATGCGCGGTAATCGGGCATGTTCATATACAGGTAGCGTTCGGGGTGTGCCAGCAAGGGCCGGTAACCTTTCGCTTGAATGCGTTTCAGGACAGATAGCAAGTTCATGGGCGGATTGAAACAGGACGTTTCCACCAGCAGATACTGCCTGTAGCCTTCGCAGAGTGGAAGCAGATCGTCGGCTTCCAGACGCTCCTCAAAAAGGTTGTCCATCATGTATTCGGCGGCCAGGCTCAGTTCCACCGTGCCGCAATAAGCATCTTCCGGCTTCCGGAATTTTTCTTTCAATTCTTGGAATCTTTCTTTCAGTCCGGCGGTGGTATTAGGTATATCCTCCATGATATGGGGAGTAAGCCACACCTTGCGGATGCCTTGACGTTTTATCTCCGCAAGAATCTGAAGCGACTCGTCCATTGTCTTCACGCCGTCGTCCACCCCGGGCAATATGTGGGAGTGGCAGTCGGTCATTTCGCAAAGGATGCCGCTTTCCGCAATGGACTGGGATTTAGAAAATGGCCACATGAACCTTATATTTTTATCTCCATAATTAATTTCCATAATAGGAAGCATAACCGTAATGGTATCCGTAGCGATATCCGTAACGTCCTCCGACACCTTCCGTTCCGTTCAGTATCATGGAGAGGTTTTTAAATCGTTTTCCAGTATACATATTTTCCAGTTCGGGAAGCATGGACCGGTCCAGCAAGCCGTAACGGACTATAAAGATGGTACGGTCCGCCCATTTTTCGATGATTTGCGCGTCGGCCACGATGTCGACAGGGGGACAGTCTATGAAGATATAATCATATTCCGGTCTCAATGCCGCTATCAGCGTAGCCCACTTGCTGCTTTCCAACAGTTCCGTTGGGTTAGGAGGTACTGTCCCGATGGGTAGGATGTGTAGGTTCGCGTATTCCTTGTAGGGAGCTATGATTTCCTTCCAATTCTCGACCTGATTATTCAGGTAATTGCTTAATCCCTTGTCCGGAGAATCGACATAATAAGAGATGGTTCTGTGCCGGAGGTCTCCGTCAATGACCAGAACTTTCTTCTTTTTGATCGCGAAGCTCATGGCTATGTTTATGGCCAGAAAACTTTTTCCACTGCCGGGATTGAATGAGGTCAGTACGAAGACATGTTGGTTGCTGTCCTTGCTTGTCATGAAATCCATGTTGGAACGCAGCACGCGGAATGCCTCGTTGATGATGTTGCGGTTGCCCTCATTCACCACTATTTTTTTCAGGTCCTGCCGCTTTCGTTTTTTGAGCTCCCACCATTTTTTCTTTGTGGCGGAGTATTGAGGAATCTCACCTATGAACGGTATGCTCAGGTTTTCCAGATCCTTGCGGCCTCGTACTTTGGTATTCATGTTCTCCTTCATAAAGATAATTACTGCCGGAACCAGTAGCCCCACGGCAAATGCCACCAACAGGATATTCATCTTGCGGGGAGCGGTAGGAAACATACTGCCGCGGGGAGCGGTGATCAGGCGTGTGTTGTAGGCGGTGAACGCTTGTGAGAGCTCGTTTTCCTCGCGTTTCTGGAGCAGGTAGAGATAAAGCTCTTCCTTCACCTTCTGCTGGCGTTCCACCGACAGCAAATATTTCGCTTGGTTAGGATTGGATGCCAGCCGTTTGGTAGTAGTCTCTTCCTGCTGACGAATACTGTGGATTTGGGTGTTCAGGGAGACGATCAGATTGTCGACCGACTGGATGATGGTGCGCTGCATACTTTGCAGTGAATTTGCCATGTTTTTCACCAGCGGGTTCTTCTCGCTACTGTTTGCTACCAGGCGATTGCGGTCCAGCACCATGTTGTTGTATTCACCGATCAGGGTTTCTATATTGGCGTTGACGATGCCTGAATTGGCGGGTAACGGCTGGTCTGGTTGCTTATTGTTCAGCTCTTTGCGGATGTATTGGGCGATGGAGAGCTGATTTTCCAACGTCGATAATTCTCTCTTATTCGTAGCGGACTGCGCCATGTAGAGGCTGGATGCTGCCTGCACGTCGGGCAGCAGATTCTCGCTTTTGTAACTGGATATGTTTTCGTCCACATGCCCCAGTTCGTTTTCTATTACGCCCAAACGGTCACTGATGAACTGTGAGGTGCTGACGGCAATCTGGTTCTTGTCTTGAATCCAGTTCTCGTTATAGACCTCTATCAGGGTGCTCAGGATGTCTTCCGCTTTCTGGATGGAGGCGTTGTTGATGCTGAGGTTGATGATGGTGGCATCTTCGTTGCCCAATTCGGCAACCAGCGCATTTGTATAGTCATCGGCAGTGGTGCGCACACTTCTTCGGATGTATAGGACAGGGGTGTCTATAAAAGTGTCGGCAGGCTCTTGTGTGGGAGAGAGGATCAGAGTTCCCACAGATGTATGTATGGAATCGCCTGTTTGTGCGGAGAATCTTTCTCCTGTGTCTTCGCCCGCTACCTCAAATCCGGAAATGACAAATGCGTCTTTTGAGGAGAACTCGACGATGAAACTCAATGGCTCCTCCACCTTGGTGCAGAAGGTGACGGTGACAGGGGATGCTTTGTACAAATCGATGTTCTTTAATCCCCTGCGGACGGTAAAGGTCTCGTTCAATCCCAGACGGCTGACTACTTCGGTCATTAGTGTGGGCGATTTCAGCGTTAGCAGTTCGTTGTTGATGTTGGTATTGGATTTGAAGATACCCAAATCGGAAAAGTCGCTCATTGCGCTCGTTGAAGAGCTGCTTTTGGAGTTGTCTTTGACGAGGATAGCGGCGGTACGGGTGTAAATGGGCGGGGTACTTAGTAGGTACAGTATCGCTACGAACAGGGTGACAAACAAGGAACCGGCGAACCAATACCATTTTGGGGTAAACATTCCCCATAAGTCCTGTATCCGTATAAAGTCATCGGCAGGCTTGCCGACGGTTGTTTTCTTTTCAGTCATAAATAATAGTGATAAGGTGGTAAGGTTATTTAAATAATAATACTCCCAGGGAGGTGAGGAACGACCCTATGCTGATCCACAGTCCTACACTCTTCACGCTGTTCTCATTCAGTGTAGATTGTCCGGCACGCACTTTGTTAGGCTGCACATACACTACATCGTTCTGCTTCAGGTAGTAGACGGGAGAATTGAATAAATTACTGGATCGGATATCCACCCAGTACGTCACCCGTTCTCCTTTTTCTTCGCGGATCACGAAGATGGCGTCTCGCTTGCCGTAAATGGTCAGGTCTCCCGCCATGCTTAGGGCTTCCAGCAGGGTGATATAGCTTTTGGTAATATTGTATTTTCCGGGTGTTTTCACTTCGCCCAGGACGGAGAAACTGAGGTTCATAAACTCTACGGTAACCACCGGATCGTTCACCAGGTTTTCCTCTATCAGCCTTTGTTTCACCAGCGCGGCAATCTGGCTCCGGGTCATGTCCGCCACGGTGAGGCTTCCCAGTACCGGAAAATCAATGGCTCCCTTGTCATCGAGCGTATAGCCTGAAATCTCTCCGTTATTATTGTTGTTGAGCAGATTCGCGTTGCCTACCCTGTACTGTACACGGGTCAGATTGAACAATGCTGCCAGTTCGGGGTCCTTGCTTGACACCATGATGGATATCTGGTCTTTGGGTTGCACGGTGATGTCTTTGGGCGGGGCTATCATTTCGGTTTTATTGATTTGCACGTCCTGAAAATAGACGATTTCTTTCGACGTGTTGCACGAAGATAGCACTGCCAGCAGGCAGCATAGGGATAAAAGACAATTCTTCATATCAGTTTTTTTTCAGTTTTTTTCTTTTGATTTTCACCGTAATGTAGAAGTGCATCGCCGTCCATACCGCTATATCCAACAGGAACAGCATGGTGACGGATAGATAAGGAGCCAAGGCTGTATTGGCCATGATGAAAATCCAGGCGATACTCAGGATGAAGCTCAGTGCCTGGTGCTGCGACATCCCCAGTGCGATGAATTTATGGTGTATATGATTTTTGTCGGGTAGAAACGGAGGTTGATGGTTGCGCAGACGGTGAAGTACCACCCGAACCACGTCTAGCATTGGCACCAATAAGAAGGAGAATGCCGTTACAATGGCACCGGGGAAGTATTGCTCCTTGACGGGGTCGGACGTGCTAAGATGAATGGCCATTACAGCCAGCAACAGACCGATGGTCAATGAACCGGTATCTCCCATGAATACTTTCCGTCCGCGATGGGTCTTCCCGAACATATTATAATAGAAGAACGGTATCAGCGCACCCAGAGCCGCAAAGGAGATGAAAGTATACAGCCACCACTGAAGGCAGGCGAACATGCTACCGAAAGCGAAGAATGCTATCATGCTCAATCCGGAAGCCAGACCGTCGATGCCATCTATCAGATTGATTGCATTAATGATATAAACGATAATGAAGACTGTGAACGGTATGCCTACATAGTGGGGTAACTCGTAGATGCCGAACAGACCATAGAGATTGTCGAAGCAAAAACCGGAGGTGACCAATAGAATACCACAAAGTGTCTGGATGATAAACTTGGCTCGGTAACGCATGCCTATCAGATCATCTTTCATCCCCATCAGATAGAGCATGAAAAGGCAACTGAACAAGGTGAGCAGACAGGTAGACTGTTCCCAGCTGAGCAGGTTTCTGTCTGTGCAGAGGTTATGGCAGGCGATAACGAGTGAAATGGGCACAGTGATGCACGGAAAAAAAGCGATTCCTCCTAGTCGGGGAATGTGCGCGGTATGCAACTTACGGTCATCCAACGGATCGAAAAGTCGTCGTCTGAAAGCTATCAGTGATATCTTGGGAATAATCATTGCGCTAAGCAGGCAGCTGACGATGAATATCGCCAAGGTTTCAAAATAGCAGATTGTCATTTTTGAAAGGTTTGATTGTGTGAGAACTTTACTTAATTATAATGGATTATATCTTCTTGAGAAAGCATTGGGGAATATAGGCGGTTGCTACCGCACACACACCTTGTATTGCTACTATCAGGCGACGGTTCCCTTTGATGCGGTGTATGCAGCCTTCTGCTCCCTTGAATGGACCGTCCGTCACAAGAACCCGTTCACCGGTGTTGTACCCCATGGGAGCATCGCCGAAATAATCCAGTCCTTTCTCTCCAGAGGAAGTGACAAGCATGAAAATGTTCATCTCTCGTTCGGGAATGGCTATCGGCAGCTTCTGCCAATTGACAAGACGAGTATAGAGTATGACGCGGTCCGTCAGATTTTGTTGTAGTGTCAGTGCTTGTCTTTCTGTGGAATAGAAGAATAGGAGGGAGGAAATGATTGGCTTGCGCATATTCTTTTTCACTCCGCCATGCTCCACAAGAATTGTTTCACAAGGAATATAAGTCTCAATTTTGTCTTTATTCAGTGCGCCTTCTATTTCAAATACTTTGTTGTAAAAGACTTTAAATGCGTACCAGTGCATAACTGAAGGTACCTCTTCCATAGTTGTCGTATCTCACCTAAAAATATTCCTTCCATTCCTGTATATCTGAGTTTTTTGATCTTCAAAAGACTCAGATATGCAGCAAGCAAGGTTAATCCAATTGTTCGTTTTGTCTGTCGATTTTTGGAACTCGGAACTTCTCCTGACCCAGGAGAAGGCATCCGTAACCCTGTAATTGTACCGTTTCTAAGTAAGAAACGGCATAACGTTTTAAAACATTGAATAACTGTAGGATAAAAATTCTTTTTTATCCTATTTTTTTTAGATTTTGTAGATTCGGTACTATAGTCAGACTATTTTTTAAGAATATATATATTGAACTCTATTTCATTTTTATTAAAAATATCTATTCATTTCTTTTTGGATAATAGGTGTTTATGATGTTATATATCAACATTTTATACCTGTTTTTAGAGTGTTATATAAACAAATATTTATTGTATTATGTTGCTTTATTATATTATTTGTTATATCTTTGCACAGTAATTTTAAGGTTTCTTACTTAGAAACGGTACGACATAAAGCTCCCAAAATTTCTTCATTAGCTTTGTCTATCAGAGAATTTTCTACAGAATCCAAGTATATGAGCGTAGTCTTTTCGGAAGTATGTCCCATTCCTGCACTAATGACGGATAGTGGGACGTTGTGTTTGCGTGCAGCCGTCGCCCAACTATGCCGGGCAGTATAGGAAGAGAGGCATAGATTTTCTCCTGTCAGCTCTCCTAATTTCTTCAATTTCCGGTTATGATAGCCCAGTGCCGTCTGATATTGTCGGAAAGCCTCTTCCGGATCATCTGAAGTGATGATAGGAAAAAGATAGGGACTGTTGCGGACGGATGATTCGTAGTACTTGATGATTTCTTCAATACAAGGTTCTATGCGGACATTGAGGCGTTGTCCCGTCTTATGGCGGACATAGCTAAGTATTCCTCCGCTTACATTTTCCTTCTTCAAGTAGGCAATGTCCACAAAGGCCATTCCGCGAGTGCAATAACTGAAGATGAACAAGTCGCGCGAAAAGGCAAGCGGAGCAGAATAGGCCAAATCTAATTTTTGTAGGAGAACCATAATGTCTTCATGCACAGCACGTTTGCGGGTACGCTCCACGCCGGTATAAACTTTCTGAAAAGGGAACGTTTGTTCTATTTGGTTTCGGCTAATCACCTTGTTATAGGCGGAGCGTAAAGTTCTCATGTAGAAAGAACTGCTGTTCCTGCTCACTTTTCGTGCCCGGAGCCATTGCTCATATTTTATGATGAGCATTTCGTCTACCTGCTTGAATGGCACATCCCGGCCTCCCAGAAAGTTTGAGAAGCTGTTCAATGCCCGCCGGAGATTACGGGCATTTCCCCACCGGCCATTGTTTTTAAACTCATAGAACAAGGTTGTCAAAGAGGATAACACTGTGTTTCCGTCTTCGTCCCAAGTACGAAAACGGGCAATGACATCAGTCAAAGTATAGTCTCTTTCTGCTCCGTCCCATTCGCACAGGATTTGACGGATACACTGCAAGTCTTTCTCTATTTGTCGTTGGTAGCGGGACGACAATCCACTGTGGTCCGCTTCAACTATAATTCTTCCTTTTTCTGCATCCCACCACTGGGGAAGCACATGCATCCGGGTGGTTATTTGCCTGTTGCTTTGCCTGTGGCATAGCTGATAATAGATGGTGCCGGCTTTTCCATCTACCGATGATTTTCTGAATTTTACTTTTACAGTTGCCATAGTTTTATTATCAATTTATAGAAATATATGATATGTAAGACAAAAAAAAAGTCAATCTGTTCTAACTGTTTCCTTTAGTATCCATTTACCAAAGTCAGAAAATAAGAATACTCTGCTTCTCCGGGTAGGAGGAGGGGGTATAAAAAAAACAATAAATTTTGTGAATGTCATATCGGATTCTAAAAATTATGTGTGTTTGTGATGTCGAATTAATGAAGCACTAACCATCAAAAGAAAAAAGATGGAAGAGCTTAATGAGGTTGAATAAATAGAGTTAAAGATAGAAAACAAACCTATTTGGATAGTTTATCAACCAATCTTAATATATTTGTCTGTATTATTGCAGCTGCTAAAAGTGAGTATAATGAAAGACATCTATATTATGATAAAGCGCACAGTTATTTTATTACTATTTATTTCGTTATATGCCAGCCTGTTTGCAGGTTCTTTCCGTCATCTGAATGTAAGGGAAGGTTTAAGCAGCAGGCAGGTTTATCAGATATGTAAGGATTCAACGGGATTCATCTGGGCTTATACTCACATGGGGGTGGACCGTTATGACGGAAACGAAATAAGGCACTATACACTAAATGAGACGATAGACTCCAAAGATCATATATTGTCGTTTACGGTTATGGATATCGATAAGGAGGGAAACCTCTGGATTGCTCTGAGAAACGGCAGAATATACAGGTATGATACATTGAAGGATGTTTTTGACCTGCAAGCAGATTTGTCGCAGTCCATCTCCTTACCGGTATTGAATGGGATAGAGTTTGAAGGAGATGAAGGGTTGTGGCTGTCTACATCAACAGGAGTGTATTATTGGAATAGAACGGATAAAGTTTTGTCTCCGGCAGGACTTATCGGCGAGTGGACCAATTGCATCATCAAAGCAGCAGAGAATACCTTCTTCGTTGGGACTAATGCAGGAGTCTACAAAATGGAAAGATTGGGGGCGACCTGTCAATTATCAAAGGAGAAAGTAGATATACCAGTGGAGGCTCGTATAGAGGCTTTATTCCTGTATGGTACTAAATTGTATGTGGGAACCTTCTCCAACAGTGCATTTGTAGTTGATTTGGCTACGAAACAAGTGAAATCTCTCGATACCTTTATTCCGGGTATACCCGTTCGTGTCTTTGCTCACGACGGAGATCACTCTATTCTGGTCGGGGCAGACGGTGCAGGTGTCTTCAGGATCAATGCTGCTAATGAAACATTGACGGAGCATTATATAACGGATGAAGACGATGAAAGAAGCCTGAATGGTAATACCGTTTCGGACATCTGCGTAGATGAATATGGAGGTATCTGGGTAAGTACCTGTACGAATGGTATCAGCTATTTGGACCCTAATGTACCCGATGTCCGTTGGATCAGGCACGAACGGAATAATCCTTCTTCATTGGTATCCGATCATGTAAATGTAATGCTACAAGACTCAGAAGGTGATTATTGGTATGGCACCAATGACGGAATCAGTGTGTACCGGGTGAAATCAAAGCAATGGATGCATTTTCTGAATGGGAAAGGTTTTGCTTATTCGTCTGTAGTGTTGGCTCTTTGTGAAGATAATGAGGGAAATGTATGGGTCGGTGGTTATGGAATCGGATTATATCGTATTCAAAAGAAATCCGGTGAAGTCCGGAAAATGCCGAGACGGAATAAACAGGCTGATAGTGGCATCTCTACCGACTATATTTATGCTATTTACTCAGAGGGTGATTATATCTGGTTTGGAGGTATTGAAGGTCATTTCACACGGTATAACAGGCGTACCGATGTTTATACCTATTATCCGATTGATTGTGTAGGGGATATAAAGTATGGTGACAAGAATACATTGCTGATAGCCGGCTGTGACGGTCTGGGTTTCTTCGACAAATCTACGGGGGAAATCAAGTGGCAGCAGAAGTTTGGTGATATTACTTTGCATTATCCTGTCCGTTGCCTGCTGCGTTCATCCTCCGGTGACATCTGGTTGCTTACGGACGGAGAAGGGTTGATTCGTTTTAATCCGGAGAATGACCGTTCCCGTATTTATACAACTGCGGATGGGCTTGTCTCCAACTCTATTAATAGTGTGGCCGAAGATAGTAACGGACATATTTGGTTCAGTACGGAGAAGGAGTTATATTGTCTGAATCTGGTTGAAGATATGGTTATCAATGGCAATGATCTTTTAAATATCGGCTGGGGGTATTATAATTCGAATGCTTCCTTGAAGACAAAAGACGGACATCTGGCATTTGGTACAGCGGAAGGAACTCTTTTCTTTATACCCTCTTTTGACTTTTCCAAAAGTGCACCGGTCGAATTGATATTCACAGACTTTAAATTACCTTATGAGTCGGTAAAAGCAGGAGTAGCCGGTTCGCCATTGACGGCGGGTATCAATGATACCAAGTCTCTGAAACTGAAATACAATCAGAATTCTTTCTCTATCTCTTTTTCGGCTATCAATTTAGTTTCTCCACATAAAATCAGGTATGAATACAGGCAGAAAGACCATGAGCGGCAGTGGCATCACAGGGATGTGGCTCAAAGTGTGGGCTATATGGATCTTCCTCCCGGAAAATATACTTTTGAATTGCGTGCATTCGATAAATATACCCAGCAACAGGTTGGCGAACGTTCGGTAGAAATTTCTATCGATCATCCGCTTTGGGCATCCTGGTGGGCCATAGCGATCTATCTGATTTTGCTTGTGATATTAGGTTATTTCTTCTTCCAGTTCAGACGGCAAAGGGTGCGGGAGAATAAAATCAGGGAACGGATTCATTCGTTTATAGGGATTGCCCATGATATACGCACTCCCGTAACGTTGATAAAAGCTCCGTTGAGTGAACTTGAAGAACGGGGTGACTTGCCTGAGGAGAGTAAGAAGAAATTGGCAATTGCAGTGAAGAATGCGGAGAAGCTTTTTTCGATGATTACTCAGTTGCTGGAATTGCAAAAGGTGGAAGCACACCCGGAACATCTTGAAGTGGCATTATATAATGTAAAGGCGTACATGGAAGATAGATTGTCTGCTTTCCGTATGGCTGCAGTCCAAAAGGAGATAGAGCTTTATCTGGAGGTAGAACCGGGAATGCCTGAGGTATGGCTGGACAAGAACAAGATGGATCATATAATGGATAATCTGCTTTCTAATGCTTTGAAGTATACAGAGAAAGGTTCCATAGGTATTGTAGTGAGACAGACTAAAAACAAATGGATTGTTGAAGTAAGGGATACAGGAGTCGGTATTCCTGCAGAAGAACAGAAGAATATCTTTAATGAGTATTATCGTGCCAAGAATGTGGTAGACTCTCAGGAACAGGGCATCGGCATTGGTCTGATGATTACTTCCCGCATTATCAAGCAACATCATGGTAAGATAGAATTCAGCAGTATAGAGAATAAAGGGACTACGTTCACTGTTACATTTCCCAAGAAACTGCGATCGGGTATGGTGGTTGTGGCGAAGGAGGATTTACCGGAAGTAACGTCTTCCGATGTTTCATCTCAGGAGGAGGATGACCAGACGGATAAAAATATTCTGTTGCTGGCCGAGGATGATAAAGATATGCGTGAGTATCTGACGGACAGTTTGTCTTCCGAATATAAGGTAATCAGTGTACCCGATGGAGGAAAGGCATTGGATATGGCGAGGGAAATCAATCCGGATATTATTATTTCGGATATCATAATGCCTGTAATCCAGGGGGATGAGTTGTGCCGGATCTTGAAATCTTCTGTTGAGACCAGTCATATTCCTGTCATTCTGTTGACCGCCCTTTGTGAGAGAGAGAATATCATATTAGGATTGGAATCCGGGGCGAATGATTATATCATTAAACCCTTTGACTTGTCCGTATTGAAAGTAAGGCTTCGTAATATACTCCAGAACAGACAGCATCTCAGGGATACCGTGCTCTCCTCGGATATACCTGTCAACGAAATAGATTACAGCAGCCAATTGGATAAAGAGTTCCTGGATAGTGCCATGGCAGTCATCGATGAGAATATGACTAATCCGGAATTCTCGATCAATGACTTTTGCCGTGCGTTAGGTATGAGCCGTACATCCGTTTATAATAAGATAAAAACTTTGACAGGGCAAGGGCCGAATGATTTTATCCGTATTGTCCGGTTGAATAAGTCGAAAGAGCTTTTGCTTTCGCAGAAATACTCAGTCGGAGAAGTGGCATGCATGGTTGGTTTTTCAGACCCTAAATATTTCAGTACGTGCTTTAAAAAGCAGTTTGGCACGAGTCCCAGCAAATATTAGAGTATAAAAACTGTATTTAAACCTAAGTGGATAAGTAGCGAACCTTTTTTGTTAAAGAATCAACTTTCGTTTCCTTGATTGTGCGTAATATTGTGGTCAATAGTAACCTTCTAAAAATGCAGATAAAAAATGGAAACGTATTTAGGCCTGGATTTGGGCGGAACTAAATTATTGATTGGCGAAATTGATAGTCGCGGCAATATCTTGAGGTACAAAAAATATGACTCCGGATATTTTAACCAACAAGCAGCGCTGGATATTATCAAACTATCACTGGATGATTATATCAAAACCGTAGGATGGTATGATAAGAAACCTTTGGGCATGGGAGTGGGATTGATCGGACGGGTAGATCCTAATCAGGGTATCTGGTTGCAGATAGATCCCAGCAGAACGCAACCTATTGCTTTGGCTAAGGAATTAGCGGATATTTATGGCATTCCCTGCCATATAGACAATGATGTGAAAAGTGCCACACGTGCCGAACGTGTGTGGGGCTTCGGGCAAATTTCCAAAAACTTCATCTATTTAAATATAGGAACGGGTATTGCAGTCGGCACGGTTGTGAACGGTAGGCAGATACGCGGTAGCCATTTTAATGCCGGTGAAGTGGGACATGTGCGGGTAGGAGTCAATGTAGGAATCAAATGTACTTGTGGAAGGGTGGATTGTGTGGAGGCTATAGCTTCCGGTATTGGTTTCGACCGTTGTGCAAGAATACTTCAGAAAGATTATACCACGGATTTACACATTCCTGCCGACAAAGGGGAACGGATACCTGTCAGTGAGATTTTTGCATTGAGTCGTAAAGGTGATCCTTTATGTGTGAAACTGGTGGAGAATGCTTCCGAAGCATTAGCGAATCTTGTAATGAACCTGGTGCGGGTAACAGATCCGGAGACAATCGTCTTAGGTGGCGGTGTAGTGGCAGACGGATATATTCATGCGAAGATAATGGAATTGTTGAATCCGACCACTATGCGTTTTGTAAGCAATGGTGTTGTTATCACAAAGTTGAATCCGGAATTCATAGGTTTACTGGGTGCAGGTGCTGTGGCCATGAATATGTAAATAGTGGTTAGTGATTAATGATTAGTGATAAGAAAGTGGAGTCATGAAAATAACTATAGCAAAGAGCGAAAAAGAATTTGATTGCATTGCTGCATGGCAGATTATTGGTGAAATTCTAAATAAACCGGAAGCTGTTATCGGGCTTTCGACAGGACGTACGACCGGAAATCTGCACCGGATGGTTGGAGAAATATATTCCCGTTATCCTTTCAATACCTCTGCGGTCACGTTCTTCGGATTGGATGAAGTGGTGAACGTGCCGCGTGAATATGCCGGAGCATGTTATACGATGCTGAAAACGGAAATTATAGATGCATTGGGCATTAAAGATGAGAACTTCCTGATGTTGCCTACAGTTTCAGATGATTTCGGGAAAGCTTGTAGGGTATTTCAAGAAGAAATAGCCAAGCGTGGAGGCATTGACTTACTGATTCTGGGTTTGGGAGAGAACGGACATTTAGGTTTCAATCAACCTCAGTCCCCTTTGGGAGGAGATACGTGGGTTACTAAGATGAATCCGGAATTGGAAGAACGCATTCGTAGAGAAACCCACACCCCGCCGGAGAAGGAGCTGGGAGGGGTAACTCTGGGGATAAAAAATATCATGCAGGCACGCCGGATTGTACTGGTGGCTAAAGGCAGTAACAAAGCTGAGATCGTGAAACAAATGCTGGAAGGACCTGTCACGTCTGATGTTCCAGCCTCTGTCCTTCAGTTACATCCGGATTGTGAGTTTCTGTTGGATGTTGCTTCTGCAGCTAAGTTATCTGAAAAATAATCATTTATTAATACTACATGATGACACACCAAGAAAAACAAATCAATTACATGGGACCGTTTCTTACAATGGTCTTCCTGTTCCTTATTGTGGGCTTCCTGACCACTGCCAATACTCAGTTTCAGGGACCGTTGAAGGAAACGTTTCTTATGAAAGTAGGTAATCTGAAGAATACATTTGCAACTCTGATTACTTTCTCGTGGTTCCTTGCTTACCCTATTTGTGGGAGTATAGGTTCATCCTGGATTAGCAAGTATGGCTATAAAGGAACCTTGATCCGTGGGCTTTGGGTGATGATTATCGGCCTGGGACTCTTTTTTGCTTCATCTTATTTTACCGTTCAATTTCCTGATGCTGATATCAGAATGGGAGAGAATAGTATTCCCATAGGATTCTTTATATTTCTATTAGGATCATTTGTTGTGGGTGCTTCGGCCACGATTCTGCAGGTCGTTATTAATCCTTATCTTACCGCTTGCCGTGTGAAAGGGACACAAGCCATCCAACGTTTGGCTATTGGAGGGACGGCAAACTCTGTGGGTACTACGATTGCCCCTTATTTCGTGACAGGTGTTGTGTTTGGTGGCCTGGCTATGGAAGATATTCAAATCAGCCAGTTGATGATGCCTTTCTTTGCATTGATGGTAACTATAGCTGTGGTTGTTTTCTTATTGATGAGGCTATCTTTGCCGGATATACAGGGTACACGGGTAGAGAAAGGGGAGAAGTTGGAGAAAAGTGTATGGTCATTCCGTCACTTGACATTGGGAGTTTGCGCTATCTTTTGTTATGTGGGTGTCGAGGTTTGCATTGGTGCGAATATCAATTTATATGCCATTGAACGGAATTGTCCTTCACCTGCCTTGTTGGCCACACTCTATTGGGGTGGTATGCTGATCGGACGGCTGGTAGGAAGTTCGTTGAGCAAAGTTTCCCCTCGTGTGCAACTGACCGTAACTACCATATCGGCAGGTGTGTTGGCTTTGCTGGCTATCATCTTTAATAATCCCTGGTTGCTGACAGCAGTCGGACTTTTCCATTCCATCATGTGGGGAGCTATCTTCACATTGTCCGTGGCCCATTTGGGTAAATATACTTCGGTGGCTTCAGGGGTATTCATGATAGGGGTAGTGGGAGGTGCCATCCTGCCTTTGTTGCAAGGTGTCTTCGCTGACTTGCTGGAAAGTTGGAGATGGTCTTGGTTTATTGTAATTTTGGGAGAAGTATTTATGCTGTATTATGCATTAATAGGTTCTCGTGTTCGTCAAACAGCTGATTAACTATTATAATAATATTATGAAAAGAATGAGATTAATGATTCTGACTGCATTGGCGGTATTGTTGTCGTGCAGTAGTAAAGCAGGAGAGTTGCGTATGGCTTCTTCGGATACAAAAATTATTGTAGCTTATGTGACTTCCTGGAGTAGTATCATGCCGGACCCGCAATATATGACGCATATTAACTATGCATTCGGGCATGTCAGTGAAACCTTCAATGGGGTTGGTATTGCAAATGAGAACCGTCTTCGTGAGATTGTTGCACTGAAGGCGCAGAAACCAGAACTGAAAATAATGCTTTCTATCGGTGGATGGGGAAGCGGCCGGTTCAGTGAAATGGCTGCCAATGATAAGTATCGCTTGGCTTTTGCAAAGGATTGCAAGCGTGTAGTGAAAGAGTTCGATCTTGATGGTATTGATATAGACTGGGAATACCCTACCAGTGCAGCAGCCAATATTTCTGCTTCACCGGATGATACAAAGAACTTCACATTACTGATGAGGGATATACGGAAAGAGATAGGAAAGAAGAAGTTGCTGACTCTTGCTACGGTAGCTTCTGCAGAGTATATAGATTTTAAGGCGATTCTTCCCTATATTGATTTTGTCAATATCATGTCCTATGATATGGGGAATGCTCCCAAACATCATGCAGCTTTGTATCGTTCGGAGAACAGTGGCTGGATGACCGCTGATGCCGCCGTTGAGGCTCACCTCAAAGCCGGTGTGCCTGCTTCTAAGTTAGTGATGGGCATGCCTTTCTATGGCCGTGGTGGCGATGGATATCCTAACTTTCAGGATTTCAACAAGGTAGGCCATACCAAAGAGTATCGTGAATGCTGGGATGAGGTAGCCAAGGTTCCCTATTTGGCCAATAAAGCAGGAAAGCTTGTCTTCGGTTATGAAAATCCCCGTTCGTTGGCCATAAAATGCCAGTATATCCTGAAGCAGAAACTACTGGGCGGCATGTATTGGGACTATGACGGTGACAACGAGCAAGGCGATTTGCGTCGTACGGTCTACGAAGGATTGATAGAACAGAAACCTTTCTATGACAGAACTTACCGTGTACTGGTACTTACCGAAAGCCAAGGCCAGCATAAACCTTTCTCGGATGCGGCAGTGAAGTGGCTGGTGGATGAGAGCAAGGTGCAGAACCTGCAGATACAGATATTGAACAACACCCGTCTCCTGGCTCAGAAGGAAGTGTTGGAGGGTACGGATTTAGTCATTCAGTTGGACTTCCCACCTTATACCTGGCCGAAGGAAGCAGAGCAGAACTTCATCAACTACATTAACGAAGGTCGTGGTGGTTGGATTGGTTTCCATCATGCTACTTTGCTGGGAGACTTTGACGGTTATCCTCTGTGGCAATGGTTCTCCGATTTCATGGGCGGCATTCGTTTCCAGAACTACATCGCTCCGCTTGCCGATGGTACAGTGATTGTGGAAGACAAGGAACATCCGATAATGAAAGGCGTCGACGCTTCTTTTGTGGTTCAGGATGACGAGTGGTATACGTACGACAAGTCTCCCCGTCCCAATGTTCGCGTCTTGGCACATGTGGACGAGTCCACTTATACACCCGCTTCCGCTGTCAAGATGGGCGACCATCCGGTAGTGTGGGTGAACGAAGGCAAGGCTGCCCGGAATGTTTATTTCCAGATGGGGCATAGTCCGAAGCTCTTCCAGTCGGACGACTTCACGATGATGCTTAGCAATGCTATCCGCTGGACTTTGAAGAAATAAATTCTACCTGTAGTTTATGCATGTTTTTGCATATACTCATACATTCATACTCTATATCTCCCTGTTCATAGGCATTATAGCTGTGGTGAAAGCAATTAAAAAAGGGTGTAGGCAATTTTTGCCTACACCCATTTTTAATGGGACATTCATTTGATTGTCTTACTGTTAATGCCGAATATCTACATAAGCCTACCCTCTCAAAACCTGCTTATTTTCCCGCTTCTTCTCTTTATTTTGATACGAAATGTATCGAATTGCACCTGTTTTGCTTGTAGTACTCCTCTTCGCCTGCAGTCTCCGTAGACTATACTACTGTTTGTTGCTCCAAAGCCTTCAGGCGAAGAAACAGCAAAACACAAGTAAATGCCAAAAAGTCTGCCGAAGAACTTTAGCTCTCCGGCAGACTTGAAATGTTTACAGATATCAGGCTATAACTTCTTTGTATAGAGTTTAATCTGTCTTAATCTGAATCTTGGTGATTGTTATGTCACCGCCAATGATGAGAGCGGTTTCAGTACCATTCATTGTTGCCGCCATACCTTCCGAGATTTTGAATTCCAGGAAGTCCTCACCAGCGGCAAGAACGATGTTGTTACCGCTTTCACCGCCATCGCGGATGAAAGGAGCACCCCACCAACCATCGCACAGACAGAAAGTCTGAGGAGCATCATGGTGAGTGAATGTGAACTTAATAGTTTGGCCGGCTTCTGGCGTTATTGCCGAGAGGTCAAGCTCAGATGCTGGGAGATACCACCACCAGCCAGTAGTGTATTCGCCTTCCCAGATTGAAGCATATCCTTCACCTCCTTCGCTGCCACCTGCAACCTCGTCAGACAGCGTTACCTCTGGCAAAGTATATTTCTTGCCGCTGCAGTCTTCGAGGCTAACTTGGGCAGGTCCGGCTTTTATACCCATTGGCGAATAGATGTAGAGAGAACCGGTAGCTTTGCGCTTAAAGTTGCTTGCATCTACAACAATGTCCTTGCCGTCTTCACCGGGGAAATAAGCCTTGGTGATAAATTCGAGGTCGTTGCCGTACACCTCCACACATTCGTTGATTTTTATTTCCTTGTCAAGAGGAGCCACGCGCAAAGGCTCGGGCTTGCCGACAGTCAGCGTCATGACTGACTCTGCCGATTCGCCGTTGGCTTCTATTGTTACTGTTCCCCCCTCTGCAGAAACGCCGGCAGGAGTTATTACAGAGATATAACCGTTGCCTATTTTGGTAATGTTGTTCACAGAGACATTGCCAGGGAACACAACGGAAATGGTCTTCTCAAGACCCGTACCAGTGATGGTGACAACCTGTCCTTCCATAACTTTTGTAGGCAGGACAGCATTCACCATTAGCACATCGTTGGCATTCGCCACATCACCATCGCTGCACGAGGTCAGTGTCATGTTCGACAGCAAAGCGAATCCTAAGATCAGAAGATATATAATATGTTTTTTCATAAATCTTATTCGTTTGAAATTTCATTGAATCAGTTTTACCAATTGGGGGTCTGCTTCAGATTGCCGTTCTTCTGAATTTCAGACTGCGGAATCGGATACAGGTTGTACTTCTCGTCCCACTGGCGAGTCTTAGTAACTCGATTGAGAATCAAGTTGCCGTTTTCATTTAGTTTGAAGTCTGCCACATCAACATTCTTGAAGAACTCGGCCCCCTTCTTCCAGCGACGTACATCCCAGAAGCGCTGACCTTCGAAAGCAAGCTCTACCATACGCTCACGCATGTAGCGCTCTTCGAAACCATTGTTTCCTTGGAATTCAGGCATCATGATGTCAGGACGGTTACGAAGCACATTGATAGCCTCGTTGGCTGACATGCCAAAATCGCCCTGTTCGTCAGCATTGCCGTAGTAGTTGTACATAGCCTCTGCATAGTTGAGGTAAACCTCGGCCAGACGCATCACAATCCAGTTGTGGCGTGTTGTAGTCTGGTTGTTGGCTGTGGTGACACAGTTGCCGTCCACAAACTTCTTTAAGTAGTAGCCCGTGGGAGTTGCGCCGTACTTAGGAGCACCGTTGAAGCCGCTCTGATACGTCTCAATGGCAATCTGCTGAGTTGTGTTAGATGGCCAGAGATCGCCGTTCTTCACTACAGTGAGTTCGAAACGTGGGTCAAGACCATCGTATGGATTCTCAGTAGTCACATCAACATCTCCAGGATGTTTCTCCTTGAATGTCTTGCCATCGGCCTGATATTCGTATGCGTCCACCAGTGCCTGTGTAGGGCAGTTGCCGGAGTTTCCGTTCTCCACACCCACAGGATAATTGTACTGCTCGAAGGTGTTGCTTGCCTGGGTGCCAAGAACGAAAATAAATTCAGAATTGGTGAATGTATCATGCCCCCATAGTTTGGCATACTCGCTGAGTTTGTAGCCCCAGCGCTGTGCATTATCGATGATGATCTTGCTGGCAGCAGCGGCCTCTTTCCAAAGCTCCTTGTTGTTGTCTGTATTAAACAAGGGTGAAGCCTGATAAAGAAGTACGCGTGCCTTCAGTGCAAGAGCAGCACCACGGGTGGCACGACCAATTTCCTGACCAGGAATGTCATTATACGACACGGGCAGATATTCAGCCACGGCATCCAATTCGTTGATGATGAACTTGAACACATCCTTGGCTGGAGTGCGTTCCACGCTGTTGGCCTGCTCATTGGTGAGGGTTGTGGTCACCAAAGGCACATCGCCGTAGGCACGTACCAACTCGAAGTAGAAATAGGTACGGAGGAAACGCAACTCGTAAGGGAATATCTCAAACTGCTGCACCATGGTCTGGTAGTCGGGATCATATTTATAATCTGACAAGTCTATCTTGTGGATGCGCTCAAGGTACATGTGTACCTGAGTGATGGCACGGTATGACCTATCCCATGTGGTGGAAAAAGGATTCGAAGGAGTCCAACCACCGTTGAAATACTTGTGGATGGGTGAGAAGGAAAGTGCAAACTCAGACTCGTCTGTAGCACTGGCTATCAGGGCGCCATTACCGTAGGAATCGTCCTTGAATTCGCTCGGCATTTGTGCGTAGACATCGTATACAAGAGCCTTGACACCATTGAGGGGGCTGTTGTAGGTCCAGTCTTCGTCACGATTCGAAGCTTCGTTGTAATCTAGGTCGGCACAGCCTACAAAGACTACTGCCGCCATACCTAAAAGAGCATATGTTATCTTGTTCATAAATGTATCTTTTATTAGAAAGTTAATGTGACACCTATGTTAACCCCCTTGAACATGGGATATGCTGTCGAAAGTACCTCAGCATCCATAGCGTCGATGTTGTCGAAGGAAAGAAGGTTCTCGCCCTGAATAAACACCTTGGCTGCGGTAAGAGAGAGTTTCGAGAGCACCGTTGCAGGCACTTTATAGTAAACCTCGATGTTGCGCATCTTCAAGAAGTGAACAGGCTTGTACCATACGTTGCTTTTCTGGCTGTTGTTGCTGTTGTTTAGAGTGGTCAGACGCGGGTAGAGAGCGTTGCTGCCAGCCACATCCCAGCAGTTATTGTAGTAGTCCACTGAAAGGTTGCCGTTGTCGGCCATGCCACCCCATATTGCTGACGGAAGATACTTCATGTAGTTGCCAGTGCCCTGGAACCATGCGTTTAGACCGAAACCTTTATATTCTACACCGACATTGAAGGCGTAGTTGAGCTCAGGGATGTCAGTAGCACCATTGAGACTGGTAACATCGAACTCGTTGATTACCTGGTCACCGTTGAGGTCTTGGTATTTGATGTCACCAGGGCTTACGGTAGAGTATTCCTGACGGTAGCTGGAGTTGATGTCGGCCTGATCCTTGAAAAAGCCTGCCGACTTGAGTCCCCATGCCTCGTTTACACGGTGGCCTACAGGGTCGCTCAGCGGATAGGTCGGTATGCCGATATACTTGCTCACCTCATTGCGTGCCCACGACAAGTTGGCACCCAAGTTGAGATTGAGGTCGGAAGTGATTTTCTTCACATACTTGGCACTTACCTCAAAACCGTAACTCTTAACTTCGCCAACATCGTTGTATGACGACTGTATACCAGCCACCGATGAATTCTCGGAGCTTGCAGAGAGCATGATATGGCTGCGAAGCTGGTAGAAAGCATCAACTGAGATATCAAGAGCATTTGCCAGACGAAGGTCAGTACCAAGGTTGAAGCTCGTAGATGTCTCCTGCGAGAAATCGGTAGTTGGGAAGGAGCCAAGCGATGCGCCCCATTTAGCACCATAGCTGTTGCCAATAATCACATAACCGTGCGAAACATCCCATGTGGGAAGCCACATGCCATAGGTAGGCATATAGTCGGTATGCTGGATGCCAGCCGATGCACGCAGCTTACCGTAGTTGAGCAGATCATCGTTGTTGTCAGCGTAAATCCAGCCGAGCGACAGTGTGGGTGAGAATGCCCACTTAGAAGGATAGGTACGGCTGGCTCCGTTACCTGCAAGCACAAGGTCGGCAACGTAGCGGTTCTGAAAATCGTAGTGGAAGACTCCCATGATGTTCTGACGATAGAAGGTGTTTCCACGTCCATCAGTGCTCACACCACTATTGTCGTAAACAACGGTAGCATTGAAGTGGTCGTTGTCGAAGAACGAACGTTTGTAATTGATACCTACACTGGCCTTTGCTTTCCACCACTGACCGGCATTCCAGTTGTTGAAGGTGAGGTTGGTCTCCTTGTTACCGAATGTGTTCAGAGCTACGTTGTTCTTGTCGCCAATAGTACCGGTGTAACGTTCGTAGCCATACTGGTGTGCCTTGTGTGAATTTTCCGCGTAAATCGACGAATTGGCATAGCCGGCACTGACAAATACGTTCAGACCATTGAGCAAGAAATCGAGTTTTTGAGACAGCTTGGCATCTACCCATAGCTGACGTTGATGGGTCTTGTAGAAACCAGACTCCTGAATCTTGGCAATGGGGTTGGCATCACCGTATGCCTCGTTACCTCCCCAGATACCTGTTGAGGTCTTGTAGGGGAAAGCACTTGCCGGCAGGTTGTAGATAGCAGCTGTAGCATCATCAGCGCCGATGTCGGAGGGGCGCTTGGTCTCTTGGAACATACCGAAGAGGTTCACCGACATGAGAGTTGTGTTGGTGATGTTGAAGTCGAGGTTGGCACGGATATTGGCCTTCGACTGGCGCAACTGCGTATTGTAGTCTGGCTGCTTGGTGTCCTTGAAAGCACCGCGTACATCGGTATAATCAATATGGGTGTAGTATTTCACCTTGTTCGTACCTCCGTACACCGAAACGTATGCATGGTCTTCCTCGGCACTGTTCTTGAAAGTAAGGTCGCGCCAGTTCACGTTAGGGTAGAAGTACGGATCAGAACCGTCTTTGAAGAGGTTAAGCTCCTGCTCGGTGTATGCGGCAGAGAGTCCGTCGTTGTGACGAGCACGGTTGAAAGCATTGGCATATCCGTAACCATCTACCATGTCTGCGAATTCAGGGTCGAACTGGAACTTATGGCTGTAGTTCACCTTGACGTGTGTCTTGCCTTCAACGCCACGTTTTGTCTTCACAAGTATAGCACCATTGATACCCTCATGACCAAGAAGTGCCGTAGCAGCAGCATCCTTGAGGATAGTAACGCTCTCCACTTCCTCTACACTGAGGCGGTCGATGGGACGCTCATAGCCATCGACGAGGATGAGAATGCTTTTATCGTTAAGTGTGTGATAGCCACGAATATTAAACGAGGCACCCTTATTTTCGTCGCCCGAGAAGCCGCCTTGCGATAGAGCCGTGAGGCCTGGTAGACGTCCATAGAGGGCCTGGGCAAGGTTAGTTGCCGAAGTCTGCTGCAATTCTTCACCTGTGATTGTGGTTGCGGAAGCAGTGCTGAGGAAATTGCTTATTTCCACGCCGTAACCCAAATCATAGGCATTTGCATTCTTATCGCTGAGTTTTACCTGCGCATTTGCCGTAAGAGAGACAACGGTAGTCGCAAGCATCAACATTCTATTTATATTCATATTTTATAAGTCTTATTGATTTTTAAAATCTGGATTACCAACCGGGGTTCTGGTTCAGACCATAGCCCTTGTTGATCTCATCACGTGAAATAGGCGCGAGATACCATTTGTCGGTCCACTTGCTCGTCTGGTTTTCAGTATTCCACCATACGCGGGTATTGTTGGTACAAGGTATCTTCTCATAGATACAGTTCGGCCAGGGTTCACCGGGTTCGAGACTCGTGTCGTCATTGTAGTCGGCAGGATTCATCTTGTTGCCGTTGGCATCCTTGCGCCATACACGCAACTGGTGTACCTGTTTCTTGAATATGTCGGATCTCTTGTAGCGGATGAGGTCATACCAGCGGGAGTCTTCATAACCGAATTCACAGGCACGTTCCTTAAGGAGTTGCTCAATGAAGTTGTCCTTGTTGCTGGTTAGGTTGAGCCCCGGGTTCATTACCTCTATCTTGCCAAGACCTACGCGTGCGCGCACCTTATTCATTTCATCGCAGGCTTTCGGCAGATTGCCTGTCTGTGCGAGTGCCTCAGCATAGCAAAGGTGAATGTCAGCCATACGCAGATAAGCAAAGTTGGTCGGATGGTATGCTGCATAGCCGTTATCGCGGAGATACTTGAACAGTTTCATACGGGTAGACCATGGATTGTCGGTAACAGCAGGATTGAAGGTCTGGTCTACATTGCCACCTTGCCACAGCTCGGTACTCGAAAGCCCCTGATATTGCTCGACAAGATTGTTGCGATTCACCACCATTGTCTCGTAGAGACGTGGATCGCGATTGACAAAGATGTCTACGTTGTTGGGGTTATCGGTATTGAACACATTGTCGTAAGGGAAGTTACGACCGTCTGCCATACCAAACATTTCCATATATTCGAGGGTGAAGAGAGCCATACCGAACTCATCCATACCTTCTACATTCCAGTCACCATTCCAAGCGTTTGTACCCAGACCGGCATGAACTTCAATCACCTTCTCGCTGTTGCCACGGAACCAGTAGGCGGTACGGAAAGCGTTGCAATAGTCTTGCTCACTGTTACCAGTGGGCTGTACAAGAGCGAAATAGTTGCCGTTGGTGCTATTGGCTTGGAAGAAATCCTCACAAGCCTTCAGCGCTTTCTGCCAAAGTTCGGGCTTGTAACCGCCAACCCATACTTGACTGAGATCCTGATTCTCTTCGTTGCGAGTGAATTCAAGATAAGGTTTGTCACTGTTAAACAGAGGTGAAGCCACGAAGTTCCACAGCCTTACACGCAGACCATAGGCTGAGCCTTTGGTCAGACGTCCAGAGTTGGTGGCCTGATCCTGCACAAAGAAAGGAAGACCCGGTTCGTTGATGGCGCCCTGAATAAGTCCGTCGATGAACTCTGCTGTCTCGATTACGCTCATGCGCTTGCCATCTACAACATCAGTAGCCATGAATGAGCGGTCAACTTTTGGAAGACCTCCGAAGTTGCGGAAAGCATCAAGATAGCGCGATGCCATGATGACATATACCTCACCACGGAGCTGGCTCTTCTCTGATTCGCTCAAGTCGGGAACTCGATCGATGTTCTCGATGAAAATCCAACCCTCACGGATGGTACGCCAGATGCCTGCACGACCATTGCCGTCACCGTTGGCGATGAAGGGGAACTTGACGAGACCGCCGTTATCCTGATCGGTCTCGGTAAGGTCACCACCGTAGTACTTTCCGAGATTGTGCCATCCGCAGTACGACTGGCAAATATCGGTAAGGGCATCGGGGTGAGAATACCATACTGCACCTGTATAGGTGAAAGGGTTGTGCATGGCACCGTACATGTGCCAGAGGAAACGTTTTGCATTCTCTCCCTTGACAAAGATGGAGTCTACGGTCACGTCGACACCTGGCTGCTTGTCGAGGAAGCCATTTCCGATGTTGATATCATCGACACAGGAGCTTAGAGATCCCATCCCTATCATGGCACCAGCTACACATATAATAGTAGCAGTTTTTATTTTCTCTATAAGATTCATTGTCTTGAATGTTAGAAGTTTAAGTTGATACCGAAGTTGTAAACACGGGTCATAGGATAACGCGTGCTACCAAAGCCTGCTTGTGCCTCTGGGTCATTGGCCTTGAAGCTTGTGAAAGTAAGGAGGTTATAACCATTGGCATAAACACGGATGTTGTTGATGGGCACACCGGGTATGCGGAACGAATAACCGATCTCAAGGTTCTTCAGACGGATATACGATGCATCGACCATCCATGGGTCTGAAAGTGAACCGTTATGCTCGCGTGCCGATTTCTCAAGGGAGATACGTGGCAGGCTGGCACTGGGGTTATTCTCGGTCCAAGAATTGTCATAGACCCATTTGTTGAGCATTGACTGGTTACCAGTACCGAAGGCTGGAGTATAGAAAGAACTGAGCTGACGGTTAACGTGGGTGGCACCTACCCAAGTCATGGAGAAGTCGAGACCTTTCCAGTTGAGCGTTGTGTTTATGCTACCAGTATACTCAGGAATATCGCTGTAGCCGATAGCATGTACATCGTTAGCATCCACCTTACCATCACCTGTGAGGTCAACGAATACGCTGTCACCAGGACGCAATGTAATCTGCTGGTCTGGCATGTCAACACCGTAAACTTCCTTGTAGCGCTGTTCGGTTTCACCAGGAACATAGAACTCAAAGAAGTCGTAGCCGAAAGGCTGACCTACAGGATGACCAGTGTGGTACATGTGTGGGAATTCCTTCTTCACTTCTGCCATTTCCACAACCTTGTTGCGTGCGAAAGCGAATGTAGGAGCTATCGAATAGTTCACTTTACCTATCTGGTCGGCCCAGCGTAGGGTAATTTCATAACCATGGTTCTTGACACGGCCGAAGTTGATGGAGTTGGGTTTGAGAGCGGAAATACCTGCGATGGTTGTTTCGTTGGAAATGAGGATGTTCTTGCGATCTTCCCAGAAGAAGTCGACACCGAGACTCAAGCGAGATCCAAAGAAGTGTACATCGGCACCATAGTTCTGCTTGGTGGCTGTTTCCCAAGTAACATCGGGGTTACCGTTGCTGGATTCGCGTGCGCCAGGCATGAACACACCGTTGTTGGTTCCGAAGTTGCCTGTACGGTCGTTGGTCCACCATGCACCACCGTTGTTGGTATAAAACTGCCATGTGCCAGGCAGATAGAGGAAACGCCCGACACCCTGGTCATTACCTACCTTACCGATAGAACCGCGAAGTTTGAAATAGGAAACAACATTACGGATAGGCTCCCAGAATTTTTCAGAAGAGATTATCCAGCCGAGAGAAGCAGAAGGGAAAAAGCCAAAGCGCTTACCTTTTGCGAAGTTCTCTGAGCCGTTATAGCCCATGTTGAGGTCTACCATATACTTAGTCTGATAGTCGTAGGTGATACGGCCTACCATGCCTACATAACCACGGGGGATAGAATTGTAGACGCCACCAGGATAGTAGTTTTTAGATTCATTATAAAGAACGAGCGCACCGAAATTGTGGTCACCGAACTTGCGGGTATAGTTGAGGCTCGCCTCTGCATACCAGTTTCTACCACCCCATTTGGACTCCTCATAGCCAAGAGGCCATGAGTCACCCTGACGGACATAAACAATCTTTGGAGAACCGTCTTCCTCGTATTCACCCTTAGCGATGGTGGCCTTGTAGCTGATACCACCGCCGGTAGTACGCGCTTTCTGCTGTGTATAGTCAGAGTTGTAAGAACCCTTGATACGGAAATCAAGCCCCTTGGTGATAAAGTCGAGCTTGAGCTTGTACTGAAGGTCGAGGTTTACAACACTCTGACGCTGAGTAGTATAACCTTGCTCGTAGATAAGGCCGAGACCATCGGAGCCAACTGCGCCAACGAGATTAGGATCGGAAATAATACGACGTCCCTCACTATCAAGCCCGTAGCCTGACATTGGTGTACCATTGTTGAGAAGGCCCTCAACACCAAAAACACCTGACTGACCGTTATACTCACCATTACCGATAGAGTTTCGTCTGCCAATGCGTCCGCCGATGCCGATAGAAAGCGTACTCAGCTTAGAAAAATCTACATCGAGGTTGGCACGGAAGTTGTAACGACGGTATTTGAAGTTTGCGTCATCACCTTGGTCGAAGGTTTTGAAAAGGCCGTCCTGATTGAGCATGCCGACAGAAACGAAATAGCGGGCACGTTCAGTACCACCCGACACATTAATATTATATTGTTCCTGCCATGCGTGGTCGTCCATCAAGTACTTGAACCAGTTGGTGCTTGGATAAACGGTGGGCATATCCATGTCCTTCCAGTGCTGTATAGCTTCCTTCGAGAACTTCCATCCGTCCTCGGCTACTCCTTCCACTTCCTGAGCATGATTGTAAGCCGTTGCATACTCGTAGGAGTTTGCCGGCTCAAGGAATTTAGAAATCTGCTGAAGACCTACCGAAGCTGTCAGTGTGATGGTGGGCTTGCCTATCTCGCCGCGACGAGTTGTAACGAGAATAACGCCGTTGGCACCACGTACACCAAAGACGGCCGTAGCGGAAGCATCCTTAAGAATAGAAATGTCCTGCACCTCGTTCGGGTCTATTTGGCTGAACTCACGCTCGACACCATCGACAAGTACGAGAGGTTCGGCGCTGTTGAACGAACCGACACCACGGATGCGGATGACAGGGTCATCGGCACCAGGAACACCGGTGTACTGCACCGACTGGAGACCTGGGAGCTTACCCGAAAGGGTGTTACCAAGCGATGCGGCTGGCGATTTGAGAAGTTCCTTACCACCCACGTTGGAGACAGAACCCGTCAGCGTCACCTTACGTTGCTGGCCGTAGCCGATGACAACCACTTCATCAAGCATTTCATCATCCGATTCCAAAACAACATTAAGAGAAGTCGATGTTGCCTTTGCTTCTTTCGACTTGTAGCCGACATACGAAAACACCAAGGTTGAACCCTTGGGAACTCCCGACAAAACATAGTTGCCACTACTATCTGTTATCGTGCCTTTCGACTTGTCTATAGTCTGCACGGTAGCCCCGATAAGTGGCTCGTTCTGCTCGTCAGTAACACAACCTTGCACTTTAAAAAGATTTTGTGCGAAGGACACTCCCGGTAGCAACAAAGCCAACAAAAGGAGATGTAATCTGCATAACTTTCCCATAGCATTAAAATTAAATAAAATCATTAAGTGTTAAAATCATTAGTGTTAGAATTTTCACAAATGTATGTAGATTTCTTTCCAATGGTGGGTGAAAAAATGACATTTGAGGTTTAAAAAAACGCTTATATTTGCATTTTAATGTCGCATAGGTTTAAAAGCTATCAAGGAAAGTACAAAATACATCATTTCCCAAAAAGCATACCGCCTAACCTATATAATTCATAGTCAAACCTCTTTCATTTCAAGGAGTTAGAGCCGACTTGTTGGCTGATAACTCCTTCTAATTCCCAACAATGAATGGTGCAGGTTAAACAAGCTTTATAGGCAATAGAAGAGGATTTTACAAAAAAAGAGACTATCTAACTTTAGTTGTTAGACAGCCTCATTTTTCTACCTGAAAACATCATTCCTTTTAAAGCATCTACTGATATGTATATATAGTTGTCAGTTAGATTCGACAAAAAGTTTATTGGCTATGACGACAATGCGAGTGAGAGAGGAATCCTTGCTGTTCTGTTATCGTTTTCCTATGAATTCATCTATATATGCCCTGTAATCGTGGTGCGTCTTATAGGTACTTTTTCCTATGCCATTCAATATATAGTTGAAACCTTTGGCGCCTCCTCCCGAAAGGGTGTTGTTGCACATGTGATACATTCTTATACCGGTTTTATCGGGTACTTCTATTGAATTCTCAATCATTATTTCGTTATGTAGTACATCATAAATGCCGAAGGCAAAAGCTTCATGAGTATTCACGTTATCAGCTACTTTATATGCGGCATATCCGGCGCGTGTGCCGTTTTCGCTCATATAGTATTCCTGTGAGGGAGCATCATAGGGCGTTTCGCATTGATAAAAGTAAGTTCGTCCATGTTCTCCTGTCCAGTAAGTCTGATATTCCTGGAAGTGCTCGTTGAATAAGCCGTAAATGGTGACATGGTCGCCGTTTACTACCAGACCGTTTCGGGTGGTATTGATTTCCCAGCCTACACTGCCACGAACACCATGATCTGCCCTCCATATCCAGAAATGATCGCCAATCACGTCATTGCTGTTTAGTTCAACTGCACGGTCTACGTGTACCTTTGCCGGACGGAATCCGCCTATCCGGAAAAACAGGTCGGTGAGCAGAATCGGATTTTGTATATGTCTTTGAGCTGTTTTCTCCGTACCAACCTGAATCAGGGTATTGGAAGTGTAATGCGCATCAAACATTAGAGAGGCAATCGTTACCCCGTCTACATCTTCTACCAGAATTGCCGTATCGGAATTCTTTTCTCCCGGAATCAGAGTCGCCCATCCGATTCCCAGTATAATGGTGTTGGGGCGGGTGACATGGAGTGGTTCTGAAAGCTCGTACATGCCGGGAGTTATAAGCAGATGTCTGCCCGCTGCGAGTTGTTTATTCATGTATTCGGCTGAGACACCCGGTTTCACTACATAAAATTCATTCAGTAAATCCAGAATTTCACCTTCGCCCATGTCAGTGCGGCTGTAGGAGATTCCTTTGTGTTCGTGTTTCAGTGCCGGACGGAATACTTTGTATCTTCCGTCGTCGCCGATAAATAAGAATGGCTTTTCGCGTATGATTGGGGTGGTGGGGATAAAAGTTACATTACCTCCCTTGTCCCAATTGTTCTGATAGGCTTTGGTATCTACCTCTGTACCTAATTCAACACCTTGGAAACAATAATTGTATTTGATTTCTTCGAATTCTCCTCGTCCTTTGTTCAAAAAGGAATTTCGAGTATACCATTGTTGTTGGTTTTTAGAACCGGCAGCAGCATCGAAGTAACAATCTGCAGTAAAACCACCGCTTACCCATCCGTTTTCCCATTGGTTGCGTACGACACGTTGTGAGTAAATACGTCGGATCGGTGCAGCCTGAGATACAGCCCATTTGAAAGTTTCCTCTTCATCATAGGTTTCCGGTCCGATCACAGAAAGATTCTCTGCAGAACGCCAGAAAGTACACGTTCCGTTACCATTGCTTAAGTGGGGAGGGGTGTGTATATTGGAAACTTCCACATCAAACGGTGTTTTTCCTAATCCTGCCAGGTGTACATAGAACGGAACTTTCAGTAATCCCGCTTCCTTATAATCACCGGCTTTGAATAAGAGTGCATAGCGGTTGGGACTGAACTCCTTGCCGAACATTTGTTCATGAATGGCATTAATCTCATTCTCTACGTCCACTTTACGGTCCGTATCACTATATATGTATACATAGTCGCCGAATACTTCGGTATTCATAGCCATTGAGGTCAGGAGTTTACCTTCCTTGTCTGTTATCTGATAATAATAATCATGGGGATTCCCTTTGACTTTTTTATCAGTAAATGTTGTTGAAGACGTGCTACCAATCGTCTGGTATTCGCTGAATCTTCCAGTAGATCGTTTTATGGTATATTTTCCGGCAGAAGTCTGCGATGCGATTTTTGTACTGAAGTCCAGGATGACATTTCCGTTTCGAACTTCTATATCCTTCGCATTTGCTTGCATACCAGCAAGCAGAGTACAGCATGCAAGGAGTATAATTCCGGGGAGTTTGTTTCTTTTCATATTCTGTAATTGTTCGAATTATATTTTCAGTTTTATTTTAGCCTTAGCCAGTAGTCCGGCAATTATAACAATGATGAGAGAGTATATTTTTGCAAAGACTCTCCCAGGTAAACAGATAAATGACAGCACATACGGCATAGGTCCAGCCGATCAGTCCTAAGATGTCCCACCAACCTTGTTGAAATGGAGAGACATGTACATCTTTATATATAATGAGGAATGCTAATAGAATAATGCCAAGGATTTTCATCCCTCTGAACACATATTTCCCAGTACCTTCGGTATGAGGGTATACATTCCATATAAGGAAAAAAACCATCAGTATGGAGAACCATTGATAAGATATACTGCCAGTATCGGGTATTTGCTGACTTTTATTTCTTGAACGGGTCCCCCTTCTTATCAGTGCTGACTACCCAACGGAAGGCGTTTACAAACAAAAGGTTTTGTGTGGCATCAATGAATTCTTCGTCGCCATGACCCATGTTCAGATAGATCATTCTGTACTTGGTGTTGGTCCATACAATGGGGAAATCACCGAAGTTAACCACGTCCTTTATGCCCAACGGATAGTTTTTAGGGGAAATGGAAAGAAGTACTTCTACGTTTTTGTTGGTTCTCGGACTGGGATTCCATTGATACCACTCACTTGACGGAGCCACAAAAGAAGTGGGTAAATTTCTGGTGACGGGGTGTTCTTCATTGTCAACTTCAACCAGTACAGGTTGAGGGGGCCAGTTATTGCAATAGAAAACCCCGCCACCCAGAAAATCTACAAACCAAGGCCAATTTGTGTGCTTGTCGTTATAGGCGGCTACATGGAAGCCTACCCAGCCGCCTCCGTTTTCCATGTATTTTTCAAAAGCATCGCGTTCGGCTTTTGTATTGGGATAGCCATCGAGCATAACCACTACGCTATATTCTTTCAGCTGTTCGTAACTATATTGAGACAGATCCATGGTAATATCCAGTACAAAACCGTCACCGTAATTCAGTTTTTTGAAGAACTCTACCGCCTGCAAGGAGAATTGATAGTGTGCCTCTTCTGCATGTTGAGTATAGTAAACCAGCGCCTTGAAGCGGGGACCATTGGCATAATTAGCCGGATACCCCTGGGGAGTCTGCGCGTTTACCGCAAATGTACAGATAGCAAACAATAGAATAAGATAGAATCTAATACTTCTCATAGCATTCATAATTTATATAGTTAATAACTTTTTTATTCGTATTCAGCAATCAGTGATAGCCATTTTCCTGCCGATGTTACCCATACTTCTTTATAACATGCGTTGTTGGTCTGCGGCCAGTAAGGAATATCATCATTGCCCAATGTACGGATGCCGACAGGCATTTCACCGGTCATCTCTCCGGAGGAGAAACTGTTCATCTGCGGATAGTTGTATCCTTCGCCATATATCAGGGATTGACCGAATGGATTCTTCCCGACTGTCCAGTAGAGCTGTTCCCGACCGATACCGAGCAATTCTTCATCTTTAAGGAAATTGCCGCAAATGGCAGCGGACTTTCCGGTAGAGAGGTGTATAGCTGTATTGCCGTTGAAAATGCTGAACCATACCGGGAAACGTTTCAGGTAATGCTCCTTGTCGAGCTTGGCTCCCCGTTTCACTTGCTCTGTGTACAGATCTTGTGCATTGGATGGCGGAAAGAGGTGAAGGGCGTAAAAGTTCGTAGAATCTTTATACTCTTCTGCATGATATACTCCACTCGGGATCATTCCGTAAGGCTGGGTATATTTCATTAAACTTTTCAGATAATTGCCATAGAGTTGTATGGAATTTACCCATTTCTGATAATCAGGATGCTGTTGTTGTGTTTCGCAAAGCAACGTCATGGCCTGCATGTAAATCTGTTCACGCGATTGATGGATATAGTGCACAATGGATTTCCGTGATGGATTCCGATAGAAAAAACCACGGGTCTTATCTTTATCTTTTAAAGGTTCCATACGCTGGCAGTCGAGCACATACCGGATGGCTTCTGCAGCGGTTTCTGCATAACAAGACTTTCCAGTCAGTTTGTAGAGCATGCTGGCAGACCAAGATATAGTTGCCATATACTGGCTCTCGGAGGTATTGTAACTATGCTCATACATCTGCTTGAATGAGTCGAAACCATCTTTCCGGAATTTTTCTATGGCAAAAGAAAAGTCTTCTTCTGCTATTTTCCGCAAATGTTCTTGCAGCATCGGATCCCGGTCTATGGTCATTGCGGCATATGCTTCGTATCCTGCATACAGGAAGTTGTCGAATGCCATATTCTGAACACGTACGGAATGGATGTCATCCTTTGTATTCAGTATACCGTCCTGCCAGATGAGTAATCCCATACTGCTGGCACGGTATCCGTCCCCATAGCGATTTTTCAGAATAAATTCAATTCCCCATTCCGCTTCTTCCAGTAAGCGGGCAGCCAATGGAATATTCCCGGTTTTGAGCCGATTGTATGCTTCCAGCAGGGCAAAGGTCACGTCTCCGGTTTGTAACGTCTGTTGTGATAAATCGCCTGCATCATGCCAGCCCCCTGAATAAGAAATACTTTTTCCATCATGTTTGGAGAATAAATCCGTGTGGCAAGCCGCGTGTTTGCCGGGAACGGGATGCCCGCAGCGTTGGCAGAATAAGAAATTCAATACTCTCCAAAGAGAATTATCCCATAGCTTTTCGTCTATCCGGAATATTGGAGTCAGGATTTTACCTACTTTCAGTTGGTAATCTCCCGGTTGATTGAAGGCAGTGAAGTCAATAACTCCGAATTCTCCGATGGTGGTTTGTTTTCGTTGCAATGCACCCTCATATGCCACCTCTTTAGTGGCAGAGTTTATCAGTAGGAATGCGGTCTGCTGATTACACAATAAACTATGAACGAGAGCGGTTTTCTGACTGTTGATTGTATATCCTGTTGTAGAATAGATGATAACATCTTCTGCCGGAGCCCATCCGCTTACTTTTCCGGGGGCTTTGATTTGCTGTAATTGGATATTGTCAATGTAATAAATGGCAGAATCACCTGTGGTCCGGTCTTTCCCTTTTAGAGCTGTGTCGAAACGAATAGACATTACTTTATCCCGTTGATATTCGTCTATATCAAGAAAACAGTGATTCCATGTTTTATTAACCAGATTGATGAGGTGGGAGCCACTGGGGTGATTGTATCCTTCCTTGGCTGTAGAATTATCGTTTGTGAAGGTCAGATTCATGTTGACTACACGTGCACCATCACAATCCGGATAGATGGAAAAAACGATTCTGTTATATTTCTCCCAATTTTGCCCATTGACATGATAGGTGATACCGCTATTTCCATAAGTTGCATAGTCCGGGTCGGAAGGAGAACCGACCGCTCTTTTCCCTGTGTCAGTCGGAAAAGTCAGACGAATACTACCTTTGCCGGATGTGGATTTCTCATTAGAGAAAGCCATACTGCCTGCTCCGAAATGGGTCCATCCGTTTGTACCGTCTGTTTCTGTAAGCGGTTGACTGGATACCACCTCTTTTTTCAACGCATTTTCTTCGAAAGAACGGGAGGTGTCCAAAGGTAGCGGGGCATGAATGAATCCGGTTTCATAAATTTGCTTTTCCAGTAAGGCGTCTCCAGTCAGAACATTTTGACTGAATAGGGAAACATGACTTATGAGTAACAGGAATAATATGAATGATTTCTTTCTCATGATTTAGTTAACCTTTGGTTTCTGATGCAAGATTAGCGATTATTTGGCAAAAGGAGGTTTGATAATAGCCATAAAACCTTTAAAAACCATCAAAATGCAAAGAAATGATAGAATATCTACTTTGGTTGATGATATTTAAACTCCTTTGGAAAGTAAAAAGACAAACTTTCCTTTGGGAATTGCGACCAGCACTTCTACGTATGTACTACCAGGCTTAGACTGACCTGATACCTACCTTCTCCTTGTTGTATAATTAGGAGTAGGTAGGGAGTAGGTAGGGAGTAGGTAAGGAGTAAGTAAGGAATAGGTGTTGTGAGAATTACAAATAGAAGTTCTCATTTGTAAAGACAATCAAACAATTAAAAAAAGAATGAAGCTGACAGGAAATGCTATTTGAAGTATAATAATGGGGAAAATCCTTGTTTGCTATTGGTTGTTTTTGTAATTTTAACGCCTAAACTTAATGAAATATTTTTTGCAATCATTTTAAGAAAGAGAGAACAATCATACTCTTATATATGTATAATATGAAAAAAGTAACTTTATTCGCAACCGGTATCATCATGATGTCATGTGCACAACAACAACAGAAGCTTACGTATCCTGAAACCGCGAAGGTGGATACTGTAGATGTCTATTTTGGAACAGAAGTTCCCGACCCGTATCGTTGGTTGGAGAATGACACTTCCGCTGCAACTGCTGCATGGGTGGAAGCTCAGAACAAAGTAACAAACGACTATTTGTCTAAGATACCTTTCCGCGATGCTTTGTTGAAACGGCTGACGGATGTGGCTAATTATGAAAAGATTGGTACACCATTCAAGAAACACGGCAAGTATTACTTCTATAAGAATGACGGTTTGCAGAACCAAAGCGTACTGTATGTACAAGATAGCTTGGATGGTGAACCACGTGTATTCCTCGATCCTAACAAACTCTCGGACGATGGTACAGTAGCCTTATCGGGTATTTCTTTCTCGAATAATGGAAAATATACAGCATATACCATATCACGCAGTGGATCGGATTGGCGTGAAATCTATGTGATGGATACGGAAACCGGTAAACTGCTGGATGATCATATCGAATGGGCGAAGTTTACGGGAGCTACCTGGCAAGGAGATGGCTTCTATTACAGTGCTTATGATGCTCCGGTGAAAGGGAAGGAATTTTCTAACGTAAATGAGAATCATAAAATTTATTATCATAAGATGGGTACGCCGCAGTCACAGGATCAACTGATCTATCAGAATCCTGCATATCCCAAGCGTTTCTATACTGCCAGTGTAAATGAGGATGAAACTGTCCTGTTTCTGTATGAGAGCGGTGACGGGCGTGGAAATGCTTTGTATATGAAAGACCTGCGTAAACCTAATGCTCCGTTTGTGACAATGGCTACGGATATGGATTATAGCTATGCTCCGATGGAAGTGATAGGAGATAAAATTTATATGTTTACAAACTACGATGCACCTAAGTATCGTCTTATGATAGCAGATATCAATAAGCCTGCCCTGAAAGACTGGACGGAACTGGTTCCGGAGAGTGAAAATGTACTTTCGGATGCAGGTGTGATAGGTGGAAAACTGTTCCTGACGTATGATAAAGATGCAGCCAACCATGCCTATGTATATGGACTGGACGGTAAGGAAATACTGGAAATAGAATTGCCTTCACTTGGCTCTGTAGGTTTCACTGGAGACAAGGATGATAAGGAATGCTTCTTCGGATTTACTTCATTTACCATACCCGGTGCTACTTATAAATATGATATGGATGCGAATACCTACGAGATTTTCCGTGCTCCGAAGGTTGACTTTAATTCTGACGAGTTTGTGACAGAACAAGTATTCTATCCCAGCAAAGACGGAACGAAGATACCGATGTTCCTGACTTATAAGAAGGATCTCAAGAAGGATGGCAAGAATCCCGTGTTCCTTTATGGTTACGGTGGTTTCAATATCAGCCTTAATCCGGGCTTCTCTACATCCCGTATTCCGTTCTTGGAAAATGGAGGTATCTATGCACAGGTTAACCTGCGTGGGGGTGGCGAGTATGGTGAAGACTGGCACATAGCAGGTACTAAGATGCAGAAGCAAAATGTATTTGATGATTTTATTTCGGCTGCTGAATATCTTATAGGTAATAAATATACTAATAAAGATAAAATTGCCATAGTAGGCGGTTCCAATGGTGGTTTGCTGGTAGGAGCCTGTATGACACAACGTCCTGATCTGTTCCGTGTAGCTATTCCGCAGGTAGGTGTAATGGATATGTTGCGTTATCATAAGTTCACTATCGGATGGAACTGGGCAAGCGATTACGGTACAAGCGAGGACAGCAAGGAAATGTTCGAGTACCTGAAAGGCTACTCTCCACTGCACAACCTGAAACCCGGTACCCAATATCCTGCAACGATGGTTATTACTGCCGATCATGATGACCGTGTAGTTCCTGCCCACTCATTTAAATTCGCTGCTACCCTGCAGGAATGTAATGACGGAACGAATCCTACGCTTATCCGTATTGAAAGCAAAGCCGGACATGGTGCAGGTAAGCCAATGAGTAAGGTGCTTGAAGAACAGGCTGACACCTACGCCTTTATCATGTATAATATGGGAATGAAGTTTGATAAGTAGTGATTAGTGATTAATCACTACTTATTTGACATTTTATCATTCTTTAATCAAAATAACGCTGAAAAGTATAGGTGAATCCAAAAGAATTCCTATATTTGCAGTGTTATTCGTTGACACTTTGTTCGAATAACCTTGAAATCACGAAAGGATAAACCTTTTAAAACGTAATATTATGAATATCGAACGAATTATGTCCTCTTTAGAGGCAAAGCATCCCGGCGAGTCTGAATATCTTCAAGCCGTAAAGGAAGTACTTC
>ENA-UONV01000538-UONV01000538.1-human-gut-metagenome-genome-assembly--contig:-CS4-NODE-538-length-42969-cov-7.884164_pt1 | contig 42969 bp, 30 predicted proteins | sample MGYA00242461_ERZ724008 | MGnify/ENA metagenome assembly ERZ724008 | reverse complement strand
GGAATCGGATCCCGCAGGATCGGCTTATTGACATTTCCGAGATCTCCGGAAAATACAATCGTTCTGGATTCTCCATTTTCGGCAGCAAACACTTCGATTGAAGAAGATCCCAATAAATGTCCGACATCCGTAAACCGAATCGTAATCTCATCACACAATTTAATCTTTTTATCATAATCACAGGGAATCAGAAGCCTTACCGCCGCAAGGGCATCTTCCATCGTATACAGAGGTACATAAGGTTCCCCGCCGGAACGTTTGGCTTTCCGGTTTCTCCACTCTGCCTCAAACTGCTGGATATGTGCACTGTCACGCAGCATGATTGCACTAAGTTCCGCAGTCGCTTTGGTTGCAAATACCTGTCCGCGGAATCCGTTGGCATAAAGCATCGGCAAAAGACCTGTATGATCAATATGTGCATGGGTAAGCAGTATGTAATCAATTTCTGCCGCATTCACAGGAATTTCCTGATTTTCAAACAAATCTCTTCCCTGTTCCATACCAATGTCTACACAAAGGCGTTTATCGCCTATTTCAAGATAATGACAACTTCCTGTCACTTCGTGAGCAGCCCCAAGAAATTCTAGTTTCATCGCTACCCCCTCCTTTACTTTTTTCGCATCCCGGATTCGTGATTCTCTATCCGAAAGGATTCTTTATCTTGCCCCATAATGTATTTTCGAAACTCATCAAATGTTATTAATAGTATAACTCACATGGCATTTTTTTTCAACTTCTTTTTTGTCTTTCTTCTTGTTGATTATTGTCCGCAGATTTGCTATAATAATAGTCTGAGATTGTACATTATACAAGGGAGGACACCCATATGAAAAATAATAGAATTGTTGTCGCTCTTGGAAGAAACGCCTTTGGAGAAACGTTTCCGGAGCAGCAGAAAAATGTAAAAAAAGCAGCAGAAGCCATCGCCGATCTCGTAGAAGCCAAATATGAGATTGTCATCACACACAGCAATGGTCCGCAAGTCGGCATGATCCAGACCGCCATGACCGAATTTGCAAGACTGGACAAACGCTACACCGTAGCACCGATGTCTTTATGTGGTGCCATGAGCCAGGGCTACATCGGCTACGACCTGCAGAATGCCGTCCGCTCAGAACTTTTGAACCGCGGTATCTTCAAGCCGATTTCCACTGTAATCACCCAGGTTCGCGTGGATCCTTTTGACAAAGCATTCAACCACCCTACCAAAGTAATCGGACGTTATATGACCGCCGAGGAAGCAGAAGCAGAAGAAGAAAAAGGAAACCACGTTGTAGAAGAAAATGGCTCTTACCGAAGGATCATTGCTTCACCACGTCCGGTCGATATCTATGAAATCGATGCCGTAAAAGCACTTGTCGATGCCGGTCAGATTGTAATTGCTGCCGGAGGCGGCGGTATTCCGGTTATGGAACAGGGAACCAAGTTAAAAGGTGCCAGCGCTGTTATCGAAAAAGACTACACAGCAGCTAAACTTGCAGACATGTTAGACGCTTCTACTCTTCTCATTCTGACCGCACGGGATCAGATGGAAGCAGACGGAAAACCGATCGATGCGTTGACTTCCGAAGAAGCGATCCATTTGATGGATGAAGGACATTTTGATGAGATCACTACCCTTCCAAAAATTGATGCCTGTGTTTCTTTCGTCACTTCCGGCGAAGAACGTACTGCCATCATTGGAAATCTGGAAGATGCGTATCATCTCATCCGCGGACGCCGTGGTACACGCATTACCAAATAAATATTCGAACGACAAAGAGCTGCTCTTCCCTACACACGGGATCAGCAGTTCTTTATTATTCAGTAACTATTCAGGACCGCTGTGCAAAAACAATGGATTGTCGTGCTTGCACGTAAGAAACATTGTTTTTGCACAGTGGTTCTAAATAGTTACTTTATTCATAAACATAAAAAAAGAACCTTGGTACATACCAAAGTTCTTTTTCGTGCGGATGGTGGGACTTGAACCCACACGAGGTCACCCCCGCAAGATTTTGAGTCTTGTGCGTCTGCCATTCCGCCACATCCGCATGTGTGAAATGTTTGCCTCACAACAATCAATATCTTACCATCCATTATCTGTTTTGTCAATACCTTTTCTAAACTTTTTTAATAATTTTTCTACTCAGACACAAAGGGACTGAATTTGTGACTTTTCGCTATTTCGCATTCCACGAGACGCACCCAGTAACTGGTGTAGATTTCAATCTTCACCGCATCTGTCTGAACAGGCTGCTTTAAAGTGAATTCATTAAACACTTTAGAATAACCGCTGCCCGATCTTACTGTTGTTCCTATTTCTTTCCATGTTCCCGCTTCATCCTGATAAAGAACACGATAGGAATACTGTGCTTTTTCCGATGTCATATCCAGATCCGGAATACTACCGCTTCCCGGCTCTGCACATTCTTCCGCCTGTGATGTGATCACACGCACCGTATTCACCGATTGTTTCTGATCCATCTTGATGGTAACACTGTGGCGGCTTTTGTCTGAGCTGGATCCCATTTTCGCCTGCATCGCATTGGTGATTCGGTCACCATCTGTAATCGCGCCGGCCACTGCTTCGTCTATCGGATAATCGCTTCCGTCTTTCTTTTTCACTGTAATCGTGTTGCTGCCGGACAAGGTCCAGTTATCGTACGGAGTAAGACGAATTTCCGATATTTCCACCTGATCTCCCGTAAAGACAAATCTTACCTTTTGCGCCTTAACCGGCGTTTTCCCCTGCAAAAAGATAATCTTATTGTCTTCCACGCTCTCTTTTTCAGATACGGTCTTCCATTCATCATTTTCCAATATCTGGAACTGGCAGCGTGTTTTCGTTTCTCCTTTTTGACGGATTGAATATCGATCAATATAATACTCCGCTCCAAAATCAAACGCAATCCACGACTGATCTGTTTCCACAGCCTTCCAGCTTGTTTTGTTCTTTCCATCAAAAGCATAGTCCGGTTCATGCCCTTCGACACCGGAAGAAGCCGTTATCGTTACCGGCTCTTTTTGTGTCGTATCTTTTACAGAAGAAACAATCTGATACAAACATGCTTCGCCGGATGTAATTTCAACCCGTAACGTTCCTTCTTCCTGCACTGCCGCAACATCTTTTTCCAGTAAATACACTTTCTTTTCTGTGCCAATGGTAATACTTCCAAGGTCTGTGTTATTCCAATACAGTTTTGCCACAGCCTCCGTTTCTGCCATTGCTTCCAATCCAATCTCATAGGTCTCTGCTTTTCCCACAACTGCCGGATACGAATAAGAATCTCCTTCTTTTGCTGCACATTGCTGTAGATCAATATTTCCCGGAATACTATACAACGTATCGGTAATCGCGGTACGGTTCTGTGTGGCTTTTACCGTTTTTCCCACATAATAACTTTCCTGCGGCCCAAGATGTGAACTTTTTACAGACTGTTCCGAAATCACCAGTTTCTGTAATACCACTGCCGGATCCACAGCATAATATCGGATCGTGTTCACACCCTCTTTCAGTGATACGGTAACTTCTTTTTTATGGCCATTTGCCTTTACGGTATTCGACCAGTCGTTTGAAGTACCTCCTATGTAATTGGAATCAATGCTGTCCACCAATTGGATTTCTCCGTCTCCAACACCAATTCCACACCGGAGGCTAACCTGTGTTCTGTCAATGTTATTGGACGGTGCCGTATATACCGTAAGTTTGTATTTTCCGGCTTTCGGAACCTGTACCTGATACTCGGCATAAGGTGCCTGTTTGACATCTTCCGCAAAGGAAACCGTGGTTGGAAATGCCTTGATGGACTGCCCCATCTTTCCATAATTTTCAATGGTTCGGAATGACGCTCCGTCTTTTCCGCTCACCAGTCTGCTATAATTTCCTGCCAGCATAGAAGCATAACCGTTTGCATACACATACGTTTTTTCTTCCAAATTTTGTATATTATGGCACTTTGCTGTTACCGCGATGGAAACCGTGTTATCATCTGCTTTTATCACGATGGTTCCTGTCTTATCCTCTGACACCCTGCTCCAGTCAATGCTCACATCCAGCGAATCTATCGTCGTCACATAACCGGATTTTTTAGAAACCGTGATCCAGTCATCACTGGTTTGAACTTCATAATGAAAAGCGCTTCCCTCGCCGCACAACAAACGGATTCTCTGACTTTCCTGACTGATATCATGAAAATCATCCAGTGCACATTTTCCCTTACTGTACACATTGGAATCGTTTTCAAGTTCCACCAGCATCGCTGCACCATCGCCTTCCGGAGCAGTGTATTTCACCTCCGGATACGACCATCCTTCGGAATTCCATGTCACATAACCGACATGCGGAGAACTCATCATGTTTTTCCATTTTTTTCCAGCCCCGGGCATGTTATTGTTATATTCATCTTGTAATTCCTTATCCCGCGCAATCGTCTTCTTTACCAATTTGGCATAGACATTTGCCGCGGTACTTCCCAATTCGTAATACCGGTTGTTAAATCCGCTGTATATCTGCATTTCTCCGACATTCGCCGATGCTACAACCGGATAATAAACCAATTGATAATAGGCTGCCTGTAAAGACGCCGGAATTTCTTGCTTTACTTTTTCCGCTTTTTCTATCATTGCCTGAATACGTGTAAGGACATTCTCTGCCTCATTATAATTTGTCACAGAATAGGTTCCTTTATAAAGGACTTCCGGCTTGCAGGAACCATTCAGCCACGTATATTCTTTTAAAAGCGAAGTAATTTCGTCCACGGTATCTTCACTCATGGATTTCCCAAATTGCTGGCGCACCCATTGTTTGCGATACTGTTCTATCTTATCTTCTCCATTTTCTCCCCAGGCCTCATAATCATAAGCCAGATCCAGGAAATAAGAAATATTCATTTCCATCGGTTTCAGATCCCCGACATTTACGATCCAGATATCATCAATTCCGTGATCGTATGCCATCGTCATCTGTTCCCATACTTTACTAAGTTCCACCGTATTGACCCATTCATACGAAGTAGGTCCCCCATGATAGTCAAAATGATAATACATTCCCCAGCCGCCCGGCCGATTAATATCGTTTCCGGTCGGAAGGGTCCGCATATTTCCAAAATTGTCATCACAAAGCATGATGGTTACATCGTTCAGTTCGCTCCAGTCTTTCAAGCCACTGACTTTATCTGTTCCATACCAATAATCTTCCACTTCTTTATAAACGGTCAAAACCTGTGGTGCCTCACTGAGCGCGTTTTCCTTCAATATATTTTTCTGTGTCATAATAACTTTCTTCAAAAGTTCAATATTTTCTGCCACAGAACCACTCAAAGCAGAATCTGCCTCTCCACGCATGCCTAATGTATAAACATTTTCATAAGATTTGTTCCGCTCAATACCGCCTTTCCAAAAATCAGTAATTGCTTGTTCATTTTGGGAAAAATCCCACACATTGCTCGTTCCATAATTTTTGTAACTCCTCTGCCATTCCACCCCGGCACGGCACATTGGTTCATGATGAGATGTTCCCATGATAATCCCATATTTATCCGCAAGTTCCGCATTTGCTTCCGGCGCCTGTTTTCCATCCTCGCTAAATGAATTCGACCACATCGCCGGCCACAGATAATTTCCTTTACAACGAAGAATCAACTGATATACCAGTTCATAAAAGTCTTCATTGTAATTTCCGAATTTTTCCTTTACCCATCCTGTCAAAGACGGAGCTTCATCGTTCAGAAAAATTCCGCGGTATTTCACAGAAGGTTCCTTGGATGTTACATTTAATTCCTTGCTCGAAAGTGTAATCGTACTTTTTTTCTCCGGCGCAGCATCTCCCCAGTATACCCACGGAGATACTCCCATCATTTCCGAAATATGATAGATTCCGTAAATGGTTCCTCTTTTGTCACTTCCCGCCACTACAATGGCTGTTTTTATATCCTTTGTCGGCTGTTCTACCACCTGAATCCGGTAACATTCCCGCTTCCCGGTAATATCTGACACATCTATTTTCCTTTGTGCTGCCAGAGAATCAATCAGCTCATTGTTTCCAACCGAACCGGCAATCAGCATCACTCCGTCGGTCTTTGGGTTTTCCGTGCAAATCTGTGGTTTTTGTCCGGATTCTGAAACCAATGCCACATCTTCCGCAAAGGACTTTGCAACCAGCTGGATTCCCTCGCTGTCTTTTGCTTTTCCATCCACATAAAGAGTCAAACACTGTGCCGTATCTGCAATTGTCACCTGATCCGACACTTGAGGTGCTGTCGTTTCCGGAGCAGCAGACGGTGATGTTGTCTGTGTTTTGACTTCCTTCTTCTCACTCACTGTCACTTTACAGACTGCTTTTGCTCCTCTGCCATCCGCAGCATACGCTGTTACTTTTGTTATTCCGGCTTTTCTAGCCATGATTTTTCCGGACTTGTCAATATTTGCAACTTTTTTATCGCTTGATTTCCAGATCACTTTTTTTACTGTTGCTTTTTTCGGAGTATACGAAGCCGTGATTTTTTTCTTTTCTCCGATTTTAAGTGAAATCTGCTTTGGTTTTACTGTTACTTTTTTGACTTTCGTAAATTTCCCGTAAACCCTTACCTGCAATCTTATATTGCACTTCTTGGCGTTTTTGCTTCTAATTTTGATAGAAGCCTTTCCCGCTTTTTTTGCCCGGATCATTCCTTTTTTTGTAACTGTTATCACTTTTTTGTTTGTACTTTGAAATATTGCATTTCCTTTTGTTTTTAGCCGGAATTTCTCTCCTTTTTTCAAAGCAAGTGACGTGATTTCCAGGTTTTTCACCGTTACTTTTTCTGTTTTTCGGGCTTGAACTCCGGGTGCTGCCGTACCGATACTGCCACCAAGCAGAATCAGGCTCAAAGCTACCGCCAGACCTCGTTTCCCCATACATTTTTGCTGATACAAAACACTCATCTCCTTTTCGTATTGATGTTCCCATTATACTACGTCTCTGTTAAAATTTCGATTGCATATTTACATTTCTATATTGCAGATATTGTCTGTTTTTACTTGTCGTATTGCAAACTATTGACATTTTACAATGCTTTTTTTATAATCGCATTATAGAAAATGATTACAACGCATAAGATGGATTGGAGGAAACACATGCGATATATATTAAGAGAATCTGAACGGCCTCTTGCCGGAGATTATTATTATGAGGCAACCAAGACGACAAATGAGCATTTCCCGGATATTCCGGCACATACTCATAATTTTTATGAAATCTATATCTTCCGCACCGGTTCTGTAAAACTTGCCATTGAAGACAAGATTTACAATGTACGCCGCGGAGATATTATCGTGATTCCGCCTTTTACCATTCACCAGCTTTTACCGGAAAATCCGGATCAGATTTATGACCGCATTTATATGTATATTTCCGAGCCATGTCTGAAATCATTCCAGTTCAATGAGCATTCTCTTCTCACGCCACTTCAAATGGCGATGAAAGAAAAACGCTTTCATTTTCATATTGCGGATGAAAATGATTATGAACAGATTTATGAGGCAATGTTAGCGATTTACAAAAATAAAAATCAGGAAATTTTCGAAAAAGAAATGATGAACCGCTCCGATATTACAAAACTTGTAACATTAATCAACAAGCATATTTTTATGGATATGGGACCTAAAAAAGTGACGCATGTAAATCCGGTTATTGACAAGATTCTCTCCTATATCAATGACAATTATGCCAGTCCTCTCTCGCTTGATGATCTGGCTGCACGCTTTTATATCAATAAGTTTACAATGACAAAACTGTTTAAAAAACAAACTTCTCTTACAATACACAATTACATCCTTTTGAAACGGATCAGTATGGCAAAGCAAAAAATAACCTCCGGCGCGCTTCCGTCGAAGGTTTATCTGGAGACCGGTTTTAGTGATTACTCTACCTTTTACCGGGCTTTCTTAAAAACTGAAAATATGTCGCCAAAAGACTTTGCTCATTTTTGCAAATAATCACCAAGCGTGGTCTTTCCGCATCTGGGCATCCGTCTTTAGAAAATACGTATATCGTGGTCTCGTGTTTGTATTTTTGCCATTTACGATAGGATCGTCAAAAGTCACGTCAACATGAAGCCATTTTTTACCTACTTTTACAAGATTCCATGCATGTCCGCCGCCTTCCGATACCCCGGCGAGCATCCTGCAAGGGATCTTTAATTTTCTCATGATTTTCATAAAGGCCTTGGAATATCCGTCACACACTGCCCGTCCGCGCACAAGTGCCCCCTTCGAAGTATGTGACACTTTCGGAACCGTTCCCCGCAGATAATTGTCATAATCGTATTTGACATTGCGGATCAGCCAGTTATGCACGGCTTTTACTTTATCACGCGTAGACATTCCCTTTTTGATCACGGTTTTTATTACCTGATCTACCCTTTTGTCTTCGGACTTTGTCTGAACCTGCACCGTAAGAGTATGCTTCTTTCCCCCAAATCGTGTTGTGATCTTCGCTTTTCCCACTCTTTTTGCCTGCAGTTTTCCCTTGGCATCCACCGATACGATGGACGGTGCAGAAGAACTCCAGCGAACATTTCCCAAGGCATTATACAATTTTACCGTATATTTATCCCCTTTCAGAAGATGAAGTTTCTTTGCCTCTAATGCTGTTTTTTCACTGACCGTAACCGGAATTTCATGTTCTTTTGCATAGGCATATTCCTTAGAACCTTTCGGTGCCACCATATTTACAAGGGCATTGCATTGATACACCATATAGGAACCGACAGAACCCGCCTTTCCTGCGCAAACGATAATCTTCAAATTCGGGCATTGATAAAAAGAAGCATTTGCGATACTTTTTACCGTTTTTGGAATTATCACTTTTTTTACTGCCGCATTCTGCATAAAGGCGCCCTGATAAATCGACGTAACATTTTCCGGGATGGTCACTACTTCCTCGTTTCCCTTATACCGCAGCAGAATGCCCTGCGAAATAACAAAATCATTATCCGCTGCAGAATCTTCTTCCGAATCAAACGGGTAGACCGGAAGTGTTCCCTCCGCACTGCTTTTTGGTACTGCGCGAATACCGATATTTGTAACCTGGGAAGGAATCTGCTCCGGCGGCACGATCTGTCTGGCAATCTCTAACACACCTTCTGCTGTCAGCGAATCCCAGCTTCCGCGAATGCTCTCAAATTGCTCTTTCGTAATTTCATATTGGTACACTTGGTTAATGGTAAGATAATACGTATACTCTTCTGCTGCGTTTGTCTGTCGTTCCGGAACAATCGTGGCAAAAACAAACAGTATACTGAGTAAAAAAACATTAGAAATCCATTTTTTCATTCCCGTTTACCTCCATTTCCAATCCTTAAAAATATTGATCAAAAATCTTTCTGGCAATCGGCACAGCATAAGCACTTCCTGTGCCGGCACCCTCTACCACGATGCTGACAACCAATTTTTTCTCTCCTTTTACCGCATAACCGACAAACCAAGCGTGAGAATCACTGGAACCTGCTTTATACTGCGCTGATCCCGTCTTTCCACCAGCCTTATAACTGCCGGCAGAAAGGGCGGTCGCCGTTCCACTCGTCACGGTTTCCCTCATATATCTTCTCAAGACAGCTGCCTCTTCCGTAGACAGCAGCTGCTTTGCCTGCTCCGGCTCATTTTTTGTAACCACATCGCCATCATGCGTCTGAATGCAGTCAACCAAATACGGTTTCATTAACACCCCGTCATTTAATGCTGCACTTACAAGAAAACTATTTTGTAGTGGCGTCGTCAGAACCGTTCCCTGTCCGATCGCCGCCTGCATAATATCTCCGGTCGACGCCTTATCCAATGAAAACCGGGAAGACTTCTGCTCCAATTCTTTGATTGGCAATGTTGTATTATAATAAAACTGTTCACAGAGTTTTGTCCAGGATTTCGTATTCAATCCGCTTCCAATCTGCGCAAAGGCGGCATTACAGGATTCCGCAAATGCCTGCTTCAGATTTATCTTTCCATGCACTTCGTTGCCATAACAACGGATGCTTCCGTCTCCGGTTCCGATCTTTCCGGTACAACGGTACGAAAATTTGTTGAAATCCTCATTTTCACGCATGTATTCCAGCAGCGTGTACAATTTAAACGTCGATCCCGGCGGATACAATCCCTGTGTCGCGCGGTTATAGAGCGATGAATTGTCCGAAGACGCCTGGGTCAGTCTTTCCCAGTTCGCCTCCAGCTGATTCGGATCATACGTCGGTTTGGACACCATACATAAAATCTTACCCGTGTCCGGTTCCATAGCCACCACCGCTCCCCGATGACTTCCGAGCGCTTCACTCGCCGTCTGCGACATTTTCAGATTGAGTGTCGTCACCACATCATTTCCGGGATTTTTCTTTCCTTTTAATTCATTGATCAGTGCCGTCATCTGGTTAATACCGGAAGTCAGCATCGTATAACTTTCGGATGCCTCAAGTCCGGTCTTTCCGTGTGTCGCACGTCCTACCACATGGGCAAACAAACCCTCATACGGATATACTCTTACTTCATTTCCGCTTCCGGTTTTCTGTGTTTTGGCAAGCACTGCTCCGCTATCGGAAAGGATGCTTCCTTTTGTCACTCGTTCTGCCATCAGATCCTGCCGCTTATTGTAACTGTTATTCAGAATCCGGTCCGTATCCCCCGACAAAAACCAGATCACATACCCTGCCATAAAGACAAACAGTGCCATGACAAGATACGTTACCGTCGCCATCTCGCGGTTCATCCGTTTGTGCTTTTTCTTATCCTCTGGATTTTCGTTTGGAAGATTCTTTTTCTGTCTCTTCTTCAAGGCTCTCCTCCTCTTTTCCGTTTAACACATACATACCCTGTATGACACTGAATATAATGATCGTCGTTACAATAGAACTTCCTCCGTAACTGATAAGAGGGAGTGTCACTCCGGTGGATGGAATAAATTTTGTAACACCACCGACACATAAAAACACCTGAAAGATAAATACCACACTAAGTCCAAATGCAGTCAGTTTATAAAACTGTTTTTTCATCTTCATCGCAATGTTTACAAACATAATATAACTGCTCAAATAGACCATGATAAGGCAAATAGCAAACACACCGCCAAGTTCCTCCGAAATCGCCGAAAATACAAAATCACTTTCTACGACAGGAACACTTCCCGGCAGTCCTTTTCCTAATCCCATACCGATAAATCCACCGGTTCCGATGGCAAACAGAGACTGCGCCACCTGGTAACCGCCGCCGCGGATCTCTGCCCAGGGATCACGCCATGCCTGTACACGGGTCCGCACATGCGAAAATAAATGATATGCCACGATCGAAGCCAGCGTACCGCCGGCAAGCCCGGCTCCCAGATACTGCACTTTTGTCGTCGCCACATATAACACAAATATATAAGTCACAAAATAGATCAGAGCGGCACCCAGGTCCTTTTCTGCCACCAAAATCACGACATGAACTGCGGCCACCGCCGATATGATGACAATATGTTTAAATTTTGTCGTCTGGGATAAAAGCGATGCCATAAAAAACACATACAATATCTTTACAAATTCCGAAGGCTGAATCGCAATTCCACCGACACTGATCCAGTTTCTCGATCCGTATTTTTCCACTCCGATCACAAAAACCAGCATCAAAAACACAATCCCTATGACGGCAAAATACCATCCCATTTTTTCCAAAATTCGGAATTTTTCGATAATCAGCGGTACAAAGATGCAAAGCACCATCGCCGCCGCTGCCAGAATGATCTGATGAACCGCATAGTCCGATGCCAGCCTGCCTAAAATGACAAAGCCGACCATCATACACATCATCATATTATTCAACACCAGTTTTGACAATCCCTTATAACAAGCCTGATACACCTTAATAAAAATAAGATAAAAGGCAAATTCTGCCGCCCATAATCCGACATACATAATATCCTTATTTTCCATGATCAAGATTGCGCTCATGACCGTATGCAGAAGCAGTGTCAAGGTTCGCTGCGCAGCAAAGACACGGTTCTGCCTTTGTTTATTGTGTCCGGCAAAAGCACGAAACGAATAAAATGTATAAAGTGCAAACAGTAAAATGATCACATAACGGGCCATCTCTACGATAAAAAGTTCCATTGTTTCAAAACCTTTCTAATGTCATGAGGCTCTACCAATGCCAGATCAACCATCGGCAGGTCATCCTCACATTGTAATTCCTGCACCTTTCCTTCTTTCTCATAGCAGAAATTGCAGCAATATTCACAAATTGGTACGGAGACAAACCCATCTTTTTTCGGTGTCGTAATTTCTAACGGCACCGGCTTACCTCCGGTTCGAAGGCAGTTTCCGGTCTGCTGGTTTACACAGCCCTTTGTCACCATCACGGCAAGCCTTCCGGCAGCCAGACTGACATGGTCTTCCATCCCAAACTTCTGATATACCTTCCTCGTCCGCTCATTCCACTGATACAGACGTGGTCCGGAAATCCTCGGAAGGTGGTCGATCTCCAATTGTTTTAGTATCGTCAAATGTTCCAATGACTGAATCAGAATCCCCGCCAGATTTCCTTTCTGCAGTTCCTGACCATATTGTTTCCAAATCTGCAGGAAATGTTTCCTTGCCGGAAGATCCAAGATCACCGGAAGTGAGATCATAAAAGGAAGACCTTCCATCGTATCGGCCAGCTCTTTCCAGCACTTTCCCGGGAACCATTCCAAGGGAAAAACCGGTAGGATTTTTGTGTTTCCTTCTGTTTGAATTGATTTTACCTCATAAATTTGTCGAAAATCTGTCACATTTACAAACAAATGTTCTTTTTTTGTTTTTTTCGATCTTGCCGGCATTTCCGGCCGTTTTGCAGGAATTTTCCGACGTTTTTCCAACTGTTTTTCTTTCATTTTCTGTCCAAGTTCAGCAAATCCTTCCCGGCGCAGCGCCGCAATCTGCCCGAGCGGCAGGAACGCCCCCTCTTCCACCGAGACTTCCAGAGAAGAAAAGGTAAACTCACTTTCCCCTGTCTTCTGAAGGCGCTTGCGGACATCTTCTGCGGAAACCGCTTTCCCCTTTGCCGGTTCGGCTTGGATTCCTGTCACTTCGCAGGAAACTGCACCACTGGAAAGCTGCAGCCGCATTTCTTTTCCGATTTCTGCCTGAAAAGTTCCCTGAATCGGCAGTTTGTCTTCCTTCTTTTCCTGTTCCACAGCCTCATCAATTTCCTGTAAAAGGACCGCATTTTTTGTACGAAACACTTTCTGCCCCGGTTTTATTACACAGCCTTTTTGATATCTCGCTGTCACTTCAGCCGGTGGAATGCAGCCGTTTTTGACCGTATACTCGTACAGTTTTTCGCCCTTTGCATCGCGGAATTCAAGGACATCCTGATAAGAAATCTCTTCTGTCAGCCGATACACCACTTCTCCTTTTTTCACGCGGAGAACCGTTCCCACTTCGACACCATAATGCCCATTTTTGTCTTTATAAATAATCTCTTTTTTGTCTTTTTCAAACAAATAGCCTTTACAGAATCCACCACGGTTATACAGATCCATCAGTTTTTTTACATCTTTTTCCAGTTCTTTATTATCCGGGCGGATTCCCGCTTCGTGCGCATCCGCATACATACGGTATAACCTTGCTGTCATGGCAGCATATTCTAACTTTTTCATGCGGCCTTCGATCTTAAATGAGTCCACGCCGGCATCCATCAATTCTCCCACCTGTCCGAGCGTACACATGTCTTTCGGGCTCAGATAGTATCCGGTTTTTCCGGATGACAACCGATAAGGAAGGCGGCATGGCTGAGCACACATGCCACGGTTTCCGCTTCTTCCGCCGATTGACTGGCTCATCATACACTGCCCGGAATAGCAGTAACACAAGGCACCATGAACAAACACTTCCATCTCAAGATCAGTATGTTTTCGCATCTGTGCAATCTCGCCGATGCTCAATTCTCTCGCCGGCACGACACGGGTCACTCCATACGGTTTCCACTGGTTTGCCCCGTCTGCCGTAACAATCGTCATCTGGGTACTCGCATGAATATCCAGATCCGGAAATGCCTCATGAATAAACTGCATCACCCCGACATCCTGCACGATCACCGCATCCAATCCATTGTCATAAAGCGGCAAAAGAAGATCATACAAATTCTCTTCCAATTCTTCGTCTGTCAAAAGTGTATTGACCGTAAGATATATTTTCTTGTCACGGACATGGGCAAAATCAAGGATATCACACAATTGCTCCACCGACGGATTATCTGCAAATGCTCGCGCAGAAAACCGCTGTGTCCCTGTATAAATTGCATCTGCCCCATGCAGCATGGCAGCATAAATCCCATCTACCGAGCCGCCCGGTGCCAATATTTCTACACTCATCGTTCTCTCCATTCTGAAACATTCATAGAAAGACAGACGAGAAACAAGTGTCTCCGCTGTTTCCCGTCCATTTCTCTGTTTTTATCTTTTTCCTCTGCGGTTTCTCGATTCCAAATCCGTAATACGGCGTTCTGCCGCTTCTAATTTGGCTTTCAATTCTCCGCGTTCGCTCTCGCCCTGCTCATATTTTTCTTTCCATTCTGCCGTTCCGTCTTCCACCTTTTTATTAATATCGGCTTTTGCTGCTTCATATTTTTTCACAAGATCGGCTTTTGCTGTCTCAAATTTTTCTTTCAATTTCTTGCCATCCTGCGTATATTTTGCTTTTGCATCTGCCAGATCTTTTTTGCTCTTTTCACGGAGATCCGCAAGTTTTTCTTCCTGCTTGTCATATTTTTCCTGCAGCGATGTTTCCCTCTTCGCAGCTTCTTCCAAATCTTTTTTCAGCTGCTCGATTTCTTCGTTCGCCGCCTCTAGCTTCGTCTTCGTTGAAGTTTTTTCTGCTTCACTTTCGGATACCTTTTTTTCTGCCTCGTTTGCTTTTGAAACGTTTTCCTGATTGATGACATTGAGTTCCACCACTTTTTTCTCGGACGTCTCCAATGTCTTACGAAGTTCTTCCATCTGCTCTTTCAGTTCCGCTTCTGCCGTCTCCTGCTCCAAAATCTTATGCTTCATCTCAAGAACCATCTTGTCCTTGCGCTCATTATCTTTCATCACAGACTTGACATCGCGGTCCACCTTAAAATAATCATCTGCAATATTAATCGCCAATAAAATATTTTTCAGCTCAATATCCATATTGGCATAATAATCTTTTTTCTGAAATTCCGAAAGTTTGCTGTTAATATACGTAGCCACTTTCTGGATATAATCTGCGCTTTCAAATCCACAGAGTGTATATTTACGACCATTGATCAATACATCTACATCATTTTTACTTTTCATGCCAGTCCCCGTTCCTTTATCTTTACCAATAAATGGCAGTTTTTAAAAATATCTCTATTTAATTTTACACGAAATTCTGCATTCCGTCAAGATTGAACTACAGCCGGTTGAGAAAACTTGACGGCTCCAGCAGTTCTTTAAATTTCACGATATGATAGTCAGCTTTTTTTGTATTCTCTTCCCACTCTGCCTGTGCTGCCGGATCATATACCGCAACCGTCCGGAATCCCCCGGTCCGTGCAGCTTCGATTCCTTTTGTAATGTCTTCAAATACAAGACACTGTTCCGGCAGACAGTTCATTTTCTCTGCCGCTTTTATGTAAATGTCCGGAAATCCCTTGCCCCGCTCTACTTCGGAGGTTTCCGTAACCGCTTCAAAATATTCAAACACTCCGTTTCGGCGGAGGCACGGCTCAAATAATGTTCGGTACGAAGCGGTCGCCACGCCCAGATGAATCCCCTGCTGTCTCATCCATTCCAGCACTTCCCTCACATAGGGTTTGATCTGAACCCTCTCGTGGTACATCTGTGCTGCCATACGGTCCCATTCCGCGATCACATCCTTCACCTTTTCCTTTAAGTCAAAGCGCTTTATCGTGTATTCTGCCGTCTCATGGAAACCCATCGCGGCAATGGCCTTCGGATAATCCGGTGGAACATCAAATCCACGTTTTCCCAGAAAATCGATATCCACCTGATTCCAGACCCACATGGAATCCAGCAGCGTTCCATCCAGATCAAATATTGCACCTTTTATCTCCATGTTTCATTGTATCCTTTCAAAAAATCCGTCTTTCTCAAGATCCCCGATCACTTCCTCGGCAATCCGCGCATGTCCGGTCTTATTCGGATGCGGATCAATGCCACGCAGCGAGATCATGCGGTTGACACACACTTCCCGGCTTTCTGCAAAAACCGAACTCACATCTGCGATCCGAACTCTTGGCGTTCCTTTTATTGTACCCGAATTTGCAAAAACTTGCAAGGTCTCAATCTCTTCATAACTGTTGTTTAATCTTCCAATGTACCGGCTTGCGATACTTTTGATATTGATCCCAAAGACCTCATCCATCGTAAATGACACGTCATCGCAGGGATTGTAAATATTATTCATAACAATTTCCGCCTTCGGTGCCCTTTTTTCAATTTCTTCTACCAGGCGGGGAAGCGTCACTTGAAACTCCGCACAGGCTTTGGAAAACAGCACATCGCCCTCTTTTTTTAGTTTTTCCACATCCGGGCTTTGGGATAAATACTGCATCAGGTCATTGGAGCCGATCGACACCGTAACCAGATCCGCCTCTTTCAATGCTTCATTGTATTCTTCATAATGCGGATTGGAAGAATCTGTAAGTTGCACTAACAATTCTTTGCTCTTCAATCCATTTTCCCCGAAATTCCACGCATACACTCCTTCGCAGACCGATTCCAGTTTTTTCTGCACCAGCGCGACATAGCTGTCATTTTGCACATCTTTCAGACCATATCCCCCGGCAATACTGTCTCCCAGCGCTACATACCGTACAATTTTTTCCTCACAGTCACCGGTAGAAAGTTCTTTTCCGGACAAAAGAAAAAGCAGGCAAATACCAGCTGCAATGATCAGACGAATCCATTTCACGAACCTTCCCCCTTTCCTGTAAGTAGTTTAACAGGGGTTAGTATCTCCGCTTACGGATTCTTTTATTCAACATTACTGCTTGCATTTTCTGCTTTTTTCTGCCAGTTACGGCAGCATATATTTTTGTTTATACACCTCATATCTTGCATTAAACCAGGAATCTTTTCCCTTGTCTAACGTATCCAGATATTCATGGGTGTCAAAAGCCTCTTCTTCGCTTTGGATCACGCACACGCCGATGTTTGAGCAATGATCTGCCACACGCTCAAAATTGGTTGCCAGATCATTTAACACAAGTCCGGCATCCATCGTACATTTCCCTTTTTCCAGACGTTTGATATGACGTTTTTTTACTTTTTTTGTCAATCGATCCACAACTTCTTCCATTGGTTCGATTTCTCGTGCCTGCTCAGAATCCTCTTCCAGGAACACCGTTACTGACAAATTTATTATATCCTGAATGATCTTTTCAAATACCTTCAATTCTTCTTTTGCTTTATCCGAGAAAACAATTTCTTTTTCTTTTATCTTTCTCGCAGACTCTTCGATGTTCATCGCATGATCGGAAATTCTTTCAAAATCACTGATGGAGTGCAGAATCATGGATAACGTTTCTGCATCCTGCTGCGATAAATTTTTCGAGCTTAATTTCACGAGATAACTTCCCAGTTCATCTTCATAATGATCGACTTCCTCTTCCTTCTGATACACTTTTCTCGCAGTCTTTTCATCGTATTCATCGAGAAGGCTCATCGCATCAAAGAAACCCTGTTTGGCAGTTTCTGCCATTGTCATTGCCACTTTTTTACAACGTTCCATGGCAAATGCCGGCTGTTCCAAAAAACGTTCATCAAGAAGTGTTCCCATTTCTTTCTGCTGTTTTTCTTCTTCCGTCTCCTGGATACTGAGATATGCCAGTTTTTCAAGACCTCGTGAAAATGGAAGCAGTAACAGCGTTGCTACCACGTTAAACACACTGTGGATGACGGCAATTCCCATCGGGCCAGCCGTATCTTCTACAAATCCAAACGGCACAATGGCATGAATACTGTAAAAACCTACCATAAACACCACGGTTCCGATCACATTAAAATACAAATGCACCAGTGCTGCACGCCGCGCACTCCGGTTTGCTCCTACACTTGACAAAAGAGCTGTCACGCAGGTTCCGATGTTCTGTCCCATAATGATCGGGAAGGCAGTTCCATAGGTGATCGCACCGGTTGCACATAGTGCCTGCAGAATACCGACAGACGCCGAAGAACTCTGGATCACGGCAGTCAGCACAAGTCCCGCAAGCATTCCCAGGATCGGGTTGCTGAACATGGTAAGAATGCCTGTAAATTCCGGCACATCCGCAAGAGGTGCCACGGCACCGCTCATCGTTTCCATACCAAACATCAAAATGGCGAACCCCACTAAGATCATACCGATGTCTTTCTTTTTCTGGTTATTGATAAACATGATAAAAATGATACCTATAACCGCAAGAACCGGCGAAAAATTCGATGGTTTCAAAAACTGCATCCAGAAATTGTCACTCTCAATCCCGGACAAACTTAAGATCCACGATGTAATCGTCGTACCGATATTGGCACCCATGATAATTCCGATCGCCTGCGACAACTTCATAATACCGGAATTCACAAAGCCAACGACCATAACCGTCGTTGCCGATGACGACTGAATTACTGCTGTCACAAGTGCACCAAGGCACACGGCACGGATCGGACTGGATGTCAGTTTTTCCAAAATCCTCTCTAATTTTCCTCCTGAAACTTTTGTCAGTCCCTCGCCCATTGTATTCATTCCATACAAAAATAAGGCAAGGCCGCCAAGCATGGATAATACTCCAAAAATGTCCATGGGGTTCTCCTTTCAAATCACGTATTTTACATTTTTTTCACACTTCTTCATGATAGTATACCATTGTAAAATGCAAATATACCTTATGTAAAATCTATGTAAAATCTCATTCTTCCATGATTTGATAAAGTTCCTTCATGAATGAAAGGGAACCAAAACAGACAACGACTGTGTCTTTTTCTTCTATTTTTTGTAATTTATTTACGTTTTCCACTGCTTCTGCAAGGGAAGTACAGGACTGACTCTGCATACCAAAAGAGGCAAGTTCTTCTGCCAGACTTTTAGCGGAAAGTCCCCTCGGTCCGGGTGCCTGAATGGTAAATATCTTCTGAAACCGTCTGTCTTCCGCTAATTTCCGGCACATCTTACGATGATCCTTATCCGCAAATACCCCCATGATCCCAATCCGTTTTTTGTCCGGATACATCTGTCGGAGCGATGCCAGCAGACTTTCCATCCCCTGCGGATTGTGTGCCCCGTCTGCGATCCATACCGGGCTTTTTTTCACGTAATCAAACCGTCCAAGCCACCTTGCTTCTGCCATTCCTTTCTGAATGATTTCCGGTGGCAGTGGTTCCAACACCTGCAAGGCAAGAAGTGCAAGGCACGCATTTTCGACCTGATACTGCCCGCACATCCGAATGGTATACGTTTCTCCCCGGTAGCAGAACTTCGTTTCTCCCGCCTCACAGGAAAGACCGCTGATCTCTTTTCGATTCAGAACATAAAGAGGGGCTTTTTTCTCCTCACAGCGGTTTTGAATGACCTGCAGTGCTTCCGACGATTCCTGTACGGTCACAACCGGCGCTGCATTCGTAATAATTCCGGCTTTCTGCACTGCAATCTCTTCGATCGTATCTCCCAGAAATTTTTGATGATCCATCGCAATGGTCGTGATCACATTCATTTTTACATTTTTTACCACATTGGTAGCATCCAGGGTCCCTCCCATACCGGTTTCCAATACGATAAGGTCACATTTCCACTCCGAAAATGCCAAAAAAGCAAGCGCCGTTTCAATCTCAAAATCGGTCGGAACCGCCTGTCCTTTCTCTTTCATCTCACGAATGGCTTCTCCGATCCGCACATACCCGGCTTCGTATTCCTCTTCCGTGATATAGTGAGTTTTCTCACCCTGATTCCATTGTATTGTTTCGTTTTTCGAAAAAAGAGCGGGTGAAAAATATCGTCCTATTTTTCGTCCGCTCTGTGCCAATACGTTTGTTATAAATGTTCCCGTGGAGCCCTTTCCGTTCGTCCCTGCCAGATGGATAAAAGAACACGCATCTTGCGGATTCCCTATCTTAGAAAGCAGGAGGGAAATGGTCTCCAAGCCGGGTTGTATGGCGGCACCGGTCTGTACCGCCTGAATATATTGTCTCGTTTCCTTATAATTCATAACAACCTCGATCAGAAAAGGAATTAAGAAAGCAAAGTACGATCGTTTGCAAAATCTTCTCCGCTCACCTGTGCAAATTGATGAAGAAGATCATCGACGGTCAGCTTTTTCTTTTCTTCCCCTTCGATATCTAAAATAACTTTTCCATTATTTAACATAATCAAACGATTTCCGTTTGCAATCGCATCACGCATATTATGTGTGATCATTAATGTCGTCAAATGGTCTTTGTTTACGATGTTATTTGTCGCCTGCAGCACTTTGGCTGCCGTCTTCGGATCCAATGCTGCGGTATGCTCATCCAACAGCAAGAGACGTGGCTTTTTCAATGCTGCCATCAACAAGGTAACAGCCTGTCTCTGCCCTCCGGAAAGCAGTCCGACTTTCGATGTCAGACGGTCTTCCAGACCAAGATCCAGAACCTTTAACATTTCACGGAATCGGTTCCGCTCCTTCTGGGTAATTCCGATACGCAGTCCTCTGCTTTTTCCACGGCGCATGGCAAGTGCCATATTTTCGTCAATTCCCATCGTCGCAGCCGTTCCCATCATCGGATCCTGAAATACACGGCCAAGATAAGCAGCACGCTTATGTTCCGGCACTTTTGTAACATCTTTACCATCGATGATAATCTGTCCCTCATCGACAAACCATACTCCGGCAAGCGCATTTAAAAGTGTCGATTTTCCGGCACCGTTTCCACCGATCACAGTGACAAAATCGCCTTCTTTGAGTTTTAAAGAGAGTCCGTCAAGGGCAAGTTTTTCATTGACGGTTCCCGGATTAAATGTCTTGTAAATATTATTTACTTCCAACATTTTGAGTCCCTCCTCTCTTTACCGGTTTTACAATATACTTCTTTTTCCAGTATGGCAGTGCAAGGAACAATGCCACAACAAGAGCAGAAAGAAGTTTGAGAAGGTCGGTATCCAGACCAAACCAGATAACCACCTGCAATACCGCATAGTAAATCACGGCACCCAGTACGACACTGAGTAGTTTCAATGCAAAATTATGGAACAATTTTTCAAATACCACTTTTCCAATGATAACGGCAGCAAGACCGATTACGATTGCACCACGTCCCATATTGATATCTGCAAATCCCTGATACTGGGAACAAAGCGCACTTGCAAGTGCTACCAGTCCATTGGAGATCATCAGACCAAGTACGATATTAAAATTCGTATTAATTCCCTGCGCACGGCTCATGTTTGGATTGCATCCGGTCGCACGAAGAGAACATCCGAGTTCTGTTCCAAAGAACCAGTACAAGGCTCCGATGATCACGATACAAAAAATCGCTACCACAAAAATTGAATTCTGATAAAATGGTACATTTTTTACATTTCGAAGTGACACAAGCAGATCATAATTCATTACACTGATCGCCTGATTGGCACGTCCCATGATCTTCAAGTTGATCGAGTACAATGCCAGCTGTGTCAAAATACCGGCAAGGATCGCCGGAATTCCCATAAAGGTATGAAAAATTCCGGTTACCAGCCCGGCAAGCATTCCGGCAATGAATGCTGCCAGTAAACTTACCCACACATTATATCCGTTCAGCATCATCATGATACTGACTGCTCCGCCGGTACACATGGAACCGTCTACCGTCAGATCCGCTACATCCAGAATTTTGTATGTAATATAAACTCCGATTGCCATAATTCCCCAGATAAGTCCCTGTGCGACTGCTCCGGGCATGGCACTTAATAACACTGAAATATCCAAAAAACCTTACCTCCGTATTCGTCAGCTTATTTGGAAGCTTCGATTTTTTCGTATCCTTCCGGAATATCGATTCCCAATTCCTTACAAATACTTTCATTGTACTGTTTTGTTACTTTTGGTGCGAATTTTACTTCCATTGTAGAAACGTCTTTTCCATTTACCAAAACATCATAAGCCATCTCACCGGTTGTATAACCAAGGTCATAATAACTGATGGAAAGAGTTGCTACACCACATCCGCTGCAGATACCCTGCTCGCCGGCAACAACCGGAACTTTTGCAGGAACACAAGTGTTGCGGATCACTTCGGTATTGGAAGCTGCTGTATTATCGGTAGGAACATAGATCACGTCACTGTTTTTCGCTGCATTGCTTACTACGGATGCAATATCATTGGAATCTACGAAAGAATAGTTTGTACAAGTATAACCATCTTTTTCCAGATATCCTTTGATTGTCTCTACCTGATACAAGGAGTTAGCTTCTGCAGAACAGTAAAGCAGTCCCACTTTTTTCTTATCCGGGAACAATTCTTTGATCATTGCTGCCTGCTGATCCAGCGGGGCAAGATCCGAAGTACCGGAAACGTTTATTCCAGTTGTACCTGTCCAATTTTTAATATCCAAAGCCGTGCCATAATCGGTAACAGAAGTTCCAAGGATCGGAATGTCTGTTGTACCGGAAGCCGCTGCCTGAAGAGGACCGGTTGCATTGGCAAGAATCAAATCCACATTTTCAGAAACAAAGGAGTTTACGATGGTTGCACATGTTGGAGAATCTCCCTGTGCATTCTGCTCATCGAATTTCACTTTGTCACCCAATTTTTCGGTCAACGCATCTTTAAATCCCTTGGTTGCTGCATCCAATGCCTCATGCTGTACCAGCTGGCAGATACCGATGTTATACGTTTTTCCATCGTCCACTGCACCACCGGAAGTGGTTCCTGTCGTGCTGCCACCGCCACAAGCAGTCAAAGACATCGTCATCACTGCAGTAAGTGCTACTGCGATCAATTTTTTCAATTTCATAAGGAGTACCTTCCTTTCTCTTTCTCCAGCACGTCTGTTTATTTTACAATACGTACCTTAATTACACCGTCAATTGCCTGCAATTCATTTACCAGTTTCTCTGTCGATGGGTTGCAGATATCGAAAATTGTATACGCATAATCGCCGCGGCTCTTATTTACCATGTTTTCGATGTTAATACCATCGTTTGCAAATAACGTAGTAAACTGTGACAACATGGAATGTACGTTTTTATGTGCTACCGCAATACGGCCTTCTGTCGCACATACTCCGGCATCACATGCAGGATAGTTTACAGAATTCTTGATATTTCCGTTTTCAATAAAATCACGGATTTCTTTTACTGCCATCTTCGCACAGTTATCTTCGGACTCCTGTGTAGAAGCTCCCAAATGAGGAGTTACGATGGTGTTTGGAAGATTTACTGTTGTAGGATTTGGAAAATCTACTACGTATTTCTTCACTTTTCCACTTTCAAGTGCTTCTTTCATATCCGGCTCATTTACCAGCGTATCACGGGAGAAGTTCAAGAATACAACGCCATCTTTCATTTTATCAAAGGCAGCTTTGTCAAACATTCCCTTCGTAGAATCCAAAAGAGGTACATGTACTGTGATAAAATCGCAGACATCATAAATCTCTTCGTATGTCTTTACGATCGTGATATCGCGGGACATATTCAATGCATTGTCTACAGAAAGATATGGATCACATCCATATACTTCCATGCCAAGACGGTTTGCTGCATTGGCAACCAGTACACCGATGGCTCCCAGACCGATGATTCCAAGTTTTTTACCGGCAATCTCGGTTCCTGCAAATGCTTTTTTGGCTTTTTCTGCTGCTTTGGCAATACCCTCATCGTCTTTGTTTTCCTTCGTCCACTCAATACCGCCTACGATATCACGGGAAGCAAGAAGCATTGCTGCGACCACAAGTTCTTTTACACCATTTGCATTGGCTCCCGGTGTATTAAATACAACGATTCCTTTTTCTGCACATTTGTCCAAAGGAATGTTATTTACTCCGGCTCCGGCTCTCGCTACCGCCACCAGATCATCGGACAATTCCATCTCATGCATGGAAGCACTTCGAACCAAAATTGCCTCTGCCTGTGAGGCATCATCTACCATCTCATAATTGTCATCCAATAAATCCAGACCGCATTTTGCAATTGGATTTAAGCAATTTACTTTTACACTCATTACAGATTCTCCTCTTCAAATTTCTTCATGAATTCAACCAATTTTTCTACACCTTCCTTAGGCATAGCGTTGTAAATACTTGCACGCATTCCGCCGACAGTACGGTGTCCCTTCAGGTTTTCAAATCCTGCTTCTTTTGCTTCTTTTACAAATTTAGCATCCAGTTCGTCATTTCCTGTGACAAATGGTACGTTCATCAAAGAACGATCTTCTTTGCGAACGGTTCCTTTGAACAATTTGCTGGAATCCAGAAAATCATAAAGGATTTTTGCTTTTTCTTCATTGCGCTGTTTCATCACTTCAAGACCGCCCATTTTCTTGAGCCATTTGAATACTTTACCGCAGATATAAATACCGTAAGCAGGAGGTGTATTATAAAGGCTCTGTGCATCTGCGTGAATCTTGTACTGAAGCATCGTAGGTACTTTTTCATCTACGCTCTCAGGGATCAAATCTTCGCGGATGATCACGATGACAACGCCGGCAGGTCCGATATTTTTCTGAACACCGCCATAGATGACGCCGTATTTTGTCACATCCACAGGTTCTGACAAGAAACAGGAAGAAACGTCTGCTACCAATGTCTTTCCTTTTGTATTTGGCAGTGTTTTGTATTTTGTTCCGTAAATTGTGTTATTTTCACAAATATATACATAATCTGCATCCTCATCAATCGGCAGATCCGAGCAATCCGGTATGTAAGAAAATGTTTTGTCTTCGGAAGAAGCGATCTTATTTGCTTTCCCATATTTGCAAGCCTCTGTATACGCTTTTTTTGCCCACTGCCCGGTTACAATATAGTCCGCAACACCATTCTTCATCAAATTCATAGGAATCATGGCAAACTGCTGGGAAGCACCGCCCTGAAGGAACAATACTTTGTAATTGTCCGGAATATTCATTAAATCTCTAAGATCTGCTTCTGCTGTCTTAATGATCTCATCGTATGCTTTGGAACGATGGCTCATCTCCATTACAGACATCCCTGTTCCTCTGTAATCAAGCATCTCATCTGCTGCTTCTTGTAAAACTTCCTCTGGTAATACAGCTGGTCCAGCTGAAAAATTGTAAACTCTAGCCACGGCTAAAACCTCCTTAAAATATTTATCTAAAATCATAGATTATGATTCTGACTTCTTTAAATCTTCTTCTGTAAAGGCTTTTTCAATCGCCTCTCCAGGTGCCACCATCGGCCACACTTTGTCGTCCTGATCCAGAACGCAGCAGATCACTACCGGACCCTTTTCCTGCATTGCCTGCTTCAGTACATCGTCTACTTCTTCTCGTTTTGTTACCAAAAATGCCTTTGCACCGAGTGCTTCGGACACTTTTACATAATCCACTTTATCTTGAAGAATCGTACTTGAATAACGTTTACCATAGAACAATGTCTGCCACTGGCGAACCATACCAAGTGCATGATTATCAAACACGACCTGAATGATCGGAATATCATAACGGGAAGCAGTTGCTAACTCGTTCATATTCATACGGAAACATCCGTCTCCGGCGATATTAAATACCGTCTTATCCGGATTTCCGACTTTCGCTCCGATACAAGCACCCAGTCCGTATCCCATTGTTCCCATACCACCGGAACTAAGGAAAGAACGTGGATTTTTATATTGGTAGTACTGTGCTGCCCACATCTGATGTTGTCCGACGTCTGTCGTAATGATCGCATCTCCCTGTGTCGCTTCATTGATGCGTTCGATCACATACGGACCGGTAAGCACATCCTCACGATAGGTCATTGGAAGTGCCGCTTTTCTTGCAAGTACTTTATCAATCCATGCTTTATGATACTGGTTTTCTAATTTTTTATTGAGAATTTCAAGTACGGCCTTCAAATCTCCTACGATGGAATAATCTACCCGGATATTTTTATTAATTTCAGCCGCATCGATATCGATATGAACAATCTTTGCATTGGTAGCAAATTTCTTTGCATTTCCTGTAACACGATCAGAGAAACGAACACCAAGCGCAAGTAACAAGTCACATTCTGTCACACTCAGGTTTGCCGTCTTGGTTCCATGCATTCCCAGCATACCGGTATAATATTCATCGGTCCCGTCAAAGGCACCTTTTCCCATCAAGGTATCCGTTACCGGTGCATCTACTTTTTTGACAAATTCCTTTAATTCCGCACTGGCACCTGACAAAATGCATCCGCCACCGACAAAGATCATTGGTTTTTCTGCCTTGCGGATTGCCTGAAGCACATCTTCAATGTCTTTTTCACAGATCGTATCGGTCTGTCTCTGGATCAGATCCGGTGTCTGTGGTGTAAACTCTGTCACAGCGGCAGTTACATCCTTGGTAATATCCACAAGAACCGGTCCCGGTCTGCCGGTCTGTGCGATAGCAAAGGCACGGCGTACCACTTTTGCCAGATCATTGATATCTTTTACAATGAAACTATGCTTTGTGATTGGCATCGTAATACCCGCAATATCCACTTCCTGAAAACTGTCTTTTCCAAGCAATGGAAGTCCGACATTGCATGTGATAGCTACCATCGGAACAGAATCCATATAAGCGGTCGCAATTCCGGTTACCAGATTGGTTGCACCCGGACCACTTGTCGCCATACAGACTCCGACTTTTCCGGTAGAACGCGCATAACCATCGGCTGCATGGGATGCGCCCTGCTCATGGGATGTTAATACATGTCTGATTTTATCCTGATAACGATACAATTCATCGTATACATTCAAAATCGCTCCGCCGGGATATCCAAAAATTGTGTCTACCCCTTGTTCCAATAAACATTCGATTAAAATTTGGGAGCCATTTAATTGCATGAAAATGCACCTCTTTCTCGTTAATATTTTCGTGTTTCACCCTCACTGTGCTGTGAGTTCTTTAAAACTCCTGTTTCAAGATTGCTCCGGTATTCCCAGATGTTACCATATTGGCATAACGCGCCAGATAACCGGTCGTTACCTTTGGTGCTCTCGGTTTCCAGTTTTTCTTTCTCTCGGCAAGAACTTCATCGCTGACATCTAACTGCAATGTATTTTCCGGAATATTGATCTTAATGATGTCGCCCTCTTCTACAAGTGCGATCGGACCACCGACTGCTGCCTCCGGTGATACATGACCGATGGAAGCTCCACGGCTTGCTCCGGAAAAACGTCCATCTGTGATCAATGCCACCGAAGAGCCAAGTCCCATACCTGCGATTGCTGATGTAGGATTGAGCATCTCTCTCATACCGGGGCCGCCTTTTGGTCCCTCATAACGGATTACGACAACATCGCCGGCAACGATCTTTCCACCTTTGATCGCTGCGATCGCATCTTCTTCACAGTCAAATACGCGGGCCGGTCCTTCATGAACCATCATTTCTTCTACAACTGCAGAACGTTTAACAACGGCAGAATCCGGTGCCAGATTTCCCTTCAAGATGGCGATTCCGCCCGTCTGGCTGTATGGATTATCGATTGGACGGATGACTTCCGGATTGCGGTTGACAACGCCCTCGATATTTTCTCCAACCGTCTTTCCGGTTGCTGTCATCAGATCAGTGTATAACAATCCTTTTTTATTCAATTCATTCATAACGGCATAAACACCGCCTGCTTCATTGAGTTCTTCGATATAAGTGTGTCCGGCCGGTGCGAGATGACAGAGGTTTGGAGTCTTTGCACTGATCTCGTTCGCCAGGTCCAGATTCAGATCCACACCGGCTTCATGTGCGATCGCCGGCAGGTGAAGCATACTGTTTGTCGAACATCCAAGTGCCATATCGACGGTAAGTGCATTCAAAAATGCTTTCTCTGTCATAATGTCTCTTGGACGGATATTTTTATTATAAAGCTCCATTACTTTCATACCTGCATGTTTCGCAAGTTTGATTCGTTCGGAATAAACGGCAGGAATCGTACCATTTCCCTGAAGTCCCATACCAATTGCCTCAGTCAGGCAGTTCATACTGTTTGCGGTATACATACCGGAACAGGAACCACAGGTAGGACAAGCATGGCTTACAAAATCGTCTACTTCTTCTTCCGTCATTTTACCTGCTGCATGTGCACCGACTGCTTCAAACATACTGGAAAGACTGGTTTTCTTTCCCTGTACATGACCGGCAAGCATCGGACCACCGCTGACAAATACAGTCGGAACATTGACTCTGGCTGCTGCCATCAAAAGTCCCGGTACATTTTTGTCACAGTTTGGCACCATAACGAGTGCATCAAATGCATGAGCAAGTGCCATACATTCGGTAGAATCTGCAATCAGGTCACGGGTAACAAGCGAATATTTCATTCCGACATGTCCCATCGCAATCCCATCACATACAGCAATCGCCGGGAATACGACCGGTGTTCCGCCAGCCATCGCTACACCGAGCTTTACTGCCTCTACAATCTTATCAATATTCATATGACCAGGGACGATTTCATTGTACGAACTGACGATACCAACAAGCGGTTTTTCGAGTTCCTCTTTTGTCATACCCAATGCGTTAAACAAAGAACGCTGAGGTGCTGTCTGCATCCCCTTTTTCACTGAATCACTTTTCATTGATTTAACCTCCATTCATTCCGGTTCAAATTTCATCTATCTGTCGTCTGTTTATCGAATCTCATCGCAAATGGCTTTTCCCATTTCCTCTGTTCCCAGACAAGTTTTTCCTTCATCCATAATGTCGATTGTGCGAAGCCCTTTCTTCAATACTGCCTTTACCGCATTTTCGATCGCATCGGATTCTTTTAACAAATTGAAAGAATACTTTAACATCATCGCTGCAGATAAGATCGTCGCGATCGGATTGGCCTTATTCTGTCCTGCGATATCCGGTGCAGAACCATGGCTTGGCTCATAAAGTCCAAGTGTACCCTCTCCGAGGCTTGCAGAAGAAAGCATCCCGATCGATCCGGTTACCATACTTGCCTCATCTGACAAAATGTCACCAAACATATTTTCTGTCAAAATGACGTCAAACTGTTTCGGATCACGTACAAGCTGCATTGCACAGTTATCTACGAGCATGTCAGAAAGTTCTACCTCCGGGTAGTCTGCGCTTACTTCTTTTACGACTTTTCTCCACAAACGGGAAGAATCCAATACATTGGCTTTGTCTACACTACATACTTTTTTATTTCTCTTCATGGCAATATCAAATGCCCATTTGGCGATACGGCGAATCTCCGTTTCATTATATGTAAGTGTATCCGTCGCCTGAAGCTGTCCGTCTACTTCCTTCGTAAAGCGCTCTCCAAAATAAAGACCGCCGGTCAGCTCTCTCGTGACGACAAAATCAAATCCGCCCTCTGTCAATTCACTTTTCAATGGACACGCACCGCTCAATTCATCAAACAGCACCGCCGGGCGAAGGTTGCAAAATAAACCAAGTCCTTTTCGAATCTTCAGCAAACCTGCTTCCGGTCTCTTGTCCGGTGGCAGCTGGTACCAGTTGCTCTGTCCGACGTTTCCTCCGACGGCTCCGAGCAGTACGGAATCGCTTTTCTTTGCGCGCTCCAATGTCTCATCGGTCAACGGCTCTCCGTACGCATCGATGGAACATCCGCCCATCAACAGTTCTTCATACTCAAATGTATGACCGTATACCTCCCCAACTTTATCTAATACCTTCTTTGCTTGTGTTACGATCTCCGGGCCAATACCATCCCCGGGAATCACTGCGATATGAAAATTCATGGTTTCCTCCTCGTTGATATAGTTCTCCATAATTATTAACTTTTTAAGTATATAGCAAAATGACGTTCACTGTCAAGTCTGCGTAACATTTTTTTCAATTTCCTCTTGAAAACGATATCATCTTATAATAAACTAATAAGTAACAATAACTATGCTAGGAGGACAAGTATATGGAAGCAATAGAAAAGATTGATTTCGAAAAAGTTGGAAAACGTATGAAAAAGCTGCGTAAAGAACAGCGCATCTCTCAGGATCAGGTAGCAAAAGACCTTGGTGCTACGATTTCCTTCGTCAGCAACATTGAAAATAATTATACCAAAATCAATCTTCGTGTACTTCTTTACTACGCCCAGATGTGTCATGTTTCCGTTGACTACTTATTGAGTGCAGGAAATCCGCGAATGATCAAAGCCGACAATATTTCTACGTTAGATGAAGATATTCTGCGTGTATTGCAAAATTACAATAAAACCGAAAAAGAACGTATCTTGAAAATGTTAAAAATCGGCAAAGATCTGGATCCGGATGCCAACGTCTGAAATTCATGACAAGATTACAAAAGAGTGTCACACAAACAGTATTCTCTGCAAAGGTGGCACTCTTTTTCTTAGGTCCTGAATAGTTATCTACTCACATCAAATGTACTGCTGCCGCATTCCGGTTTTCCGTCGGTCTATAAACAAGTACATTTCCTTCCACAAACATTTCCGGCACATCATAAGAATATACGGACGCAATCTGCGCCGCACAGCCTTCCGGCAGTTCTACCCGGATTTCTTCCGGAAGTTCTCCATCAAAACAATGAATGACAACCATCGCCTCTCCGTCCTTTTTCATGCGGATCATCGCCTGATAGCCTTCCGGATGACGGTCGCTGAGAATCTTAGGTCCCCTGCGGTAACTTTTTCCGTCACGGATGATCGGTGCAATTTCCCGGTAAAACGCCATTCCGCGGTCAATGACATCCCACTGCTCCGCACTCAGATCGGTCACATCGCCGGAAAGACACATTCTGCCAAGAAACGTATTGGCAATGGAATACCCGATTCGTTTCAGGGAGTCACTCTTTCGGATCACCGCCCAGATCTGGCTCTGTCTCGGCAGGATCGCACGGTGCAGATTTGCCGCAATAATGGGAATCTCTTCTGTCTCATGCGCATCCGAGAAAGAAGCCATCGAGCAAAGGCTCATCATAAGCGGTTCGAGACGGTGTCCGCCGGAGGCACAATTTTCCAAAATAATTCCCGGCACTTCCTCTTTGACTTGTCTGACAAAGTTTACCGATTCCTCCTGGTTTTTACGAAGTCCCTCCCCAAGAGATTCGGCTCCGTCACAGCCAAGCCCGATCGTGTCATTGTAGTCCATTTTCATATATTCAAATCCATACGTCTGCAGCATCTCAATGACCTTTTTATGAAGATACTCTTTCACCCACGGATCACTCATATCCCAGAATCTGCGGTTGTGCGTCGTAAGCGGATAGCCGTCACGCTTTAAAAGATGATCGGTAAGCTCATAGGCTTTTGCCGCCCGTCCGACATTGTCGATTTCAAACCAGATTCCCGGTTTCATCCCCTTGTCGCGGATTGCTTCCACCGTCTTTTCCAGCCCTTGCGGAAACAAGGTCGGAGATACGTTATAATCTCCCATGCTGATATCCCACGGGATTCCGTCCTCTTTGAACCAGCCGCAGTCAATGACAAAATAGTCAAATCCCTTGTCCTTTATGTTTTCCAAAATCTTACAAATATTTTCATGGGATGGATTTCCCCATGTCGTACAGTATTCATTGAAAATGATCGGCAGCTCCTGTTCGCTTTTTGGTCCGTTATCGACATATTTATTTCCGGCACATACAAGACGGTGACAGATGTCATCGATCCCACCTTCACACACAGAAAGAATTGCCGTCGGTGTTTCGAAATGCTCCCCCGGTTTTACCGTTTTTTTCCAGTCTCCAAATTCACGGTCTGCCAGTCCTCCGCTCAGATGCAGTCCATCGTCCTGTCGGTAGATTTCCATCTGCCAGGATGCCTCGTGCGCCAGCTGAACGCCCCAGGTTACCCCTGTCGTCTCATCTTCGACCGCCACAAACGGAAAATATTTCATTACCGGCATCGAGCCCCGCTGTCCAAAACGTTCTACGGCAACCGACCAGGTCGACCAGCTTGGCTCGAGCTGCATATCCTCGATGTGCTCCGTCACAAGCCTTCCCTCGTGACTCCATTTACTGAGAAGCCGGTGTACCAATAAACTGCCGGCTCCGTCTCCCGGAAGAAACGGCGACAGATTTTCCATCTCAAAACTGGAAAGCATCTCTAACGTAACCGCTTCGCTACTCTCATTGGTAAAGCAGTTTTTCATTTCAAAACTTTCATCACCCGGATAATAGATGATCACATTTTCTACCGTGTATCCCCTGTCATCCTTAAAAAAGGTATGTATTTCCGTATGTCCATCCACCTCTTCTACCTTCTGTGACCGGTAGATCATAAGGTCCGTGGATCCGGAATTGTGCATCGTCTGTCCATTCCCGTACGATCCCGGATAAATGTCTCCGACGATCTTTAACTGAATCATGTTATTGACGCGGTAATATTTTTCCGCCACCCGGCTCTTTTCCGCAAGATCTGCCGGCATAATATAAAATCCCACTTTCCCGGTATCCTCTGACTGTTCAAACACAGCGGTCATATCGCCAAGTTTTATATTGGAAATAATCTTTTTCTTCATTGTCTCTGCCATCGTTCTAACTCCTTCTATTCTCAATGATGCCTTTACCTTATCATATTTTTTTCCAACCGCCCATGGAATAATGTTAATTTTCCATGGTTAAATGTGGTCTAACGTCTCCTTCGTATCTTATGGATCACACGCGAAATCTGCGGACGACATGGACGAAGCCACAACCATATGTGGGAATACAAAAGATAAATAACATTTAATGTGGAAATCTTGTGCCCGTTTCGCAGGATGCCTGTCATTTTCCCCTTAATCTGCGAGGCTTCAAGGGGACCTTCGATCTCTTTCTGATTATCGCCCACCAAAAAAAACGCATCTCCTTTCCTCTTCCAGATGCGGTGAAGGACAAGTATATTTTCATCCATTCTGCGGTATAATACCACATCGCCCCGACGCAGCGATTCCGGCGAAACCCGTTCCACAAAAACCTCATCCCGTCCCGGAACGATCAGCGGATACATGCTGTATCCCCGTGGCTTGATACGAAGCCGTTTTCCCTGCTCCAATAACTTCTCGATATCCATTCGATCCTCCTGCAATTTTCTTTGCAACAATTATAGCATTTTCCCATAAAAAATGCTATAATATTTTCTATCTAATGCCTACGGGCAATTGCAGCGAAAGGAGATTCCGATGAAACGAACGGACGGTTTTCTTTTAAAATATATCGAAGGGGTTCCTTATCTGCTCCCTTACGGTCAGCGGATTGTCGAACACCGGCGAAATCTGCGTCTCAATGAAACCAGTGCCTATCTCTGGGAAATTCTGCCGGAATGTGCTTCTCCTCATGAGCTTCATGAAAAAATGACAACTCACTGGGAGGCCGAAACAGCGGAAGAACGCGACCGGTTGTGGCAGGATCTGCAGGGGATCCTTGCACAATTTCAGGCATTTGGACTCATTGAGCCTTTCCGGGAAGAATCAGGGGGCCCAAATTCTGTAAGTTATTATAACATTGCGGACATTCGAATTCGGATTCAGGGCGCACCGGATTCCCTGTCAGCTTTTTTTGCACCGTATGCAGCTGCGGATAGCACCTCGTCAGAACTTGATATACGGATTCACCCGTCTGCTCCTCTTTCGACGGCACCTCTTGGAGGCGAGCTGCTGGTATACGATCCGGAACTCCAGATCGTACAGCAAACAACTGGCAGTGTGATCCACTTTCCCTCCTTGGCACACATTTTCGAAGTGCGTACAAACCGGGAAGACACTTTGGCTGACATTTTCTGTCTCCCACCGTGGGAGGACTCGCTGACGGAAGAATTGATCCCGGTGATCCGCCTTTTATTTAACCGGTATGCCCAGACAAAGGGAATGCTTTTTCTGCATTCTGCCTCCCTTTTATATGAGGGAAAGGCATGGCTGTTTTCCGGTTCTTCCGGCACAGGAAAGTCCACGCACACAAACTTGTGGCATACCCTTTGGGGTACTCCTGTTCTGAATGGAGATTTGAATCTTCTTGCCATCAAAGACGAAAAACCTATGATCTATGGCACTCCATGGTGCGGCACTTCCGGAATCAGCGACAGTACCAGTTATCCTTTGGGAGGTGTCGTGCTATTAAAGCAGGCTGCCGAAGAACGGTTCGAAGTGCTTTCTCCGGATGAACAGATCATCGGATTGTTACAGCGTATCATCTCTTCGAGTGACACCTGTTTTTCTCTATGTAAAAATTTGGAAGTCATTGAGGAGATTACAAAACAGATACCAGTATTCCGCCTGCACTGCACCAAAGAGCCACAGGCTGCTATTTATATGAAAGAACAAATTGATGCTTTACGGTAGAAAGGGGTAACATCTTGGCATTTGAAAAAATAAAACATGTTTCCAAACGGATCCGCGAAGGAGCACTGAAAACCATGCTCCATCAAACCCGCTGGATCTACGGTTATGCCAGACAATACTGGCTTGTCATCCTTTTTTATACTTTGATCGGACTTTTAGGGATCGTCGTTTCGCTGGGTTCCAGCCTGGTCTCCAAAGATCTCGTTGACATTATCACCGGCCACCAGACCGGCGCCCTTTTGTCCACCTTTGCTGCCATGATCGGGCTCGCTATTGGTTCCACCGTGATGACGCAGCTTTCGAATTATGCCTCAAACTGGATCAGTTTAAAAGTAGACAATGAGATCAAAGCGGATATTTTTTCCAAAATGCTTGTGACCGACTGGGAATCCATCGCTTCCTATCACACCGGCGATCTTTTAACCCGCTGGGATGACGATGCGTCCAATATTTCCAATGGTATCCTAAACTGGATTCCCAGCCTGATCATCAACCTTTTTCGCTTTATTAGTGCCTTTATCATCGTTATTTACTACGATGCCAGTTTTGCCATCTTTTCCTTTCTTGGCGTCCCGGTCACCTTATTGATGTCAAAGACACTAATGAAACGTATGTTAAATAATAACCGACGCAGCGCTGCAATGGATGCAAAAATATCCGGCTTTAACCAGGAATGTTTTTCCAACATTCAGACAATCAAAGCCTTTAATCTGATTCCTTTATATGTAGATTATTTAAAACAGTTACAAAAAGACTATGTGAAAATGCGCATGGATTTTCAACGCATGTCAATGGTAACTTCCTTTTTGATGGCAACAATGGGACTTCTCGTCTCATACAGTTCATATGGCTGGGGAATTTACCGCGTTTGGGATGGTGTCATCAGTTATGGAACAATGACAATGTTTTTATCTTTGTCCAGTACACTTACCGGTACACTCAATTCCCTGATCTCCCTTGTACCAAATGCAATCAATCTGACCACATCTGCCGGTCGTATTATGGATATTTTAGATATGCCACGGGAAGATTTCAGCCACGATAAAGAGGTTCAGGCGTTTAAAAAAGAATCTGAAACTGCCGGCATCCACATTTCTATTGACCAACTTGATTACACGTACCACAATGGTACTGAGGTTTTCTGTGATGCCTCATTACAGGCGGCCCCACACGAAATTGTAGCCTTAGTCGGGCCTTCCGGCGAGGGAAAGACGACGATGCTTCGTTTGATCCTTGCACTTTTGACTCCCGGAAACGGAACGATCACACTGTGGAGTGAGCTTGACACTTCCCGAAAAACACTTTCCTTAAGCCCCTCCTGCCGTCAGTTATTTTCCTATGTTCCCCAGGGCAATACCATGTTTTCCGGAACAATTGCTGAAAACATGCGCCATGTCAAACCGGATGCCACCGACGAAGAGATTAAAGAAGCCCTGAGTATTGCCTGTGCCTGGGATTTCGTCAATGCAATGAAGGACGGAATTCACTCTGTTCTTATGGAACGAGGCGGTGGGTTGTCCGAAGGTCAGGCACAACGTCTTTCCATCGCCCGTGCCTTACTGCGCCGCTCTCCCATCTTACTGCTGGACGAAGCCACCTCAGCTCTCGATGTAGCAACCGAACGAAAAATCTTAAAACGCATCCGAGAAGATACTACGCCTCGCACCTGCATCGTCACAACGCATCGTCCTACCGTATTATCTATGTGCGACCGTGTCTATGAAATTCGTAACAAAACTTGTGTCATTTTGAAAGATTCAGAGATTGAACAGCGAATTAAAGATTTTTAAAAGGACCCTCTTTTTGCAGCAATTGTTCGCCCAAAATGATAAAAAAGTCGATATTAAGTAGCCTTTCCTACCGCTTTTTTGAAGCATCATTGCTAGTTTTTTTAGATTCATGCAGGCAAACGTAAGCCCGACTTTCATTTCCATTCGAGCCTTACCATACATTTGTGTATAACGAAAACCATGATTCTCCTTTGCTGTTCCAAAGATTCGTTCAATGGTTTCCTTTCTTTGCTCATATAATTTTTTCATTCCCAAAGTATGACGAACATCTTCACATTGCTCCATATAATTTTCCCATATATGTCGTGTTATCAGTTTCACATGATTTTTGCTTTCTGTACATTGAGATAAATATGAACAATTTTCGCATACATTTCCACAGCTTTTATATTCACGATATCCATCACGATTGGTCGTACTATATTTCAAAACTTGATTGTTTGGGCAAATATAGCAATCATAGTATTCGTCATAAGCGTATTCGTATTTTTTAAAGAATCCCTCTTTGGTCATTGGACGCTTGTACGGAAAAAGTGGTGTAACTCCATCATCTATAAGAAGCTTTGCTATTGCTGGAGTTTTATATCCGGCATCTGCAACAAGTGTTTTTATTCCAATATTTTTAATTTTATCATATAATCCTTTAAATGTTCTACTGTCATGTAAGTTTCCAGGGCTGACTGTATAACCTGGAATCCATCCATTTTTATCACAAGCGGTTTCAACGGCGTATGCAAAAATCTCTGTTGGGTCAACCAATTTAAACTTGTAGCATTCTTCTAAAATATGAGCAAAAATCTGCTCAAATAAGTCGGTATCTTTGAATCGTCTTGTATAATTCTTTCCAAAGGTTGAAAAGTGTGGAACTTTATTTGTCATATCAAGACCAAGAAACCATCGATATGCAACGTTTACTTCAATTTTCTTTTACTGTCTGACGCATGCTCTTGATTCCATACAGATACTGAATGAGAGGTATTTTAATCAATGTCACAGGATCCATGCTGGGCCGACCGGTATCGTGCGAATATTTGTCTTTCACTAAATCATAAATGAAAGTCCAATCGATTGCTTTATCGATAATTCGAAGAAGATGATCCTTAGGAACCATTTCATCCATACATAACAAATGAATTTGTTCTCTCTTTTTATCAGCATTTTCAGTCATCATATGAAATCACCACCTAGTATTTTATACTTCTATTATACCAAAAAAGCACCGAAAAGTCGCTAAAAAATCGCACTTTTCAGTGCTTTAATACGCGAAAAATCCACGACATTTGTCGTGGACTTTGTCTACAGTCTGAAAGCTGAGTACAAGACTCAGCTTGGTCCCCAATGTCTATATAAGACTTCGGGCAACTCTGTTACACTTAGTATATTCAAAAACCAAGAAAAAAGCAATAGTTTTTACAACTTTTCCCGATTTTTTGATTGCTGAAAATCAGGCCAGCATTCTACTGGGTTACGTAATATTGCTTTACTGTCTGAATTGCATCTGTCTTACTGTTCCCATACAATTTTTCAAATTTTACTACTTTTTCTACTGCCGGTATAACTTTTTCAACCAAACACTTATCTGCTGAATCTATATTCAAAAGATATTCATAAATTTCCTTCGCCGTGTCATATTTCTCTATTTCATTTAATAACATTTCATCTTTCGTTAAGGGTGTTGCCTCCGTAATTTCCTCCGTTTCCAATTTCTTTTCTGTTTGTTTTTTTGTTTCACCTTTTTTCTCACCATCAACACCTTGATTAAACTGTTGTATCATATTTTTTATATTTTCCTGATTCACTAGTATCTCATTCAAAGCGAAAAAAACACTGGCAGATACAGCCACACCAACTCCACCACCTAACAATGCAATTATAAATGCACCAACGCCCCCTGCCATCCCTGCAACAAGGGATGCTATAATTGTGCCAATGCTCCCTACTATTAAAACAATTGCTCCCATTACTTCTGTAACTTTTTTCATTTTTCTACTTCTCAATTAAACTATTTATATTCGGTTAAAGAAATAGTTCTTTTCCTAATCACTAACCCCCGGCTCAGTTACTTCACCTTTATCTGTTTTACTTTTGAATATGCACCATACCCGGCACCATTATATGCTCTTGCTTTTATATAGTAGGTATGGCCTTTTTTTATTTTCAGAATCACCTGAGTGCTTGAGGTTTTTACCTTCTTTGCCTTTTTAAATTTTTTGCTGGTTCCATAAAGGATCTGATAACGCAGTGCATTTTCTTGTTTTTTCAGTTTCACACACAGTTTGCTGCCTTTTTTCTTCTTGACGGAACGGATTTTTACCCGGGCCGGTTTCTTTACCTCTGTTTTCTTTTTCAGGGTAAGCACTGGTTTTTGAGGCAGTACATAATTATCTCTTGATTCCTGCGGCTGGACATCCGATCCACCGGCTGTTGGTTTATCTGTATCCGCCGGCTTCGTTGGGGTCGTAGATGGTGTTGCCGTTGGTGTAGCCGTAGCTGCGTCGGTAGTTGGCGGAGTCACGGCAGCCGTTGCCGTCGGCGTAACTGCCGGTGCCTTGGTTGGTGCCGTTGGTGTAACTGCCGGCGCCTTGGTCGGTGCTGTGGTCGGTGTGACCGCCGGTACCTTGGTTGGTGCCGCGGTAGCCGTAGCCGGCGCTGTAGCGGTGGCTGTGGCAGTCGGGGTCGGACTCGGTGTTGCCGTGGCAGGTGTTGTAGTCTCAAATGCCAGTTCTATACTGGTCTTTGGCTCTACGCTCTTTCCATCCACCGTAACTTTTGTCGCATCCGATGTCAGTGTCAGCTGCACCTTGCCGCTTGTATAGACCTTCGCTGCTGCCGCTCCACCCTGAACAACTATTTCCTTGGTTTTTCCAGCCTTATTCATGATCAGGATTGTTATGCTGCCATTTTTCACAGATGGAGTTACTGCCATCTGATAATATCCGTATTTTCTTGCATTTTCCATGTGAACGGATGCCTTACTGTCACTGGCGTCCATTTTTACATACACTTCATCAGAAGCCAGATACGCCAGGACATGTTCTGTGACAGCCTGACTGACTGGTGTATTTTTTACATCATAACTTCCCTGTGGCAAAACGAACCTTTTTATTCCTGAAAAGTCTGCCATGGAACTTCCGGCTGCCGGAATCTGCTCATAAGCTCCGGAAATCTCTGTGTAAGCCCGGTCCTGACTGTCTTTTATCGTTATATTCTGCCGGTTGACAGCCACTGTCATTTTGTCCTGATATGAAGTGCTGCTGCCCCCTGCGGCCTGTTTCAACACAGAATAGGATACAAAAGAAGCCTTTGTGTAATCCTCTGAACCCACGGTATAATGAACACAGGAAAGATCCTTGCTCACTGACATGTAACGGACATCCGCCGGATTACTGCTGTCATAAACCGTAACCAGATAATTTCCTCCACTGGTAATCGTTACATCCAGAGGCACCAGTGCATGGGCTTTGCTTCCCTTGTACACACATATTACGACTGCCTCTCCGGCTGCATCTACTTTTCTGCCACCTGACCAGGAAAATCTGGCAATTTTCTTCACCATATCCAGATACTTGCCCAGATTTGCTGTCAGTGCATCACTGACCGGCTGGGCATACTGCGTCACCTGATACTTCTCTATCAGCTCCGTCAACGCCTGACCCGGAGTCTGTATCTCATAAACAGTCTTTGCCTTTGAATCGTAAGAAGATACTTTCAGGTTGTCTCCTTCATAAAAGTCCAGTACAGACGCTGCCATACCAAATGCGTTTCCTTGATAAGCCGGCTCTGTAGCCGCATAAAAAGCTGCGAGCGGTGCGTTTTTCAAGACACTTTGATAGCGGGCCTGCGGTATTTTATAAGCATTTGAATATCCGTAGTTTTTTGCCGTATCCTCAAAACTATATGTGTTTTTCCCACGCTGAAAATGTCTGGTGAGACAGCTGGCTGTATATCCCTGCCAGGTGCCATTTTCCACGCTGTCACTCCAGCCTGTTTTTCCACTGTTATAATATATATTTAATGTCGAAGAACATCCTGCGAATGTATCTTCATTCCACTGCTCCGGCATACTGCCTGTAAAATATACCTTTTTCAAGGCCGTACAATTTCCAAAGGTCTCCGCTTCTGTACCGGTAAAGCCTTCCGGAATATTTACCGCCTCCAAAGAACTACATCCATAAAAAGCTCTTTTTTTCAAGGTTTTAATTCCCAGCGGAAGAATCACACCATTCAATTTTTTGCAATTTGCAAAAGCTCTGGCTTCAATACTGGTAAGTTTGGCTCCCAGGCGGATATCCGTGATTCCGCTGGCACCTTCCATGGCACTGGCACCTATAACCTGCGCCCCGGTCATATCCACTTCTCCAGTCAGAGAGGTATCCCCTGCAAAGGCACCTTCTTCAATGGATGTAGCATTTTCTGCCGGGAAATTTTTCAGTGCCGTACAGTCTGCAAATGCATATTTCCCAACTCGTTTTAACCCAGAACCAAATGTCACCTTTTCCAGCTGGTCTGCGTTGTAAAAAGCATAATTTCCCACGGCCGTAATGGTCGCCTTGGAAGCGTCGATCGTCTTAATGCTCTGTCTGAAACTTCTGCCCTGTCCGCCATTCCATTTAGGAAGTGCAGAAAGGGAAAAATCCGAGATTGAACCACTTCCACTAAAGGACAGTTCTTTTATGTCATCCCGGTAATGCCACTTGAGACTTCCAAATGTGCCATCCGCCGTATCTGTATCAGTCAGACTGAAATTCTGCAATGTAAAACCATACCCTTTTGAATACTGGTTGGTTTCGTCACTTTTCTGTGAGATGGTAGACCATCCCTCGCCCCAACCTGTGGAAGATGCTGTTTTATACAATGTGATGTCTTTGTTGGCATCCGTTCCTGTTTTTCCATTGTGCCGGATTGCTCCATTGTAAACAGTATATACATAAACCTGGGGATTGCCTCCTATAATACCTGTGCGAGAGGTCACAACAGAAACCTTTGGCGCATTTCCTTCAAAAAAGAGTTTGCTCAGAGCACTGTTATAATAAACCGCGTAGTCATCCATTTTGGTTACACTGGATGGAATCTGAAGTTCCGCCAAATTTGAACAATGCGTAATGGCATTGGCCCCTATGGTCTTCACACTACCCGGAACATAAAATTTTGTATCGCTTTTCCCTGCTGCATAGCGGATCAGCAGTGACATATCTTTATTGTACAGCACATTGTCCTCTGACCGCATAGATGCATTTCCGTGAGCCACGGTAAGGGTTGACAATTTCCCACATTCATGGAAAAGAGATCCCTGCACCTGTGCCACGCTTTCCCCAAGAGAAACACTTTCCAGGGAAGTACAGCCTGCAAACGCCAGACTGCCAATGGTTGTCACCTGATCCGGCACCACAATGCTCTTTAAGGCACGGCAGTAATTAAACGCTCTGTCACCAATGTTTTCCAACGCCTCCGGCAGTGTGATTTTTTCTAATTTCTGACAGTACATAAACGCTTCTCTGCTGACCTGGGTTACCGTTGACGGCAGTGTTACACTGGTCAGTTCTCCCATTCCTTCAAACGCATGCTCAGATACCCGGGTAACTCCCTTTGCTACCGCAATCGTCTGAATCTGATCATTATATGGCTGCCACGGCGTATTAACACCATCGGACATATGCATATATCCAGGCATAACGCCTTTTCCCGTTATCGTCAGTTTATAAGCCTTTTTATCCCCCTGAGACCATCCCTGCTGCGGCGTCTGTTCCGTCAGTTTCCATGTGATGGCTCCATCCGTTCCCTGCAGGGGTGCTGTTTCCGTGGTCTGGCCCGCTGCCTGCACCGCTGTTCCCCTCTGCATCGGCACTCCCTGTATCGTCAACGCCAATGCCAGCATACCTGCTACTATCTTTTTTCCTGCCTGCATGTTGCATCCTCCTCTTATAACATATATCGCCCCCTATTATAACATATGCACCCAGCGGACGCAAGACCCCTCCCACATTCTGCCACTCCTTGCCATCTACCGCCAGTCGTGTTATACTTTTATAATATGATTGAATCAAACACACTATTATAAAAGGGATATTAAAGGAGAACACTATGTCAAATGTAGAAACTTATTATTTAATTGATTTTGAAAATGTAAACAACGCAGGTCTCATCTGCTCCAGACATCTGGATTACCACGACCACATACATATATTTTCCACGAAAAATGCTCCTAAGATCAGCATTGAGATTTTGTCAAACTTTCATTCTGTAGACTATTCTTTCCACTGTCTGCCTGCCGGCAAGCAGTCTCTGGATATGCATCTTACTGCCTACTTAGGCTACCTGCTTGGCACCAATGGTGATAAAAAATGCAAATATGTGATCATCAGCAAAGACAACGATTACGATAATGTGATCACTTTTCTCAAGGAAATCCACCGCTCTGCCGACATTGCGAGACACCCAAAGATGGATTATACGGCATCTGCCAAGAAAAAGAATGCAGAGAAACAGGAAAAACCAGGACTGATAAGCCGCAGAAAGCCAAGAGAAAAAACAGTAGCGGCCGTAGAAGTTCCTGCTCCTTCGGAGAAGCCGGCCATTCCTCCTGTGATGCAGTTAAATACAACGGTTCAGCGCACTTTGAGCCGGGCTTGTTTCAACAATGAGGTGATCGCTTACGCTGCCTCTTTGATCTGCAAACATCACAAGGACGAGAACGCCAAACAGGTTGTCCTGAATCTTCTTATCGATAAATATGGCTTTACCGAGGGCAATAAAGTTTATCGACATGTAAAAAACTGCCTGAACCAAAAAGGGAGTATCCCAAAGTTTGTGTAAACCTTCAAACTGGTGTAAGATATAATT